>Ga0335069_10000361_pt1 | contig 76838 bp, 58 predicted proteins | sample Lox_Sample_11_FD_206714 | JGI IMG/M metagenome (GOLD analysis project Ga0335069, IMG submission 206714) | Soil microbial communities from Loxahatchee National Wildlife Refuge, Florida, United States - Lox_Sample_1.1 | ecosystem: Environmental > Terrestrial > Soil > Wetlands | place: USA...
CTCACTGAGCGAGCTCGTCGGATTCCGGCGCCATCGAGCCGCAGCGCACTTCCAGCCAGTCGAGCTGGAGCCGCACCTGCTGCTCATCCATCTGGGCCCAGGCGGTGGCGAGCGGGCTCGTCGCGCCCGGCGCCTGCAACAGCAGCAGCAGCGCATCACGGTCGACTGCGAAAGGCCAGTCGCGACCGTGCAGTGCCAGCTCGAAGGTGCGGCCGTCGGGTGTGACGAAGCGGCCGTGGCCACCGGCCTCGTAGAGATCGAGCGTGGTGAGCGGCCGCAGGTCCCGGGCGTTGCCGCTGGGCGACCAGGCAATGCGGCACGCATACAGCTGCGCCTCGTTGGGCTCGAAGCGGTTGAAGCCGATGACCTCCTGCTGCAATTCCCCATCGCTTTGCTGCAGCAGGCGGCGGCGGTACCAATAGAGCTGCTCGCCGATCACCAGCTGGTAGTCGAGATAGCGCGAGCTGCCCGAGCCGGAGTCGACGCAGTGCCGGCCGATGGTTCCACCGCGAAACTGATCGCCGCCGCGCGTGAGCACGAGGTCGCAGCCGCTGGCGGCGAGAATGTCCTGCGCGCTCAGCAGGGCGACCAGCTGCGGCCGGTAGTTCAGATGCTTCCAGCGGCCCGGGGCGATGAAGGAATACAGGTGGGCGCGCACCGCCTGCGGCGGATCGCTGGAGGGCTCGAGCTGCAGCAACAGCTGGCGGCGCGGCTGCTCCGGATCGTCTTCGATGAACTCCTCGAGGTAGAGCACGTGCGCGCCGAGCCACGGCAGCTTCACCGGCGCGACGATGGTGCGCACGCGGCGCTCGACCGACTGAGGCCACGGGTCTGCACCACGGTCGAGGCTCAACACCACCTGCTCGCTCGAGTCGCGCACGCCCGACCAGACCCGCTCGAGCTCCGCCACATCGACTGAGTCCGCCGCGCCCACGGCCGCAATCAGGAGTACTGCTGGCAGCGCAACCATGCGGGGTGTGCCCCGGCGTCGGGTCTCCCTCAGGAGGCGTCCTTGCTGCGCACCAGGCCCTCCTGCGCGGCACTCGCGACCAGCCGCCCGTCGCGCGCGAATATGCTGGCACGCGCGAAGCCGCGGGCGCCGGAAGCGCTCGGACTGTCCATGGCGTACAGCAGCCACTCATCCACGCGCAGCGGGCGATGAAACCACATGGCGTGATCGATGCTCGCCATCACCAGCGTCGGTCGCAGGAGCGAAGTGCCGTGTGGCAGCGTGGCGGTATCGAGCAGGAAGAAATCCGACACGTACGCGAGCAGCCGGCGATGCAGCATCTGATCGTCCGGCAGCGGCCCGACCGCGCGGAACCAGATCTCGCGCGCGGGCGCCTCGCGGCGTGGCCGCAGGTACTCGATCGGACGGACCATGCGGAACTCGAACGGTCGCGGCTGCTGGAAGAACCGCCGCACGCGCTCGGGGAGCTGCGCCAGCACTTGCGCAGGCGGGCTGTCCCAGGTGGGCAGACTCTCGGGCCCCGGCACCTCGGGCATGGCGATCTGATGGTCGAAACCACTCTCGGTGGCCTGAAAGGAGGCGGTCATGTTGAAAATCTGCTGCCCGTGCTGGATCGCCACGACACGCCGGTTGGAGAAGCTGTGTCCATCGAGGCTGCGGTCGACCTCGTAGACGATCGGGGCGTTGAAATCGCCGCGGCGCAGGAAGTACGCGTGCAGTGAGTGCACCACCCGGTCCTCTACCGTCGCGGCCGCCGCCGAGAGCGCCTGGCCGAGCACCTGTCCGCCGAACACCTGCGGGCTGCCGATGTCGCGGCTCGCGCCGCGGAACAGGCTGAGCTCGAGCCGCTCGAGCTCGAGCAGCTGCAGCAGGTCCTGCAGGCGCGGATCCATGTCCCCCTCAGCCGAACTTGAAGGTGCCGCGCATGATGGCGTTGTGGCCCGGGAAGGTGCACAGGAAGCGGTAATCGCCACCCGCCTTCAGGAGCGAGGTCGGGAAGCTGACACTCGCGGTCTGACCGCCGCCGATCACCTTGGTATGTGCGATCACCCGCGTGTCGCCGGGCGGCACGTAATCGTTCGCGAGTCCGGCGCCCATGCCGGCGTTCGCCACCGCGTTGAAGTCAGGCGCGCTCACCAGCACCCAGTTGTGCCCCATGGCCTCGCGCGGCAGCTTGCCCGTATGGTGCAGCGTGAGGGTGATCTGCGTGCAGCTCGGGGGCACGCTGAGCACCTGCTTGTCGAACTGCATCTGGTCGTTGGCGTTGATCTCGAGCTGGCAGGGATCGGCGGCGTGTGCGCGAAGCGGCACGGCGAGCGCGGCGGTGAGCACGGCTGCGGCGGCGGTAATGCGCGTCAGATTCATGGGGCCTCGCTCCGATCCGGGCATATCAATCGGGTACCCCGAGACGCTGGTGCATGACGGGACTCGTGGTGGTGTATTGCAGGAACTGCTTCTTCTGCGGGTAGAGATGATGCTGAATGGCGAATGCCGCCAGCGCCGCTTCGTGGAATCCCGACAGGATCAGCTTCTTCTTGCCGGGATAGGTGTTGATGTCACCGACCGCAAAAACCCCGGGGATGCTGGTCTGGAACTTCTCGGTATCGACGCGCAGCGCCTTCTTCTCGAGCGCCAGGCCCCACTCGGCGATCGGTCCGAGCTTCGGATGCAAGCCGTAGAACACGAGCAACTGCTCCGCGTTGAGCGCGGTGATCGACCCGTCCGTGGCGCGGATATTGACACCGCGCAACGTCCCGCCGTCCGCGATCAGCGAGTGCGGCACTGCCTCGAAGCAGCGCATCCTGCCCGCCGCCACCAGCTCGCGCATCCGCGCCACCGAGGCGGGCGCGGCGCGGAACTCGCTGCGGCGATGCACGAGCGTGAGACTGGCGGCCCGCGGCAGGAGCTCGAGTGTCCAGTCGAGCGCCGAGTCACCACCGCCGAATATGACCAGATGCCGGCCGGCGAGCTCGGCCGCGCTCCGTACCCGATACTGGATCGCGCCGCCCTCGAAGCTCTCCGCACCTTCGATGCCGATGCGCCGGGGCTGAAACGAGCCGAGGCCTGCTGCGATCACGATGGCGCCGGCGTCGAAGCGCACACCACCGGCGGTTGCGAGGTGAAAGCGGCCGTCTTCACGGCGCGTGAACTCCACCACTTCGTGACCGAGGTGCAGTTGCGCATTGAAGGGCTTGATCTGCTGGAGCAGGCGGTCGACCAGCTCCTGCGCGCCGCACACCGGCAGCGCCGGAATGTCGTAGATGGGCTTGTCCGGGTAGAGCTCGGCGCACTGCCCGCCGGGATGCCGCAGAGAATCGACGACGTGCGCCCCGATCCCGAGAAGACCGAGCTCGAATACCTGAAAGAGCCCGCAGGGGCCGGCACCGATGATGACGACTTCCGTGCTGATGGGCGGAGAGTTTGAGAATGCCTCGGGAGTCTGGTTCAAAGCATGGCTTTCGCGGGAGCTGCGGCGGCCCCGCATTGTAGAGGGTCCGGGCCGGCGCTGCTCGGGCGCGACGCGCTCGGCAGATGCGCGCTGTGCGGGCGCAGCCGTATAGTACGCATCGGCCGCGGGCCGCGGCGCGAGGAACGATGATCACACTCATTCTCAACGGCCGGAATACCACGCTCGACGTCGAGGACGATATGCCCCTGCTGTGGGCGCTGCGCGACAACGCCGGGCTCACCGGCACCAAGTACGGGTGCGGCATGGCACTGTGCGGCGCGTGTACGGTGCATCTGCAGGGCGCGCCGGTGCGCTCATGCGTCACCCCGGTGAGTGCCGCCCAGGGCAAGCGCGTCACCACCATCGAGGGACTCTCCCCCGACAACAGCCACCCGGTCCAGCGGGCCTGGATCGAGCTCGATGTTCCGCAATGCGGCTACTGCCAGTCCGGGCAGATCATGTCGGCGGCGGCCCTGCTGGCACAGACACCCGAGCCGAGCGATGCCGACATCGATGCCGCCATGGCCGGCAACATCTGCCGCTGCGGCACCTATCAGCGCATCCGCGCTGCGATCCACCGCGCTGCGGCTCTCAAAGCCAGCGGCTGACGCCCAGGCGCGCACACACAGAGGACCTCACTTGACTTCCAACACCGAACTGCACACCCGGCGCCAGCAGGCCGTGCCACGTGGAGTGACCAACTCGCTTGCGGTATATGCCGAACGCGCGGCCAACGCCGAGCTCTGGGACGTCGAGGGTCGCCGCTACATCGACTTCGCGAGCGGCATCTCCGTGCTCAACACCGGGCACCTGCACCCGAAGGTACGGGCGGCGATCGCAGCGCAGCTCGAGAAGCTCACGCACACCTGCTTCCAGGTCACTCCGTACGAGAGTTACATCGCGCTCGCCGAGGCTTTGAATGCGCTCGCCCCGGGCAGCGGGCCGAAGAAGACGCTATTCCTCACCACCGGCGCCGAGGCGGTGGAGAATGCCCTCAAGATCGCGCGTTTCCACACGCGTCGCTCCGCGATCATCGCGTTCTCCGGTGGTTTCCATGGCCGCACGCTCGCGTGCATCAGCCTCACCGGCAAGGTGCAGCCCTACAAGGCCGGCTTCGGGCCGATGCTGCCGGAGGTCTATCACCTGCCCTTCCCGATGCCCTATCACGGCGTGACGGTGGAGCATTCGCTCGAGGCACTCGAGCAACTGTTCAAGTCCGACGTCGATCCGGCGCGGGTTGCAGCCATCATCATCGAGCCGGTGCTCGGCGAGGGCGGCTTTTATGCTGCGCCGCCGGAGCTGCTGCGCCGGCTGCGCAGTGTGTGCGATGCGCACGGGATCGTGATGATCGCGGACGAGATCCAGTCGGGCTTCGGTCGCACCGGGCGCATGTTCGCCATCGAGCACAGCGGCGTCGAGCCGGATCTCATGACCATCGCCAAGAGCGTCGCCGGTGGCGTGCCGCTGTCGGCGGTCATCGGTAAGGCTGAGATCATGGATGCGCCCGGGCCGGGCGGACTCGGCGGGACCTTTGCGGGCTCGCCGCTCGCCTGCGCGGCCGGACTCGCGGTGCTCGAGGTCATGCGTGAAGAGCAGCTGCTCGCGCGCGCTCAGGAGATCGGACGCTTCATGAGCTCACGCCTCAAGGGGCTCGCGGTGAGCTTCCCCTGCATCGGTGAGGTGCGGGCGCTCGGGGCGATGGTGGCGCTCGAGCTGGTGAAGAACGGCCGCGCTGACGCGCCGGATGCGGAGCTCACGCGGGCACTCGTGCAGGCGGCCGGGCGCCACGGGCTCATCATCCTCTCCTGCGGCGTGTACTCGAACGTGATCCGCTTCCTCGCCCCGCTCACGATTCCGGACGCGGTGTTGAAAGAAGGCTTCCGGCTCTTCGAGATGGCGCTGGGCGAGGTGGCCGGGAGCGGCTTGAAGGTCAAAGCCGCCGGTTGATCGACAGCACAGGCCCACCTGATGCGGTGAGCGCAATTTCCGGGGTGGCCTCAGGCTCTGCCGGCGTTGGCGTCGGTCGGCGTGTGGAAGTACTCACTCTCGGAGGCGAGCTGCCCGATCAGCCGGTTGAGCTCTGCCATCCGTCCCTGCGCCGTGCTGATCGGCATACAGTCCTGACAACGCGGATCGCCGCAGGGCTGGCGGGAGTACAGCCAGTACTGGATCGCGCCGGCCAGCAGCCCATCGGCGATGTCCCACAGGTCGGCATCCTTGTCCTTGTCCGCGATCCGGTTACCCAGATCCACGGCTTTGGAGAAGGCCGCATCAAAAGTGTCCGCGAGCTCGCTCATGCGTTGCGCTGCCCTTCATCGTAGCCCGTAGTATAGGGCAAAGCACAGCAGTCCTTGTGCAGCCCGGCCCGGGCCCTGGCGGCGATCGCGCGGAACGGGGGGCCTCCCGTACGCTTTTGGACACGCGCGTGGCCGATATGCGATGCCCGCCACGGAAGCACCACGGGCGTCGCGCGATCATTCCATGCCGACCCGTGCAGGCCGCCCCGCTGGGCTTATGTCGCATGCCCGAAGAACAGGCTGAAAACGCCCGTCCGCCCTCCCGCGCGCCCGGCGCGCCGACGACCCTCCAGCCCTCCTGGCCCTGGGGAGGCCGGCCGCGCTTAGGCATCGGGTGGCGCCTGATTCTCGGCCTCACGGCGGTTGCGGCCGTCCTGATCGTGGGCGAGGTCCTCGCGACCCGCACCACACGCGAGGCGCTCGATGCGGTCCGCAGCATGCAGAACGAGCACGAGCCGCTCGCGAGCGCCGCCAACCTCGTGCTGGAGAAGCTCGCGGCCTACGACCGTGCCGTCGACGAGTACGTGCAGGCGCACAGCGCCACGGACTTCGGCGCCATCAACGCGGCCGCGGCAGCACTGGAGAATGCCGTCGCCGCCTACTTTCACATCGCGAATCCCGCCTCGGTGTCATCGGCCGCGGCGGGGCTGCGGGTGCAGCTCACGCGGCACATCGCCGTCGCGCGGCAGCTGGCGAGCCGTGCTGCGCAGCGATTGCAATGGGTGGACGAGCGGCAGGGCGCACTCACCCGCGTCTACGAGCGTATCGCCTCGGCCGGCGGCTCGGGACTCGCCATCAACGGCACCCAGGTCGTGGCACGTCGCTCGCTGTCGGAGCTCGAATCCGCGATCAACTCGGTGCGCGGCAATTTCGACACGCCGGCGGTCATCGCGCAGCGCGAGCGCGACTTCATGGCGGTGCTCGATGCGCACGCCGCAGAGTTCGAGAACTCCCCGGGGCATGCCTGGCTCACCCTGGTGCGTCATGACTTCCAGGCTGCCGCGCGGCTACGCCTGCAGATCAACCGCTATGACGAGCAGAGCGGCGCCGAATGGCACAGCCTGCTCGAGGACAGCGCAGCCCTCACCGAGGGCGTGCAGGAGCAGCTGCAGCGACCTGCGCGGGGCGGGCTGTTGGGCGCGGCCCAGCACGCCGCAACCGCGGCCGAGGTAGCCGAGCACACGCTGCGCAACACCGGTGCGGCAGTGCTGCTGCTGCTCGCGGTAGTGTCGGTGCTGCTGGTCGGCAGCATCAGTGTGCCGGTGCGTCGGCTCACCGCGGCCACGCGTCAGTTCGCCGGCGGCGACCGTGCCGCGCGCGCCAGGCGCGGCGGCTCGGCCGAGATCGACGAGCTCGCGGAGTCCTTCAACACCATGGCGGATCGCATCACTTCCGCCGAGGCGGAGCTGCGCGCGCACCAGGCCGAGCTCGAGCGTCACGTGGCCGAGCGCACGCGCCAGCTGCATCACCTCGCGCACCACGACCCGCTCACGCAGCTGCCCAACCGGCGCAAGCTCTCCGCGCACCTCGAGGGCGCCCTGGCGCGCGCCGGCGGCCGGCAGCGCTTCGCACTGCTGTTCGTCGATGTGGACAACTTCAAGTCGATCAACGACACGCTCGGGCACAGCTTCGGTGACCGCGTGCTGCAGCACATCGCACAGCGTCTGCATGCCGCGACCCGCAGCAGCGGACTGCTGGCGCGCCTCGGCGGGGATGAGTTCACGGTGCTGCTCGAGAACGTCAAATCCTCCGAGCAGGTTGCCAATCACGCTGCGCAGCTGGTCGCGACCCTGCAGCAGCCGCTGGTGGTCGATGGGCGCCTGCTCACCACCAGTGCCAGCGTCGGCGCGAGTCTCTACCCCGATCACGCCGCCGACGCCGAAGGATTGCTGCGCGCGGCGGATGTGGCCCTGTTCCGCGCCAAGGAGCTCGGCCGCAACCGCTATGCGCTCTACAGCCCGGCACTGTACGACGCCGCCGCGCAACGCTTCCGGCTCGAGCAGTCGCTGCGCCGCGCCGTCGAGGGCGGGGAGCTGCTGCTGATGTATCAGCCGCAGGTGTCGCTCACCTCCTTCGAGGCGACCGAGGTCGAGGCGCTGCTGCGCTGGCGGCGGCCCGACGGCCGCATCGCCAACGCGCAGGAATTCATCCAAGTCGCCGAGAAGACCGGGCTCATTCACGATCTCACCGACTGGATACTGCACAACGCCGCCGCGGCTGCGGCCACCTGGCGTGCGCAGGGCTGGCAGCGCGCCAGTGTCGCCATCAACGTCTCTGCGCCGCAGTTCTTCGAGAGCGATTTCGTCGAGCACGTCGGCCGCACGCTGGAGATGACCGGCCTCCCCCCGAGTGCGCTCGAGCTGGAGATCACCGAGACGGTATTCCAGACGGGCCCCACCACCATCGAGTCGCTGCGGCGGCTGCGCACGCTGGGGGTCGCCATCGCCCTCGATGACTTCGGCATCGGCTACTCCTCGCTCACCTCGCTCGAGCAGCTGCCGATCACTCGCGTCAAGCTCGATCGCCTGCTGATCGCCGGGGTCGATACCAACGCCCGCTCGGGTGCCATCGTGCGCTCGATCGTCACGCTCTGCCACGGGCTCGGGCTGCAGGTGGTCGCCGAAGGGGTCGAGCGCGCCGCGCAGCTCGAATTCCTGTCCCGCTGCGGCCCGATCGGGGTGCAGGGGTTTCTGCTCGCGCACCCGGTGGAGGCGTCAGCCACCATTCGCGAGGCGCAGGCCGCCGGCGCGCGTGCCCGGCTCGCGCTCGATACGGCGTTGCAGCAACCGCGGCGCGAGAGCGCGGATCCGCTCGTCTACCTCGGCGGCTCCGGTCGCCGCCGCGGCACCTGACGCCGCTGACGATCAGCTGCAGCTCGGCGCGCCGTTGTGCGCGAAGCGCGAAATTTCGCGCACTCACCGGTAGACTTTCCCGGTGCTGTTGACCGAGCAGGACATCTATCATTTCCGCGAGGGAACTTACTTTCGTGCTTACGAGAAGCTCGGTGCCCATCCCCTCGCGCGCGCCGACGCAACCCGCGGCACCCGCTTCGCCGTGTGGGCACCGAATGCGGGCGCGGTGTCGGTCATCGGTGACTTCAACCACTGGCGTCGTGGCCAGCACCCACTGAGCCCGCGCCCCGACTCGTCCGGGATCTGGGAAGGAACAGTGCCGGGGATCGGTCCCGGGGCGCTCTACAAGTACCACATCGTGCCGCGCCACGGCGGTCGTGCCGTCGACAAGAGCGATCCGTACGCCTTCCGCACCGAGCTGCCCCCGCGCACCGCGTCCATCGTATGGGACCTTGCGTACGACTGGCAGGACGCGCAATGGATGCAGCAGCGCTCGCGCGTCAACAGCCTGGGCAGCCCCTGGTCGATCTACGAGCTGCATCTGGGCTCGTGGCGACGGGTCCGCGAGGAGGGCAACCGGTTCCTCAGCTACCGCGAGCTCGCACCGGCGATCGCTGACTACGTGAGCGATCTGGGCTTCACTCACATCGAGCTGCTGCCGGTCATGGAGCACCCCTTCTACGGCTCGTGGGGCTACCAGGTCACCGGTTACTTCGCGCCGACCGCACGCTATGGCACTCCCCAGGACTTCATGTACCTCATCGATTTCCTGCACCAGCGCGGGCTCGGCGTGATCCTCGACTGGGTGCCCTCGCACTTCCCGGCGGATGAGCACGGACTCGCCTGCTTCGATGGCACGCACCTCTACGAGCACGCCGATCCGCGCCAGGGATTCCACCCCGAATGGAACAGCTCCATCTTCAATTACGGGCGTGCCGAAGTGCGCGATTTCCTCGGCAGCAGTGCACTGTTCTGGCTCGAAAAATATCACCTCGATGCGCTGCGCGTCGATGCCGTCGCCTCGATGCTGTATCTCGACTATGGGCGACGGGCGGGCGAGTGGATCCCGAACCGCTTCGGCGGGCATGAGAATCTCGAGGCGGTCGAGTTCGTGAAGCAGCTGAATCTCGCCACCTATCGCGATCATCCCGACACCCAGACCATCGCCGAGGAGTCCACCGCCTGGCCGATGGTCTCCCGTCCCACCTACCTCGGCGGGCTCGGCTTCGGTCTCAAGTGGAACCTCGGCTGGATGCACGACACGCTGAAGTATCTGCAGCAGGATCCGGTGTTCCGCAAGTACCACCACAGCCGGCTCACCTTCAGCATCTGGTACGCCTTCAGCGAGAACTTCGTGCTGCCGCTCTCACACGATGAGGTGGTGCACGGCAAGGGATCGATCATCGGCCGCATGCCGGGGGAGGACTGGCAGCAGTTCGCCAACGTGCGGCTGCTCTATGGCTACATGTGGACCCATCCGGGCAAGAAGCTGCTGTTCATGGGAGGGGAATTCGCCCAGCGGCGCGAATGGCAGCACGATGAAAGTCTCGAGTGGCACGTGCTGCAATATCCGGGGCATGCCGGGGTGCAGCGCTGGGTGCGGGATCTCAACCAGCTCTATCGGCGCACACCCGCGCTGCACGAGCTCGACTTCAGCGAGTCGGGCTTCGCCTGGGTCGATTGCGCCGACGCCGACATCAGCGCGATCTCCTACCTGCGGCGCGCGCGCTCGGGGGCGACCGCGCTCATCGCCTGCAACTTCACCCCGGTGCTGCGCGAGAACTACCGCATCGGCGTGCCCGCGGCGGGCCGCTGGCGCGAGTGTCTGAACAGCGATGCCGCCGACTACGGTGGCGGCGGCCAGGGAAACCTCGGCGGCGTCGGCAGCGAGCCCATCGCGGCTCACGGCCACCCGCAGTCCCTGCGGGTGCGCCTGCCGCCGCTGGCGGTGATCGTGCTGATGCCGGAGTAGTCAGGTCACGGGATTCCATGGGCACGCAACGCAAGGAGCCCGTTACCCCCGCTGATCCGCTGTGGTTCAAGGATGCCATCATCTATGAAGTGCACGTGCGCGCTTTCTTCGACGCCAACGACGATGGGGTCGGCGACTTCCCGGGCCTCACGCGCAAGCTCGAGTACATCCAGGACCTCGGCGTCAACACCATCTGGCTGCTGCCTTTCTATCCCTCCCCGGGGCGCGATGACGGTTATGACATCGCCGACTACCACAGCATCCATCCGCAGTACGGGAGCCGCGCGCAGTTCCGCGCCTTCGTGCGCGAGGCGCACCGGCGCAACCTGCGTGTCATCACCGAGCTGGTGCTCAACCACACCTCCGACGCCCATCCCTGGTTCCAGGCTGCGCGGCGGGCGCCGCCCGGCTCGGCGAAGCGCGACTGGTATGTCTGGAGCGACACTCCGCAGCGTTATGCGGGCACACGCGTCATCTTCCGCGATACCGAGACCTCCAACTGGGCCTGGGATCCACTGGCGCGTGCCTATTACTGGCATCGCTTCTTCAGTCATCAGCCGGATCTGAACTTCGACAACCCACAGGTGCTGCGCGCCATGCTGCGCGTCATGGACTTCTGGCTGCGGCTCGGTGTCGATGGCTTCCGGCTCGACGCGGTGCCCTATCTGGTCGAGCGCGAAGGCACCATCAACGAGAACCTGCGCGAGACCCACGAGATCATCCGCGTCATCCGCCGCGCCATCTCCAGCCATTACCCCGGTCGCATGCTGCTGGCCGAGGCCAATCAGTGGCCGGAGGACGTGCGCGATTATTTCGGTGACGGGCGCGATGAGTGCCAGATGGCGTACCACTTTCCACTGATGCCGCGCATGTACATGGCCATCGCCCAGGAGGACCGTCATCCGATCGTCGAGATCATGGAGCAGACACCCGACATCCCCGACACCTGTCAATGGGCCATCTTCCTGCGCAATCATGACGAGCTGACGCTCGAGATGGTGACCAGCCGTGAGCGCGACTACATGTACCAGGCGTATGCGGCCGATGCGCGCGCGCGACTCAACCTCGGGATACGCCGACGGCTCGCGCCGCTGCTCGATAACGATCCCGAGCGCATCAAGCTCATGAACAGCCTGCTGCTGTCGATGCCCGGAGCGCCGATCATCTACTACGGCGATGAGATCGGCATGGGCGACAATGTCTTCCTCGGCGACCGCAACGGCCTGCGCACGCCCATGCAGTGGAGTCCGGACCGCAACGCCGGCTTCTCGCGCGCCGATCCGCAGCAGCTCTACCTGCCCCCGATCATGGATCCGGTCTATGGCTTCGAGGCCGTGAACGTCGAGGCGCAGAGCCGGGATCGCTCCTCGCTGCTCAACTGGATGAGGCGCATGCTGCAGGTCCGTCGCAGCACTCAGGCCTTCGGCCGCGGCACGTTGCGCTTCATTCGTCCCGGCAATCGCCGCGTGCTGGTGTACCTGCGTCAGTACGAAGCCGACACCATCCTGTGCGTGGCGAATCTCGCGCGCTCGGCCCAGCCGGTCGAGCTCGATCTCGCGGACCACAGGGGCGCCGTGCCGATCGAGCTGCTCGGCCGCGCAGCCTTCCCGCCGGTCGGCGAGCTGCCTTACCTGCTCACCCTGCCGGGCTACGCCTTCTACTGGTTCCGCCTCAGCCGCGAGGCCGAGGCGCCGCCCTGGCACGATGAGCGCGCCGCGCGCGAGGACGTGCCGGTGCTCGTGCTGATCGAGGGCTGGAGCAGCTTCTTCCCCGAGCGCGTTGCGCCCTGGCGCAGCAACCTTGCGAGCGCGCTGCGCGCGCAGCTCGAGGGCCGCGTGTTGCCCGGATACCTGGCACCGCAGCGCTGGGCGGCACCGGCGGGTGTCGCACCGGTGACCGACCCGGCCGCCCGCGGGGCCGGCGCGGCGGGAGCGGTGCTGACTGACTGGTGCCTGCCGCAGCCGGATCTCGAGCGCTGGCTGCTCGGGATATTCGAGGTCCGCAGCGGCGCGCAGGCCGGCGAATACTTCGTGCCGTTGACGATCGCGCTCGAGGATGCCGATGAAGCCCGTTACCGCAGACTCCTGCCGGCGGCGCTCGCGCGCGTGCGGCAGCACGCCGCCACCGGTGTGCTCGCCGACGCCGCGGCGGATGAGGACTTCTGCCGCATGGTGATCGACGCCATCGGTGCCGGGCGCGAGCTCGCGACCCGTCTCGGGCGGATGCGCTGTGAATCGACCAGCGCCTTCGCGGAGCTGCGTGCCGTGCACCCCGGCGAGCTGCCGCTGGTGCCGGCCGGACCGCAGGGAGCCAACACCACGGTACGCATCGGCGATGCGTTCTTTCTGAAGATCTTTCGCCGGCTGCACGCCGGCGCCGAGCCGGCGATCGATCTGGCGCGTTACCTCACCGAGACCGCGCATTTTCCCAACACTCCGCCGCTCGCCGGCGTGATCGAGTATCAGCGCAGCGATGCGGCACCGGCGACGCTCGCCATGTTGGAGGGCTTCGTCTCCAACCAGGGCGATGGCTGGGACTACACCGTCAACCACCTGGTGCGTTTTCTCGAGGAGCGCGTCACGCAGCCGGGGCGGCCCGCCGACGACCACGGTCTGTACATGGCCCTGGTGCGCACGCTGGCGACTCGCATCGCGCAGCTGCACGGAGTGTTAGCTCGCGCCAGCGAGCCGACCCTCGCGGCCGAGCCGCTGACGGCTGCCGACCTGGAGGCCTGGAGCCGCGCGGCGCAGGGCGAGCTCACTGCGGCGCTCAAGCTGCTGGCCGAGCGCGCGCCGCATCTGCCCACGGAGGCGGCGGCGAGCGCCGCCACGGTGCTCGCGGCGCACGCGGCGCTGCTGCGCGGCGTCGCGGTACGATACGCCAGCACGCCGCAGGCGCTGAAGATCCGCTGTCATGGCGACTTCCATCTGCGCCAGGTTCTGCTGCGGCGCAATGACGTGGTCATCACCGATGTTGGTGCCGCGGGCCAGAGCGTCGCCGCGCAACGACAGCGTTGCTCGCCGCTCGCTGACATCGCCCGCATGCTGCGGTCGTTTGCCTACGCACGGCGGATGGCGTTACAACAGTGCTCGCTGATCGCTCCCGATGACCGCCAACGCTGGGAGCCGCAGCTCGATGCTTGGCAGCAGCAGACGCGCAGCGCTTTTCTCGATACCTACGACGAAGCTGCACGTGGCAGCGGCCTGTACACATCGCTCGCGGAGGTCATGCCGTTGCTGCGGCTGTTCGAGCTGGAAGGAGCCTGTGCCGATCTGCAACGACGTTTGCTCGGCCGGCCGGACTGGGTCGGGGTGCCGCTGCGTATACTGGCGACACTGGCGGGCTGAAGGCGCGCGCGGCGCGCCGTTCGATCAAGGAGGATCGACTTGGAAAGTGAACCGCTCTCGCGGCGGCGACACAGTATGCCTTTCGGCGCCGAGCTCGCCGGGAGCGGTGAGGTGCGCTTCCGACTGTGGGCGCCGGCCGCGCACCGTGTGGATCTGCTCCTGTGCGATGCCACGGGCGCCGCGCTGCACGCCACGCCCATGGAGCCGCTCGCAGACGGCTGGTTTTCCCTGTTGAGCGATGCCGCGGGCAACGGCACTCTCTACCGCTTTCGCATCGATGGTACGCACGTGGTGCCGGATCCCGCCTCGCGCTGCAATCCACAGGGCGTCCATGGGCCGAGCGAAGTGATCGATCCCACCACCTACCACTGGCAGGATGCTGCCTGGCGCGCGCCGCCCTGGCACGAGGCGATCAGCTACGAGCTGCACGTCGGCACCTTCAACAGGCCGGGCAGCTTTGCCGCCGTGGCGGCGCGCCTCGGGCACCTGAAGCGCCTCGGAGTGTCGGCGCTCGAGCTGATGCCGGTGGGCGCGTTTCCCGGCACGCGCAACTGGGGCTATGACGGGGTACTGCCCTACGCGCCGCAGGCCACCTACGGTCGTCCCGATGAGCTCAAGGCGCTGATCGATGCCGCTCATGGCCATGGACTCGCGGTGATTCTGGATGTCGTCTATAACCACTTCGGGCCGGAGGGCAACTACCTGCACCTCTATGCCCCGCAGTTCTTCAACCCGCGCCATCACACCCCCTGGGGCGCTGCCATCAACTTCGACGCCGCCGGCAGTCGCACGGTGCGCGACTTCTTCATCCATAACGCACTCTACTGGCTGGAGGAGTATCACATCGATGGCCTGCGGCTCGATGCAGTGCACGCCATCTGCGATAGCAGCGTGCCCGACATCGTCACGGAGCTGGCGCAGGCGGCGCGCAGCGGATCTGGCCGTGGCCGCGCGATCTATCTGACTCTCGAGAACCTGCACAACAGTGCCAGGCTCCTCGGAGCGGAGGGCACGCCCGACCGCTGCGATGCCCAGTGGAACGATGACGTGCACCACGCGCTGCACGTGCTGCTCACCGGAGAAAGCGCGGAGTACTACGCCGACTACAGTGAGACACCGCACGCCCTGCTGTGCCGTGCGCTCGCGGAAGGCTTCGCCTACCAGGGGGAGCATTCACGCGTGGCCGGCCGGGCGCGCGGTGAGCGCAGTGCCCACCTGCCCCCGAGCGCGTTCATCGACTTCCTGCAGAACCACGATCAGGTCGGCAACCGTCCGCGCGGTGAGCGCATCGCACAGCTCGTGCGCGATCCCGCCGCGCTGCGCGCGGCGACCGCGCTGCTGCTGCTCGCACCGCACCCGCCACTGCTGTTCATGGGGGAGGAATGGGCGACGCCGCAACCCTTCCCGTGGTTCTGCGATTACGAGCCGCAACTGCTCGAGCGCGTACGTGCGCAGCGTGCGCAGGACGCTCCGGGGGCTCCGGATCCGGGGGCGCCGCAAACCTCACGGGCGGCCGAGCTCGACTGGAGCCTGCTGCGCGAGAGCGCGCACGCACGCGCGCTCACTCACTACCGGCGGTTACTCGCCATTCGCCGTCGCGACATCCTGCCGCTGCTGCCGCGGCTGCGGGGCGCAACCTGCACGCTCGCCGCCGAGGGCGGAGCGTTCGCCGTTGACTGGAGCGCCGACCGGCAGGTCCTGCACCTGATCGCCAATCTCGGTGCCGCGCCCGCGCCGCTCCCGGCGCGGGCCGCCGGGCGCGTGATCTTCGCGACCCATCCCGGGGTGCGGGCGAGCCTCGAGCGCAATGAGCTCGCGCCCTGGAGCGTGCTGTGGTTGCTGGAGCAACGCGGTGAGCCCGGCTGAGCGGGCCCGCCCGCAGCGGCGCGGCGGCGCGGCGGACGCTGCGACGGCCGAAGCTGCGGTCATCCCGCGCGCTACCTACCGCGTGCAGCTCAACGCCGGCTTCACCTTCCGTGACGCCACCGCGATCGTGCCGTACCTGGCAGCGCTCGGCGTGAGCCACGTCTACTGCTCGCCATATTTCCGGGCGCGTTCCGGCAGCTCGCACGGCTACGACGTGGTCGACCACAACTCCTTCAATCCGGAGATCGGGGATGAGTCCGACTTCGAGCGCTTCAACGCCGCGTTGCGGGCGCATGACATGGGGCACATCGTCGACATCGTCCCCAACCACGTCGGCATCCTCGGCACCGACAACGCCTGGTGGATGGATCTGCTCGAGAATGGCGAGTCCTCGCAGTATGCCGGCTTCTTCGACATCGACTGGTCGCCCTCCAACCCCGACCGGGCGCACAAGGTGCTGGTGCCGGCGCTCGCCGATCCCTATGCCACGGTGCTCGAGCGCGGTGAGCTCGAGCTGCGCTTCGAGCGCGAGCTCGGCTCCTTCGCGGTGCACTACGGCCCGCACCGCTTTCCACTCGATCCGCGCACCTATCCGCGCATCCTCGACCGGGTGGCGGCGCTCGTCTCGAGCAGCGAGCTCGAGAACATCCGCCGCGCCCTGGCGGCACTCCCCGACCGGCACCTGCCGGGCCCCGAGCAGATAGCCGAGCGCAGCCGGCAGAAGGAGCTGCACAAGCAGCGCCTGGCCGCACTCGCAGCGAGCGACCACGCGGTCGCCCGGGCGCTCGATGCGGCCGTGCGCAGCTTCACCGGCACCGCCGCCGAGCCCGCGAGCTTCGATGCGCTGCACGAGCTGCTCGAGCTGCAGGCCTTCCACCTCGCGTACTGGCGGGTCGCGTCGGAGGACATCAATTATCGGCGCTTCTTCGACGTCAACGACCTCGCGGCGCTGCGAGTCGACAACGAGGAGGTGTTCGCCGCGACCCATCGGCGCGTGCTCGAGCTGATCGCTGCCGGCAAGATCGATGGTCTGCGGGTCGACCACGTCGACGGGCTGTACGATCCGGCCGGCTATCTGCGCCGGCTGCAGCGGCGCATCCGCGGCGTGCGCGGCGCCGGCGCGCCGCGAGCGCTCTACCTGGTGGTGGAGAAGATCAGCCTGTCCTTCGAGCATCTGCCGGACGACTGGCCGGTGCACGGCGAGACCGGCTATCACTTCGCCAACATCGTCAACCGCATGCTCATCGATGCGGCGACGCGCACCCGCATGGAGCGCGTCTATCGCGCGCTGAGCGGCGACTCGAGCGATTGGCGTGACGTGGCGTACGAGTGCCAGCAGCTCATCCTGCGCCGCTCGCTCGCCTCGGAGCTCAACGTCGCGACCAACCAGCTGGCGCGCATCGCCCGCTCCGACCGCAGTACCCGGGACTTCACCTTCAACAACCTGCGGCAGGCGCTCGCCGAGGTGATCGCCTGTTTCCCGGTGTACCGCACCTACGTGGCCGACACGGTGAGCGACAGCGACCGGCGCTACGTCGAGTGGGCCATTGCCGCCGCACGGCGCCGGCGCGCCGCGAGCGAGGCGCCGGTGTTCGACTTCGTGCGCGCCGCGCTCCTGCTGCAGTTGCCCGCCAGCACCGAGGCCCAGCAGCGCGCGCACCGCGCGTTCGTCATGAAATTCCAGCAGATCACCGCTCCCATCACCGCCAAGGGCATCGAGGATACGGCGCTCTACCGTTACAACCGGCTGCTGGCCCTCAACGAGGTCGGCGGCGAGCCCGGCAATTACGGCGGCGGCGGCGTGCGGGCCTTCCATGCCGATGCCGAGTACCGCGTGCGCCACTGGCCGCACGAGATGCTCGCGACCTCGACCCACGACACCAAGCGCTCGGAGGACGTACGCGCGCGGCTCGCGGTGCTCTCCGAGATGACCACGCCCTGGCGTGATGCGGTGCGGCGCTGGATGCGCATCAACCGGCGTCGCAAGCGCGAGGTGGACGGTGCGCCCGCCCCGAGCAGCAACGACGAGTACCACCTCTATCAGACACTGCTCGGCAGTTGGCCGCTGCCCGAGGCCGATGCCGACGGGCTGGCCGCGTACCGCGCGCGTATCGAGGCTTACATGATCAAGGCGGTGCGCGAGGCGAAGATGAACACCAGCTGGACGGACGTGGGCACGGCCTACGAGGATGCGCTGCTGCAGTTCGTGCGCAGTGTGCTCGAGCCGCGCGACAACAACCTGTTTCTCGCCGATTTCCTCGGCTTCTGGCGCCCGGTGGCCCGCTTCGGTCTGCTCAACAGCCTGTCGCAGACGCTCTGCAAGCTGACCGCGCCCGGAGTACCCGACATCTACCAGGGCAATGAAGTGTGGGACTTCTCGCTGGTCGATCCGGACAATCGCCGCCCCGTCGACTACCAGCGTCGTGGCGTACTGCTCGCCGAGCTCGCGCGCGCAGCCGCGGCCGCGCCCCTCGAGGAGATGCTCGAGCGCCTGGAGGACGGCCGCTGCAAGCTGCTGCTCATCTGGCGCGCGTTGCAGCTGCGGCGCGCGCAGCCGCGGCTGTTCGCCGCCGGCGATTACCGCAGGCTGCGTGTGCACGGCAGCCGCGCACACCACGTGTGCGCCTTCGCTCGGCGTTGCGAGCGGCGTCAACTGGTGGTCATCGCACCACGGCTCTACCGGCGGCTGCTCGATGACCCGGCGCGCATGCCGCTTGGCGAGGAGGTCTGGGATAACACCTTCATCGAGCTGCCGAACCACTCCGGCTCGCGCCGGCCACTGCACAACGTGCTCGATGGCAGCGAGCTGCAGCCGCTGCAGGATGGCGCGACGAGCGGCATCCGCGCCGCGCAGGCGCTGGCGAGGTTCCCGGTGGCGCTGCTGTGCTCGGCCGCTGAGGTGAGCTGACGGATTTCAACGATAGCCCCTGGCCTGCAGCGTGAACAGGTGCGCGTAGCGGCCATTGAGCCGCATCAGCTCCTCGTGGCTGCCGCGCTCGACGATGCGCCCGTGGTTCAGCACCGCGATCTGGTCGGCCATGCGCACCGTCGAGAAGCGGTGCGAGATGAGAATGGTGATGCGTTCGCGCGCCAGCTGGCGGAAGTGCTCGAAGACCTCCGCCTCCGCCTGGGCATCCATGGCCGCGGTCGGCTCATCGAGCACCAGGATGTCGGCGCGCGTGCGCATGAAGGCGCGCGACAGCGCGATTTTCTGCCACTGACCGCCGGAGAGCTCGCGCCCGTCGCGGAACCACTTGCCGAGCTGCGTGCGGTAGCCCGCCGGAAGCGTGTCGATGAACTCGCTCGCCTGACCCTTGACCGCCGCGGCACGCCAGCGCTCCTCGTCCTCGAAGAAGCGCTCATCGCCCGCGCCTACGTTCTCGCCCACCAGCATCTGATAGCGGGCGAAATCCTGGAAGATGACCCCGATGCGCTCGCGCAGCGCGCCCTCCTCCCATTCAGCGAGGTCGCGGCCATCGAGCCGGATTCTTCCTGAGGTGGGGGCGTACAGCCGGGTGAGGAGCTTGATCAGCGTCGTCTTGCCCGAGCCGTTCTCGCCGACGAGCGCGAGACTGCTGCCTGGAGTGAGGTGCAGGTCGATGTGCTCGAGCGCCGGCTGCTCCGACCCCGGATAGGTGAAGCTGACATCCTCGAAACGCACGCCGTCCTCGGGACGCGGACCGCGCAGCGCGTTGCCCTTGGGGGCCGGCACCTCGGTCTCGAGATACTCGTACAGCGTCGACAGATACAGGTTGTCCTCGTACATGCCCCCGACGGCGGCCAGCATCGCGGAGACCGCCGCCTGACCCTGGCGGAAGAGCGCGACGTACATCGTCATCTGACCGACGCTGATGGTGCGGCGAACCGCAGCCAGCGCGATCCAGGCATACGCGCCGTAAAGCGCTGCGGTCGCGATCGAGCCGAGCGCGAAGCCCCACAGATCGCGCCGCATCGTGAGAGCGCGGTCCTCCGCATACAGCCGCCGGAAGATATCGCGGTAGCGCTCGAGCAGCCGCGGGCCCAGCCGGTAGAGCATGACCTCCTTGGCATGGTCCTCGCGCGCGATGACCGTCTCGAGATAGATCTGCATGCGCGTCTCGGGCGAGCGCCAGCGAAAGAGCCGGAACGCATCGCCGGAAAACTTGGCTTCGGCGACGAAAGCCGGAAAGCCGGCGAGCAGCAGGATCGCAACCGCCCAGGGCGAGAAGTGCGCGAGCAGCACGCCGTAGCTGGCGAGCGATACCCCGTTCTGCACCAGCCCGAAGGTGCGCGTCACCAGGCTGAGCGGCCGCGTGGAGGCCTCGCGGCGTGCGCGGGTGAGCTTGTCGTAGAACTCGGAATCCTCAAAGTGCTGCAGCTCGAGACTGAGCGCCTTCTCCAGGATCATGACGTTCACGCGCTGGCCGAGCTGCGCGCGCAGCAGTGACTGGCACAGCGAGAGTCCGCGTTGCGCGGCCGCGATCGCGGCAACCAGCGCCCCTTCGAGCGCTACCAGACGCAGCACGTGCGCGCCGCCGCCGCCGGAGCGGATCGCGGCGAGCACCGCATCGACGATCAGCGAGCCGATGTAGGCGACCGATGCCGGCAGTATCCCGGCGAGCAGCGTCAGGAGCGCGAGTGACACGGTGAGCTTCTGATTGGTGCTCCAGACGAGCTCCAGCGCACGGCGACTGTAGCGAAACACACCGAAGAAGCCGCGCAGCGTGAGGCCATCCGGCGCGGTGCGCGGCTCGCGCGCGCGCGGCGGATGAATGGCACTTGCCATCAGGGCTTTCCCGCTTGCATGAGCGAAGGATGTGGGGGCGAGCGCGGGCGGCGCAAGGTTCCGCCCGTGCTGCCCGGCGGGTATGCGCTTGGGTGCCCGCCGCTAGGGTCGCTGGCCGCCGCGCGAGCCGTTGCGGCGTGTCAGCTGCGCGAGCCACGCCTCGCACAGCTCGATCGCCTCCGCAGGGCGGAACGTGCCGGGCTCGAGGCACCATTCGAGCCACAGGCCATCGAGGAGCGCGGTGAGGCCGATGGCGGCGAGCCGCAGGTCCACCGCCGGTACCGCGGCACGCACACGGCGGCCGCGGCCGCCGTGCGCGGCCCGCTCCGTGGGCAGCAGCTCCGCGAGGATGCCGCGCAGGAGACTCACGTAGCCCTGGTACGTCTCGCGGTGGGCGCGCTGGATGAGACGCGAGTGCCGGTAGAGTCCCCAGAACACCACCCACACGGCGAGCGCATCCGCATCGAGACTGGGCGCTGAGAACCATGACTCGAGGAAAGCGCGCAGCCGGGCGCGCGGCGAGCTGCCGGCGGCGGCGACTGCCGCCTGCATGCCGGCAATCAGCTCGGAGTTGATGTGGCGGTAGGCCGCCGCCACGAGCTCATCCTTGTTGGGGAAGTGGTGATTGATGAGGCCGACCGATACCCCGGCCTGCGCGCTGATGGTGCGGATCGAGAGGCCCTCGTGCCCGTAGCGCTTGAGGCACTCGATGGTCGCTGCGATCAGTGCCTGGCGGCGCACCTCGGGCGGCTGGCGCGCGAAGCGTGGTTTGGGCGCGGCGCGCGCCATCTCAGGCGACACGGCGCAACCGGCGCCGGCGAAAGTCCGCGAGCACCTCGCGCGCCGCGTTGTGTCCGGGCGCACCGGTCACGCCACCTCCCGGATGAGTGCCGGCGCTGCACATGTACAGGGCTCTCAACGGGCCGCGGTAGTTGCCGTAGCCGAGCATCGGCCGCGCCGAGAACAGCTGATCGAGGCTCATCGCCCCGTGCGAGATGTCGCCGCCGAGGAGTCCGAAGGTCCGCTCGAGATCGAGCGGGCTCATGATCTGCCGGCCGAGAACCGCCGCCTTGAAGTTGGGCGCGTGGGCATTCACGGTATCGATCATGAGGTCGGCGACCGCCTCGCGATGCGTGTCCCAGGAGGCGCCATCGGGCAGCTGCGGTGCGACGTGTTGGCAGAACAGGCTCGCCACGTGCCGCCCCGCGGGGGCCAGGGTGTCATCGAGCGTCGAGGGGATGAGCAGCTCCACGATCGGCCGTCGCGACCACCCGAAGGAGCGTGCGTCGAAGTAGGCCTGCTCCATGTACCCGAGCGTCGGTGCGATGATGATGCCGGCGGTGTGATGGTCGCCCGCGCTCTTGCCCGGCAGGCAGCTGAAATCCGGCAGCTCCGCGAGCGCCACGTTCATGCGGAAGGTGCCCGAGCCGCAGCGCCAGTGGCTCATGTGCTCGTGCACCTCCGCTGGCAGCGCCGCGGGCGGGATCAGCTCGAGATAGAGGAGCTTGGGATTGAGGTTGGAGATCACCGCAGCGGCACGCAGCGTCTCGCCGCTCTCGGTCGTGACGCCGACCGCGCGGTCACCTTCCACCAGCACCTCGCGCACCGCGGTCGCGAGCCGGATCTCGGCCCCGCGCTCACGGGCCGCCTGGGCCATCGCCTGGGTGATGGCGCCCATGCCACCGATGGCATGACCCCAGGCACCGTGCTTGCCGTTCACCTCGCCGAATACGTGGTGCAGCAGGTAGTAGGCGGAGCCGGCGGAATAGGGACTCGCGTAGTTCCCGACGATACCATCGAAGCCGTACGCCGCCTTGATCGGGTCGCTCTCGAACCAGTTATCGAGGTAATCGCCCGCCGACATCGCGAACAGCGCGAGCAGCTCGCGACGCAGCCCCATGTCGAGGCGGCGCAGCCGTCCACCGACACGCGCCGCGCGCAGCAGCTCCGGCAACGCTGCACTCCAGCCTCCGGCGAGGGCATTCGGCGGAGTCACCAGCACCAGGTCGCGCAGCACATCCGCAATGGCGTCGAGCCGCTCGCCGTACTCGCCGACCCGCGCCGCGTCGCGCGCGGAAAACCGTGCGACCTCCGCCGCGGTGCGACCCGCCCCGGTCATCAGGTAGCGCCCGTCGGCGGTCGGCAGAAAGTTGGCGCAGCGGCGCTCGACGATGCGCAGACCGTGCCGCGCGAGCTCGAGGTCGCGGATGACCTTGGGATTCAGCAGCGAGACGGTGTAGGAGGCGACCGAGTTACGGAACCCCGGGTGGAACTCCTCGGTGACCGCCGCGCCGCCGACGACGGGGCGCCGCTCGAGCACGATCACCTTGAGGCCTGCGGCGGCGAGGTACGCCGCACACACCAGGCCGTTGTGACCGCCGCCGATGATCAGCGCGTCGTAGCGTGCCCCTTGCGCGCCTCGCTCAGCCATGACTCCAGCCCCGCGGCGGAGGCTGCGGCAGGGCGCTCTCGGGAATGAGCGAGCGCATGCGCCGCGCGAAGCTGCGCAGACACACCTCGCCCTCGCTCAGGGGCCCTGCGACGTAGCTGCTCGAGGCCATGCCGGCCTGCACGCGCTCGATGAGCGCCTTGTCCTCGAGGCTCACGCGGCGGTTGACGCGCCAGTTGAGGTAACGCGCGATGCGCATCTCGCGGCGGCTGTCGGGGTGCAGGTAGGCCACCTCACGGATCAGCGTCTCGGTCGGCGACACCGGCAGAAACTGCATGAAATCGACCTGGTCCGGATAGATGTCGAACGCAGTATTGGGCCAGAGCTTGTAGTACGTCCACAACCGCTGCCGCTCGGGCGGCAGGTGGCTCACCGCCGGGAGCAGCCGCTGGTAGGCACGCTCGGACCAGTTGCTCGAAGGCACATCCCGCAGATGTCCCCACATCCTGTCGATCCACGGCCGAGCCTCGATCGCGTAGCCGCGGCCGAAGAGCCGCGTGAGCCCCGGGTGCGCCACGTTGATGTGCAGGCCGTCGGAGAAATTGTCGGCCACGTTCTTCCAGTTCACCGCCCGCGCGCGCCGGCTGGTCCGCCCGCAGGGCACGAGCTCCTCCAGGCGGTACGCGGCGAGCTCGTGCGCGTAGGGCGCCGCCATCTCCGCCACGCTCGGCAGCCCCGGGGCGAGGCGCACGAAAATGAACCCCTGGAACACTTCGTGCTCGACCGGCGCGAGTCCGTGGCGGGCCGCATCGAGGCCGCCGAAGGCCTCGCGCTGCGGCACGCCGACCAGGCGCCCATCGAGCGCGTAGCTCCAGGCATGGTAGGGGCAGGTGATGCGGGCACCGCAGCTGCCGCGCGGACCATCGAGCAGCCGCGCGGCGCGATGCCGGCAGACGTTGTGAAAAGCGCGCACGCCCTGCGCGCTACGCACCACCAGCAGCGATTCGCCGAGAAAATCGAACGTATGGAAGTCACCGGTTCGCGGCACATCGCTCAGGTGGCAGACGAGCTGCCAGCTCTGACGGAATATCGCCTGCCGCTCGCGCTCGAAGAACTCGGGATCGCGGTAGATCCAGGCGGGCAGGCTCTGGGCGCCGGCTTCGGCGGGCGCAGCAGGTGCGATGCGGCGCAGCGCGGCGGCATTCATCGGCGGCTTCCGGAGTGATAGCGAAGGCTTGTTGAACGATCGTACAACAACAAGAGCGCCGCCCGCAACCGCGCGGCAATTTGTGGTACAACTGCACCCGCCTGTGATCGACATTGCGCACGTCATCCAGTCCTCGGTCGCGCCGGTGTTCCTGCTCTCCGGCGTCGCGGCTACGCTCGCAGTGCTCACCAACCGTCTCGGGCGCATCGTCGATCGTGGCCGCACGCTCGAGCAGCAGTTCGAGCACCAGCCGGGCAAGGCAGCGCAGCTGCACGCGGACCTGCTGGTGCTGGCCCGACGCGCACGCTACATCAACATCGCCCTGTCGCTCGCCACGATCGCAGCGCTCCTGGTGGCACTCGTGGTGGTGACGCTGTTCCTGCACGCGTTCCTCGGCTCGGACCTCGGCGCGCTGATCGCCTTGCTGTTCAGCGCCGCCATGCTGTGCCTGAGTGCGGCCTACGTCGCATTTCTCATCGAGGTGCGGGTGGCGATGGTCGCGCTGCGCATCGGCCTGAAGCTGTCCTGAGCTCCTCCCGAGGCGCCCGGCCCGGGAATCTGCTACCCTGCGCACCCTTTTTTGTACCGCCCGGCAGGGCCGGTCCGCACAAGCGCCGCCGCGAGCGCCGCCGCGGATCGGCGCGCATCTCATGAACCGCCCCATTCGCAACATCGCCATCATCGCGCACGTCGACCACGGTAAGACGACGCTCGTCGACTGTCTGCTCAAGCAATCCGGCACGTTCGCGGCGCACGAGCGGCTCGGCGAGCGCATCATGGATTCGAACGATATCGAGCGCGAGCGCGGTATCACCATCCTCGCCAAGAACTGCGCCATCGAGTACGGCGGCACCCGTATCAACATCGTCGATACCCCGGGCCATGCCGATTTCGGCGGCGAGGTCGAGCGCGTGCTGTCGATGGTCGATGGCGTGCTGCTGCTCGTCGATGCCGTCGAGGGACCCATGCCGCAGACGCGCTTCGTCACGCGCAAGGCGCTCGCGCAGGGGCTCAAGGCCATCGTCGTGGTCAACAAGATCGACCGGCCCGGTGCCCGCCCGGCCTGGGTCGTCGACCAGACCTTCGACCTCTTTGACAAGCTCGGTGCGACCGATGCGCAGCTCGACTTCCCGGTGATCTACACCTCGGCGGTGCAGGGGTGGGCGAGCACCGACTACACCGAGCGCCGCCCCGACATGGCGGCACTGTTCGAGGCGATCCTCACCTACGTGCCACCGCCGGCCGCCGACGCCGACCGTCCGCTGCAGCTGCAGATCTCGACGCTGGATTACAACTCCTACGTGGGGCGCATCGGTATCGGCCGCATCCGCTGCGGCCTGCTGCGCCCGGCCCAGAGCGTGGCGCTGCGCTTTGGCAACGAGGACCGCGGCACGGGCCGGGTCGGGCAGGTGCTCGCCTTCAGCGGCCTCGAGCGTGCGCCGGTGGAGGAAGCCGGCGCGGGCGATATCGTCGCGGTGACCGGCATCGAGGACATCAACATCGGCCTCACCCTCTGCGATCCGGAGCACCCCTACGGTCTGCCGCCGATCAGTGTGGATGAGCCGACGCTCGCCATGAACTTCCAGGTCAACACCTCGCCGCTCGCCGGACGCGAGGGCAAATTCGTCACGAGCCGCCAGCTGCGCGAGCGCCTGTATCGCGAGCTGCAGAGCAACGTGGCGCTGCGGGTCGAGGATACGGACGAGCCGGACGTGCTGCGCGTCTCGGGACGTGGTGAGCTGCACCTCACCATCCTCATCGAGAACATGCGCCGCGAGGGTTACGAGCTCGCCGTCTCGCGACCGCAGGTGCTGACGCGCGTGGTGGAGGGCGAAGTGCACGAGCCGTGGGAGGCGCTCACCGTGGACGTCGAGGACTCCCACCAGGGAGCCGTCATGGCAGCGCTCGGCGAGCGGCGCGCCGAGCTCATCGACATGACCCACGACGCGCAGGGCCGGGTGCGGCTCGATTATCGCGTGCCGGCGCGTGGCCTGATCGGCTTCCAGGGAGAGTTTCTCACGCTCACCCGCGGCACCGGGCTCATCAGCCATATCTTCGATGGCTTTGCCCGGGTGAGCGGCGAGATTCCCGAGCGCCACAACGGCGTGCTGGTGAGCAATGAGAACGGCGAAGCGGTCGCCTATGCGCTGTTCAACCTGCAGGAGCGCGGACGGCTGTTCGTCAGTCCCGGGGAGAAGCTCTACGAGGGCATGATCATCGGCATTCACAGTCGCGACAACGACCTGGTGGTGAACCCGATCAGGACCAAGAAGCTCACCAACATCCGTGCCGCCGGCAAGGACGATGCGATCCTGCTCACCCCACCTATCCCGCTCAGCCTCGAGTATGCGGTCGAGTTCATCGCCGATGACGAGCTGGTGGAGGTGACTCCGGCTTCGATCCGCATCCGCAAGCGCTTCCTCAAGGAGCAGGACCGCAAGCGCGCCGCACGCAGCGAGGCCGCGGCGACGACTGCCTAGGGACTGACTACACCTCTTGCGTGCGCGAGATGCCGATGAAGCTCAGGAACTCGGTACGGGTGCGCGCATCGCTGCGGAACGTGCCGGTCATGCGGCTGGTCACCATGGAGACTCCGCGCTTGTGCACGCCACGGGTCGTCATGCACTCGTGCACCGCATCCACCACCACGCCCACGCCGCGCGGCCGCAACACCTGAGTGATGCAGTCGGCGATCTGCGCCGTGAGATTCTCCTGCACCTGGAAGCGCCGGGCATACCCCTCCACCACGCGCACCAGCTTGCTGATGCCCACCACCTTGTCGGCCGGCAGATAACCGATGTGCACGCGGCCGATGATGGGTGCCATGTGGTGCTCGCAGTGTGACTCGAAGGAGATGTCGCGCAACACGATCATCTCGTCGTAGCCGCCCACTTCCTCGAAGGTGCGCCGCAGGTAGGCTGCCGGGTCGATCTGGTAGCCCGAGAACCAGTCGCGGTAGGCATCGACGACGCGCTGCGGGGTATCGCGCAGGCCCTCGCGCCGTGGATCTTCGCCCGCCCAGCTGAGCAGTGTGCGCACCGCCTCCTCGGCGGCGCGTCGTGACGCCCGGGGTCGTGACCTCGCCATCGCCTCGCTCTCCCTCAGCGCCGGCCGCGACGCTGCGGAAGGCAGCGCGCCGATGCGCCCGCGGGAGTTTAGCGTGCGGCTCCGCTCAGGTCAGGAAATGCGCCAGCGTGCAGGTGAGCAGCAGGCTGCAGGAACCCACCAATGTCGCGACGACGAGGCCCGCCGCGAGCGGCCGCCAGCCGATGCGCCACATGTCGGTGAAGGCGACCGACAGGCCCACCGCCGTCATGCCGCAGGTGAGAAAAAGATCCGAGGCGGTGTAGCCGGTGTTGACCGCCGCCTTCCACCAGGCCGCTGCGTCGCCGAAGACCGTGTCCCCCAGGGTGCGCAGCAGAATGAAGGCGATGAAGGCCAGCACGAACGCGGGCACCAGTGCCGGCCGCGAGCGCTCAGGTCCGCTCGCGCCTGCCGCTGTTGGCGGGGTGGCGGCGGCGTCCTCGTGGCGCCGCACCCACCACGCCGCGGCGGGAAGCAGCACGGCGATCGAGAGATTACGCAGCAGCTTTGCGACGCTGGCCGCGGCGAGTGCGGCCGGCGCAGCCGCCTGCTGCGAGTAGATGAGCGCCGCGCCGATCACCTGCGAGGTGTCGTGAATGGCGGTGCCGAGGAAGATGCCCGCGTGGATCGGGGAGGCGCCGAGGAAATGGCCGGCCACCCAGGGATAGCACAGCATGGCGATGCAACCGAACAGCACCACGCAGGTGATGGCGAAGGCCGTCTCCGCATGCCGCGCACGGATCACCGGCGAGACTGCGACCACCGCGGTACAGCCGCAGACCGCGGTGCCGATTGCCAGTAGCACACCGAGGCGCCGCGGCACTGCGAGCGCGTGCGCGATGCCGAGACCGGCCAGCAAGGCCACCACCAGACAGCAGGCAGCCACCGGGAGCGCGGTGAGGGCGATGGCCGTGGCTCCGGCGAGTGTCAGCCGCAGCCCGACGAGAGCGATCCCGACGCGCAGCAGCCGATGCATGGTCCACTCGAGCCCGCGCGTGGCCCAGGCCGGCACACCGATGATGTTCCGCCACAGCATGCCGAGCAGCACCGCGCACATGACGGGGCTCAGGGGAAATCTGGGGAGGCCGGCGACGCCGCCGGCAAGACCCTGCGCGATGATGCGCGCGAGCGTCGCGAGAGCGATTGCGAGCGCGAGACCCGGCGCGGCCGAACGCAGCGCCAGCCAGCCGAGAGCCAACCCGCGCCGCCGCGGCTCCACGGCTAGAGCGACAGCCGCTTCTCGCCCGGGATCTGCTGCAACCGCACGCGCCGGTTGATCACCATCCGCTCGTTGAGCTCGGCGATCGCGCGGCTGCCGGTGCGCACGAACAGGAACGGCAGCACCGCGTGCACGAGACAGGCGAGCCCTGCAAGCACCATACGCGTACCGAAGCCGAGAGCGCGGATGAGATGCTCGCTATAGCTCTCCCCGACGGAGGCGGGGTGCTCGGTGAAGGCCCGATACAGGTCCATCCGCACAATCTAGCCGCCCTGGTGCGCTACCCGGTTGCAAAGGGGTGGCAAAGCGAGAGGAGTTGCGCAACAATGTTGCGTGAATCTGCCTACAACCAAATATATTGTTTCAATGGACAAGCTGGACGCGAAAATCCTGGACCTGCTGCAGCACGACGGCGAGCTGACCGCGGCGGAGATCGCCGATCGCATCGGCCTTTCCAAGGCGCCCTGCTGGCGGCGTATCCAGAAGCTGCGCGAGGCGGGGGTCATCCGCCAGACAGTCGCGCTGCTCGATGCGCACGCCCTCAATGTCGGTACCACGGTGTTCGTGACACTGAAGACGGGTAATCACAGCGCGGCGTGGTTCGAGAAGTTCGTGCGGGCCGTGCGCGATATTCCGGAAGTCACGGAGATCCACCGCATGAGTGGCGATGTCGATTATCTGATCCGGATCGTGGTGCCGGACATCGACGCCTACGATGTGGTGTACAAGCGGCTCATCTCGGCAGTGGATTTCCAGGACGTCAGTGCGAGCTTCGCGCTCGAGACTCTCAAGCACACCACGGCACTGCCACTGTGCTATCTCAAGCCGCAGTGACGCTGGCGTGCTTGCGCTCAGCGCGCCGCAGCGCCCTCGGCGGCGTTCTGCTCGATGATCTGCGCGATGCGGTCACGGATCTCGGTGCGATCGATGTCGAAGGCCTGCGTGGCGAGCACCGGCTGCTGTGGCGGACGCTGCGCGAGCTGCGGCCCGGAGGCGTCGCGCACGTCGACCGTCACGACCGTCGAGAGCCCGATGCGCAGCGGATGCGATGCGAGCTCGTGCGCATCGAGCGAGATCCGCACCGGCACCCGCTGCACCACCTTGATCCAGTTGCCGGTGGCATTCTGGGCCGGCAGCAGCGCGAAGGCCGAGCCGGTGCCCATGCCGAGACCTTCGATGCGACCCTCGAAGGCGACCTGGCCGCCGTACAGGTCGGCAACCACACGGGCAGGCTGGCCGATGCGCATGTGCCGCAGCTGCACTTCCCTGAAGTTCGCTTCGACCCATAGCCGGCCGAGCGGCACGATCGACATGAGCGGGGCCCCGGGCGCGATGCGCTCACCGAGCTGCACGGTGCGCCGCGCCACGTAACCGCGCACCGGTGCACGCACGCTGGTGCGCACCAGCGCGAGCCAGGCGCGCTCGACCTGGGTGGTAGCGGCGCGCACGTCGGGATTGTCCGCGACGCCGGTGCGACCGACCAGTGCGCTGCTCGCGGCGAGATTCTTCTGCGCGGCGAGCAGCGCATCGCGTGCAGCCTTCACGGCATCCTCGGCGTGACCGAGCTCCTCGGCCGACACGGCGCCGCTTGCCGCGAGACTGCGGCGGCGGCCGTAGTCGGCCTGCGCCCGCGCCAGGTCGGCGAGTCGCTGATCGGCTACCGCACGCAGCTGATCGCGCGTCGCGAATACCGTGCGCGTCTGCCGCACCGTACGTGCGAGCTGCTCCTCGGCGTCCTGCAGGGCGATGCGTGCATCGGTGGCATCGAGTCGCACCAGCTCCTGCCCGGCTTCGACGAGGTCGGTCTCGTCCGCACCGATCGAGACCACGGTGCCGCTCACCTGCGACATGACATTCACGAGGTCGCCCGCGACGTAGGCATCGTCGGTGCTCTCGTAAAAGCGCGCATAACCGAGCCACCAGCCGAGCCACAACAGCGCACCGACGAGCACGGCCAGCGCCACGATCGCGAGCCAGCGGCGGCGGCGGTTCTGCAGCAGGCGCGCGAGCGGCGCGGGAGCGGTCTGGACCGAGACATCCATCGATCAGCCTGTGGGCGGCAGGTAGCCGCCACCGAGTGCGCGCACCAGATCGACACTGAAAGCGAGCCGGCGCGCCTCGAGCTCGGCGCCGAGCCCCTGGGCGGTGAGCACCTGGTTCTGGCTCGAGAGGACGGTCAGGTAGTTGTCGAGGCCGGCGCGGTAGCGCTCGGTGGTGAGCTCGTAGGAACGCCGTGCGTCCGCGAGTGCCTGCTGCTGCTCGAGAGTCTCGCGCTCGAGGGCGCGCCAGTTGGTGACCACGTCCGCCACCTCGCGTACCGCATCGAGCAGCGTCTGGTTGTACTGCGCGACGGACTGGTCCACCTGGGCCTGCTGTGACCACAGTGCGCCGCGCAGCGCGCCACGATTGAAAATCGGCAACGACACCGCAGCGCCGAGACCGTGTATGCGGTTCTGCGGCTCGAACACGCGGGTGAGCTCGATGCTCTGGTAACCGACGAACGCGGCGAGGTTGACGTTCGGATAGAAGTCCGCCTCGGCCGCCTTGACGGACGAGCCCGCCGACTCGACCCGGGTACGCGCCGCGGCCACATCGGGGCGCCGGCCAAGAAGGTCGGCGGGCAGCACCGAGGGCAGCGCGATTGCCACCGGCGCTGCCAGCTGCGGCCGCCGCAGGCGCGCGCCACGCTCGGGTCCCGCCGCGACGAGATCGGCGATCTGATTGCGCGCCAGCTCGATGCTGGCCTCGACGTACGCGACCGCCGCACGCGTGAGCGCGACCTGACCCTCCGACTGCTTCACGCGTGCGTCGTTATCGAGCCCCGCCCTGACACGCTGCTGCGTGAGCTCGAGAATCCCCTGTTGCTGCTTGAGGTTGTCGTTGGTGACATCGAGCAGCGCGTACTGCAGATCGAGCTGGATGTAAGCCTGCACCACGGCCACGGCGAGCGCGAGGCGGGCCGCGGCGCGATCGGCCTCGGCCGCTGCCGCCCCCGAGCGCGCGCCGGCGAGCAGCGCGCGGTTGCGGCCCCAGAAATCCAGATCCCAGCTCAAGTCGAGCGTGGCACGGCCATTGTTGACGTAACCGCCGCCGTAGGGCGGCGGAAACAGGTAATCCTCGGGATAGCGCTGACGATCGGCCTGCAGGTTGACGCTGGTGCTCGGCAGCCGCGCGGCGCGGGCCGTCACCACCTGCGCCTGCGCGGCGCGCAGTCGCGCCTGCGCGGTCGCGAGGCTCGGACTGCCGGCGAGTGCCTCGGCCACGAGCTCATCGAGCTGCGCATCGCCGTAGCGCCGCCACCAGCCCTCGGCGGGCCACGCGGCCGGCTCGAGCTGCGTACCGGCGAGCGTCGGCCCGAGCTCGAGCTGCTGCGGGCTGAGCTGCGGCGTCGGCTGCCAGCCGCCGCGATCGACGCAGCCGCTGAGCGCCACCATCGCCGCAGCGGCCGGGAACCTCATCAGCGCCCTGGCGGGCAACGCCCTCCTCTTCATGTCAGTCACCGGATTCACGTCAGCTACCGGAGCTCGAGCCCGGGAAACGATCCTGGCCGTTCTCGATCATGCGCCGCAGGTAATCCTTCAACGCGCCGATCTCGGCGGTGCTGAAGCCGCCGAGATGGGCGTCCACCACGCGCGCTCCCACCGCGAGCAGCCGTGGCAGGAGCGTCCTGCCCTGCGGAGCGAGGCGCAGCAACACCACGCGCCGATCTTCCCGGCCGCGCTCACGGCGCACCAGGCCCCGCTTTTCGAGCCGATCGAGCATGCGTGTCATGGCCCCGGTGTCATATCGATGCTGCCGGCACAGATCGGCGGCGGTGCGCGCGCTGCCTTCAGCGAGATGCTTCAGCACCGTGAGCTGCGCGCTGTTCAGACCGAAGCGCTCGAGCTCGGCATCGAGGCTGTTGAGGAGCGAGGCGCGCGCACGACCCATGAGCTGACCCACGCTCAACCCCTCGGCAGAAGCGGGCGTGACGGCGCGCGGCTCAGCTCTGAGGACTGCCCTGCGGCTCATGGTGCGGCTTTGCTATGCTGGCGGTCGCCGGCGGAAATTGCTGCCGGCGATATTACTGCCTTGGCAACAAATAAGCCAGTTGACGGGCCGGGCGCGCCGCGCGCTGCATCGGACTTGCGGGGCCGCAGCGCTGGCGCTGGCGCGTACCTGGCGCTCGCGCTGCTCGCTGCCGGCTGTTCGCACCCGCCACCGCCCCCGGCCCCGCCACCGCAGGTGAGCGTGGTGGCAGTGCATGCGCAGCCGGTGCCGTTGACGCGCAGCCTGGTGGGACGATTGTCCGCGACGCGCTCGGCGGATGTGCGCGCGCGCGTCGCCGGGGTGCTGCTGAAGCGCCTGTATGTCGAAGGCTCCGATGTCAAAGCGGGGCAGCCGCTCTTCCAGATCGATCCGGCCCCGCTGCGCGCCGTGCTCGATGGCGCGCTCGCCGCCCTCGCCCAGGCCGAGGCCAACGCCGCCAATGCCCACATCACTGCGCAGCGCTCGCGCGAGCTGCTGCCGAGCGGGCTGGTGTCGCGCTCGGACCTCGATAACGCGCAGGCGGCCGAGCGCTCCACCGCGGCAGCGGTCGGACAGGCGAAGGCAGCGGTCGGCACTGCGCGCATCAACCTCGGCTACGCCACCGTGACTGCGCCGATCTCCGGACGTGCCGGTCAGCAGGCCGTCACCGAGGGGGCGTTGGTCGGCCAGGGCACGGCGACGCTGCTCACGACCGTCGAGCAGATCGATCCGATCTACGTGAACTTCGATCAGCCCGCGGTGGACGTCGAACGGCTGCGGCGCGCGCAGGTCGCGGGCGACGTGACGGTGGCACGCGGCAAGCAGGTGCGGGTACAGGTCATCCTGCCCGACGGCACGCCTTATTCGCACGACGGCACCCTCGACTTCCTGGATGTCGTGGTCGATCCGGCAACCGGCGCGGTCGCGCTGCGCGCCATCGTGCCCAACCCCGACCACCTGCTCCTGCCGGGGATGTTCGTGGGTGTCCGCCTGAGCTCGGGCGAGGTGAATCGGGGCTTCCTCGTGCCCGAGGCCGGGCTGCAGCGCGATGCCGGCGGGCCCTACGTTCTCGTCGCCGGACCCGACAACAAGGTCGCGCAGAAGCGCGTGACGGCAGAGACCCTCGAGGGTTCCAACTGGGTGGTGACGGCGGGACTCGCGGACGGCGATCGCGTCATCGTCGCCGGAACGCAGAAGGCCCGGCCGGGCACCACGGTGGCCGTGGCAGCGGCCGCGACATCCTCCGGGGAGGCCTCGCAAAGCGCCGCGGACGTCGCGGCGCGCGCCGGTGCGCCCGCGCGTTGAGCCATGCCGCAGTTCTTCATCGAGCGGCCGGTGTTTGCATGGGTGCTCGCGATCCTCATCGCACTCGGCGGCACGCTCGCACTGCTGCGGCTGCCGAGCGAGGCGTACCCGGCGATCGCGCCGCCGCAGGTGTCGGTCACGACCAGCTACCCGGGCGCCAACGCAGCGACCGTGGAGAGCACCGTCACGCAGGTCATCGAGCAGCAGCTCACCGGGATCGACAACCTCCTCTACTTCACCTCGCAGTCTGCCTCCGACGGCTCCTCGACCATCACGCTGACGTTCGAGGGAGGCACCAACTCCGACATCGCCGCCGTGCAGACTCAGAATCGCGTCTCGCTCGCGCAGCCGCGCTTGCCGGCGGAGGTCAACCAGCAGGGCATCCGCATCGCCAAGGTCGCCGCCGGCTTCCTCGGCGGCATCGGGCTCGTGTCCGCTCCCGGGGGCCCGAGCGCGGAGGAGCTCAACAACATCGTCGCCTCGCGGGTGCTCGACCCGATCCAGCGCGTGCCGGGGGTCGGTGCCGCGGTGCAGTTCGGCTCCGAGTACGCGATGCGCATCTGGCTCGATCCGGACAAGCTCAAGGCCTACAACCTTTCGGCCACCAGCGTGCTCGCGGCGGTGCAGTCGCAGAACGCGCAGTTCGCCTCCGGCTCCATGGGCGCATGGCCGGCGCTGCGCGGCCAGACCACCACCGCCACCGTCACCGCGGAAGGACGCTTCTCATCGCCCGAGCAGTTCGAGCAGATCCTGCTGCGCACCGAGCCCAACGGCGCGTCGGTGCGGCTGAAGGACGTGGCGCGTGTCACGCTCGGCGCGGCGCAGTACGGCTTCGAGACGGCAATCGGCAGCACGCCGATCGCCGCGTTCGGCATCCAGCTCGCCCCCGATGCCAACGCCCTGGAGGTCTCCAAAGCGGTCACTGAGAAGATGAGAGCCATCGAGGGGAGCTTTCCTCCGGGGGTGAAGTGGGTGTGGGCCTGGGACTCCACGCCCTTCATCCGCGTCGCGATCCGCGAGGTGCTGATCACGCTCTGCGAAGCGGTGGTGCTGGTGTTCCTGGTGATGCTGGTGTTCCTGCAGAACTTCCGCGCGACGCTCATTCCGACGCTGGTGGTGCCATCGGCGCTGCTCGGCACGCTGATCGGCATCTACGCGGTCGGATTCTCCATCAACCAGCTGTCGCTGTTCGCGATGGTGCTCGCGATCGGCATCGTGGTCGACGATGCCATCGTGGTGGTGGAGGCGGTCGACCGCATCATGCGGGAAGAGCACCTCGCGCCGAAGGAGGCGACGCGCAAGGCCATGCAGCAGATCACCGGTGCGATCATCGCGATCACCTCGGTGCTCGCCGCAGTGTTCATTCCGAGCGCGCTGCAGACGGGCAGCACCGGCGCGATCTACCGGCAGTTCGCGCTCACCATCGCCCTCTCGATGGGCTTCTCGGCGCTGCTCGCGCTGTCGTTCACGCCGGCACTCTGTGCCTCGCTGCTGCGGCCCACGCGCCTGCACGGCAACCTGCTGTTCAACTGGTTCAATCGCGCCTTCGAGAGCACCCGCGCCGCCTACGTGCGGCGCGTGTTCCAGTCGGTCGCCCACGTGCCGCGCTGGATGGCAGCGTTCGCGGTGATGCTCGCGGTGGGTGTGCTGCTTTTCATCAAGCTCCCCGGCAGCTTCGTGCCGGAGGAGGACCAGGGCTACGCGCTCATCGACGTGCAGTTGCCGGCCGGCGCCAACATGCCGCGCACCCGCGAGGTCATGCAGCACATCAACGCCATCATCGGGCGCAGCCCGGACGTCGACTACGCGTTCCTGGTCGTCGGGTCGAGCTTCACCGGCACCGGCGAGAATGCCGGCCGCGCGTTCGTGCATCTCAAGCCCTGGGACCGCCGGCCCGACACCGCTGCCGAGTTCATCCGCTGGGCCAACGACACGCTGCCGCGCGAGATCCACGATGCGCAGGTTTACGTGCTCAATCTGCCCACGGTCCGCGGGCTCGGCTTCTTCGGCGGCTTCGACATGTTTCTCGAGGATCGCGCCGGCCTCGGCCGCGAAACCCTCGGCAGCGCGCAGGAGACCCTGCTCGCCCGGGCGGCCGCCGAGACGCGCACGTTGAGTGGCGTGCGCGCCAACCTGCTGCCGCCCGCACCGCAGGTGCGGCTGACGGTGGATCGCGTGCAGGCCCAGTCGATGGGGCTCTCGGCGAGCGATGTCTACACGGCGCTGCAGCTGATGCTGGCACCGGTGTACGCCAATGACTTCGTCTACGAGGGCCGGGTGCTGCGGGTGCTGCTGCAGGCGGACGCTCCCTGGCGCATGAGCCCGGAGGCGCTCGGGCATTTCTACGTCGCGGGCGCGGGCGGCAGCATGATCCCGCTCGCGAACGTCGTGCACGCCGACTGGGTGATCGGCCAGCCCTCGCTCACGCGTTTCAATGGTTATGCGGCCATCGAGATCACGGGCAACAATGCGCCGGGCCGCAGCTCCGGCGAAGCCATGCAGGCCATGCAGAGGATCGTGGGCGCGGACCTGCCGCGCGGCATCGCCAACGACTGGGCCGGTCAATCGCTGCAGGAGTTGATCTCCGGTGCGCAGGCACCGATGCTGTTCGCGCTGTCCATCCTGGTCGTTTACCTGTGCCTCGCCGCGCTCTACGAGAGCTGGAGCGTCCCGGTGGCGGTGCTGATGGCGGTGCCGGTGGGGCTCATCGGCACCGCGCTCGCGGCGCTGCTGCGCGGATTGCCCAACGATGTGTTCTTCAAGGTCGGACTCATCACCATCATCGGACTGTCGGCGAAGAACGCCATTCTCATCGTGGAGTTCGCGGTGACCGCGCAGCAGCAGGGCAAGAGCCTCCACGAGGGAGTGATGCAGGCCGCCCGGCTGCGCTTCCGGCCGATCATCATGACGTCCTTCGCCTTCATCCTCGGGCTGTTCCCGATGGTGGTCTCGACCGGCGCTGGTGCCAACGCGCGCCACGCCATCGGCACCGGCGTTGTCGGCGGCATGTTGAGTGCCGCCCTGCTCGGGGTGCTGATGATTCCGGTGTGTTATGTCGCGGTACGTCGTCTGATGGGCGAGAAGCTCGATGCGCCGGCCGCAGGCGCGCGCGCCGGCGCGCTCCCAGGACCCGCGCAACCGCGCGAAGACTAGCGCAGCCCTTCAGGGCGGCGGCGCTGCAGCGTCGAATACATCCGCGCCGAAGATGCGCAGACCCGGATCGGCCGCGTACCCGAGATACGGCAGGCGGAAGATCGCTTCCACGGTGCGCAGCAGCGCATAGTGGTTGTAGGGCACGGCGGAGACGGTGCCGGGCCTCACGAACCGCGACAGCACGATCGCGCCGACACGGCCGCCACCGGGGCCGCTCAAGCCCGGCTGGAAGCGGGCCCCGGGCAAGGGCCGCTCTCCACAGCAGGCGCTCGAGCCTTCCGCTCCCGCCCCGTCGGATTCATCGAAGGTGACCACGAGCACGCCGTCGGCGATGAAGGCCGGAGCCGCCTCGATGAGCGGCACCCACTTGCGCAGGAACTGATCGATGGCGGCGAGTCCGCCCCTGCGGCCATCGGCGCAGTGCGCATCATGACCGTCACTGCAGAGGTTGGGAGTGATGAAGACGTAGTTGGGCGTCGTGGCCGCACTCGCGAGGTCCTGCGGCAGCCGCTCGAGGCTCACCACGTGGGCGTCGCAACGCCGCTGATCGTCGATGATCGAATGGAAGTAGACGAACGGATTGTGTTTCGCGGCGTACTGATCGGTGGCGCTGGCGAGATTGGTCGTTTCCGCCGCGCCGAGCCGCACGTGCCCGCAGGTCGCGGACTCGCGCGCCGGATTCTTGCCCATGTCCTCCATGTAGGCTCGCCAGCTGAGACCGGCGGCCTCGAGTTGGTCGGGGAGCGAGGGGACGAGGCGCGGGTAGACACAGCCGGTTCCCGGGAGCTGGCCGTGCGCGTCCAGCCCGGGGGCGTGCGCCTGGAAATCGGCGTAGGTGGAGCAGTCGAGCTGCGTTGCGAGGTTCGGGGCCTGGCCGCTGACGAGCGCGATGTAGTTACCGAGGCTCGCGTGGCCGATCGCGTAGTACTGAGTGAGCAGTGCGCCGCGCGCGGGCAGAGTACGCGCCAGGTAGGGAGCCGCTGAATGAGCGCCGAAGGTCACCGCGTACGACTGGTTCTCGAGCAACAGCAGGAACACGTGACGGATCGGCGGCAGCGGCTCGTAGGCCGCAGTCGGCGGGGCCGGTGTCGCTTCCGGCTCGGCAGCCGCCGCGACGGCAGCGGCGAGGCCGAGCGCCATCACCTGCAGTGCCCTGACAGCGGCGCGCACGGTGCTTCAGGCTTCCGGAGCGGTTGCGGGGCTGCTGGCCGCGATGGCCCGCGGCGCCAGCCGCAGCGCTCGCAGGGACAGCAGCGCGCAGCCGATAGTGAGCGCTGCCGCGCTGAGAAATGCGGCTCCCGGAAAGTGCAGCGACGCAGCCGGCGCGGAGAAGCGGCTGAAGATCTGCGTCATCAGCGGTGGCCCGATGATGGCGCTCAGGCTGTAGAGCGAGGCGACCGCCCCCTGCAGCTCCCCCTGCGCGTCAGCGGCGATCTGCTGCGAGGCGAGCGCGTTCATGGACGGATAGGTCAGCGCGAACAGCAGCGCCGTGAGCCCCACCGCGTACATCATCCAGCCCTGCGTCGCGAGCGCATACCCGATGTAGGCACACAGCGCCGCTGCCATGCCGATGAGTGCCGCGCGGCGCTCACCGCCGAGGAAGGGCACCAGCACCCGCGTGAGCGCGCCCTGCGCCACCGCCATGCACAGGCCGACGAAAGCCAGCGACCAGCCCACCTGCGCACTCGTCCAGTGAAATTTCGAGATGGTGTAGAAGGCCCAGGTGCTCGGCAGCACCTGATGCGCGAGCTGCCACAGGAACAGCGCACCGAGGATGAGCAGCACCGCGCGGTGGCGGCGCATCTGTGCGAGCGTGCCGAGCGGATTGGCGCGCGCCCAGTGGAATGCCCGCCGCTTGTCCGCCGGCAGCGACTCGGGCAGGGCGAAGTAGCCGAACAGCGTGTTGGCGAGCGCGATCCCGCCGGCGGCGAAGAATGGCGCGCGCGGACCCAACGCACCCAGCAGCCCGCCGATCGCGGGTCCGAGGATGAAGCCGATGCCGAACGCGGCACTCATGAGCCCGAAGCTCTGCGCGCGCCGCTGCGGCGGGGTGATGTCGGCCACGTAGGCGTAGGCGGGGGTGAAGGAAGCGCCGGCCATACCGGCGATGGTGCGCCCGAGGAACAGCCAGCCGATGACCGGCGCCACGCCCATGATCAGGTAGTCGACTCCGAGCGCGAGCAGCGCCGCGAGCAACACCGGCCGACGGCCGAAGCGGTCGCTCAGGTTGCCGAGCAGCGGAGCGCAGAAGAACTGCATCAGCGCATACACGAAGGCCAGCCAGCCGCCGTAGCGCGCCGCCTGGTCGATGCCGACGCCGGTCAGCTCCATGATGAGCCCCGGCAGCACCGGCAGGATGATGCCGAAGCCGATCGAGTCGATCAGCACCAGCATGAAGATGAACAGCAGGGCACCACCGCCGGCTTCGCGCACGCTCAGGAATCCTCCATGGGGTGCGCTATCTTAGCCGATGCGCTGCCGTCACCGGTGCGGTGCGCACCTCAGGGCGCCCGCCTGCTGAACAGCAGCACCGCGGCGACCGTGGTGCACAGGGCGATCTCGAGCAGCTGCGCGAGCTCGCGGGTCATCGAGGCAAGCGAGGCATCCTTCAGGAAGAGCCCCTGCATCAGGCGCAGCATGTGCGCGAGTGGATTGGCCGCGGTGATGAACTGCAGCCACCAGGGCATGTTCTCCACCGGGGTCGCGAAACCGGAGAGCAGCGAGAATGGCAGCAGCAGCGCAAAGGCGCCGAGAAATGCCTGCTGCTGGGTGTGCACGAGCGAGGAGACACACAGCCCGACACCTGCGCAGGCCGCCGCGAATGCCAGCACCGCGGCGTAGAACACCAGGAGGTTGCCGCGGAACGGCACCTGATAGAGCAACGTCACGATGAGCAGATACAGCGTGGCCTGCACCACCGCGACGATGAGCGGCGGCAGCAGCTTGCCGAGAGCAATCTCGACCGGCGTCGCGGGCGAGACGAGCGTCTGATCGAAGGTGCCGAGCTCCCGCTCGCGCGCCACCGAGAGCGCCGTGATCATGAGTGCGACCCCCAGGCTCAGCATGCCCACCAGGTTCGGCATCATGTACCAGCGGTAGTCGAGGTTGGGATTGAACCAGTTGGAGATGACGAGCTCTGCGTTCGGTGCGGCGCTGCGCTGCTCGGCGCCTGCGGCCGAGACGATCAGCGTCACGTACTGCGCGGTGATCTGTGCCGCGTTGGAGCGGCGCCCATCGAGCAGCAACTGCACGGTGGCCGGGCGACCCGCGGTGAGATCGGCCGACAACCCGCTCTGCATCACCAGCACGCCGATGAGGCGCTCGCGCTCGAAATCGCCGCGCGCCGCCGCGACACTCGCATAGTGCGGAAGCGCCGTGAAGCTCGGTGAGCCGCGCAACCGCTGCGCGATGTCGGCGGCGTACGGCCCGCGGTCGAGATCGACGATGCCGAGATCGATGTTCTTCACTTCCATCGTCGCTGCAAAGGAGAAGATGAACAGCTGCATCAGCGGCGGGACGATGAGCGTGAAGCGCGCGCGCGGGTCGCGCAGCATGGTGATCAGCTCCTTGCGGATGATGGCGAGCAGGCGCTGCAGCGTCCTCATCAGTCGAGCCGCTTGTGCAGGCGCCACCAGGAGAGACCGAAGAACACCGCTCCCACCGCGAGCATGAACAGCATGTTCGGCACCAGCACCGCCCACAGGTCACCCGCCAGGAACACCGTCTGCAGGGAGATGTTCATGTAACGGGCCGGGATGGCGAAGGTGAGCAGCCGCAGCCAGGCGGGCATCGAGTGGATGTCGAACAGGAAACCCGAGAGCATCATGGCGGGCATGAAGCCGGTCATGAGCCCGAGCTGCGCCGCGGCCATCTGCGACCTCATGGTCACCGAGATGAGCAGTCCCTGGCCGAGCGCCGGCACGAGAAAGACGGCCGAGACCAGACCGAGGGCGAACAGCGAGCCGCGCAGCGGCAGCTGGAACAACAGCAGCGCCGTGATGACGCACACCAGCATGGACACCATGGCCAGCAGGAAGTACGGCAGGGTCTTGCCGATCAGGATCTGGCCACGCGTGAGCGGCGTGGCATACAGGGCCTCGAGCGTGCCGCGCTCCCACTCCCGCGCGATCACGAGCGAGGTGAGCAGCGTGCCGAGCAGCGTCATGATGACCGTCATGGAGCCCGGAATCAGGAACCAGCGGCTCTCGGCGTTGGCGTTGTACCAGTAGCGCACGGCGACATCCACCTGCGGTCCCGCGCGGCTACCCTGCTGCCGCGCCCGCGCCGCGAAGAAATCGCTCCAGATGGCGCTGATATAACCGTGCACGAAGTTGGCGGTGTTGGGCTCCGCGCCATCCACCAGCACCTGCACCTGTGCGGTGGTGCCCTGCGCATGGAGAAAGGGCGCGAACTGCGCCGGGATGATGACCACCGCCTTGACGGACTGGTCCTGCAGCAGCCGCTCGCCGGCGCGCCGGTCGGCGGCGGGGACCACCAGAAACCAGCGGGAATGGGTGAGCGCCGCGGCAAAATCCGCGGCATCGCGGCTCGCGTCCTCGCGCACCACGGCAATCCTCACCACGGTGGTGTCGAGAGAGATGCCGTAGCCGAACAGGAACAGAAAAGTGAGCGGCAGCACCACCGCGATGATCCAGCTCGAAGGGTCGCGCACCACCTGTTTGGCCTCCTTGAGCATCACCGCGCGCAGCTGCTGCCACCACGAGTGCGCGCGCCGGCTGCTGGCGCTCATGCGGCCTCACTTTCGATCAGCGCGATGAAGGCATCCTCCAGCGTCGGCTCGGGGCGCGCGGTGCTGCGGGCGAGGCTCTTCAGGTCATCCGGCGTCCCCTCGGCGATCTTGCGGCCGCGCCAGATGAGTCCGATGCGGTCGCAGTACTCCGCCTCCTCCATGAAGTGCGTGGTCACGACCACCGCCACGCCGCGCGTGGTGAGCGCGTTGATGTGATGCCAGAACTCGCGTCGCATCAGCGGGTCGACACCGCTCGTCGGCTCATCGAGGAACAGCACCCGCGGCGCGTGCAGCGTCGCACAGGCGAGCGCCAGGCGTTGCTTGAACCCGAGCGGCAGCAGTGCGGCGTTGCTCTGCAGGTGCGGTCCGAGCTCGAACATCTCGATCATCGCGCGTACCCGCTCGCGGCGCGCCGCGCGCGCGAGACCGTAGATGTTGGCGAAATAGTCGAGGTTCTGCGACACCGACAGATCGCCGTACAGCGAGAACTTCTGCGCCATGTAGCCGAGCCGCGCGCGTGCCCGGCTCGCCGCGTGCAGCAGGTTCACGCCGGCGACGCTGGCATCGCCCGCGCTCGGCCGCAGCAGCCCGCACAGCATGCGGAAGGTGGTGGACTTGCCGGCGCCGTTCGGTCCGAGCAGTCCATAGATCTCGCCCGCGCGTACGTCGAAACCGATGTGATCGGCGGCGAGGAACTCACCGAAGCGACGCGTGAGCGCCTCGGCGTGCACGAGCGACTCCGACCGAGCCGCGGCGCTGCCCGGCGCCTCGCCGGCGGCGGGCTGCGGCCAGCCGCGCGCGAGGCGACTTTCGCCCTTGCGGGCGCCGCCGAGCAGCTCGATGTACGCATCCTCGAGCCGCGGTGCCACGGGCTCGTAGGGCGGGCGCTCGAAGGCCGCGGTGCTCGCGGGCCTGGCCACCAGGCGCACACTCGACCCCTGGATCACTGCATCGAGCACGGCCTCGCGGGCGAGCTCCTGCTCGGCAGTGGCGCGCGCCTGGCCGGGCGCGACGCGGCGCCGGAACACCCGTCCACGCACGCGGGCACTGAGCTCCTGCGGCGCGCCCTCGTACAGCAGCCGGCCCGCATCGAGCAGCCAGATGTGCGCGCAGCGCTCGGCCTCCTCCAGGTAGGCGGTCGACCACAATACCGTGACACCCCCGGACACGAGCTCGCTCACCATGCGCCACAGCTCACGGCGCGAGAGCGGATCGACGCCCACCCCGGGCTCATCGAGCAGCAGCAGCCGTGGAGCGCCGAGCAGCGCGCAGGCGAGTCCGAGCTTCTGCTTCATGCCGCCCGAGAGCTGGCCGGCGAGTCGGCCGGTGAAGGCGGCGAGGTCGGTGAAGCGCAGCAGCTCGGCGAAACGCTGCTCGCGCTCGGTGGCATCGAGTGCGCGCAGATTGGCATAGAGGTTGAGGTTGTCGAGTACCGATAGATCCTCGTACAGGCCGAAGCGCTGCGGCATGTAGCCGGTCTCGGCCTGTGCCGCGCCGCCCTCGGCGCTCGGGCGCCGCCCGAGCACCTGCACGCTGCCGGAGGTCGGCTCGAGGAGCCCGGCGAGCAGGCGGATCAGCGTGGTCTTGCCGGCGCCGTCGGGGCCGAGGAGCCCGAGAATCTTTCCCTGCGGCATCTGCGCACTCACCCCATCGAGCGCGCGCGCCGCGCCGAAGCTCTTCACCAGGTTGGTGACCGCCGCCGCCGCAGGCAGCGGCGCGGATGCAGCGCTGGTGCTCGGACCCGTCAGGCTCATGCGAGCGAAAGCCGTCTTTTGTCAGTGCGCCGCCGCGGGCGCCGCCGGAACCAGCACGGTGACCGGCATGCCCTGACGGAAGATGTCGTCGGGATCGTTGGCAATCACGCGGATGCGATACACCAGATCCTCGCGCACCTGCTCGGTCTGCACCGTCTTGGGCGTGAATTCCGCATCGGGGGCGATGAAGCCGACCGTGCCTTCATACCGCTTGCCCGGCGTCGAGTCCGTGGTCACCGCGACCCGCATGCCGGGCTTGATGCGCCCCAGGCGCGGCTGCGGCACGTAGGCACGGATCCACACCGGATCGTTCAGCGTCACCGTGTAGACCGTCTGCCCCGCCTGCACGATCGCGCCCGGCTCGCGCGCACGCACCGAGACGATGCCGTTGCTCGGTGCCAGCAGCGTCGCATCCGCGAGTGCCGTCTGCGCCTTCTCGAGGCGCGCCCGCGCCGCAGCGACCAGCGCCTGCTGCGCCTCGATATCCTCGATGCGCGAGCCGCGCAATTCGAGAGTCAGCTGCTCGCGCGCCGACGCCAAAGTGGCGGATGCCATGTCCACACGCGCCTGCGCGTCATCGATCTGCTGATGCGTGGCGAGCCCCGCGGCCACCAGCTGCTCCTGACGCCGCAGCGTGACCCGGGCATTCTCGAGATCCGCGGCGCGCTGCGCGACGTTGGCGCGCGCCTGGGCGATCTCCTCGACACGGAATCCGCGGCGTGTCTTGTCGAGTTGCGCCTGGGCCTGCGCCAGGTCCGCCTGGGCGGAGTCCACATCGGTCTGGAAGGGCACCCGGTCGAGCTCCGCCAGCACCTCGCCGCTGCGCACCTTATCGCCCTCCTGCATCCTCATGGTGGCGATGCGCCCGCCCACGCGAAAGGCGAGCTCGACTTGGTGCACATCCACGTTGCCCGAGAGCGAGAAAGCCGCGTTGGGATCCTGGGCGCCATGTTGCCGCCACAGGAAAATGCCGGCCGCGGCGAGCACGACGATGACCGCCAGCACTGCGAGCCGCACCTTCGGATTACGGCGCCAATCGCCCTGCGACGTCGGCAACGCCGTCTCCGACCTGGGTGTCGTCGCGTCATTCACCGCTCGGGCTCCCCGGCGAGGCAGCTGTTGGGTTCGCCAAGCATACCCGCTGCCGGCTCAGTGCGGGCGGGGCCTGGAGGCCCACAGCCAGAAGACCGGCAGGCCCGCGAGGATGATCGCGAAGGTGATGCCGGTGTCGCGGGGATCGGTGATGAGGGCATTCAACACCATGAGCGCGGAGCCGAGCAGGAACACGATGGGCACGAGCGGGTATCCCCATACGCGGTAGGGACGTGGCAGATGCGGCTGGCGACGGCGCAGCACGAACACCGCGGCGACGGTGAGCGTATAGAACGGCCAGATGCCCAGAATGAACTTGTCGGCCAGCTGCGCGAAGTCATTCTGCAGCACGTATGCCACACCGAGTGCGGTCGCGAGCCAGATGGCGACCGACGGACTATCGAAGCGCGGCGAGATGCGGGCGGCGGCGCGAAAGAACAGGCCGCGATCGGCCATGGCGAAGAAGATGCGCGACCCGGCCATCATCGAAGCATTGAGGCCGCTGAAGGCGGAGATGACCACCGCGGCGGCGATGACCGCGCCGCCGGCTGCACCGAGGAGCGGGATGCGCGCGGCGACGCTGGCGACGACCAGCTTCGACTGCGCCATCGTCTGCGGCGTCAGCGCATAGAGAAAGCCGACATTCACGACCAGGTACGCGACGATCACGCACAGCGCTCCGGCGATGAGCGCCAGGGGCAGCGTGCGCTGCGGGTCGCGCACCTCCCCGGCCACGAACGCCGCATCGGCCCAGCCGTCATAAGTCCACATCACCGGAATGAGCGCGGTGGCGAGCGCTGACAAGGCGGCCTGCGCCGGCCAGGCTGGCGCGAAATGCGCGGCACTGCCGCCGCGGGCCGTGAATGCGAGGAGCCCGAGTCCGAGCAGCACGGCATACTTCACCGCGGTGGTGGCGCTCAGCACCGCGGCCGCGCGCTGCACACCGAGGTAGTTGATCGCACCGATGAGGACGATGCCGAGCGCCGCGGCGCTGCGAACGTGCGCCCCGACGAGCGGGGCGAAGTAGCCGAGATACTCGGCGAAAATGGTGGCGATCGCACCGAGGGCCGACGCGCGGATCACCACGAGCTCCGTCCAGCCGAACAGGAACGCCGCCAGCGGACCGTAGCCCTCGAGCAGGTACGCGAAGACCCCGCCGGAGCGCGGCAGCGCACCGGCGAGCTCGGCTACGCTCAGCGCACCACACACGGCGATGACACCCCCGAGCACCCAGCAGAGCAGCATTGGACCGGGGAGCTGCAGCTGCGCAGCCACGGTGGCCGGGACACGGAAAATGCCACTGCCGATGGTGATGCCGACCGAGAGCGCCACGATCTGCGCGAAGCTCACCGAGCGCGGCATGCGCTCGCCCCACGCATCAGCCACCGTCGAGTCTCGCGGCGATCAGCTCGATCCAGTGATGCACGGGGAGCGCGGTGCCGGTGCGCAGATGCAGCAGGCAGCCAATGTTGGCGGTCGCGATGAGCTGTGGAGCATCGGCCTCGAGCGCGCTCAGCTTCGCGCGCAGCAGCTGCGTCGCGAGCTGCGGCTGCAGCAGCGAATAGGTTCCCGCCGACCCGCAGCAGCGCGCATCCCCGACGCGCGTGAGCACGAAACCCGCCATCTGCAGCAACGGCTCGACCACGCCCGCGGCGCGCAGCGCGTGCTGCAGCGTGCAGGGGGGCTGAAACGCCACCCGCAGTTGCGGCGCCTCCTGCGAGGCAGTGCGCGCCTCTTGCAGCGCCCGCTGCAGCGGCTCGGCATGCGCGGCGAGCAGCTGGCCGATGTCGCAGGCGAGCGCGCCGATGCGCGCAGCGCGGGCCGCATACGCCGGCTCATCGTGCAGCAGCTGGCCGTAATCGCGCACCATGGCCGCGCACGCGCTGGCACAGAAGACCACCGCCTCGACACCGGCTTCGACCTGCGGCCACAACGCATCCACATTGCGCCGCGCCTGCGCGCGCGACTCCGCAGGCGCGGCAAGATGATGGCACAGCGCTCCGCAGCAGCCGCTTGCGACACGGAGCGCACTCAGCCCGATGCGATCGAGCACCTGCGCTGCCGCGGCATCGATCTGCGGCGCGAGCACCGGTTGCACGCAGCCCTCGAGGAGCACGACTCTCCGTCGATGACGCGGCGGCGGCCAGCCGCGCGACCGCTGGGGCAGCAGCGGGGAGCGCGCCGCGGCGGGATCGGGCAGCCGTGCACGCAGCGCACGCGGCAGCAGCGGCCGCACGACGCGAGCGAGCGCGAGCACGGTCCGCACGCGGCGCCGGTGCGGGACGATCCGGCGCAACAGGTACCGCTGCGAGCGTGCGGGCAGCGCGCGGGGGACCCGCTCCTCGATGAGCCCGCGCCCGATGTCGAGCAGCCGCCCGTAGCGCACCCCCGAAGGGCAGGCGCTCTCGCAGGCACGGCAGGTGAGACAGCGGTCCAGGTGCAGCTGGGTGCGCGCGCTCACCGGCTCGCCCTCGAGCAGCTGCTTCATGAGGTAAATGCGGCCGCGGGGACTATCGAGCTCGTCCCCGAGCAACTGATAGGTCGGACACGCCGGCAGGCAGAAGCCGCAGTGAACACAGCTGCGCAGGATCGCGTCGGCCTCCTGACCCACGGGCGAGCTGCGAATGAAATCGGCGAGCGCGGTCTGCATAACCTCCCGATTCCATCTGCCCGGGCGGGCGGGAGTCGTGAGAGGTCATTCTACCTGCCGCGGCGTCGCCGCGGCATGTGCGCCGACCGCGGCGAGGCGCGCGCGTGTGGCGCGCACGGGGCTCAGCCGGTGATGATCTTCAGGCGCTGTGTCCGGGAAGCATCGGCGAGCTCGCCCACCCGGCGCAGCAGCTCGCGCGCCGCGTCGGCCTGCAGCGGCCGGCTGAGGAGGAACCCCTGGGCATCCTGGCAGTCCTGCTCCTGGAGGAAGGCGAGCTGCGGATAGTTCTCCACGCCTTCGGCCGTGACGTTGATGTGCAGCGAGCGCGACATGGCGATGATCGCCGCGGCGATCGCACGGTCGTCACTGTGCTCGGTGATGCTCGTCACGAAGGAGCGATCGATCTTGAGCCGGTCGACCGCGAAGTGGCGCAGTCGGCCGAAGCTCGAGTAGCCGGTGCCGAAGTCATCGATGGCGAGGGAGATGCCGAGCGTCTTGAGCTCCTTGATGGCCTTCTCCGCCCACGCCTCGTTTGCCATGACCACCGACTCGGTGATCTCGAGCTCGAGCACCGCCGGCTCGAGCCCCGTCTCCTGGAGAATCGCTGCAACCTCCTGCGGGTACTCCGCCAGCGCGAACTGCCGTCCGGAGACGTTGACCGCCATGCGCTGCACCGACAGCCCTTCGGCACGCCACGCCTGCGCCTGCTGACAGGCAGCACGCAATGCCCACCGCCCGATGGCGAGTATCAGACCGGTCTCCTCGGCGACCGGAATGAACTCGAGCGGGCTCACCGCGCCGAGCTCGGCGTTGGTCCATCGCAGCAGCGCCTCGACCCCCGAGATCGTGCCGGTGCGCACATCGAACTGCGGCTGGTACTGGAGCGAGAACTCGTTGCGCTCGAGCGCACCGCGCAGCTGCTCCTCGATGGTGAAGCGGTGCAGGGCGGTCGTGGTCATCGAGACATCGAAGAAAGCGAATGTGCCGGGTGCGCGGCGCTTGGCGAAGTACATGGCGAGATCGGCGTTGCGCAGCAGCGTCTCCGCATCGGTGCCATCCTGAGGGAAAAGCGCGATACCGACGCTCGGGGTGACGACGAGTGAGTTCGAGCCGATCTGCATCGGCTGGCGCAGCGCGAGGATCAGCCGCTCGGCAACGCCGCCGGCATCGACGGTCGAGCGCAGGTTCGGCAGCAGCACCATGAACTCATCGCCACCGAGCCGGGCGATGTCACCGGGGCGGTTGCCGCCGCCTCCGGCACTGGCCTCCGCGCCGTAGCGCAGCGAGCCGCGCAGCCGCTCCGCGACCACGCACAGCAGCTGATCGCCCACGGCATGGCCGAGGGTGTCGTTCACGCGCTTGAAGTTATCGAGGTCGAGGTACAGCACGGCGAGCAGCCCATTCTTCTCCCTGGCCGCCTGCAGCGCCCCTACCAGGCGATTGCGCGACTGCTCGCGGTTGGGGAGCCCCGTCAGGGTGTCGAAATACGCGAGCCGCACGATGCGCCGCTCCGCGCGCCACTTGCTGCCGAGCGCAATGGTCATCTGCCGCACTTCGTGCGGATGGAACGGCTTCTGCAGGTACGACAGCTTGTCCTCGGGCGGCACGTAGCCGCCGATCTCGCCGGGGTCGGCGTCGGAGTAGGCGGTGCAGATCACGATCTCGACCGCCGGATCGAGCTCGCGGATCTGCGTCGCGGCCCACACCCCATCGCGGCCGGGGGGCATGCGCATGTCGAGAAACACCACGGCGAAGGCCTCATTGCGCGCGAGCGACTCCTTCACGGCTGCCACCGCCTCGGTCGCCTGCTCGCAGAACACGGTGTCGAAGCCGCGGGCGCGCGAGGCGGCCTGCCGCAGCGCCTCGGTGGGGTTCTTGCGGAACAGGCGGCTGCGCAGCTCGTGAAAGCCGGTCATCTCGAGGTTGACCTCGCTCTCGCACAGGATCTGCCGGTACGCATCGCGCACCTCCGGCTCGTCATCGACGACCAGTACCCGAATGGGCGTATTGCGTTCAGCCATGAGGACCTCAGGCGGCTCCTGCCGCGGGAGTGGTTTCACGGACGGCGAGCGGCACGAGCAGGTGCAGTGCCGCGCCGCGGCCGAGCCCTTCGCTCGCCGCCCAGATGCGGCCGCCGAGCGCGGCGATAGCGTTGGCGCACCAGTGCAGGCCGATGCCGTGGTTGGTTTCCGGGGATTTGGTGGTGAAGCCTTTCTCGAACACGCGCTGCAGATTCTCGGCGGCGATGCCGACCCCGTCGTCGATGCACTGCAGGTGCAGCTGCTGCCGATCGGCGTCCCGCACGATCTCGGCGCTGACGCGCAGCGTGCCGCGCTCGCGGCCGGCATCGCGCACCGCATCGGCCGCGTTGATGATGAGGTTCTGCAGGATCAGGCGCAGCACGGTGCGCGCCACGCGCACCACGCCGAGCCTGCGCAGCGACTCATCGGCATCCACCGCGAGGCGGCGGCGGCAGACATCCGGGACGATCTCGAGCGATTGCGAGACGAGCTCGGTGAGCCGCACCGGCTCGATGACGTGCTCGTTGCGCGCGGCGCGCAACTGCTCGGTGAGGGAGCTCTGGATGATGCTCGTCTGGCGGGTGATGAGCGCGAGGTCCTCGCGCGCCGCGTGCACGCTGGCCGCGAGCTCATGGGTCGCCAGGCGCAGGAACTCCTCGAGGTCCGCCGTGCGCTGCGCATCTGCCGCGCCGCTCCGCAGCTCCGCCACGGCCTGCTCGGCGTCCTCGGCAGGCGCCGCGCGCAGTCGCTCGCTGAGCGTCGCGAGGCGCACGCCGATCGGGGTCATCGCGTTGCCGATGTTGTGGAGCACGCCACGGGCGAGCTCGGCGAAACCCGCCTCGAAGGATTGATCCACCAGTTGCGTACGCGACTGCGCCACACGCTCGACCATGCGGTCGAGCTCGCGGGCCAGCACACCGAACTCGTCGCGGCGCTCGAGGTTGAGCCGGGTCGTGAGATCCTTGTCCTCCCCGACCGCCACCGCGTGCCGGGTGACGAGCGCGAGCGGCGCGAGGATGGCGCGGTTCAGCACCAGGGTAAGGAGCAACAGCACGATGACCGCGGCTACGAGCAGGCAGGCGGAGGCGTAGGCGACCGCCAGGCGACCCCGTGCGGTGATCTCACGCGGCACATCGACGCGCAGCGTCATGACCGGCCGACCTTGGAGATCGTCGAAGGCGCGGTACACGTGGGTCACGCCGTCGGTTTCGAGCAGCTGCTCCGTGGCGCGGCTCGCGTCCGGCGGCAGCATGGCGAGCTGCGCCTGCGCCTGCGCGCCGAGATCGCTGACCACCGCGGGCGACAGCAGACGTCCGATCACCACCATGCCGCGCGAGGGGCCGTTGCCGTGACCATCGAGCACTGGTGCCTCGGCGAGCAGCAGGATCCCGCGGCCGGTGCGCAGCAGGCCGCGCGCACCCTTCCCCGCAGCCAGCTGGGACCGCAACGGAAAGTCCGACGGCAGCGCCGCATGCATGGTCAGCTCGAGCCCGAGGGGCTGGTCCGACTGCAGGTCGAGGTCCCTCCCCTGCACCAGCCGGCCGTCACGATCGACGATCAACAGCAGGTTCACGTTCAGCTGCCGCAGCGCGATGTTGCTGATGTTGGCGGCAACGAAGGACTGGTTGTGGTCCTGGACGAAACGATAGGTGTCTTCCCAGTTGCCCCAGTCGGTTGCGAGCAGCTCGAGCTCCGTGAGCGTGCGCTCGAGGGCATGGGTGATGCGACGCATGGCCGTCTGCGCGTCGGCGCGCTCGAGCTGCGCGAAGCTCGGCATGACCACACGCTGCTCGACCAGCACTTCAGCCGAGACGAGAATGGCCAAGACCGCAGCGATCAGCGCGATCACCTTGAGACGGATGCTCACAACATAAAACTATGTCCGACACTCTTTAACTTCCTGTCCTGGCCTCTCAAAATCGCGCCTCCGGGGAGCTCCGCAGGAGCCGGAAGTGACGGGGATCACATTACGAAAACGGAGGATCGATGAGCAGAGTCTCCAGGCGCGAGTTCCTTGCGCTCACGGCCGCCGGCGCGGCGATCGCCGGCCGCGAGGTCCGGGCCGCACAACCCGCCGCCCCGGCGCCCGAGCTGAGCTCGGTGACGCGCAACGTGCAGCCGATCGATGCGGCGGAGCACGGCGCCCGGCTCGCGAAGCTGCAGCATCTGATGCAACAGCGCCGCATCGGTGCGCTGCTCATCGAGTCCGGGTCCTCACTCGAGTACTTCACGGGGGTCCGCTGGTGGCGATCGGAGCGCACCACGGCAGCCGTGGTCCCGGCCGAGGGCCCGGTGGTAATCGCCACGCCGGCGTTCGAGGAACCCTCGATCCGCGAGACACTGAGGGTGCCGGCGGACCTGCGACCGTGGAAGGAGGATGAAAGTCCCTTCGCACTGCTCGCCGCCGCCTGGCGCGATCACGGCCACGGCCGTCCGCTCGCCATCGAGCCGACCACGCGCTACTTCATCCTCGAGCGTCTCCTTGCCGTCGGGGCGCCCAAGCCCCTCGTCGTGCCCGGCGATGAGCTGGTGCGTGCCTGTCGGATGGTGAAGTCACCTGCGGAGCTCGCGCTCATGCAGGCCGCGAATGACGTCACCATCGGCGCGCTGCGTCATGTGCACGGCCGCATCCGCGCGGGCCTGCAGGCGCAGGACATCCTGGCACTGGTCGTGGCGGCTACCGAGCAGCTCGGTGGCGTGCACGAGTTCAGCCTGGTCCTGCTGAATGACGCCAGCGCTTATCCGCACGGCTCGATCAGGCCGCAGCAGGTGCACGAGGGCTCCGTGGTCCTCATCGATACCGGCTGCTCCGTGCACGGCTACCAGTCGGATATTTCCCGCAGCTGGGTGTTCGGTGAGATCTCGCCACGGCAGCGTGAGGTGTGGGATACCGTGAAGCGCGGCCAGGAGCTCGCCCTCGAGACGGCACGGCCCGGTGTAACCGCCGGGGCCGTGGACCAGGCAGTTCGCGCCTTCTACGAGCAGAAGGGCTGGAGCCGCGACTATGGGCTGCCGGGGCTCTCACACCGCACCGGGCACGGCATCGGCATGGATGGGCACGAACCGCCCTATCTGGTACGCAACGACACCACACCTCTGCAGCCCGGGATGTGCTTCTCGGATGAGCCCGGACTGTACATCCCCGGAGAGTTTGGCATCCGGCTCGAGGATTGCTGGTACATGACGGAGCAGGGTCCGAAGCTCTTCACCGCTCTCGCCGGCTCGATCGAGCAGCCGCTGTGAGGGCCGCGGGCGCTCGAGCGCCCGTACGCCCAGGGTCCCATGTAAGGCAGGCACGAAGCGCGCTACAAAGAGGCCTGGGTGACGGCGCTTGCGCCGTCCGTTTGCGTGCTTCCGTGCAAGGAGAGCTTCCGTGACCATCGTCTCGTACCTCCGTAGCGGTGCGCTGTGCGCACTGCTCGCCCCTGGCCTGGCATTCGCCGCCGACAAGCCGGTCATCAACGAAAAATTCGCCGATGCCGAGCCCGCCATCCAGATGCTGCGCCAGGAGGTCGGCAAGGATCGCCGTGACATCGTCAAGGCGAACATGCTCCTCACCAACAGCGAGGCGCCGAAATTCTGGACGCTCTACGACCAGTACCGCTCCGAGATCCACAAGGTCGGCGATCGGCGGCTGAGGGTAATCACGGACTACGCGGCCCAGCGGGATTCCATGAGCGAGGACGAGGCGAACCGGCTCGTGCGCGAATGGCTGGATGCGGAGAAGCAGCGCCTCGACGTCAAGGAGGATTTCGTCAAGAAGTTCCAGAAGGAGGGACTGTCGGCGCGTACCACCGCGCGCTTCTTCCAGATCGATCAGAAGCTCGATGCCGCCGTCGATGCCTCGCTGGCGGCCCACATCCCGCTCATCTACTGATACCGCGGGCGCTCGGCGCGTGGCCGTCCTTCAGGGACGGCCATCCTGTGCCACGGTCGCCTGCAGGTCGAGTTGCGAGGGATCGATCACGTTCGGGATCTCCTTGCAGGCGGCCAGCGTCGCACCTCGATAGCCCTCTGCGGGGAAGTATTTCAGCTGCCACGCGGCAAACCCCCACACATCGAGCCCCGCCCTGAGATAACGCGCGGCCCGGTCGGCCGCCTCGCAGTCGTACTGTGAGCGGCTCGCGTGCTGCTTGATTTCGCTCAGGAGCTCAGCGCGTGCCTTCGCCTCTGAGCGCTGCAGCAGCGTCTCCTTGAGACTCAACGGGGCGCCGGCGCGGTGAGGCCTGCGGTGGACCTTGTAGTCGGGATCGGCGTAGGGATCGACGCCCTCGGGCTGGACGGCGGTCGTGGCTTCTGCCGCGGCGCCGGCGGCGTTGCCCCCGCCCTCATCTCCCTGGCTCTGCGACTGTCCCGCGGTGCCCGCATGGGTCGCGTCGAGCGCGTCGGCGAGCGCCGCGGTGCGGGTGGCCTTGGCGGCGAGGTAGTCCCCGACAGCCCAGACACCGAGGGTGAGGAGCGCCGCCGCGGCACCGATCGGAGCGGCGTAGCGGATGAAGCCGCCGACGATGATGTGCCCGGGCAGGGTGCGCACGCGGGTGCGGGCCTCCTCGCGCTGCAGCCAGCGCAAGCCGTGCCCGATGCCATACAGCCCGCTCTGCGCCACGATGAAGCCAAGAGCGGTGCCGAGGATGAGTTGCGTCATGCCCATGAGCGGTACCGTGCCTGCACTCTGCCAGAGGAGCATTTTGCGGTGCCGCTCATGCCCCAAAGCGTGAGCAGATTCACACGGAGCCTGCGACCCCGCCGTGCATGCCGCACGCAATCGGGATCCACATGCCGCGGTCGCAGCCGCGGATGACAGGCGGCCGCAGCCGGGCGAGAATGCCCGCCCGCTTCGATCCGCCCCGCCCACAACAAGTGAACACGGCGGGGCAGCGAGCGCAACAATAGAAACTCTGGCCGAGGAGACCCATGTGCCACGCAATCCGATCGCCTCGTTGACGCTCTGCGCTGTGAGTTTCGCATCGACTGCGGTGGATGCGGATGAAGGCATGTGGACGTTCGACAACTTCCCCTCCAGCCGGGTGCAGGCGCGTTACGGCTTCGCTCCAGACCAGGCCTGGCTGGACCACGTGCGCAACTCGGCTGTGAGACTCACGAGCGGCTGTTCGGCCTCCGTCGTCACCGCGGAGGGGCTCGTGCTCACCAACCACCACTGCGTAGTGGCGTGCGAGCAGACGATGTCGAGCGCGGAGCAGGATTATGTCGCGCAGGGCTTTCTCACCCATGCGCGCCGCGAGGAACGCCAATGCCCCGGCATGCAGGCCGAGATCCTGCGTGAGATCACCGACGTCACGCAGCAGGTGCAGAACGCCATTGCCGCAGGTGATCCAAAGGATGCGATCAAGTCGCGCGATGCCGCCACCGCTCGCATCGCGGATGAGGCCTGCCAGGGCGATGCCACCAGCCGGTGCCAGGTCGTCTCCCTCTATCAGGGCGGACAGTACAAGCTCTACAGGTATCGCAAGTACAGCGACGTGCGGCTCGTGTTTGCGCCGGAGTTCGCGATCTCCTTCTTCGGCGGTGATCCGGATAACTTCAACTTCCCCCGCTACTGCCTCGACAGCGCTTTCGTGCGCCTCTACGAGAATGGCCAGCCGGCGCAGATCCCCACCCATCTCAAGTGGCGGCGCAGCGCGCCCGCGGCCGGCGAAGTGGTGTTCGTCGCCGGGAATCCCGGCTCGACCAGTCGTCTCGACATACGCTCGCAGCTCGAGATGCAGCGCGACTGGGAGATTCCCATACGGCAGCTGGTGCGCTCGGAGCTGCGCGGGCGGCTGATCGAGTATTCACACCAGGGGCCCGAGCAGCGACGTACTGCCGGCCAGGGACTGTTCATCGTCGAGAACTCGTTCAAGGCGTTCTATGGTCAGGAGCGTGCGCTGCTCGACCCGACGTTCTTCGCCCACCTCGTGGCGCAGCAGCAGGAGCTCCACAGCCGTGTGAGCGGCAATCCCAGCCTCGCTCGCCAGATCGGCGATCCGTGGAGACAGATCGATGCGGCGATCGCGAGCTACCAGCAGATCTTCCTGGCCCACGATTTCCTCGAGGCACGGGCCGGCTCGATCTCGCAGCTGTTCCAGTACGCGCGTGCGCTGGTGCGCGCAGCGGCCGAGCGCTCCAAGCCGAGTGCGCAGCGTCTGCGTGGGTATGCCGACAGCGACCTGCCGCTGCTCGAGAAGCAGCTGCTCGATGCGCAGCCGGTCTACCCTGACCTCGAGCGGCTCGCCTTGAGTCTGTGGCTCTCGAGGACGCGTGAGTACCTGACCGTCGACAACCCGTATGTGCGTCATCTGCTGGGCGCCGATTCACCGCAAGCGCTGGCTGCGCGGCTGGTCTCCGGCACTCGGCTGGCGGACCCGAAAGTGCGCGAAGCCTTGTGGCACGGCGGGGCGGCAGCGGTGGACGCCTCAGATGACCCACTGATCCGCTTCGTGCGCGCGACCGACGCGGATGCGCGCGAGGTGCGCACCCGCTATGAGCAGGAAGTCGAGGGCCCGATCACGCAGGGGCAGGGGAAACTCGCTCGCGCCCGGTTCAAGGTGTACGGCGACTCCGTCTATCCGGATGCCACCTTCACGCTGCGCCTCTCGTACGGTGCCGTCGAGGGCTGGACCTACCATGGCGAGACGGTGGCACCCTTCACCAATTTCGGCGGTTTGTACGCGCGTGCTACGGGCAGTGAGCCTTTCAAGCTGCCGCAGCGCTGGTTGGATGCGCAGAGTCGCATCGATCCGCAGACACCGCTCGACGTCTCCACCAACAACGATATCATCGGTGGCAACTCCGGCTCACCGCTCATCGATCGCCAGGGCGAGGTCGTGGGGGCGATCTTCGATGGCAACATCCATTCGCTCGGTGGAGAATTCGGCTTCGATCCGCGGCTGAACCGCTCGATCGCAGTGCTGACGGCCGCGATCGGCCCGGCACTGCGCAACATCTACCAGCTGCCGGCGCTCGCCGATGAGCTCGAGAGCAACTGATGGCCCGGCGGGAAATCGCCCGAGGGAGCACCGACATGAGAGCCGCGCTGTGTGCCTGTCTCGTGCTGCTGGGCTGCGCACACGACAATGTCCGGGATCTCGACAATGGCCTGCACGCGGTGACCGCCAGCGCCAGCTGGGGCGGTTACACCGGCAGCCACGAGGAGACCATCGCGCAGGCCAACGATTATTGCGCGAAGTCCAGGCAGGCCCCGACCATTGAGAGCTTCGAGGACCAGCCCGGCGTGAACTCCAAAGGGGAGCAGACGAGCACGCTCACGTTCCGCTGCGCGCAGCGACCGCAGTTGCAGCTGCGCTGAAGAGGCGCAGCTCAGCCGTGGCGCGTCCCCGGGATGGGATGCGGCTCACGCCGCGCCGCGCGGCGGCAGGACCCGATGCGCCTGTTATTGGCTGGGTCTGCGAAAAACGCACAGCGAGTCGCGGCGGAGCAGGCCAAGATCGCGCTCGACGACCTGCCAGCCCTCCTCCTCCGCGACTCTGCACGTGTCTTCAGCACTATTGCGCGGCCACCAGATGGCATCATCAGGCATGCTCTTGAAGCGAGCCGGGACGCCCCAGCGCCAACGCCAGCCGAGTTGATCAAGCTTCCGCCAGTCACCGATCTCGTGGGCTGCGTGCGCACCCGGTTTCATCTTCGGCAGTGCATTGCGGAAAATCTCGCGGATGTGCTCCAGGTTGTTGTGGCACAGCACCCCGAACGACCAGAAAAAATCGAACGTGTCGTCGGGCACGACGGTGAAGGAGTTGTCCGACACCTGATGGCACACCAGCCTGCCGCTCCCAGGTACCGGACCGATCCACCGCCGTACGTCCTGAAAGCCGATGGTGTGAACCTCGCCGCGGGGCACGTGGCTGAGAATGGCCCGCGTCCAGGAACCGCTGCCGGGACCCAACTCGAGCACCTTTGAATCGCGGGCGAGATAGGGCAAGACTGCCCGGTGAAATACTTCCCGATAGGAGCCGCCGATCCGTACCTCCTCCACAATTCGGCGCGGCCCGGGGATGCGCGAAAGGACATTGCCGCTGTTGTAGCCATTGGAAAGAGCTTTTGGAGCCGCTCGAGTGTTGGCATTGCCGGATCATCGCACGCGAACACGCGAGGCGCATTGGAAAGCAGCTGATCCGCGACCAGGATCGACGCCTGCCACGCCGCAGCGGTCTGAAATCCCGGTTCAATCTGCCGGGACCAGCGCTTGCAGGCGACACGAGACGGACGTACTGTCCATCGCACCGAAAGACAGGAGAGGAGCTTTGTTACACAAGCTGCGGTCGGTGCTCTGTGGCGCTGCTCTTTGCCTGAGCGCCTGTGGATCCACCACGTTCATCTCGACCTGGAAGGCACCCGACGCACAGCGTGTCGATCCCGTAGGCAAGAAGATCGCGGCACTGGTCATCTCCGCGGATAAGAAGCGGCGCCGCGACGCTGAGGTCTACCTCACGCATGAGCTCGTCATTCGCGGGGCTCACGGTGTCGCGGCATATACGATCATAGGGTTCGATAACCCGACGGTCGATTATGCCCGCGCCCGTTTCAACGAAGCCGGGGTCGAGGGCGTGGTGATCATGCGCCTGGTCGCCCACGACGAGCACACCATCGTCGATCCGGGCGGCTTCTCCGGCAGCGCCTACACCACATTCGGCTCGTACTATTCGTCATACGGCATGTCGGTGAGCTACTCGAGCGGGTCGGTGCAGACGGACACGGTGATAACCATCGAAACGCTCATCTACTCAATAAAGCAGGACAAGCTCCTGTGGGCGGGCACGAGCCGCACGAGCAACCCCGAAGGTGTGCAGAGCCTGATAACCGAGGTTGCGGATGCGGTGGCGAGCCAGGTGGTCAAGGAGGGGTTGGTGGCTCGCTAGCCCGGATGTATGGACTCCCCCTGCGTTGCAAGCGCGTCCTCGCTGACAGATTCAGGATCGGACTGCGGACGATGTATCCGACCTCTGGTTGCGTCCGTCGACGCGGGGCCCTGATGACTATTCGCTCGCAGGAGCCTCACAACTTCTCCGGTGTCTGAGCCACCGACCGGGCTATCAGGTTGATCCTGCGTCGGTCTGACCTGTTTCCATCAGCTTGTACGCTCTGGCAATTCCTGGCGGGTCGTACCTCCTCGATGTCGACTGCGAGTTGTCGCCGGTGTCCAGCCTACGTCAGGTTGCAACGGCCGGCGGGTTCGCGGGTCGATATTCCGTTCCATACGCGAGGATCGCCCAGAGATGCGCGCGTGCTTGGCGGCGAGAGCCACGGCGGCGACATTCACGTGCCGACGCTCCTTCAAGCGCCGCGCCCACTCGCTTTTCGCGTCCGTCTTCTTGTCGACGATACGCAGATATGCGCGGGCGCCGTGTACCAGGAGCGCGACCAGCGCCGTCGCGGTCTTCCGCGCATCCACTTCGTGAAGCTGCTCGAGCAACCCGGCGAGCACTTCGCGCGCAAGAACCGGCAGCCCGTTCTCCGCATCTTCGAGGATACCGGGCAGTTGGCGCCGCAATCGCGCCACACCCTTGGGCACCACGCGGGCGATTTGCATACCGGCGAGCTCGGAATGGATATCTCCATAGCGGTGCAATCAAGGTCTAGAGCGCACTGTGACGGTGCAAGCGAATGAGACTCGTCTGAGGATTCAAGCACTAGACGTTGATATCACTGAAGCTCATCTCCCTGGTATGACGATTGCTTGCTAATGGCCGCTCTTTGGTTCTTGCGCCCGAACTGGCACTACAAGGGACCAACAGCGACCAAGAGCGAGGGGGATTACATGAAGCTGATCACTGCGATCATTCAGCCGTACAAGCTGGAGGATGTTCGAGAAGCGCTGGCAGAGGCCGGCGTTCAGGGGTTAACGGTGACGGAGGTACGCGGTTTCGGTCGGCAGCGGGGGCATACGGAGATCTATCGTGGGGCCGAGTACGCGGTGGAGTTCGTGCCCAAGACCCGCATTGATGTGGCGGTTACCGACTCACTTGCTGAGGCGGTCATTGATGCGGTGTTGAAGGCAGCCCGGACCGGGAAGGTGGGCGATGGGAAGGTGTTTGTGACCGAGCTTACGCAGGTCGTGCGGATTCGCACCGGTGAGCGGGATGCGAGTGCCCTTTAGAAGGGGACGTCTACAGACGTGCTTAGAGCGATTTCGTTAGCACAAGCTAATTCTTGGGGAGGCTGAAATTGATCAATGTGCTATCTCGCTGGGTCCTGTTGAGCGTCCTTCTCACACAGATGGCCTTCGGTCAAAACGCCCCCGCATCGGCGACACCGGCTTCCGCCCCTGAAGCGTCCGTGGCTGCCGATGCCGGGGCCTCGAAGGAGGGCACGCCTGCTGGGTTCGCTGCAGCGCCGACGCCAATGTCCGCCGCGACAGCGTCGCCACCGGCGGCATCGACGACCGAGCCATCGGTTGTTCTCAACTCCCAGATCAATTCGGGGGATACGGCTTGGATGCTGGCGTCGATGGCGCTGGTATTAATGATGACGGTGCCTGGGCTCGCTTTGTTTTACGGTGGCATGGTGCGCAAGAAGAACGTACTGGCGACGCTCATGCAGAGTTTTGCCATTACATGTCTGGTGACCATACTTTGGTACGTCATCGGTTACAGCCTCGCCTTCACGCCCGGTTCGCCGTACATCGGTGGCTTAAGCCGGCTGTTCATGAACGGCATCATCTACATCAAGGACGTTGCTGCGGTAGCGGCCACCAAGGACACGCCGGCGGTCGAGGCGGTAGTCGGAAAAGTGTCGGTGAGCCACCTGGGCGTAACAATTCCCGAGAGTGTATACGCGATGTTTCAGCTGACATTCGCCATCATCACTCCGGCCCTTATCTGCGGCGCGTTCGCGGAGCGCATGAAATTTTCTGCGATGCTGTGGTTCATGGGGATCTGGTCGATCATCGTCTACGCGCCTATCGCCCATTGGATGTGGGAGCCGGCGGGCTGGGGAGCGGCGGCAGGTGTCCTCGACTTCGCGGGCGGAACAGTTGTGCATATCAATGCCGGCATTGCAGCGCTCGCCTGTGCATTGGCGCTCGGCAAGCGTGTGGGCTTCAACAAGGAGCCCATGGCACCGCATAACCTGGTGCTGACGGTAATCGGTGCCTCGCTGCTATGGGTCGGGTGGTTCGGATTCAACGCGGGATCCGCCGTAGCCGCCGACGGTCGCGCCGGCATGGCCATGGCCGTGACGCAAATCGCCACGGCCGCCGCCGCGCTCGCATGGATGTTCATGGAATGGCTGGTCAAGGGCAAGCCGAGCGTGCTGGGAATCGCCTCCGGTGCTGTAGCGGGCTTGGTAGCGATCACGCCGGCATCGGGGTTCGTCATGCCGACTCCGTCAGTCATTATTGGCGTGGCGGCAGGAGTCGTTTGCTTCTTTGCCGCAACCTCACTCAAGAAGGCGCTCGGCTACGATGATTCGCTGGATGCTTTCGGTGTGCACTGTATTGGTGGGATCGTCGGCGCGCTTCTCACCGGAGTCTTTGCCAGCACGGCACTCGATGGCGGCCAGGCTGGAAGTGTCATCACCCAATTGAAGGCCGTGTCAGCGACAATCGCGTACGGCTTCGCGGCCAGTTACGTGATCCTCAAGGTGATCGACCTGACCATCGGCCTGCGCGTCACCGAAGAAGAGGAGCGCGAGGGTCTCGATGTGTCGTTGCACGGTGAGCACGTAGAGTAGCCAAATTATTGGCATGGTTGCAGCTCCCGGCGGTATTCGTGATGCGCCGCCGGACGTTTTCTCCCAAGTCAATCCTGCATCAGAACTGCCGGCAGGAGCCCCTACTTGCTCCTGAATTACCGCACCAGTTGTGAAGGCGCCGCGAAAGTGGCCTCTTGCGCATGCAGGCTGCGCGGTCGCTTACGCGCTGGCGTCGCTCGTTCGCAGTCGGTAGCCGACGCCCGGATCGGTGACCAGGTACTTCGGTCGGTGCGGCTCGGGTTCGAGTTTCGCGCGAAGGTTCTTGATACACTCGCGCAGCCCGCGGGTATCCCCCAACCGCTGGCGACCCCACACCTCCTGCGCGAGCTGATTTTGCGTCACGATGGAGCCTGCATGACGGTTCAGGCATTCTAGAACGCGGTACTCGAGTGCTGTCAGGTGAATCTCCCCCCCAGCACCTCGCGCGATGCGGTGCGCGATGTCCACGCGCACTTCACCCAGCAGGAGCTCATGGCTGGCCTGCGCCCGTTGTGTGCCCCGCCGTAGTGCGGCATGTACTCGGGCCAGGAGCTCGGGCGGGCTGAACGGTTTCATTACATAGTCGTCCGCCCCCGCATCGAGAGCAACGATTTTCTGCTCCTCGGCCGTGCGCGCAGACAGGACGATGATCGGCAGGGATGACCACGAGCGTACGTGGCGGATAACATTCACACCATCGCCGTCGGGGAGCCCGAGATCGACGAGCATCAGATCCGGCCGGTGCGCGCGTGCTTCGAATTCGGCTTGGGTCGCAGTCTCGGCCGCGCACAACCGAAAGCCCTCGGATTCGAGGAGAGCGCGAAGGACGTTGCGAATGGCAGCATCGTCCTCGACGACGAGGATGAGGTTCATCTCCTCGGTCACTGTTCTGACCCGAGTGTTGACCGGGCTGAATTCGTCCCCGTCACCGTGCTGACCGCCGACTGAATTGAAGCGGGAAGTACAGCGGGCGGCGCCAGGGGGAGGGTAAACTCGAAGCGCGCGCCCCCACCCGGCCGGTTCCGTGCCGTGATATCTCCGCCGTGCTCGTGCACAATCGCGCGACAGATCGCAAGGCCCAGACCCACCCCCACGGCCGAACCCTCCTCCGAGCCACGCTGGAACTTATCGAACAGCCGCGCAGGATCTCCGGGTGGCAGACCCGGACCAGTGTCATCGACGGTGAGGAGCACAAAGGATTTGTCCAATACCGCAGAAATGACGACGCGTGTGCCCGGCGGCGTGTACTTGACAACATTGTCAAACAGGTTGGCGAAGAGCTTCACGACGAGTGTTGCGTCAACGTGCACGGGCGGGAGGTAATCGGGCAGCCGCGTCTCGACCGAATAGGCTGCCAGCCGCGGCCCGAGCTCTCTCTCCGCGGCTTCGATCAGATCGCCGAGGTCCTGCCAGTCCCGCCGGAGCACCACTTGACCGACCTCGAACCGCATAAGGTCCAGCACATTCGTGATGAGTTCGGACATCTCACGGGCCTTGGTCTCAACGGAGCGCGCGAGCGACTGACGCGTGGCCTTATCGAGTGCCTCGCCGTGCTCGGCCAGCGTGCCGCCCGCACCGGCAATAGCGGCTAGCGGGGTCCGCAGGTCGTGCGAGATCGAGGCGAGCAGCGTATTGCGCAAGCTCTCGCGCTCGGCGGCCACCCGCACGGCCTCGGTCCGATCGGCAAGCTGTGCGCGCTCGAGCGCTACGCCGAGTTGACCTGCGAAGGTCTCAAGCAGATGGCGCTGCTCGGGAAGAGATACGCGTCGCGGGTTCTCCGGGAGGACGGCGAGCACACCGAGCGGGCGTTCGGCATCGCCCAAGGGAACGTAGAGCGCAGGGGCCGCCGCTAGTGTGTCCGTGCCGAGTCCGGCCTCCCGTCCGTGATCTGCAACCCACTGCGCGATCGCGAGGTCGGGATGGCGCAGCGACTGCTCCATGGGCTTACCTTTGGGCATGTGCAGCTTGCGGTCGTCGTCAGGCAAGAGGACGACTGCCTTGCACTGAAACACCTCGGCAACATGCCGCACTGCCACGGCTGCGAGCTGGGCGATGCCGCGCGTCGCGGCGAGCTCCCGGCTCATGGCGTACAGCAAGGCGGACCGCCGCTCGCGCGCGCCCGCGACGCGGGTCTGCTGGCGCACACTCGCCATGAGAGTTGCGCTCAGGAGTCCCACGATCAGCATAGCCGCAAACGTCACCAGGTACTGCGCATCGGATACCGCAAACGTGAACCGCGGTGGCACGAAGCAGAAGTCGAATGCCGCGACGTTCAGAATCGTGGTGAGCACGGAAGGTCCGCGTCCCAGTCTCAACCCCGAAACCGTCGCGCCGAGCAGGTACACCATCACCAGGTTAACCAGCTCGAAATGCGGGTACATGGCAAAGGCAGCCAGGGTGCACGCCATGCTGATCAGCGTGGCCCAGCCGTAGCGGTCCCAGCGAAACGGAATCGGAAGGTTGTCCGGTCGGCTCCGGGCTTCGCGGGTTTGCCCGGGCAGCACCGACTCCGCGGGGGCAATTGTGATCACATCGAATCCCCGCGCCCGGCGGGCGAGCTCCGTCGCCGTCGAGGGGCGCCACAGCGCCTTCAGGCCGAAGCGTTTCGGGGCCCCGACGAGCACGCGTGTGGCGTTGCGAATCCGGGCGTATTCGAGCAGCGCTTCAGTGGCGGTCGGCCCATCGATCGTCACCGTCTCCGCACCGAGCGACTCCCCGAGTCGCAGCAGATCGATGCGACGGTTGCGCTGGGCTTCGGAGAGCTTGAGGAGCGCCGGTGTCTCGACGTACACCACGGTCCATTCGGCATCCAGTGCATCGGCGAGCCGCTTGCCAGCTCGCACCAGCTGCTCGGATTGGCGGTCGGGTCCGGTCGCGACCAGCACGCGTTCGCCGGGCAAGCGCGTTCGACGCTCGAGCCCAACGCCTGCCGATGCACGTGCAGCCGCCTCGACCCGGTCCGCGACCCTGCGCAAAGCCATCTCACGCAACGCCATGAGATTGGGGATGCGAAAGAAGCGCTCGACGGCGTTGGCAACCTCATCGTAGATGTACACCTTGCCTGCATGCAGTCGTGCGAGGAGATCCTCGGGCGGCAGATCGATCAGCTCGACCTCATCGGCCTCGTCGAAAACGTGGTCGGGCAGGGTCTCGCGCTGGCGCACACCGGTGAACTGCGCCACCAGATCGTTGAGGCTTTCGAGATGCTGGACGTTGACCGTCGTCCACACGCTGACACCCGCTTCGAGTAGCTCCTGGACGTCGTGCCATCGCTTGGGATGGCGCATGGGGGGCTCGCCACCTACGGGATTGGAATGGGCAAGCTCGTCGACGAGGAGAATGTCGGGATGGCGTTTGAGGGCCGCATCAAGGTCAAATTCCTGGCGGACGATGCGCCGATAGCGCACGGAAAACGTCGGCAGCCGCTCGAGCCCCTCGAGCAACCGCTCGGTCTCCACGCGCCCGTGCGGCTCGACGTAGCCGACGACCACATCCTTGCCGGCCGAGCGGGCGCCTCGGGCGGCTTCCAGCATGGAGTAGGTCTTGCCGACGCCTGCGGAGGCGCCAAAAAAGATGCGCAGGCGCCCGCGCCTTGCCCGGGCTTCCTGCGCCTGAAGGTGGGCAAGGAGCTTGTCGGGATCCGGCCGTACCTCGGCCATCTCGAGAGTTCCCGATTACTTGCCGTGATCGAGCGCCAGATTCAGCTCCAGGACATTGACCCGGGGCTCGCCGAGAAAGCCCAGCACACGTCCGTGTGCGTTTGAGGAAATCAGTGACTGCACGTATTCAAGGCTCACATTACGAACGCGCGCCACTCGCGGCGCCTGATAGTACGCGGCTGCCACACTGATCTCCGGGTCGAGGCCGCTGCCGGATGCGGTCACGAGATCGACCGGGATCGGGCCCTTGTTGGTCGGGTCCGCTGCGTGCAGTGCATCGATGCGCGACTTGATGCCATCGGTCAACGCGGGATTCAGCGGACCGAGGTTCGATCCGGTCGAGCCAGTTCCGTTGTACGGCTGGGGGGTGGTCGCGGACGGACGGCCCCAGAAGTACTGCGGATCACTGAAGGGCTGGCCGATGAGGGTCGATCCTACCGCCTGGCCGTTCTGCACCAGGATGCTGCCTCCTGCCTGGGCGGGAAAGAGCACCTGCGCGATTCCGGTGACGGCGAACGGGTAGACGATACCGGCGATGACTGTCATCACGAGAAAGAGAGCTACCGCTGGACGGATAATCGAGGTCATGGATGGTGCCTCCGTCAGACCAGGTGCGTGAGCACGAGACCCAGATCGATCAGCTTGATGCCGAGAAACGGAATGATGATGCCTCCCAGTCCGTAGAGCAGCAGGTTACGTCGCAGCAGCACCGCAGCGCCGAGCGGTCGATACTTGACGCCCTTCAGCGCAAGCGGGATCAGCACGACGATGATCAGCGCATTGAAGATCACTGCCGACAGGATTGCGGAGAACGGGCTCGCCAGACGCATGATGTTGAGCGCGTTCAGCTGCGGATACGTGGTGGCAAACGCCGCCGGTATGATGGCGAAGTACTTCGCCACATCGTTGGCGATGCTGAACGTGGTCAGGGAGCCGCGCGTCATCAGCATCTGCTTGCCCGTCTCCACCACCTCGATGAGCTTCGTGGGGTTGGAGTCGAGGTCGACCATGTTGCCGGCTTCCTTGGCGGCCTGGGTGCCGGTGTTCATCGCGACCGCGACGTCCGCCTGCGCGAGCGCTGGCGCATCGTTGGTTCCATCTCCTGTCATCGCGACAAGCTTCCCCTCGGCCTGATGCTCGCGGATCAGCCTGAGCTTCGCCTCGGGCGTCGCCTCGGCGAGGAAGGCATCCACCCCGGCTTCGGCCGCAATGGCCGCTGCCGTAAGCTTGTTGTCGCCGGTGATCATCACGGTCTTGATCCCCATGCGACGCAGCTCGAGGAAGCGCTCCTTGATGCCGCCCTTGACGATGTCCTTGAGCTCGATGATGCCGAGCACGCGCGGCCCGTCGCTCACCAGGAGTGGCGTGCTGCCGCGGCGGGCAATGTCATCGACGCTCGCGAGAATGCCCCGCGGCAGGGCCTGACCCAGGCCTTCGATGTGCTTCTGGATAGCATCGGGCGCGCCCTTGCGGATCTGCCGCTCGCCGATGTTGACCCCGCTCATGCGTGTATGCGCCGAGAAGGGGACGAACGTAGCATTGAGCGAGTGCAGATCGCGCTCGCGCAGCTTGAAGCGCTGCTTGGCCAGCACGACGATGCTGCGTCCTTCTGGCGTCTCATCCGCTAGGGAGGCGAGCTGTGCCGCATCGGCGAGTTCCTCCTCTTTCAAACCTGGCGCTGGAATGAACGCAGCGGCCTGACGATTTCCCAGAGTAATCGTCCCCGTCTTATCGAGGAGCAGGACGTCCACGTCCCCAGCCGCCTCCACTGCACGACCGGAGGTGGCGATGACGTTGGCCTGCATCATGCGGCTCATGCCCGCCACGCCGATCGCCGAGAGCAAGCCCCCGATGGTGGTCGGGATCAGACAGACCAGCAAGGAGATCAGAGCCGTGATCGTCACCGGCGTGCCGAGCTTCGCGACCAGCACGCTGTAGAGCGAATACGGCAGCAGGGTTGCGGTGGCGAACAGGAACACGAGCGTAAGCGCCACCAGAAGGATCGTAAGGGCGATCTCGTTCGGCGTCTTCTGCCGCTTGGCGCTCTCCACCATATCGATCATGCGATCGATGAAGGTCTCGCCTGGATTGACGGTCACCTTGACGATGATCCAGTCTGACAGTACTCGCGTGCCGCCGGTCACGGCCGAGAAATCTCCGCCGGATTCGCGGATGACGGGTGCCGACTCACCGGTGATGGCGCTCTCATCGACCGAAGCCGCACCCTCGATCACCTCGCCATCGGCGGGAATGTAATCCCCGATCTCCACGAGCACGATGTCCCCGCGACGCAGATCGTCGGCGCGCACCCGCGCCTGGCGAGCGCGATCGCGCGCATCGCCCAGCTTTTTCGCCCACACCGTCTGCTTGAGCCCGCGGAGCGAAGCCGCCTGGGCCTTGCTGCGCCCTTCGGCGAGCGCCTCGGCGAAATTGGCGAACAACACCGTGAACCACAGCCAGATCGCCACGTTCAGGATGAACCAGCCCGGAGCTTCGCCACGCCCCACGAGGGCCTGGAACCAGAGAAAGGTGGTCAGGATGCTGCCGATGTAGACGACGAACATCACCGGATTTCGCCACTGCACTCGTGGATCGAGCTTTCGGAGCGCATCCGCGATGGCAGGAGTCATGAGACTGCGGTCGAACATCGACAGCTTGCGGTGTGCATACGCCGCGCGCGCTGCCGCGTGCTCACGCGCCGCCGCGGCTTCTGCGGCGGGCACGGTAGCCGCAACCGCAGCGGGCAGCGGAGTGGACTCTTTGATGGGCTGAGCCATATCAGTTACCCCACAGCATCAGGTGTTCGACCACGGGGCCCAACGCGAGCGCGGGCACGAAGGTCAGTGCACCGACCAGTAACACCGTGCCGATCAGCAAGACGACGAAGGTGGGCCCGTACGTCGGCATGGTACCGGAGGTCACGGGCACGCGCTTTTTGGCAGCGAGCGACCCCGCAACCGCAAGGACCGCAACGATCGGCCAGTAACGGCCGAGCCATACGCACAGCCCGAGCGCGGTGTTGTAGAAGGGCGTATTGGCCGAGATTCCCGCGAACGCACTGCCGTTGTTGTTGCTGGCCGAGGTGAAGGCGTAGAGGATCTCGGAGAACCCGTGCGCGCCCGGATTGGCTACTCCGGCCTGCCCCGCCGTCACGCTGACGGCGACGGCCGTGCCCATCAGCACGATGAATGGCATCACGAGGATCGCGATCGAGCTCATCTTCATCTCGAACGCCTCGATCTTCTTGCCGAGATACTCGGGCGTGCGTCCGATCATGAGACCGGCGATGAAGACGCCCACGATGGCGAAGATCAGCATCGAGTAGAGGCCGGTCCCGACGCCGCCGAAGACGACCTCCCCCAACATCATGTTGAAGAGCGGCACGAAGCCCCCGAGTGGCGTATACGAGTCATGCATCGAGTTCACCGCCCCGCAGGAGGTGCCGGTGGTGAGAGTCGCGAACAGTGCGGAGGCGCCAATGCCGAAGCGCGCCTCCTTGCCCTCCATGTTGCCGCCCGGCTGGAGCGCGCTCGCGGTCTGATCGACGCCGAGCGCGGCCACGTGAGGATTACCGAGCTGCTCATTGTAAGCGGCAATCGAAAGTTCACCGGCGAACAGGACGCCCATCGCGGCCAGTATTGCCCAGCCCTGCCGTGTATCGCCGACCATCCGTCCGAAGGTGTAAGTGAGCGAGGCGGGAATCAGGATGATCGCCAGCATCTCAAGCAGATTCGAGAGCGGCGTCGGATTCTCATACGGGTGTGCGGAGTTCGCGTTGACGAACCCGCCGCCGTTCGTGCCGAGCTCTTTAATGAGCTCCTGCGAGGCGATCGGACCCATGGGCAGCGACTGCGTCCGGGTCGAGGCGTTCTCCATCACAGGATTCCCCGCCTTGTCCTTGATCGGGTTGCCTGCCGCATCGGTCTTGGGCTGCTGGTACGTGACCGTCTCGAGCATCGTCACGTCCTTGTAGGCACTGAAGTTCTGCGGCACACCCTGCTGCACCAGCACGAGCGCGAACACGAGAGAGATGGGCAGCAGCACGTAGAGGGTCGAGCGGGTCATGTCGACCCAGAAATTGCCGATCGCCTTGGCGTTGCGACGCGCGAACCCGCGAATGAGTGCGATCGCCACCACGATGCCCGTGGCCGCCGACAGGAAGTTCTGCACCGCGAGGCCCGCCATCTGCGTGAGATAGCTCATCGTGGACTCGCCCGAGTACCCCTGCCAGTTGGTGTTCGTGATGAAGCTCAACGCCGTGTTGAACGAGGAATCCGGCGTGACGTTCGCGAAGTGCTGCGGGTTGAGCGGCAGCCAGAGCTGAAGGCGCTGCAGGCCGTAGACAAAGAGTGCGCCAATCGCGTTGAACACGAGCAGCGCGATGGCGTAGCGCTGCCAGCTCATCTCGGTACCTGGATCCGTGCCGCACAGACGGTAGATGAACCGCTCGAGCGGGGCACCGATCCGAAGGGGCCAGATGGGCTGGCCTTCCATCACGTTCGCCATGTAGAGGCCCACCGGTTTCACCAGCAGCAGGGCGACGATCAGAAAGACGGCGATGAGCGCCAACGTCGAGGGAGTCATCAGAATTTCTCCGGCTTGAACATCGCGTACAGCAGGTACACGAAGAGGCCAAACGAGAGCAGACCGCTCAGAATGTACACCGCGTTCATTCCCCACCTCCCAGGCGGGACACCGCCTTCACCAGCCAGTGCGTCGCTGCATACAGCACCACAATGATCACCAGATAAACGGCATCCATCTCAAGTTCTCCCGCTGCGCCGAAGGCGCGCCTTAATCTATCGTTTCGCCTGTAAGTTTCGTGTGAGGAGATGGACTGAGAAAACCAAGTTCCAAGCCCCTATGCCGCGTCGCAACAAGCCGTCCGACACACCGCTGGGCGCTCGACAAGTCAATTAGGTTCCGAACTTGTATACGCCCTGGATTGCGACCTGGCTGAGGCTGTCGGCGAGCTCCGGATTGGCTACAGTCGGATCGCTACGGTAGAAGATGTTGTTCTGGGCCTTGTCGTAGCGGCCTTCGAAGCGCAGCTCGAAGCTCTTCACCGGTGCATAGCCGACTGTCAGCGTCCCTTCTTTCAGCGTCTGCCCCGTGCCGCCGAAATCGAAGCCATCCTTGTCATCGAGGTACTCGCCGCGCAGCGACAGGCGCCATCGATCGTTGAGTGCGTAGTTCACATAAAGCGCTGCGCCGTTCCAGGTCGCACTGGGTCCGGTGGGGAACTGCTGCTGGTCCCAGTCGATGTTCAGGATGATAGTGAGCGCCGAGGTCGCATTGTAGGTCGCCACGACATCGACCAGGATTCGCTCTCCATCGTATTGCTGGGTCTTGCCGATATAGGCCTGCGTCGTGAACGAGAAGGTCTTGTTGGGCGTCCAGGCGAGCCCCACCTCGCCGGTCTTGGAGCCGTACGAGGTAGAGGTCAAGTTCCAGCCGTTGTTGACCCCACCGATCAGTGTGAACGTGTCGGTGACCGTCCAGGTGGCGCGAACGCCCGTGTGGGTGAGCGGCTCCGACCAGGTGTAGAGCAGCGAGCGCGAGAAGTTCGTGTTCTGGGTCGGATTGATATATTCCGCCCCGGCAAGGGTCACGAACTTGCCCGCAATCACGGTGAGCGGGCCAGTGGCGTACTGGAGGTACGCCTGACGGACATCGAACACGCTGTGGTCCGTCGGGCCGCTCTCGGCCTCGTTGAGAATCCGCGCGTCCTCTCCGGCGATCACATCGACCAGTGCGCCGAAGCCCGATTTCGGCTGATAGGCAACCTGCAGCCCCGCCTGGTCAAGCTGGAAGGTGTCGTGCTGAATGTCGAACTCATGTACGTTGGAGGGATAACCGTTCGAATGATAGTAGGAAGTCGCGACGTAGCCGTTGGCCGTGAGTCCCCATGCGGCGAGCGTGTCGGTCCAGCTCGGCACGGCCGGGGGGGCTGGTGCGGCCGGCTCGGCTGCCAGCAGCATCCCCGGGCTGGCCGCCAGCACCGCCGCGATGCTCCAGGTTCGCACATTGTGACTCTTCATATTCATTCACTCCTCCGGCTCTGACCGCCCCCGTGAGGACGACGGATAAAAGGCTTCCTCACCATCTCCGAGGCCGGCCCACTTTGCGCAGCCAGACCGCATAGAGGAACAATCCGACCGAAATTCAACCGAATCACGACTCGCGAGGGTTCCACGATCTGATCGACTACGAACCCTAGCGCGCCGCGTGTGAGTTATTTGTGAGAAGAATTTACCTACCGAAGCTTCTTTGACCTGTGATTCAACGCGCTGAATTCCGCTGCCGGAGCGAGCGGCGCGTGACCTCCCGATGACGGGAATACCACAGCGGAATCCCGATATAGAGCCCGTAGAGCAGCGTAAGTGTGCCGAGTGCCGTATTCAGTCTGTCCATATTCGGCTTGGGACTACCAGGCCTCATCACCTGTCAGGGGATGCTATGACCAAGCGCTGTCAGCGCGTTGTGAATAATTACACTCGCTCAGCCCCGCGCTCTCCGCGTCGGCTCGCCGCCGACGAATTACTGTGTTGGCGGCGAAGGCGTGAACCAGATCCGCATGAAAACGGACGGAATCTGTCAGGAACGACCCTGGACAAACTGTTTGAGGCGGGTCGAGCCGCAGTGCCTACCGTGCACGACCGAGGAGAAACTCGCTGAAGCGAATCGCGTTGCGATGCCTGAGTAACTGTGGACTTAAGGCTGCGTGACCTGGGGAGTGGTCATGGATGCTGGCCAAGATCGACCAGATGCGACCCTATAGGCCGAAGCGCTAACATTCGATAGCTGCCGGTCTCGACAAGCAACGCCCGGTGAGGTGACCCTGAAGTACACAGTAACCGCCGGAGCACGCGCCCGCTGCCGCTCGGGATAGTCGTGCGGAGTGCCGATGCGCGACGGGCTATGGTTGGGGTTTGCCGATAAGCGGAGCGGCAGACCCGCCTGCCGAACCCCTCTCAGGCGACCTTCTCGGGTAGCTCGGTGAACCGCCGACGGAGCCTGGAGACTCAACCGGACAATCGCGCCTAACCGCACGAACAGTGAATAGCGAATCTGTTCTCGCCCTTGTCGCAGCGCTCCCTGATCGCACAGCGGCGGAACAGAAGGAAAACCGTGGACGTCGAAACCGCCTTCATTCTGTTGTTCGTCCTAGCAACGGTTGCGGCCATTGCAGCACGACGGCTGCACGCACCGTACACGGTTGTCCTCGTGCTCACAGGACTAATCCTAGGAGGGCTCAATCTTTTCCCTGCCCCACACCTCACCAAGAGTCTCTTGTTCTCGGTGATCCTCCCCGGGCTGATATTCGAGGCGGCCTTCAACATCGACGTTCAGGAACTCCGCAAGACTTGGATCACGATCACTACGCTCGCGGTTCCCGGCGTCATTGCTTCCATGGTGTTCATCGCAGTTGCGTTGAGCCCAGCCACTGGGGTGGTGAGTCTTGCACCCGGATTCGATTGGAAACACGCGCTGGTATTCGGGGCGTTGATTGCCGCGACCGACCCGGTCGCGGTAGTAGCACTATTTCGCTCAATGGGCGCGCCTCGACGCCTCACGACGTTGCTCGACGGTGAGAGCCTGCTCAACGATGGTACCGCGATCGTATTCTTCACGTTGAGCCTGGCATTGGTCACCGGTGGCGACACCACCGCAGGAGCGCTGCTCATCCAGTTCATATACATCGTCGGAGTCGGGGCCGTTATCGGGATAGCGATCGGCGCCGCCGCCTCCCTCCTGATGCGCAACCTGCACGACCCCGTGGTCGAGATCACGCTGACTACGGTCGCTGCTTATGGCTCATTCGCGGTAGCCGAAACCCTCCACAGCTCCGGTGTAATCGCCACCGTCGTCGCAGGGGTACTGTGCGGAAACATCGGTGCTCGGGGTATGTCCGCCTCCACGCGCGCCGCATCGGAGACCTTTTGGGGGTACGTGACTTTTGCGCTCAACTCGATCGTCTTTCTCTTGATCGGCTTTGAGGTTCACCTGTCGCAGCTGCTTCACTATTGGGTTCCCATTCTCCTCGCGTACTACGTAGTCACGCTTAGTCGCGCGGTGATCCTCAGCGTCGGGCAGGCATTGCTCAGGTGGAGCGGCGAACGCTTCCCGTGGCAATGGAATGTGATCCTGACCTGGGGCGGTCTGCGCGGCGCGCTAGCGATGGTCCTCGCGTTAAGTCTTCCGCAGGATTTCGCATACCGCGAGCTCATCGTTTCAATGACCTTTGGGGTCGCGCTGCTATCGATACTGGTGCAAGGCTTGACGATGTCCTCTTTGCTCGTCCGCCTGAGAATTGTACACAAACCCGCTGATCGCCACGCCTTCGAGGTCAGCCGGGGTCGCATGCAGGCTGCAGAAGCGGCGCTTGCCGAGATTGATCGGCTGTCACATCGGAATGCGGCTGCTCCCGAGCTGCTGGACGAGTTACGCAAGGAATACCTGCAGATCATAAGGAGAGCCGCGCAAGAGCGGCGTGAACTCGGGCTGGATTCCCGACAGGCGCCTAGCCTCAATATCCGCGACGTTCGCATCCGCGTCCTGGGAATCGAGCGTGATCGGGTAATGCAGGCATACCGACAGGGCGAACTGCGGGCTGCCAGCCGCGATAGCCTGCTAGCGGATATTGATGCACGCCTGTCGCGCCTGGAGACCGCCGTTGCGGCGAACACATAGAACGGAATCGCGAAAAAATGCGCGCGGGGGACCGGGTAAAGGGGTTCGCAGCCACGATCGTAGCCATCAGGCCGCTGACGCCAACGCTCAATGGTCCGAGGTCCAGACTCCGAGCGATCGCGAGTAGACCATAGAGAGACAAGGCGATCGTGGCGGGCTCAAGCCTTTCGATTTCACAGCTCTATCTACGTCGTCCGTCCCAACACATCCCTGGCCGTGCAGGCACGCAGCGGAGCGGACGTTCGCTCTTGCGCCGCCCACGATGCTGCGTTCGTGGCCAAAGCGTGGGTCTTGTGGCAGACAAGCCCGCCTTTTCTTAACCTCTCATGACACTCCGCGGACTAGTCTGCGCCCCCAGCGGCCGAAAAGGTCATTTGGACGGGTCATGAGCAATATACCGGTTGCTTTTTACGTACTCGGAGCTCTCTTCACGCTCTATATCGTGGCAGCGACATGGCGCTCGAAAGACGCGTCCTCGCACCTGCGCAGTGTCAACCCGCGCGCGCGAGGGCGCCCGGTGAGCCTCGATCGTCGACTGAATCATTGGTGGCGGGCGCGCCGGCGTTCCAAGAACCTCCCCTAACGGGCAATCGGGCGCCTGCGGCGTCGAGTTGCCAAGCGAAGCAAAGTGGACGGGGAGTCCCACCAGACCGTTACCCGTCACCGTGACCGGACTGTGCTAACGGCTGTGCACCGCTGAGGTGGCCCGGGCAAACAACGACCGCAAAACGGGCGGTGATGGCAGCGTGATTCAGCGGTGCGGCTGCTACCTCGCGAAGTTGGCACACGATGTTTGTTATAGAGTGCTTACTGACGGACTTGGCTAGCGTGGCGCTCCACGCGCTGAAGTGGTTCGTCCACGAGTTCCTCCTGCTGACGATTCGTCCCACTGCGAGTTCACGATTCGCCAATCTCTGTCGCGTTGCGGGCTGTGTGGTCATTGTGGCCAGCCTGCGCGTGGAGCTACAGGACGGATTGTTGCCGAACACCCCTGCCACAATCATCCAGTTAGGTATTGCGGGCTTGACGGCGATCCTGTTGGGCAACGTCGCCAAGGAGTTTGCTTTCGACCTATCCGCGCGTTTCACAATGTGGCGCGGTCAACCCTTCGTCCGTAACGGCCTCACCGTGGGTGGCACGACGTTCTGGGAAATTCAATTCACGGATGGAACTTGGATGAGGTTTGAAAAGGAGTCCACGCAGACGATTTGCGAGTGGACAGCGCCGGATGGTCGGTGCAACCGCCTCGAGGTACGCTCGATCACATGACCCGAGTTCGGGATCGCCTCTATAGGCGTGTGCTCGGCGGGAGCGGTCTCCGCTGTGCCATGATCGGATAGTCTTTACCCGCTCAGCCGGAATGTTAGTCCCACTCTTTGCTGCACGCGCGACCGCTCGTGACGACCCGTGGCGCAGACCCCACGACATCCAAAGCCGCAATCTTTTGGAGGTCTGAACGAGCGCGTTGCGCGAGCCGGGGGACCGAATCCGTAACCACAACGGCTGCATCCCGAGCGCGCGTTAGGTCCGTGTAGAACGACGGTAGGTCGTCCGGGAATGTGCGTCCTTCTCAAGAATGACCTGCGATGCGTCCAGACCTTGTGCGCCATGCCCGGTCACTGCATGGCCGTAGTCGAGCCATAAGACACGATCGCGGGCAAGCCGCACAGTGCTGCCATCCGCTCGTCGGATCGCAAGCAGCGTTACAACCATGGCGTCTGTGTGGACGCGCTCGACTTGCGCGGTATCACCACCACGGGCCCCGAACCTTCGATAATCCTTCTCGAAGCGAACGGTCAGGCCAGCTTGATAGGTTTCGATCAGCTTCTTTTGCGCCATGGTCTCGTCCAAGGCGCGGAATACTCGAATGCGCTCACCGGAGCCCCCGAGCCGCAGCCCCGCTCGAACGCGCTCATTGATTTCGCGCCGAGCTTCATGCGAGCCCGTCAGCAGGAGCGGTGGAAGTGGGAAGTTCGGGTGCCTGAACTGTCCTCGTCCGTTTTCATCATTTCCGAATGGCTATGTGAAAAACGGCGACGATCGACTCGTCGTTTTAAATCGGGCAGCACGGTCAGTGATCGAGGAGGTACGAGGGGGAGCATGCGGATTTCGCCAAGATGTATAACTCAGCCTGGAAGTGCGCGCGCGAGCGGAACAGGTTAAGGAGGAGACGAAGGAGCCGCCGCCCTGGGGCTTCGGAAACGTGCGGGTTCACGATTCCAAGCACACGTTTGGGCGACGATTGCGTGCAGCAGGCGTTTCGTTCGAGGACCGACAAGACCTGCTCGGTCACAAGAGCGGGCGCATCACTACGCACTACTCGCGGGCGGAGCTTGAGAACTTGATTACGGCAGCGGGCAAGGTTTGCGCACTGCCGTCCCGCAAAACTCCCGCACTGGTTATGTTGCGGAAGAGAGTGCCAGGTGGTTGACGCTAAGTTCTCATTTCGACTGATTTATTGGCGCGCCCGGAGAGATTCGAACTCCCGACCTCCTGGTTCGTAGTTCGAGCTTTGAATCGAGGGCCTTTGATTTTATTAACTATTGAGACTTGCGTAAGTACATGACAGCGTTAAAACAGCTCCGCCTGTCGCCAGAAGGCGCACACGAGTGTGGAGCGGCGCTGCATCGAGCGCAGATTGCGTCTCGCCCGGTGTGCCAAATCGCTCAGGTCGCGTGCGCAGTAGTTCGGCATCGCGTGGTGTTTGAGGTAGCCCCAGATGCATTCGACGGGGTTGAGCTCCGGCGCATAGGCCGGCAGGAACTCCAGGGCGAGGACACCGCGTTGAGCTTCAACGTGAGCGCGCACGAGCTTCGATCGATGGGCCTGCAGGCGATCCCAGATGATCAGAAGCTTCTTGCCGATCGTCGCCTGCAGCGCCTTCAGGAACTCAATCACCTGAGGGGTGCGTATCGTGCCGCCGTACAGTCGGAAGTAAAAACGCCAGAAAGAGACGCCAGCGATCACCGAGAGCTGCTTCCAGCTGAAGCTGTATTGCAGCACCGGGGTTTGCCCTCGCGGGGCCCAGGTTCTAGCGCGACAAGGTCTTTCGGACAGCCCCGACTCATCGATGAAGACGATGACTCGGCCTTGTCGCGCCGCTATTTTTTTAGCTCTGGCCACCTCCGAGCCTTCCACGTGCGGATGGCCTTCTCGTCGCGCTGCCGAGCCTGGCCGCTCGGCCGTTGCACGCTCCAACCCAACGCTCGCAACAAGCGCCACACCGAGGGCTCGGTGAGCTTCACCGCAAAGCGTTGCTCGATCAGCGTGCGAATCCGCGGCAGCGTCCACAGCTCGGTGCCGAAGCCTGCAGCCAGCGCGCCGCTCTTTAGCCGCTCGATCAGCTCCTCGCACTGGGCATCCGAGAGCCTGCGCGGCCGACCAAAGCGCTTCGGTCGTCTGAGCGCCTCCGGACCGCCTTCCTGCCTGAGCTTCTCCCATCGGGACACCGAAGTGCGCGTTACTCCGACGCGTCGTGCCACTTCGGCCTGGGCCACACCAGCTCCGAGCAGCCGCGCTCCGCGTCGCCGCCGCCGCTCCAGCTCGATCAATCGTTGCTCGTTGGTCATCGCCACCTCGAATGAAACCATCCGAGGTAGTTGGACAGCAAGTCGCGAGAAAAGTGCTACTCACTTACGCAAGACTCAATA
>Ga0335069_10000362_pt1 | contig 76410 bp, 61 predicted proteins | sample Lox_Sample_11_FD_206714 | JGI IMG/M metagenome (GOLD analysis project Ga0335069, IMG submission 206714) | Soil microbial communities from Loxahatchee National Wildlife Refuge, Florida, United States - Lox_Sample_1.1 | ecosystem: Environmental > Terrestrial > Soil > Wetlands | place: USA...
GGTTGCGCAACCGGCCCTGAGCAAAAGCTGGGCATGAGCGACAAGCTCGGCCGCGGCATCAGCAACACCATGGAAATCACCCGCCTGGGTGACTTGCGACGGTCTATTGAGCAAAAGGCGGTATTTGACTCGCCCAGCGCCGGCTATACCGCCGGGGCCGTGCAGGGTCTGGGCCGCACCATCGCTCGAACCGGGCTGGGGCTGTTTGAAATTGCGACCTTCCCGATCCCCATGCCGGGAAAGGGTTACCGCCCCATCTGCACCCACTACATCCCGCCCGGGCCAGTCTATCCTGACAGCTACAAGCCGGGGCTGATTTCGGGTTCGACGTTTGATACGGACACGTACGCCGGCTTCAGCGGCGGCGATGTCGCTCCGTTTGTTCCCGGCAGCCGCTTCAAAGTCTTTGACAATTGAGCGCGGCCAAAATTGTTTTCCTCAGCGCGCCAACCTTTGACCGTTGGCGCGTTTTGTTTTGGTGACGGCCATGGAACGCCTTCATAAAAAATCGCCCGGCAAGGTCAACCTGCTGCTGAACATTCTCGGCAAGCGGCCGGACGGGTTCCATGAGCTCGAAACCGTCCTGCAGCCGGTCAACTGTTGCGACGATCTGACGTTCGCACGGCGCGAAACTGGAATCCATCTGGTCTGCGACAACAAAACGCTGCCTACCGACTCCCGAAATTTGGTCGTTCGCGCGGCGGAACTTTTTTTTACGGCGGCAAAAATTGACAGCGGCGTTGAAATCGAGCTGCGGAAGAAAATACCCCTGGCCGCCGGCCTGGGCGGCGGCAGCGGCAATGCGGCGACGACCCTGCTCGCGCTGAACGAACTGTTCGACCGGCCGCTGGCGTCGGCGAGACTGCATGAGTTGGCGGCCACACTCGGTTCGGATGTCCCGTTTTTTCTGCAAGACCGGCCGGCGCTCGCCACCGGCCGGGGTGAAATCATCCGACCGCTCGAGAATTTTCCCGCCTTGCGCGGCCGGGCGCTCCTGCTCATCCATCCGGGCTTTGGCATCGCCACGCCCTGGGCCTATCAGAATTTGGCGCGTTTCCCGGAGGCGTTGAATGGGCGGCCGGGACGGGCCCAAACGCTGATCTCACGGCTGCAAGCCGGCGATCTCCGTGCGGCCAGCGCTGAATTTTACAATTCGCTCGAGGCCCCAGCCCTGGCAAAGTATCCGGTGCTGGCGCTGTTCCAGGAGTTTCTCCGCGCCCACGGCGCGCTGGCCGCGCTGATGTCCGGCAGCGGCTCCACCACCTTTGCCGTCCTTGAAAATCCCGGCGCGGCCGAGACGTTGGTGGAAAAATTCAAGTCCAAGTTCGGTTCCAACGGCTGGACGGCGGTGGTGCCGGTGTGAAGGGAGGGACAGCGTGTTGCGCTGTCCGGACGCCGCAGCGCGGCGTCCCTACCCGTTGCTTTTGAACTTCGCCAGCGCAAATTCCGTCATCTCCGCCGCCGCGGGAATTTTGCAGGCCAGCGCCACCAGCCAGTAAACCGACCCCGCGAGGGCGGCTGGCACGAAGACGGCGCCCAGTTTCAACGCCAGACCATCGTGACCCAGGGAGATCTCCCAGAAGTGCCAGCCCACCAAGGCAATGATTCCGGCCAGCAGAGCGATCCCCAACAGCAGCACCAAGGGCCGGCGCAGCGATGCCATGTCCAGCTTGCCCAGCTTTTTGCGCAAGGCAAACCCCAGCAGCCCCACATTGACGCAGGAAGTCAGCGTGTTGGCGATGCCGGGACCGCCTTCGTGCAGCGTGGGCAGCAGGGCGGCGGCCGCGGTCAGATTGAGGGTGAGGCAGGCCAGGCTGATTTTCATCGGGGTCTTCGTGTCGCCGAGCGCGTAAAAGGCGCGTGCCAGGATGTTCACCGTGGAGAACATCACCAGCCCCGGCGCCAGGCAGGCGAGGGCGTAGGCGACGCGGTGGGTGGAAGCGCTGGTGAACTTGCCGTGCTCGAACAGCAATCGCACGATCGGCTCGGCCAGCGTCACCAGCAGCACCGAGGCGATCAGGTTCAGGAAGATCAATGTGCCCAAGCCGTGCCGCAGGGTGGCGCGGAATTCCGGATAATTGCGGTCCGTCGCCAGTCCGGCGAGCGTGGGCAGCAGATACGTCGCCAGCGAGATGCCGAACATGCCCTGGGGCAGCTCCATGAGCCGGACCGCGCCGTTGAAAGACGAGACGATGCCGGTGCCGACGAAAAAAGCGATCAATTGCACCAGCGCAACGTTGATCTGGAAGGCCGCCACGCCGATGGTGCCGGGAATCATCTGGCGCACGACGCGCCCCACGGTGGCATCGCCCCAGGGCGACACCCAGCGGTAGCGAAAACCGTCGCGCCAGAGCGTGGGCAGTTGAAACGCCGCCTGGGCCACCCCGGCCGCCAGGACGCCGTACGCCAGCGCAAAAATTTGCACCGGCAGCCTCTGTTCCGGCGGCAGCCCCACCCCGAATTTCGGCGCGAGCCAATAGACCGAGGCGATCATCACGACGTTCAACATCGTGGCGCCCATGGCCGGGATGAAAAAATGGCCGCGCGCGTTGAGCATGCCCATCATCGCCGCGGCCAGGCAGACGAGCAGCATGTAAGGGAACATCACCCGCAACAACCGCAGCATGAGCTCCCAGCGGGTGTCAAACTGGTGGACGGCCAACGCGATGGAGATGCCGATCATGACCACCGCGATGACGGCGCTGGCGGCAATGATCAGGCCGGAAATGACGGCATTGGCCGAACGCCACATTTCCTGTTCGCCGTGGATCTTTTCCTTCTCCTTGAACACCGGGATGAACGCCGCCGTCAGCGCGCCTTCCCCCAGCAACCGGCGGAACAGATTGGGGATGGTGAAGGCATATTGAAACGCGTCGTTGACCCAGCCGACGTTCATGAACGCCATGTACGCCATTTCGCGCAACATCCCGAGCAGCCGGCTGGTCAGCGTGGCCGCCGCCATGGCGCCGGACGATTTGAGCATCTGCGACATCGTCGGAAAAGGCTAACGGCCTAAGGCTAAAGGCTAAAGTTAAAAATCCTCCTCGTCGCCGTCCTCGTTCTCGTCATCGGACAATAAATCTGAGGACGAGGACGAGGAGGAGAACGAGGACAATTCAGGCATGACGGAAAGTCAATGTTGGCATTTCCGGATTGGCAACCTATCCTGTCTACGTGAGCATTCTCGACGAACTCAAGTGGCGCGGACTCGTGGCCGATTGCACCGACGCGGCGGAACTGGCGAAAAAGCTCTCCGCGCCGATGGTCCTCTACTGCGGGTTTGATCCGACGGCGGAGAGTCTGCATGTGGGCAACCTGGTGCCGCTGCTGGCGCTGCGGCGGTTTCAATTGCTCGGGCATCATCCCATCGCCGTGGCCGGCGGCGCCACCGGCATGGTCGGCGATCCCAGCGGCAAGACGCAGGAACGGCAGTTGCTCACGCCCGAAATTCTCGCGCACAACATCGCCCGCGTGAAAGTGCAGCTCGCGAAGCTGCTGGATTTTGAGACAAAACAAAATCCCGCCCGGCTGGTGGACAACGCCACCTGGACGGCGAACGTGTCGTACCTCGATTTCCTGCGCGACATCGGCAAGCATTTTTCCGTCAACCAGATGGTGGCCAAGGAGAGCGTCCGCGCCCGGATGGAAGACCGTGAGGTGGGCATCAGCTACACCGAATTCAGCTACATGCTGCTCCAGGCGTTTGACTTTTACGTGCTCTGCCGGGACCACAACTGCGAACTGCAAATCGGCGGCAGCGACCAGTGGGGCAACATCACCGCCGGCATTGATCTCACGCGCAAGAAACTGGGCAAGACGGTTTACGGCCTGACCCTGCCGCTCATCACCAACGCCGACGGCTCGAAGTTCGGCAAGACCGAAGCCGGCGCCGTGTGGCTCGATGCCAAACGGACCAGCGTCTATAAATTCTACCAGTTCTGGATCAACACCGACGACCGGGATGTCATCCGTTACCTGAAATTCTTCACATTTTTGACGAAAGATGAAATTGAAGCGCTGGAGAAAAAACACGCCGAAAATCCCGGCCCGCGCGAGGCCCACCGGGCCCTGGCCAAAGCCGTGACGGATTTAATCCACGGCCCGCCCGCCACGGCGGAGGCCGTCCGGGCCAGCGAGATTCTTTTCGGCGGCGACTTGAAAGGCATTGCCGAAGCCACATTCAACGAAATCGTCGGTGAAATTCCGACCCAGGCACTCGAGCGATCCAAGCTGGAAGGCGCCGGCCTGCCGCTGGTGGAATTGCTCGTTCACGCCGGCCTGTGCCCGTCCAAAGGCCAGGCGCGCAAAGACATCGAAGGGGGCGGCGTGAACGTGAACAATGTCCGGGAAGCCAATGCGGCTCGCGCCGTCACCCCGGGGGATTTGCTTTTCGGCAAGCACCTGCTTTTGCGCAAAGGCAAAAAGAACTACGTGGTCGTGACGGCGAAATAATATTGTAGTCCTCCAGGCAAGGTGGACTGCACTTACAACAGTCGTTATCGCTTTAATCGGAAGAATAAGTTTCCATTGGCTGACAAAGGGATGGTGACACTTTGGTTCGTGCCGTCAGCGGTGGCAACGGGGAACCCGGCGGGTATCCAATTCGTCGTCGCCAAATCCGAATTCGTCTGAAGCGCGAATCCCGCCAAATCCGATGACCAGGAGATGACGAGGGTGTTTGCGGCAGTGGATGTAATGCCCAACGTCGGCGGCGGGACAATGTTCTGCGTGAACACCGTTAACGTGTTGGAGACATTTGCACTGATCAAGTCCGCTTTGCCATCGCCGTTGACGTCGGCCGCAACGACATAAAACGGCTCGTCGTTTGCCGAAAGCATGGTATTGAGGCCAAAGTTGCCGCTGCCGTCGTTCGTAAACACGGTCAGCGCATTGCCCGTCCAGTTTGCGCAGATCAGATCCACTTTGCCGTCGCCGTTGATGTCGGCTGCTGCCACAGAAACCGGTGTGCCGCCCACGGTGGGCGCGGCACTGGCGGCTAAGTTGCCGGAGCCATCATTCGTAAGGACGGTCAATGTTCCGTCCTCATTGGCGCTAATCAAATCCACTTTGCCATCGCCATTGACATCCGCCACCGCCAATCCATGCGGGCGCGTTCCCACGGCAGGTGCGGCATGGAAACCGAAGCTGCTGCCGCTGTTGGTCATAACCGTCAAGGTGGTGCTCAGGTTTTTGGCGCTGATCAAATCCACCCTGCCATCGCCATCGACGTCTGTCGCGATCACAGAAGATGTGTAGCCACCCGTGTTGAGTATGGAGGGCGAGTTAAAACCGCCAAGTCCGTTGTTGATCAACACATACAGCGCCCAATACCAATCGGCGCAGACCAAATCCAGCCTACCGTCGCCATTCAGGTCGGCGGCCACGACGCACGTCGGCATAGAGCCAACGGCGGCCGTAGCATTGACGGTCAAGCGGCCGTGGCCATTGTTCGTCAGGACGGTCAGCGTGCCAGGATACCCGGGGCCGCTGCCATAGTCAGCGCACACCAAATCTGGTTCACCATCGCCATTGATATCGGCTACCGCCAGGCAGGCGGCGCCTACTGTCAGCGTGGTAAACAGGCCAAACCCACCACTCCGATTGTTAGTCCACACGGTTGCACCGCCGGCGCTGCACACCAAATCCGGATAGCTGTCGCCGTTAATGTCCGCCACCGCGAGCCAGTCCGCCGGGTGGCTCAAGCTGATGGTGCTGGACGTGAAAGTGAGGCTTTGGGCCGTGGCGGGATGAAACCCGGCAGACAATCCCATGGCGACGAACGCAAGGCCAAAATAATTTTTCATAAACAGCTTCCTTCCGATTTTGGCTCGATTAATTGAACCTTTAGTCTTATTGAGAGCTGTTGTCAATAAGATTGATTAAATCCCCACCAGAAAACAAACATCAAACTAATGTTGCTGGCTGATGTTGGCGAAGGGTCAAGTCGCCTTGGTGTCAGACGGAACTTTGTTGCGAGGTTAATTTTGCCGCTCGTCTGTCACGGCTTGGGTCCCATCGGGTACTGTCATTTCAAGCGCGCTGCTTTGGGGCAAGCGCCTTCTGCTGCGCAACGGAAAGAAAAACTGCGTCGCAGTCCTGGCGAAGCGGCCCGATGCAGCCGGCGGTTGGATTTAACGAGAACCAGCAGGGGTTCAGAACGGGCTTTTCCGGGTGTAGCGCACAACCACGGCGGTGTGGCTGAGCATCTCCACCACGGACTCGAGGCTGGCCGCCTTTTCCAGAATCGGCAAGGCCACGTCGTCCCGCACCAGGATGTCCAAAGGGAGTTGTTCGGGATAGCTGGCCGAGCGGAGAGCGTTCCCGTTAATGCCGTTGGCACGGTGCGTCGCCAGGCCGGATCCGTTGGTTTCCTGCGCCAGGCAGACCGTTCGGCCGTTGCCATTCCGATGCGCCGAACCGGTGCCGGTGCGATTCCGCGGGTCGTTGGACCAGCCCAGGCTGGGTTCCGAAAACGCCGGCGCGGCCAGGGTGGGAACCGGCAGAGGCTGACCGTTGGGCTGGCGCGATTTCAAATCCTGCAGCAGGTCGGCGACGATGCCGTGCCCGATGTTCAACAGCCAGGCAAAGATCTGCGCCCGGGGACAGCGGAAGATGTCCTCGTAAAGAAAAACCAGTTCCTGCGGCAGCACCTTCAACACATGGGCTTCGGCCTCCAGCCAGTCCTTCCGGAGCGAAGGGTAATCTTCGATCGTCAGCAGCTTGCGCAGTTCGCCGTTCAAGGGCGGGTGCAGGGAATTCAGGTATTTCAATTCGACAAAGTCAATCCGGCCTTCCTGGTTGAACCGGTGTGAAATTTTGACCCGGCCATGGCGCAGGTTGAAATCGCCGGCGTAACAGATGGAAAGAATCACGTGGTCATAAATGGACTGCACCTGCATCTGGTAACCGGCGGCCTTGCCGCCGTAGTTGCGCTTGCCCCGCGCGCCATGAGTGGCCGGTGTCCGGCCGTGCAAGCGGCTTTCCAGGTGGGTCAACCGGTGGAAATAATCGCTCGCCGGAGAAAAATCGTTGCGCTGGAGAAAATCCCGCGCCGACTGGATTTCCGCGCGCCCGACGGCCGGGCCGGCATGGACGCGCTGTTCCAGGGCTTCCACGAGTTCCCGGACCTGTCGTTTGTTGTCTTTGGTGGCCATCCGAAGGTATAACGTTTTGAGGCACCTTAACCCGGCCAGCCCGGCTGACAACTGTGCGTTTGGACGCACACCCCAAAAAAATCAACTGGCGGCCATCGCCGGGATCAGGATTCCCGGGCCAATGCCTCGGAACGGATGGCGTCCACAAACGGCGGCATGGGGCAATCCAGCGAATCGGCGATGGCGCGAAGCAGTTCAGCTTCGCGTTCGGTGACGTGGTTGTCGGCCGCGACGGTTTTGCCAAAGGCCAACAGGAGGGTTCGTTGCACGGCGGCTGGGCATTTGGCCAGCCGGGCCAGAGCGGCGTCCACCTGAGACAGGTCCCATTGGCTGCGGGGAATGAACCGGATCGCGGAGGCCGGCAGTCCGAGGAACCGTTGGCCGCTGGCAAAGGCCTGGCGGGCCGCCGGTTCGTCACCCTGGCCGACGTGTGCCAGCGCCGAAAGGAGCAGCGCACATTCCGGCAAAACATCCTCAATCCGCCCATACCGGGCCTGGGCCAAGTCCGGGCCCTCGAAATAGGCGCGCAACTGGCGGGCCACCAGTTTCATCAAGGCGTACTCGAAAAGCTCGATGGCCTGGTCACAGACAGCGAGCTCCTGCACGGTGTCCCGAAAAGCGAGGTATTCATCCACGTTGCGGGCGCGCAAAGCCGGGACCGCCAGTTCGGCCAGCGCGAGTTTGGGTTTTGTTGCCTGCGCCCCAAGCTGCACCGCCAGCGCCGCCGTTCGGGCAAACTCGGCCGGTGCCAGTCGGTTCCGCAGAATGTCCATTTGCTTCGCCCGCACGGCTTCATCGCCGCTCAGCAGCAGCGCATAGATGATGCCGGCCGCCCCGGCCGGTTGCCGCAGGGCCCGTTCAATCTCCGGCGGGATATCCAGGCGCACGACCGCCGCTTGCTTGAGGTGCTCGGCGGTCAGGCAACCGGCGCCCGCCACCAGGGTTTCGGGCCGCTGGCGCGCCGCCGCCATCGCGCGGACCAGCGTCCGCTCGTAAACCTGGTCGCGCTCCGATTGGTTGGGGGGCAGCGATTTGACCCGGGCAAAATGGCCGTCGAAAGCCGGGTCGATCGCCCGGATCCGCTGCACCAGGGGCGGATGCGTGGACAGAATGCTGAAGAAAGGATCGTAGCCTGAATTGGCAAAATACAAATGGCTCGCCGACTCCGCAGAGGGCGAGTCCAGCCGGCCCTGTTTGAAGAGTCCGCCGATTTTTTTCAGGGCGCCGCCGAGGCCGTCGGGATTGCGCGTGAACTGCACGGCCGCGGCATCGGCCAGCCATTCGCGCTGCCGGCAGATGGCGCTTTTGATCAGGCGCACGAAGGGCAAATTGAGCGAGCCGAGGATCACGAACAAAATCCCGAGGGGCGCCGTCGGCAACGTGGTGACCGAATCCTCATCCACCAGGATGGAATCGTCGGGAGACGGTGCCGCCGTGGTGCCGTAAATCAAGGCCCGGCCCAGCAACGTCGGCCAGAACAGGCCGTGGGCCAAACCCATCAATTTCATGTTCAGGCGGGTGTCCCCGTTCAGGATATGGCTGAATTCGTGGGCGACGATCCCCTGCAACTCGTCGCGCGTGAGCAATTTGACGCAGCCGCGGGTGACGCCGATGGCCGTGTCGTCGCGGGTGTGCCCGGCGGTGAAGGCGTTGATCCCGCGTTCGTTGTCGAGCACGTAAACTTCCGGCACCGGCAAGCCCGCCGCCAGCGCCATTTCCTCGATGACATGGCGAAGCCGCTGCTCGTCCAGGTCGGCGGTCTCGGTAGAAACGCAGCGGCCGCCGAGTCCTTCCGCCACGGACGGTCCGCCTTCAGCAAGCTGGCGGATTTTGTAAACGCAGCCGGCGGTGATGAAAACCATCGTGCCGAGGGCAATCCAAAACGCGAGATGCGGATTCCAAAGCCATTGTAAAAATTCAAAGGGGTGCGTGAAGGCGCCCCCCAGCCGGAGCAGCGTCGCGACCAAAAATTCGTTGAAGAAATCGTAGGCGTTGGCGATGGGCGGTCCGTAACGGAGAAACGGTTGAAGCAAAGCCGCCAGAATCAGGTAATTGAGCAACAGGATGACCAGCACCGCCAGGGCGAACAGTCCCATCAGCCGGCGGGATTGATTCCGGGCACGTTCCTGGCGGTCAAAAAAATCCATGGGCGACCACCCGCTTGTAGCACAAGCCTCGGCGCCGGGAAACACTTTTGCCGCAAAGGCAGCTTATGGCTTGGGGTCGGCGAACCGGGCAAAGATCTGGTTGGCTTCCTCCAGCGTCTCTTTCGAGCCGATGTCAAACCAGAGTCCGGGCACGCGCCAGGTGTAAACCGCCGTGCGCGGATAGAGCCACTGCACGAGGCGGCCGGGCTGGTCGGGGTTGTTGCCATCGGCGATGTACTGCCGGATCAGCGGAATCGTGGACCGGGGATAGAAATACAATGCGATGCCGGTGAGCGTGCTGGTCGGGGCCTTCGGTTTTTCCTCGAAAAACGTGATGCGTCCGGATGCGTCCGTGGAAATCGAATTGTACTTTTTGATTTCCTCAAGGTTGCCGACGTCGTAGAGCGCCAGCACGGGCGCATTTTTCTCGCGGCAATACTTCCCGAATTCGCCGAGCTTCTGGCTGAACAGATTGTCGCCCGCGACGATGACCAGGTCGTCGTCCACGTTCTGGGTTTTGAGGACGTAATGGATGTCCCCGATGGCGCCGAGCTTGTTGGTGTCATCGGTCGAGCCGTCATTGACGACGGTGAAGTTGAGTTTGGCCTTGGTGGCGCGGTAGTGGTCGGCCCAGGCCTGGAACTGGCCGGCGAACTTGGCATTGGTGACGACGTACACGCGGTCAATGCCGCTGATGGGCGCCAGGTTGTCGAGCACGTGCTCGATCATGGGCTTGCCGGCAACGGGCAGCAACGGCTTGGGCCGGGCCAGGGTGAGCGGATACAGGCGCGTGGCGTAACCGGCGGCGAGAATGATGATTTTCATTTCTGATTCGTTAAACCGTTAAATTGTTCAATCGTTGAATCGGGAAAACCCCGCAGGAAAATACGATTAAACGATCAAACGATTCAACCATTTAACGCCGCTCAGGACTTGCTTTCGAACAGGCTGGGGGCCGTGGCCCGGGCCAGTTCCTGGCAGCGCCGGTAGATTTCCGAGGGCGACTCGCATTGGAGCGCGAATTCGGCCACGGCCTTGGCCTCGCTCAGTTTGAGCCGGCGGATGATGTACTTCACCTGCGGGACCACCGAGGGGGCGGCGCTCAACTCGTCCACCCCCAGGCCGATCAACAGCGGCGCGAGGGTGGCATCGCCGGCGATTTCACCGCACACGCCCGTCCAGATGCCGTGCTGATGCGAGGCGTCCACCGTCGTTTTGATGAGCCGCAGGATGGCGGGGTGGGTGGGCTCATAAAGATGCGAGACCCGCTCATTCGTGCGATCCGCCGCGAGGGTGTACTGAATCAAATCATTGCTGCCGATGCTGAAAAACTTCGCCCGGCGGGCGAGCGTCGGGGCGATCAAGGCAGCCGAGGGAATCTCAATCATCGCGCCGATGGGCAGGTTCGCATCAAATGACCTGCCTTCGGCGCGCAACTCGTCCTTGCACTTTTCGACGAGGGCGTTGGCCTGGATCAGTTCGTCCAAGCCGGAAATCATGGGGTACATCATCTTCACGTTGCCCTCGGCACTGGCGCGGAGGATGGCGCGGAGTTGCGCGCGGAACAATTCGGGCTGCGCGAGGCAAAACCGGATGGCCCGCCAGCCGAGAAACGGGTTGATCTCCTGCGCCAGGTGCAGGTGCGAGGCAAACTTGTCGCCGCCCAGGTCGAGCGTGCGGATGATGATCGAGTTCGGCTTGAGCGCCGCAGCCACCTCGCGATAGACCTTGAACTGCTCCTCCTCGGTGGGGAGGCTGTCGCGGTTGATGTACAAAAATTCCGTGCGGAACAGGCCCACGCCCTCCGCTCCGCTGGTCAGCACAGCTTCAATGTCATTCTGGTCCTCGATGTTGGCGGAAAGGTGGACGGGTTGCCCATCGAGGGTGACCGCGGGCTGGCTGCGGATTTCCCGGAGTTTTTCATCCAGGGACGCCTTGATTTTCGCCAACTGGCCATATTCAAAGAGCGTCTGGTCGGTCGGATTGACGATGATGGTGCCGTTGTAGCCATCCAGCAGCGCGTAGTCGCCGCTGTCCAGCTCCTGGGTGGCGGTCTGGAGACCGACCACGGCGGGGATCCCCAGCGACCGCGCCATGATGGCGGTATGCGACGTTTTGCCGCCGATATCGGTGGCAAATCCCAGCACGAACTCCTTGTTCAATTGCGCGGTGGTGGACGGGCTGAGGTCGTGGCTGACCAGGATGCAGGACTCGGTCAGGTGATGAAGGTCAAACGCGTCCTTCACCTCGAGCAGATTATCCAGCACGCGCGACGTGAGGTCGCGCATGTCGGCGGCGCGTTCGCGGAGGTATTCATCGTTGGCGGCCAGCAGGGCCTCGGCGTAGCGCTCGGCAATGGCGTGAAAGGCGTATTCAGCGTTGACCTTCTCTTCGTTGACGAGGCGGATGACTTCGCCCACGAGCGCGTGGTCTTCCAGCATCAGGAGGTGCGCTTCAAAGATGTCCGCCTCCTTGGCGCCCAGGTTCTCCACGACCTTGCGCTGCACCTCGAGGATTTGCTGGCGGGTCTGGACGAGCGCTTTTTCGAACCGGCTGGTTTCCGCGGCGGCTTCCGCGGCGGCAATTGTGCGCCGGGCGATGATGTGACGGGCGCGATGGAGCACGAGAATTTTACCGCGACAAACGCCGTCGGAAACGGCGATGCCACGCAGAATCTTTTCTCCCTTTTGCGGCCGCTCGGGCATGGAGGGAGAAATAGCCGAAACCGGCCGGTTTAGCAATTCCCGCCGCAAAAATAAAAAGCCCGCCGGCGGCGGGCTCCTTCCATTTTCAAAATCAACCGATTACGCCCGTTCCATGTATTTCCCGGTCCGGGTGTCCACCTTGATTTTTTCGCCGGTCTTGATGAACAGCGGCGCCTGGATGCTGATGCCGGTTTCCAGCGTGATGGGCTTTTGGACGTTGTTGGCCGAGTCCCCCCGGATGCCCTCCGGCGCGTCGGTCACCGTCAACACCACACTGGACGGCAATTCGACCGACACGCATTTTTCCTCGACGAAGGTCACGGTCACCGCGCCGTTCTCCACCAGGTAATTCTTTGCGTCGCCGACCAGTTCGTCGGTGAGGGTGACGGTTTCGTAGGTTTCCGGGTCGGTGAAGACGTAGTCGGCGCCGTCCTTGTAGCTGAATTCCATCTTTTTGGTGATCATCGGCACCGGCTCGATGCGCTCGGTGGAGCTGAACCGCACGTCGGAGGATTTGCCGGTGCGGATGCTGCGGAGGGTGGCCTGGACAAAGGCGCGCAGGTTGCCGGGCGTGCGGTGCTGCATGTCCAGCACCACACAGATATCCCCGTTGTAATTGATCGCCATGCCGCGGCGAAGGTCGTTTGCTGTTGCCATAATTTGAAAATTGGGTCGTTACTTTGCCACTCCCCGCCAGGGAGCCGGAAAGAATAGCCGAAAGGCAGTTGAACGCAAGCGCGGTTTGGAGAAAGAAGTTATTAACAACCTGTTAACATTCAGCCATTAATCAATAACTCCACCTTGACACCACAAAACTTGGTATGTTACAAACAGGTGACCACAATAAGCTGTGGCCTTATGCGTTGCCCTAAATGTGGCGGTCAGGAAGATAAAGTCATTGATTCACGCGCATCGCGCGAGGGGGCAACCATCCGCCGCCGCCGGGAATGCATCCAGTGTGGCCATCGTTTCACGACGTATGAGGAAGTGGAGCGCGAGGGTTTGATGGTGCTCAAGCGTGACGGGCGGCATGAGGAATTTTCACGCGAAAAGCTGCTGACGGGGATTAAAAAGGCCTGTCAGAAGCGTCCCGTGAGTCCGCAGGTCATGGAAGATCTGGTGGATCACATTGTCGCGGCGGTCACCGGCAAATTCGAGGGTGAAGTGCCCGCTGAATTCATCGGCAAAATGATCGTGGACGGGCTGCGGAACATCGACGAAGTGGCATACGTGCGGTTTGCGAGTGTGTACCGCCGGTTCCAGGAAGCCACCGACTTCGTGCACGAAGTAAAGAAACTGGAGACCAAACAATGATTGCGCTGCAATCGGATTGCCTGCTCTTCCAACTGGCGAGCGGCGAGAGCGTGCCGTGCTCGGCGGAGATGATCTCCGTGGAGTTGACCGGCAACGTTGAGGGCCGCCTCGATCCGGAAGTCCTGCGCCATGCCACCGCCTCCGTGTTTCACTACTTTAAAAATGACCTGGAGCGCGAATCGGTCACCGTGGGCGAATTCGCCCAAGCGCTGGAAAAAGTCCTGCGCAACCTCGGATTCAGCATCCGCACCGGAGTGACGGACGCCGGAACACGCGAGGTCATTGAGACCGACCTCGGGCGGTTTGTCCGCGAATCCGCCGCCAGCCTCGAACTCCTGTTCTTTCCGCGCCTCCGGGACGAGCTGCGCGCCCAGCTCCGCCAGTCGCCGCGCCTGCTGCGCTTCCGGGGCCTGCGCGACTGCGTCAAGCACCTCACCGGCGCGCGCCGCTGGAGCCCCCGATGCGAGCAGCTGCAGGATCACATCATCGAATTCCTACGTTCCTGCCTCACGGCTGAGCCGGAACAGGGCGAATGCGCGCTGGTGGTGGAGTGATGGAAATTTTCAATTTTGAGTTTTTAGTTTTGGGTTGGCCCGCGCTGCGCCATGATTGTTTCCAACTTAAAATTAAGAATTCAAAATTCAAAACCCGATGAAGACGCTGTTTGAGAAAATCATCGCGCGGGAGATTCCCGCGACCATCGTTTACGAGGACGATCTGGTGTTCGCGATTCGCGACATCAATCCCCAGGCGCCCAAGCACGTTTTGCTCGTGCCGCGCAAGTCCATCCCGCGCCTGTCCGAGGCCAAGCCGGAGGACCATCAGGTGCTGGGGCATCTGCTGCTCAAGGCCGCCGAGCTGGCGAACAAGCTGGGCCTCACGGAAAAAGGTTACCGGCTGGTCATCAACAACGGCGAGGACGGCGGCGAATCCGTGCCGCATCTGCACGTCCACATCCTGGGCGGACGCCACATGGCCTGGCCGCCGGGGTGAGCTGTGAGCTTAGAGAAACTTCTGCAGTACGTTCCCCAGCCGCTTGATGGCTTCGTGGATGTCCACTTCGCTTGCGTTGCCGAAGCTGATACGCATTTCGTGGTCCGGTTTGCGACGGGTGGGATCGTCCGCGTAACAAATTGCCCCCGGCACATACAGCACGTCGCCGCGGAGCGCCGAGCGGAAAATCTCTGATTTCACGCCGGTGGGAATCTGCCGCGGCAGGCGCGCCCAGAAATAAAGCCCGCCCTCCGGTTCCCACCATTCGATCTCCGGAGGGAAATACATTTTAATGGCCTGTTTCATCACGCCCGCCTTGTGCGCGTAGCGTCTCCGGAGCTGTGTAACATGCCGGGCGTAACTGCCCGAGGCCAGCGTCTGGGCGGTCAGGTGTTGCAGCAAGTTCGCCGTGCCGAAGTCGTGATTGCCCTTGATGTGTTTGACAGCGGAAAACACCGGCTCCGGGAGGATGCCATAGCCCACCCGCGCGCCGGTCGCGAAAGGCTTGCTGAAGGTGCCGGCATAAATGACCCGGTCCGACGCCCCCCGTACGGACAGTGCCGACGGCACGTCCCGGCCGGCAAACCGCAACTCGCGGTAAGCCGCGTCCTCCAGCAGGTAGAGCGGGTGGCCAGCCGCCTGCTCATATTTTTTCAGGAGTTTCAAGATGCCGCGTTTTTTGTCGAAACCGGTCGTGATCCCCGTCGGGTTTTGAAAATAGCTAACCAGGTAGAGAAACTTGGCCCGGCGCAATTCCCCGCGGCGCCGGAGCGATTGCAGAACCTGCTCCAGATGCGCGAGGTCGAGGCCGTCACGCTGGAGCCGGATGCTGCGGGCGCGCAAGCCGCGGCTCTGGAGGATGCCGAGAAACACAAAGTAGGTCGGGTCTTCCACGAGCACTATGTCGCCGGCGTCGCACAGCGCCTCGGCAGTCATGTAAAGCAGTTGTTGCGAGCCGCTGGTGATGAGGAGGTGTGCGGAGCAATAATTTTCATCCTTATCCTTCATCCTCATCCTCGTCCTCGATTTGGATCTGCGGGATGACGATGACGAGGAGGCAGAGGAAGCATCCAAATGGCGCAAGTGACGCGCGGTCAATTGACGCAGTTTCGGCTCGCCGGCAGTGCTGCCGTATTGCAGGGCCGGCCGGCCGGTTCGGGGCGAGCGCAAAACCAGATTCAAAGCGGTCCGCGTTTCGGTTACGGGCAGGGAAACCGGGTCGGTGAATCCGGCGGCGAGGGAAATCAGCCGGGGACGCGACAGCGCCGCGTGCATGAGCCAGGAGATGGGCGGCTCGGTGGTGCGGCGGCCCAGGGCGGACAGGGCGGAATTTCTCATATTCAACGACACCGAACATCGAACATTGAACGCTGAACGTCGAACGTATTTTGTCGGCGGATTCGCGGGCTTCCCCTCACTTCGCGCCAAACACGCTGTCGAGGATGACTTCCTTGGTCTTCCAGAGCAACGCCATCGTCATGGCCAGCGGCAAGAGGGCGAAGAGGATGAGAGCCCAAAACCCAAAGCGGTCCGGACCGCAAGAGAAGGCGCCGAAGGCGGATTGCCATTGGAACGGATGCCGGAGGGCGATTTGGCCGGAGCCGAGGATCAGCAGGGTAACCAGCAGCCAGCGGTTGAGCACGGTGAACAGCAAGGTCTCCTGGCGCAACGTCTCGTCCGGCAACATGGCCCCGAGCCGTCTGAGCACGACGTTCAAATTGAACAGGAACAGGATGGCGGACAAAATCAGAACCAGCACGGCCGCGTTGAAAAAAGGCTGGCCGGGCATTTTGTTCTGCCAGTAGAGAAACGGGCACAGTCCGAAATTGACGAGGCCGAGGAGTTTGGCGCGGTCGAGGGCATTGCGCCAGGGCCGTTCCTGTTTTTGGAAACTACTCATCAGCCGGAGGCCGTAGAGCAGCAGGCCGGTGCCGGCCAGGGCGGGTATGATGCTCGCGGCCTTGAGCCAGTCGGCCCGCGCAGTTTCGGCGCAGACGATCAGGGACGCCGGCAACCCCCAAAACAGGGCGGAAAGCCCGCGCGCCAGCTGCCCGAGCGAGCGGAGCAGATCAACGTTGGGCGCGAGGTTGTCCATGATTAACGAGGATGAAGGATAGGAGAGGGAAGCCGATGTTTGCAAGCAGAGGGGTTTCCCTTGACCCGCCTTCGGCGGTCCTCGCGGTTAAAAATTCAGGTACGTGTAGGCTTTCAGGCCGCGCTCATAATCATCGAGCAGGCGCATGGCTTCGGACGGTTTCATGCGGTCGGATTTGATGGCTTCATCCATCTGGGCCTTCATCAGCCGCTTGAGTTCGTTTTCGTCGTACTGCACGGCCGCGAGCGACTGGATGATGGTGTTGCCTTCGATGATTTCCTCGATGTAATAGCCGGTCGGCTCGTCGGGCTCGAGAAAAACATGGACCTCGTTAACCCGGCCGAACAGGTTGTGCAGGTCGCCCATGATGTCCTGGTAGGCGCCCATCAGGAAAAAGCCGAGGTAATAAGGCTCGTGCTGGCCATTGCCGCCGAGCGGGTGCAGCGGCAGGGTGTCGCGGACGTCGCGAAAATCGATGAACTTGCTCACCTGCCCGTCGGAATCGCACGTGATGTCCACCAGGGTGCCTTCGCGGGTGGGGCGTTCGTTCAGGCGGGCAATCGGCATGATGGGGAACAACTGGTCGAGGGCCCAGTGGTCGAGGAGGGACTGGAAAACGGAAAAGTTGCAGAGATACTGGTCGCCGAGCGTATCTTCAAGCTGGCGAATTTCCTCCGGCACATAAGCCTGGCCCTTGTAATTTTCCACCACCGCGCGGCTGATCTGCCAGTAGAGGTCCTCGATTTTCGCCTTGTCCGGCAGCCCCAGCACGCCGAGGGTGAACATGTGCTGGGCGTCGTCGCGACGCTCGAGCGCGTCGTGGTAGGCCTCGAGCTTGCTCAGGTTGCCGAGGTTCTTGCGGATGTCGAGCAGCTCCCGAACAAGCGGGTGCTCCTTGTCGCCAAATTTCAACAATTCGCTGGGCCGGGTCTTTTCAATTGCGCCGAACACCTCGACGATCAGCACGCTGTGATGCGCCACGATGGCGCGGCCGCTTTCACTGACGATGTCCGGGGGCGGCACGTTTTCGGCGTTGCATACGTCCGCGATGTAATACACCACGTCGTTGGCATATTCCTGCAACGTGTAATTCGTCGAGCTGTTGAAGGCCGACCGGCTCCCGTCGTAATCCACACCCAGCCCGCCACCCACGTCAAGGTAGGAAACCGGGAAGCCCATCTGATGGAGCTTCGCATAGAGCCGGGCGGCTTCCTGCACCGCCTTTTTCACCGTAAGAATATCCGGCACCTGCGAGCCAATGTGGAAATGCAGAAGCTTGAAGCAGTGCCCCAGGTTCTCCGCCTTCAATAATTCCGTGGCCGCCAGCAACTCGGCGGTGCTAAGGCCGAACTTGGCGTTTTCGCCGGCACTGCCGGCCCAGCGGCCCGTTCCCTTGCTCAACAGCCGGGCGCGGATACCGATGAGCGGCTCGGCGCCGACGGTCCGGGAAATCGCGATGATTTGCCGCAGTTCCTCGAGTTTTTCGACCACCAGGATGACCGCCTTGCCGAGCTTGATGCCGAGCAGGGCCATGCGAATGAACTCCGGGTCCTTGTAACCGTTGCAGACAATCAGGCTGCCGAGCTGGCTTTGCAGCGCCAGCCCGGCAAACAACTCGGGTTTGCTCCCCACCTCCAGGCCGAATTCAAACGGCTTGCCCGCGTCCAGAATCTCCTCCACCACCTCGCGGAGCTGGTTGACCTTGATGGGAAACACGCCGCGATACCGGCCGTGATAGTTGTATTCCGTGATGGCGTCACGGAAGGACTGATTGATCGCCTCGACGCGATGGCGCAGGATGTCCTGGAAACGGATGAGCAGGGGGAATTTCAGGCCGCGGGCCTTGGACTCTTCAATCACGTCGGTCAAATCCACCGCCACGCCGGCGCCCTGCAAGGGACGTGCCACGACGTGTCCGGCCTCGTTGATGTCGTAATACTTCGCGCCCCAGCGATGGATGTGGTACAGCGCACGGGCCGTTTCGATGTCCCACGGCGGCGGCGCATCGGTTGCGTTGCTCATCTCGGTGAAATCAAACCGAGCGCACTATAAAACGCCGGGCGCAGAAAGCAACCAGCGGAATGAAAATTTTTTGCGGCGATTTCTTCGCCTCCAGACTACCAGTCGGCGATGCATTGCTTGCGGGTGAACTGGGAACTCTGCGGCGTGTATTGCTGGAACTCCACCTCCGTGCCGTCCGGGTCCTGGCACCAGCACTGCCAGGTTTCGTCGCAGCCCTTCTTTTTGGCGGTGACTTTCAACCCGCGCTCGATCAACTTGTCCCGGAGGGCATCGAGATCATCCACCTCCAGGCAGAGATGGTGGATCCGCTGGCGGCCGGGTTCCGCCTCCGCGCCGGCCTTGAAAATTTCGAGGAAGTGATTCCCGTCAACCTGGAGGTAAAACCCGAACAGTTCGCCATGCTTCAGGAAGTCGAAATGCCGGCGCAATCCGAGCGCACCGCAATAGAAATCCAGGCTGCGATTGAGGTCTTTGGAAAAAAGGCACACGTGAGCCAGAGTCTTGATCATAAATGGTTGCTTGAACTGCGCGGACTATAGAACACCGCCGCCGGAATTCAACCGGTGATTTGACCTCGGGGGGCGTTTCCCGCTTTGCAGGCCGGCCCGGATCTGGTTTCATCGCGTCATGCCGAAAGTCTCACTCACCAACGTGGTCAAACAGTGCGACACCTGGCTGCGAACGCGGCAGTTTGACGATTACGCGGGCGCGGCCAACGGATTGCAGGTGGCCAATCGCGGCGGCGTCACGCGCATTGCCGCCGCGGTGGACGCAAGCCTGGCCACCGTGCGGCGGGCGATCGCCGCTCGGGCGGATTTGCTCCTGGTCCATCACGGCCTGTTCTGGGCACCGGCGCACCCCTGGACGGGCAAAAAGTATGAGTTGATACAATTGCTGATTGAAAACAATCTGGCGGTGTACAGCGCGCATCTGCCGCTGGATGCCCATCCCCGCCTAGGCAACAATGCCCGGCTTTGTGCCGCTCTGGGACTCCGGCATCTGCGCCCATTTTTTGAGAGTCACGGCCAGCCCATCGGATTTAAAAGCCAGACGCGAATGGCGCGAGCGGAATTGGCATTGCGCCTGGCGCACGCAACGGGCGCGAAACCCCGCATCATTCCGGGAGGACCGGAGCTTTGCCGGCGCATCGGCGTGGTGACGGGCGGAGCCGGCGGCGATTTGGCGCTGGCGGCCGCGGCAGGGGTGGATACGTTCATCACCGGTGAAGGGCCGCACTGGACTTACGCGCTGGCGGAAGAGCTGGGGCTGAACGTTTTCTACGGCGGCCATTATGCGACCGAAACGTTCGGGGTGAAGGCGCTGGCGGCGGCGGTTGCCAAAAAATTCAGGATCCCGTGGATTTTCCTGGATCATCCGACGGGGCTGTGACCGCGCCTGCGGGGCCCGCTCGGTCGGGAATCATTTTGCGTAAAATCCTACAAACGCGTCCCACGCGGCGTTTTCATTCCAATCCGGAACGAGGTGGGCGGCTGGTTCGGTATTGACCCGCCTGAGCGGTTCGCTGAAATCCTCCTGTTTGCCGAGTTTCAACTCACACGCCCAGCCGAGGCGGGCTTGGGCTTCTCGGGCAACGCGCTGGGCAAACTCACCCTGGCTCCCGGTGTAGCCGCTGGGATTGATTCGGGCGAAACCTGCCGGCGCCATCCCCAGCCGTTGCACGAATTGTCCGTAAACCGCCGCCAGCAGGTCCACATGGATGTTGTCGCGGACGTATTCGGGCGTTCTGACCTCGGCGCACCTGCCTTCCCGCCAGGTACGCATGAGGTAGGCGGTGAAGCGCGGTTCTTCGCAAGGGCCGAACGGATTGGGAATGACGAATTTTCCGAGCGCCACGCCGGTTTCCTGGCAGTAATGCCGGAAAACCTGGTAGGTCAGCCCCTTCGACAGGCCGTAGGAAGAAAACGCGCGCAGCGGCTCGTCGCCGGCGCCTTCGTCCGGTTCGCACACGTTCCCGGTGAGGCAAACGGCTTTCAGCCCCCGCTGTTTCAAGGCAGTGAGCACAGGCCGCAGATTCAGCGTGTTGTTCTGGAGGGCGCGGAGGGAATCGAAATCCGGGCTTTTGTAATTCCTGACTTCGGCGGCGTGGTGACACAGGAGGTCGAAGCGGCCCTCGCGCATGATTTTAAGAAAATTCTCCGAGCCGAACGGCGCTAGGGGATGGAAACGCGCGAGCGCCTTCAATTGTTCCACCCGCCAAAGCCGAAGGTCCGCATAGTCCACCAGATTGCCGGTCACCGGACAGACCACTTCATGCCCGGCGGCCGCCAACGTTTTGACGAACCAAAATCCCGTGAACGAACTGGCACCGGTGAACAGGATTTTCATGACGGGCCCGCGTCAGGGCAGATGAACGGCCGAGTGGTTGTCCAAGCAGTCAGTCCGGCCCAAGGTCCTTCCGGGTGGCGTCGCCCTTGGGGCATCACCCATAATGATACCGAAAACTTGCTGTTAGGTTGGGAGAATTTCATGCCATTGGTTTGCCGAACTATTTCAGCATGGTCAAAACATTTTCGACAATTTGTCCGGCGAAAACAGCAAGCGAAGCCTGAACTTGTCTGGTCCGGCAGCTTCTGACTAAGCTGCCCGGCTGTGAACGCCAAAATCATCACAACCATCCCCACGTTCAACAACGAGGCCTTCCTGGAGCAAACACTGGCGTCCGTGTCCCGGCAGACCCGCCGGCCGGATCGGGTGATTGTTTTGGACGATGGCTCCACTGACCGCACGGCGGAAATCGTCCGGAATTTCAAGCAGATGCCTTGCGAATTCATTCGCAACCCGAGCGACCCCGGCTTGTTCCAGAATTTCAACCGCTGCCTCGAATTTGCCGGCCAGACCGAATACCTGCAAATCCTGCACGCGGACGATGTGCTGGCGCCGGAGTTTTACGAAGTCATGACCCGCCTGCTGGCGGATTGCGCCGGCCGCGGGTTGGCCTGGTCGCTCGACGAGCGCATCGACGAGGACAACCGGCATCTGAGCCCTTCCGGCAAGCCGGATGGGCAGGTGGAAACGCTCAGCCGCGATGATTTTTTGAAACGGAAGGCGGAATTGGGCAATCAGGCCTTCTGTGCCACGTTGCTCAAAACGGCCGGACAGCCGGCGCCGTGCAAATTTCCGCTGGATTATCCGATTCTCGGCGACACGATTTTCTGGGCGGCTTACGGGGCACATTGCCGGAAACTGGTTCATATCCGCCGCCTCCTGGCGCAATATCGCTGGCATGGCGCCAACCAGACGACCGTCCTGGCGCCCGACCTCCAGCCGCTGATCCTGGACGAATGGCGGACCATGGCAACCAATGAAGCCTTGCGCGGCCGGGGTTGGAGTCTGTATCGAAAAGCCAAGCTCAAGGGACTGCTCGCGGTGCGCTCGGGGATCAAAGCCAAACGGGTCCGCCAGAACGGGGACCCCGGCTATTCACGCGAGATTGCCCGGGCCGCCCGCGGCATAACCGGCTGGCCGCTCTGGCTGGCCGGCCGGCTCCTGGTCGAGCTGCGCGACTTCTATCTCTTCACGGTTCTTCGGCGGACCCGGCACCCGAAGAACATTTACAGTTAGGTCGTGGCGTCCGGTTGACGCCGGGTAGATACCAACAGCAACCCGCATAAACAAATCCCCACGCCGATGGCAGCCAATGTGACGTAGAGCGGGCGATGCGGCAGGCTGAATTTGAATTCCACCGTGTGGGAGCCTGCCGGCACCAGCACGCCGCGCATGATGAAATTACAGCGCAGCAACTCCGCCGGCTGGCCATCCACAAAAACCCGCCAGTTGGGATCGAATTTGTCGTTGAGCAGCAGCACCGACGCGGTGCCGGCTTTGGTCTCGAAGACAATGTCCTTGGGGGCATAGCTCTTGAATTCGACCGCGGCCGGACTGGCATTCGCGGCCTCCGCGGCAGGGCGGGCCGTCAACGGGGTGGAGACCAGAACGGTTTGCCACGCATCGAAATTCGTGCTGGCAAGCGCCTCCAGAATCAATGCGTCGTTCGTGTTGACCTGCCAGTGGTCATACAGCTTCGCCCGCGGCAAGGCGCCGGCAAATTCAAAGAGCGCGTAATTGCCATTGTCGTCCGGGACCGCCGTCAAGTCCTCCAGGCGCGTCGGGCGCTCAATGCCGGGTTTGGGCACCACGTCAAATCGCTGAGCGACACGGAACCGCCGGGCCGCCGGGTCGAGTTGCTCGTTCAACACATCGAGAAAGCCCGCCGGGCCGAGCAGATAACGGGTGTTCGTCAGTTGCCAGTGTCGGGCAATCCGATAAACCGAATCCGGCGTTCCATCATACGCCAGGGTCCGGACATACGCTTCCACATCCGCTGGCAGCCGGGGCCGCTGCACCACGTCCAGGGACTGGATGTTGTAGTAAGGGAAATGATGTTGCATCCACTCGATGCGATAGAGTTCCTCGAACAGGGCGAGTTGCTGCGGCGCGTGAAAGGGCAGACCGGCGACGCGGTGTTCGTAGGGTTTGTCGCGCAGGAGATTCAGGATTGGGTTGGTGGCGTACTTCTGCTTATAATCCCAATGGGCGATGTAAGGCAGATCCGCGCGCCCCAAGTCGAATACCACAAACGCGCCAAGTAAAAACCCGCCCAGCCGGGCACGTTTCCCAGCCAAGACCCCGGCCAGCACGAGCAGACAAAGCCCAATGGCTACTGCGAAAAGCAGGACGAACCAGCTGGCTTGGCCTAGGCTGAAGGCGGCCATCTGCTGGGCGGTGGCTTCGTCGGGGAATCCAACCTTCTGCAAATAGCCAACCAAGGCGGGTTTCTCCGCTCCATAAATGAACCAGGCCAGCACGCTGACGGCAAAAGCCGCCAGGCAGAACCACGTCCAGCTCCGATCGAAAGGGCTGGCCTTGGCCCACCAGGCCTTGAATTTGTCCAGCGACGGGGCTGGACCGGTGGCGGGCGTTTCCAAGTAACGCCGGCTCAACGCCTGGGCGCCATACGCAAACAGCGTCACGATGGCAAAAGAAAAGACGAGTATGAATTTTGCCGGGTTGCGAATCGTGGAGAAATACGGGAGCATGTAGAAGAACTGGTAGAAGGGCGCATAGCGTCCAAACGCCAGCAACAGCGAGACGACCAACACCGCCGTCCAAAGCCAAATGAGCCGGCGCTGGGCCAGGGAGAAAACCGAATCCTGCCGGCGCAACGATTGCGCGATCGCCCACAGCGCCACCAATACCACCAGGATGCCGCCGTAATTCTGGCCGCCGGCAAAGCGCAGAATGCCCTGGGGCTGCGGCCCCTTTTCTCCGCCGGCAAAGTAACGGTCCCAGGCCGGGTCGCGGCCAACGGCACCCCAGTAAACACCGCCCTGGTAGCTGTTCTGCAGGAATTCCATCATGTCCTTGGGGGTGTCATATTTGTAGCCAAACACCCCCGGCACGAACAAACCGAGGGTTTCCATTTTGGGGTAGCTCCATTGCGTGGCCCAATCCCAGTGCTGGGACTTGGTTTCGGTGTCCTGCGCCGTCCCGGCAATTCCCTGGATTTGCGAGCCGACCAGCGCCACAACGGTTTGCGCCGCGATGAAACCGGCGAACCCGGCGATTACCGCAATGCGCCCGATGCCCCGCGCCAGTTTGGCCAACCCCGACCCGGCCTCACTGGCAAATGGCAAAAAGAGGACGAAGGCGGAAACGAGCAGACTGAAAATGGCGCCGATATCCGCCGCCTCGATCACGTTTACCCCCACCGCCAATCCAGCCAACGCATACCGGAGCCAGCAAATCAGGGCAGGAGTTTCTGGGGTGTTGGCTACCACCAGCGCCAAGGCAAAAAAAACCATGCCCAAAGCGATTTGTTGAGAAGTCACGCCCCAGCAGGCGTTGGCAAAAAAAGTGGAATTCAAGGTGGCGGCCAATGCGCCCAGTGTTGTCGCCAGTGTGGAGAATCCTAGCTGGCGAAAAAAAGTCCATGCCCCCAGGCCGAGAATGAACAAGGCCAGAGGCGGCAAAAATTTCGCACAACCGACGGGGCCTAGCACCATATGCAGGAGGGCATTCAGCCCCAAGGGGCATGCCCCACCATTGCCGCCGATGTCATTGAGATCTCCCCATTGGCCCGCAAAAGCTGCTGGCAAATGAGCCCAATTGACCATTTTTTGTCCCAACGGCCCATCGTTGGAGAAGTGGACATAGCCAGGCAGGAAACTTCTCCAGAACAACAAGGCCAGAATGCCCGCCAGCCACAGCGCAAACAAATTTCCACGGCGGGCGGTGCCCGCGTTTGGTTTGGTCGTCTTCATAAATTTACCGGAACAACTCAATGGGTCTATTCCCTCAGTCCATAGACACCGGCCCCGCTGGGTTTCGTATATTCCTACGATCGCGGCCGATGGACAATCGTACCCGGATTGTCATTGGCACCAAGCCGGGTGTCAAGGCACCCCTGCGAAAAACCTCGCCCGGAACGGAATAATGTTTATGTTGCCGGCCGGATTGCTCCGCCCGGCGGAGTCAGTATATGAATTCAAGCTCCCGTTCTGCCGTTGTCACCCTGGCCATGGGCCAGGCCATCGAAAACCTGGACCACACCTTCTCCAGCTTCGCCCGCTGCCCGGACCGGGAATTGCACGCCTTCATCCTGGGGCGGCAACTGCCGCAGCGCCAGGTGGCCGGCATCCATTACCATTTGCTCTCGCCCGTCCCGGATTTTTCCCATCCCTTGCGCGAGGTCTATTATCGCCGGCTGGAAGTGCTGGATGAATTGGGGGTGGAATACGCGATGACGGTGGACAGCTATGACGTGCTGTGTCTTCATCCCCTGCCGCCATTTGCCCAACTGCTTGGCAACGCTGACGTAGCGGCCGGCGTGGAGCACCAAGGGAGCCGGTACCTGCTCGGGCAGGGCTATACGCCGACGTTTCTTAATGGCGGCGTGTTTCTCTGGCACGTGCCGCGCAGCCGCGACATCCGGGCGGAAATCGTCGCCCGCGGCCGCTCCCATTTCCGCACGGTAGCGGACGACCAGTTTTGCCTCAACGAAGTCATTCAAACCAAATTTTTCGACCGGCTTCGAATTCTGCCTTGCCAATATAATTACCGCGCCTATCTGAAGGGGACGTATTCCAAAAACCGCCCGGGCTGGCCGATTGTCAAACACCTCGACGGCGTAATGATCTATCACAACGCCACCTGCATCCCCGGCGTGAAGAAACTGCCGCCCTTCCAGGCGCGCGCCACCCTGCCGCCGCTGCCGGTGGACGGCCGGCCGCTGACCCCCTGGGAACAGTTTTGGCGACGGCTGCGCAACAAGTTCAACCCGACGGTGGTTGGTTGAACGGACCGATCCGGGGGGGTTGCCCTTTAGGGGATTGAAAAGTCCGCCGGTTGTCAGCTATCCTCGTTTTAATGAACGCAGCGATTCTTGGCGGACAAGCGGTGCTCCGCGGACGGCGGCGCAGGATCGGCGCTGAACTCAACGGACCATGAGGCTCCATGAATTACAATGTGACTTATCCCTATGATGTCGCCGTGGCAGTGCGCGTCTGTGACCGCAGCGCGGTCAAGCCCAATCTGCTCGACCTCACTGACCGGAAGCAACTCATTCTGGCTTCCATGACTTCATTGGCCCAGTCGCTATCCAAGGTCAGAGCCTACTGCTACCTGATGCTGGACTGCGAGGATGATCTGGCCGAAAAAATCTTGAGCCTGTTTTCGAGCTTGCCCAATGCTACGGACCGGCGCCGGCTTGACTGGCGGCAGTCGTTCCATGAGCAAGCCCGGTGGCTGGCGAACCAGTCTGTGTCCGGCCTCGCCTGCGCCTGTGAGGACGACTATCTTTACAGACCGGACTGCTTTCTGGCCGCTGTCGAGTTCATGCGCCTCTACCCGTCTGCCGACGCCCTCAGCCTCGCCTACCACGCCGAGTATGAGCGCCGCTGGGTGGACCGTTGGAGCGGCAGCAGCCCCGCCGACCGCCCGGTCTATTGCAGCCAGCGGCATTGGGTGCGTCAGGTGTCCTGCACCCACAGTTTCCTGATGCGGACGTCCGCGGTCCAGTCGGCGCTGCCGACTCTCCTGCGCCGTACCAACGAAACGGGCGATTTGGGGTTGTGGCTTGCCCTGACCAAGCTGAGGGTCCGCAACCCGTGGTCGCTGGTGCGCGGCTGGGGCGATGGCAAATTCATTGTCGGGTCCATTGGGCTGGCTTGGCTTTATCACTGGCGGCAAATTCTAAAGGGCAGGCAGTACCTGCTTTACGCGCCGAAGCCGACGCTGGCCACTCACTTGGAGCGGTGCAGCGCATCGCTCACCTGGGATCAAGGTGACTATAAATGACACTGAAGCGGCTGACCGCAGGGTCGGCCGGGCTTCGCAGCAGATCTAATACAATATCTGTTGCTCGGGTCGCCCGAACGAGTTTTAAGAACGGTTGGCCGGCTTGCCGGCTCCGGGGTCAAACATTTGACAGTTTAATCTCGCTTCAGGGTCTGTTTGACTTTCAATTCGGCGATGAGCCTTTTGTCGCGGCCGCGACGTTTGTAAGTCCACACTCCCCAGGCGTCGCCCACCACGGTGCCGAAGCAGGCCGGCACATGCCACCGCCAGCACGGGTCGCCGTCGCGGACCAGGCCGACCAGCGTGTGCCACAGCGGGCCGATGAAGGTTACGCAGTACACTCCCGCCAGCCACAGCGGTACCGGCGGTTTTTCCTTCATCCAGTTGGTTTTGGCCTCCTCCTGGACGCGGAGAAAATGCACCGTGGCCCGCCGGCGTTTCTGCACAAAGCCCCAAAGCGTTTGCACGTAGTAATGGTGCACGCCCCGCCCGCGAATGCGCAGCCACTCGCGCCTCCCGCTGCGCATGAGGTGCAGGGCCGCGTGCGTGTCCTGGAAATGCGCGTCGGCCTTCACCGATTCCAGGTCGGCGCGCCGAAAAACAAATCCATTGGCACCGAGCGGATAGCAGAGCGAGTCTCCGGGCAGGGTCCAGCGCTCCACCTCTCCCTCGCGCGCCACCAGTCTCGGATTCACGCTCATCAACCAGGCCAGCGGATCGCTGATGTGCAGCCGGTGCGTGAGATAGGCGCAAAATGAACTCATTTTCGGCGACGGCAAATAGTAACTTTCCACCCCCAGCGCCTGCGGATTGGCCGCCAGCGCTTTCACCGCCAGCTCGATATAATCCGGATGTGTAATCTCGTTGTCCGCATCCACAAATACGATGTACTCGCCCGTCGAATGCTGCAGCGCGAGCCGTTTGCCCTCCTCCATGTTCTTGCCGTCGTCATCGAGGACGCAAGCCCCGTATTTTTGGGCGATCGTGCGGGTGCGGTCGGTGGAATGCGCGTCCGCCAGCAGGATTTCGTACCGGTCGCGCGGGTAGGTTTGCCGGGTGATGGACGAGAGCACGTTGTCCAACAATGCCTCGGCATTGAGCGTGGGCATGATGAAACTGACGCGCGGGAGTGGTTCTGGATCCGACGGCATGTGTGGAGTCTGGCCGAGACCGGCCGCAATTACAAATCAGCTTTGGGCGGCGGGCCAGTGATGCCGCTGCATCGTGATCAGCCAGGTTATGAACAAAACCGCGAAGGCAACGCCGGCAGCGATGGGCATGACCTGCAGCAGGGCGGCTGGGGTTTGCCCGCACGCCAGCAACGTCAGCCAGTAGCCCAGTCCCAACCCGCCATACAGCAGGGAAATTTTCGACCAGCGGCTGGCCAGCGCCCACAGGGCCAGCGCCTGCAGTAGGGCGACAAATATCATGGTGACGGCAAGCCGGCTGATCATGGCCTCGGCTTCTGGCGCCGCCCGGCCCAGGATGAGCTTCACGCAGAAATCGCGCAGCAGGAACAGCATCGCCGCCCCGCAGACCAGGCCCAGGACATACAGGCCGAACAGTTTGAACTGCTCGACGACAATGCCGCCGGAGCGCGCGCCGGAGCGCGAGGTGAACAGGACCGTGAGCAAGGGGGCCACGGTGATGGGCAAGGCCTGGGCCAGCCGTTCGGCGCAGTTGTAGGCATCGTTTTCGGCGCCGGAAAAATACTTCTTGGCGACGAGCAGGTCACCCTGCAGGAAAAAGTAGCCGCCGGCAACACACGCCGCGCTCACGATGAAATACTGGATAAATTCGCGGTTCCACAGCGTGATCGGCTCGCCGTGCAAGGAGAGCTCCCCTTTCCAGAAAAGCAGGACCAGGTTGGACAGCAACGCGATGATGGCCGCCAGCGCGGCGGTTTCCGGCATCGGCCAATGGAGCGTGACGAACCAGCCGAACCCGACCCGCAGCACCATGGCCAGAAAGCCGATCAACGCGAGCCGTTTGAACCACGCCAACCCCTGGCACAATGCCGTGGCGAAGGAACCCCACAGCCCGAGTATTGTGTAGCACAGTGTCACCAGCATCAGGCTTTCACTGTAGTGAAAAAACTCACTGAGCGGCTTGATAACGACGATCGCCAGCGCCGAGCCGATGAGGGTGAATCGAAACAGGAATTTCCGGCAGCCGAGCAGCATTCCCTGAAATCGCGCGCTATCGCCGCTGGCATCGAAATGCGCGATGTAATGCGTCACCGCGTAAGTGCCAATCGAAGGCAACAATTGCAGCAACGGCATGAATCCGCTGAGGGCGCTGTTGGCATTCCCATAGGCGCCGGCGTCCTTCAAGTGATGGCCCATGACGCTTTGGAACGCCAGGTTGCCCAGCCCGGTCACAAAACTGATTGCGGTGAAAACGAGACCTTCGCGCCAGAGCTTTTTCATGCGCGGGGGTCAGGCTTTCCCGGCGGACTGTTTCAGGTCCACCTTCAAATAGCCGGGCGGAACCGGCTTGCCATCCGCCTGGTCCTGCACCATGTCGAGGATGCGGTGGATGTTGTGCAAGGCGAGCACGCGCTCCCGCCATTTGAGGCAGTTGTCCTTCATCACCGGGTACCGCTCAAGCGCCTGGTCCAACAGTGGCTTGAGTCGTTCCGGGGTCACGTGCATGGTATCCACAGGAAACAGGCAGTCATCCAGCCAGGGGTATTCAAACGGCAGGCCGCGGCCGATCATCGGAGTGCCCAGGCAAAGATACTCGAGGAATTTGTGCAATGCCGCATCCTGCAACCCGCCAGTAGCCACCACAAATCGGCTCTGGCGGGTCTTGCGCATGTACTCGTCGTACGGCAGCCAGAAATTCCCCCCCCGCCGGCAGTCGTAGAATTTGAACGGGGCATTTTCAAATCGGGCGATGAGATCGATCAATCGTCGACGGTCCTCGTAAAGGCTGGCAAAACTGTAACGGGCTGGCACGCGAGGATTGCGCATGGCCCAGACGCCTACGGTCCCGGCGGTATTGGCAAAATCGTATTGCTCAACCTCGGGACTGCCGGCCATGTCGTCGGCATTGATGGCCCAGGGAAAATACAGGTATTTTTCCGGCGTGACGGGCTCATCGCGCCGGCGCCGGTTCCACCAGTCCACCAAAGGTGCGGCAACCACCATCGGGGGGCGCAACAAGGCGCAAATGACGGAGTAAATGGCCAGCTGGGGATAGGGATTGAAAAAGAACGGAGGTTCGCCAGCTTGGACGAAGGGTGCCTGGCCCAGGTATAGGGCGATGCCGTTGTATTTCCGGAAAAGAATATAGCTGGCTTCGCGCATGAACCAGTTGGGAACGATCCACCAATCGTCGCCAATGATGGAGAAATTCTTCCGCTCGCGGATCAACGGATAAACCGCCGCCAGCTTATAGGGCTCCATCCATCCCAGAATGACGTGGTCGTCCGTCTGCCGCAGCAACTGGCGAAGCTGCTCCAATCCTTCAGTGTCTTTGTGGCTTTTCAGAACGAAGATTTTGGCGCCCCGCTGCCGGAGTCCTTCCAAGTCGCGGATGGCATGGCGCTGAAAGCTGGTTTGGGAACCGCCGCAAACCCAGAGGCATTCGTTGATGACCAAACGATGACGCGTTGACATGAGCAGGAGGAGGTTGCAGGCCGGTTGAGATCAGGTCGGACAATGCCATAGGACCCAACTGCCAGCCCTCATTCGGGTCGGGGTTGCTGTCAGATCTGCTCCACGCGAGTGGGTAACACATCCGGGGGGCTGTTTATAGTCGGACATAATGGCCGAAAGTATCGGGGGTTGAAAAGCCGAACACAAGTTCTATTGCCCCTGAACGGGAACGTTTCTTCCCCTGAGCGCCACCGAACCGGCGGCGGGCCGGCAAAGCTTTCACCCTGGATTTATCTGCCTTGCTGCAAGCCGGCCGCAGCCGGCGGCTTCCGGGCGGAAATCATCCAGCTCCAACCCCAGTTACAGCTGTTCGCCAGCGCGAACTCCAGCCGGTACAGCGGCCGGAGCAGCGCGGGGGCCCTTTGAATGGTGGGCGCGGTATTCATCATCACTGCTTCCAGGCGGATATCCGTCAGGCCGGCGGCGGCCAGCATGCGCACGATTTCCCGACGGGTGTAGGCCTTGGTGCCCGGGCTTTCCTGATGATGCCAGAGCACCCAGCGCACACTCTTCCAAGGGCGGCCCTTGAGCAGGGCGAATTTCGCCCAGGTATGCAGCGCTGAAAGGGAATGCCGGTTGTACAGCATGATCTTCATCTCGCCGCCGGGGCGTAGCACCCGCGCCAGTTCCCGAATCGACTTTTCCGTGTCGGGCGTGTGATGCAAAACGCCCCAGGAATAGCCCAGATCAAACGTGTTCGATTCAAACGGGAGATTCTCGGCGTCCGCAACCTGGATGCGCTCCGGTTTGGGCAGGCCGTAAACCTCGATGCGGTGACTGAGGTTGGCCAGGGCTTCCTCGGTCAGGTCGATGCCGGAGGCCAGGGCGCCTGCCCGCAGCCACTGGATGAAATCCGTTCCGGCGCCGAAGCCCACCTCCAGCACCCGTTTGCCGTGGTAACGCGTGAACTGGGCAAACGCGTGAATGAACGGCTGGCTGGCATAACGGAACTGCTCGATCTGCTCGAAATATTCACGGGAGAACTTCCGGGCCTGCGCGTATTCGGTCTCGCAGGACTGGCGGTTCCAGTATGATTTGACATCGGCCTTCAGGTGGTCAGGGGAACTGGTTTGCATACAGGGGAAATGCGGCGGGCTCTCCATCAGGGCGATGTTTCAAACGTTAGCAGCATGGCTTTGATCCGGTGGTCACAAACCAGCCCGCGCCGGCTTCGGCGCCAACGCTCTTCAGGCTGGCCGGTTTAACCGACCGAACGGGGATGTTAACAAAGCACCAAGCCGCCCGCAACCATGCAATATGCCTGATTGAATCTTTATTTGAGGTTGGTGTGCGCCGCTTAATCCGAAGACTGCGGGGGCGCATGCGATACGGGACCGTTTGCGAAAAGAAAAAACGGCGTTGAGATGAGGCTAGCCTCCCGAGGCTCTAGCGCTGAGGGCCCGCATGAGGTCCGGGCTCTTGCCAATTAACTAGAAAAAGATTTGCTCCCAGCCGAAGTTTGGGTGCCCGGTTTACTTTGGATGACTCGTCAGGGATAGCTCAACCTGGCAAACTCCGGCAGTCATACAGCAACTCATTGGTTGCTCGTATTGTCTGTTTCAGTCCCATTGTCGGCGGGGTTCAACGGGACCTAAAAAGGCCTCAAGCTGGGAACAGCACGCTGGCCGATTGCCCTACTTAGCTAACCCAATTGCCTTCGAAAGAGCGCTCAAAACGGAAGTAAACTTAAGTTGTTTCATTCGCAGAAAGTAGCGTTCGAAACCATGGTAAGAAACGGAAGCGGTGAGTATGGTGAGGGCGACCAAAGTTAAAAACCGAAGGAATCCCAAGATAGAATGATAGTCCGCCCGCCAAGTGGTAAACAGAATGTGGAGCAGGGGCAGGTGCCAGACATATACGCCGTAAGAGATTGTGCCGAGATAAACCACCGCCGGGTTTTGGAACACCGAAGGCAGAAAGCGATTCTCCAAGAGGCATAAAATCATACTCGCGCTGGTGAGGTTGAGTAGGCTGTACCCCCAGACATACTGATGGAGAAAGCACATATTGTCGTATCCCAGAGCCTGCCAGTGGGGAGGCAAACCCCGGGCCGCCAGGTAACATGAATTGATGAGACCGCATAGTATTGTGATGGTGCCGATGCCAAACAAAATCATTCGCGAGCGGGGTGCAAGACATGTCCGCCAGTCGGGCGGAATCAGTGTCAGCAGGGCCCCACACGCGAAGGCATCAATGTGGGATGTCGTCATGTTATGAACTGCTCTCTGAATCTCCTGCGGCGAATTGAGGGCGAAGGCGAAAACGAAGCCGGTCAAAAAGCGGATGGCGGGACCAGTGATGATTAAAAGGATGGCAAGGCGACGCAGGTTCTTATCGCTCAAAAAATAAACGACGAACGGCCAAACGAGATAAAACTGTTCTTCAATACAAAGTGTCCAAAAGTGCCCGAAATAGTCCGAATCATTGAAATGAGGCGAGATCCGTGCAAAATTATAAGTGTAAGAAATCAGCGCCGGCCAGGCGGTGTTGAATGTTTCTGGTATGCGAATCAAATAATAGGCGGTCGCACTCAAAGCGCAAAACAGAAAGTAAAGCGGCCAGATCCTTAGACAGCGTTTCCAATAAAACTGCCCGATATAATTCGAAAACCGGGCTTGCTTCTGTGCGACTAGAATCCCCGTAATTAAGAATCCCGACAGCACAAAAAACATCTGAACACCAACCCAACCAATCGGCAGCCACCGACTGTGGATCATCAAAACCATGGAAACTGCCAATGCACGAAAGCCGTCGAGACTTCTGTAATAGGTTGTCATGCTTAGATTGTGCGGTGGGCCATGGCCCGGCGATGATTCAGTCCCGGAAATTCACAAGCCCGCCAATTTGGAAAATCGCGCGCGCTGCGATGATGACTGGCTTCGGTTCATGCCTCCTTTTACCTGTCGTACCGTACTTGGCGTTTTGAACCGTCGTGAACACCTTAAATCTGCTCTTATGGCTGAAGTCGGTGATATGCCTGGCATCGTTGGTTGCGATGCCCCGTTGTGTTGCGATGGCTTGCCAGGCGGAGCCAAGTGACGGGACTTTCAGCCTGCCCTGTTCAACCCGGTTCAGGCTGACGTTCTGTTTGATTACCCGGCCCAAGACAAACTCCCCTCGGGCTCTGCTTTTGAATTGTCTGGGGGCGAGCTTGACGTCGGTTTTCTCTCGGACGATTTTTGCCCCCATCCCATTTAAGTCAGAGTAGTTGACCGGTTCTCTGCTGACTGGGCTGATAGTATCCCCGATTCCCATCGATTTGACTTTCGATACAATGTCAAAGGAAGCCACAGTTGATTTTACGACAATGGATTGACGATTTGCGAGACTTTTCAGAGGGTTCATTCTGAGCTAGTGGCGGCAATGCCGAGCTCCGGCCGACTTTCCGAATATGATATTCAATACACGAGTTGGGCGGAGTGAACCGTTGCGTAAGTTGGCAATTGCAGATTGAACATTTATAATAATTCTGTCAGGCTCCGCTGCAACAAATCAATTCGATTTGCGCGATTACCAAATGAGCGAAATCAAATCCAACGCTGATATCGAGCCCTGCCTCTCAGTCGTGATGCCGGTTTACAACGAAGTGGCCACTGCGGTCGAAATGGTCAGCATCGTGCTGGCGCAGCGCCCGGTCCAACAACTGATTGTGGTGGATGATGCTTCGACGGACGGCACCTGGGAAAAACTGCAGGCTGCCTGCAAGGACAATCCGCGCATCACGCTGGTGCGGCACGAACGGAACCGGGGCAAGGGCGCGGCGTTGCGCACCGGCTTCGCCAAAGCCACAGCCTTCGTGGTGATGGTCCAGGATGCCGACCTGGAGTATGATCCTTTGGAATATCACCGGATTTTACGACCCATCTTGAGGGGCAAGGCAGATGTCGTGTTCGGGTCGCGGTTCCTAGGGGCCGGCGCGCATCGCGTGCTGTATTACTGGCACTCCGTGGGCAATCATTTCCTGACCACCTGTTCCAACATGGCCACGAACCTCAACCTGACGGACATGGAGGCGTGTTACAAGGTGTTCCGGCGTGACCTGATTCAAAAAATCAAGATTGAGGAAGACCGCTTCGGTTTTGAGCCTGAAATTGTAGCCAAGGTGGCCCGGCTGAACGTGCGCATTTACGAAGTGGCCATCTCCTATTACGGGCGCACCTATGCCGAGGGCAAGAAAATCGGCTGGCGCGACGGGGTTAGGGCCCTGTGGTGCATCTTCAAGTATAATTTTCTGCACGGCTGATCTTATGCCTGACGTCGTTCGTTTCTGGGTCTGGTTCTGCGCTTATCTGAACGGCGCCGGCTGGACGCTGTCGGCGTTGCATCAGTTGAACGCCACCGGCTACGGGGTCGCTCTGCTGGTCGGATTGACGGGGTGGTGGCTGTGGCGGAAGAAGGCTTCGGCGCCTGTGCTGCCCCGGGTAGCTTGGGGAAAGTTTCGCCGCCGGTTTCGGCGGCCGTTTCCCCTGGGTTTTTTGGTTCTGGCTGCAATGGCCTTTCTCGGTGGTGTTTTGTATGCGCCGAATAATTACGACGCCCTGGCCTATCGCGTGCCGCGGGTGCTGCACTGGCTGGCCGAAGGCCGCTGGCATTGGATTCATACGATCTTCGCGCGGGTCAACACCCGGGCTTGTGGTATCGAATGGGTCTCGGCGCCATTTATCGCGCTGTTGAACACTGACCGGCTGTTGTTCCTGATTAACACGGTTTCGTTGGGGCTCCTGCCGGGGTTGGTGTTCAGCGTGTTCACGCGGCTCGGTGTGCGGCGGCGCGTGGCCTGGTATTGGATGTGGATCGTGTCAACGGGCTATGGCTTTCTTTTACAGGCAGGGGGCATTGGCAATGATTTATTCGGCGCGATTTTTGCGCTGGCAGCGTTGGATTTCGCCTTGCGGGTAAATGTTTCCCGGTCGGCGCGCGACTTTTTCACCGCCATTGTGGCGGCGGGAATGTTGACCGCATGCAAGTTGAGCGACCTGACACTGTTGTTGCCGTGGGCGCTGGCCATGCTGCCGGTGGTCCGGCTCGGATTCCGTTGGCCGGTGAGGACGGCCGCGGTGTGCGCACTGGCGCTGACGGCTTCGCTGCTACCTACGGCAGTCGAAGACTTCCGGCACACCGGAGACTGGACAGGGATGGAGGCAGAGCACCCAGGCGTGTCGGCACCCATTTTCAAAACCGGGGTGAACATCTTCCTGGCCGCCTCGCAAAACTTTTGCCCGCCGGTCTTTCCTTGGACGGATCAATTCAACCGATTGGTGGATGAAAAGCTGCCCCCCAAATTGGTTGAACGATTGGACAATACGTTGGAAGCACCCTGCCGCTTTCATCTGGAACAGATGCAAACCGAAGAGAACGGCGGGCTGGGGTTCGGTGTGGCGACATTGTTGTCGGTCAGTGTGATCGCCGCATTCTTTTCGCGGCCCAAACCTGCCGGCAGCAGCCCGGTGTGGCTGGCTTGGATCCGTTGGTCTTCGCTGATTTCGCTGCTGGCGCTCCTGACGCAGTCCAATCTCTATCGAATCGGGCGTTTGCTGACGCCTTATTACGCGTTGCTGCTGCCGCCGCTGCTCGCGTGCGACGGGCATGAGCAACTCGTAAAAAAATGTTGGTGGCGGAGGGCCGCGGGCCTGGTGTTTGTCCTGGCCGCGGTCCTGTTGGTAGTTTCGCCCGCCCGGCCGCTTTTCCCGGTCCAGACCATTCTGGCCCACATGCGCCATGTGTCCGCGCGCGTGGAAATTGTCTATTCGGTTTATCGTGATCGCAACGACGCCTTCGCTCCGGCGCGCGGGATTCTGCCTCCGGATGTGAAGATTCTCGGATTGGTCACATACGACGATCCCGAAACCTCGCTGTGGCGGCCGTTCGGCGCACGCCGCATCGTTCACGTTTGCCCTGCGGACACCGCAGCGGATTTGAAACAGCAGGGCATCGAGTATGTCCTGTTGAATCCCGATGCCCCGGGGACGGAATTCGGCCCACTCGACCCTTGGCTCAAGCGGATGAACGCGCAGATCGTCCAAAAGTTTCAGCTCACCCTTCGGGCTGCGGTAGGTCCGGTGGACTGGTATCTGGTCAAATTGAATTAGGTTACAAACTCGGCCTCGCCAAGCCGGCAGCCGCTGAAGTAAAATCTCACCATGAGCGAACTGGTCGAACTAACCATCCTGATGCCATGTCTCAATGAAGCGGAGACGCTCGGGCGCTGCATCGAGCAGGCGAAGCTCGGCCTCGCGCGTGCCGGTGTGTGTGGCGAAGTTCTCATTGCCGACAACGGCAGCACCGACGGGTCGCAGGCGATCGCCGAAAGGTTGGGCGCGCGTGTGGTGCCGGTGAAGGCAAAGGGCTACGGCAATGCATTACGCGGCGGTATTCGGGCGGCCGCCGGCCATTGGATTATCATGGGGGACGCCGATGACAGTTATGATTTTTCCGAAGCACCGCGGTACGTGGAAAAATTCCGGGAAGGCTATGAGCTGGTAATGGGTTGTCGCCTGCCCTCCGGCGGCGGGGTCATCCAGCCCGGCGCGATGCCCTGGAAGAACCGCTGGATCGGCAATCCGACGTTGTCGTTCATCGGCCGGCTTTTCTTTAAATGTCCAGCCCGCGATTTTCACTGCGGCCTGCGAGGCTTCACCCGGGCGGCGTTTGAGAAAATGGACTTGCAGACCACCGGGATGGAATTTGCCTCGGAAATGGTCATCAAAGCTACGCTCAAGCAACTAAGAATCGCCGAAGTTCCCGCCACGCTGCGCAAGGATGGACGTTCCCGTCCGCCCCATCTGAAGCCGTGGCGGGACGGCTGGCGGCATCTACGGTTTATGTTGCTCTACTCACCACGCTGGTTGTTTCTGATGCCAGGCCTGTTGCTGTCGGTTTTGGGCATGGTCGCTTCGGTGACCCTTGCCATCACGAACATTCACCTGGGCGCAGTGGAGTTAAACGTCGGCACGTTGGCGGTGGCCTGTATGACGGTCATTGTGGGCTTTCAGCTCGTGGCCTTTGCGTTCTACACCAAAGTCTTTGCCATTGCGGAAGGGCTGTTACCAGATGACCCCCGGTTCGCGCATCTCTTCAGAATTTTCACCTTGGAAAGGGGCATCCTCGCCGGCTTGGTCATCCTGCTCGCCGGGATGGCTTTGCTGGTTCGCGCCTTGTGGATCTGGAAACAGGCGAGCTACGGCCTTTTGTCACCCGAGGATAATTTGCGGCGGCTGCTTCCGGCAACCGCCTTGACCATCATTGGGGTTGAAACAATTTTCTCCAGCTTTTTCATGAGTGCCTTGGGGCTGAGAACTGCCTCGCGCCAACCGCCCGCACTGCCCGAGGATCGTTGATTGCGATTCCTGTTCTTCGACTCAGACCATGTTTGCCTGCCTTGCGCCCCGCATCAAGGCGGGGACGGTGATTGTCTTGGATGAATGCTTCAATTATCCCGCCGGCGGGAGGGCGAATACAAGGCGTTCCAGGAATTTATCGCCCGGGAAGGTTTGAAATTTGAATATCTAAATTACTGCCGCAAGGCCGAGCAAGTATCCGTTAAGATCACCGGCCGACATGAATTATCAGGCTGTGAGGTGGAGAGGCGGCTGGCTGTGCCGGAGTGGTTGGTTGACATCCCATCAACTTGGACTGGACTAAAAATCCATATTCCAGCCGCGGGGGCATGCGCGTCGCTCAACTTACAACCGTCTGGCATCCGCCTTTGAACATCGGTCTCCCGAATCGGTCAGACACTCGGTAACCACGTCATGAGCCCAAGCCGTGCCCGACCAAAAATTGAGTCATCAAAACGGCTTGGGGCTCGCACCGGCAATCCAAGTTTGACGTTTACAGTCTTGTGAGCGTCAAAGAGTATGTCCGCCGCGCGACCCACATGAAAACAGACCCGCCAGAATGTTCGGCCGCAAATGCCGCGGCCGGCGGTACAGTGGGCCAACATTTTCCCGAAAACTAAAATGTCCCGGCTCAAACGCGCCATTCACGGTGTGGCTTCCAGTTACGTAGCGCTGGTGGCGACGGCACTTTACTCGCTGGCCTCGATCCCTGTGGCCCTGCATTACCTGGACAAGGAGCGGTTCGGCCTGTGGGCGTTGATGACCACGCTGGTGGGTTATCTGAGCCTGGTGGATGCGAGCATGTCCGGCTCCGCCGGACGCTTGCTCATTGATCACAAAGACCACCGCGACAGCGGGCGTTACGGCAGCTTTGTCCAGACGGTTTCACTGGTCACGGTCGTTCAAGGGCTGATTGTTCTGGTCGTGGGACTGGTTCTGGCCGGTCTGTTTGCACAACTGCTGGCGATTCCAGCAGGCCTGCACGCGGAATTCATTCGTCTGGTCCACCTGCAATGCGCGGCTGTGGCCTTGGGTTTTGCCACGCGGATTTTTTACCTGATTCTGACGGCGCATCAGCGGATGGACATGGTAAATTACATCGCAACTCTGGGTCTGGCGGTGAATTTCGCCACCCAGTGGCTGTTCTTCCATTTCGGTTTTGGTGTACTCAGCTTGGCATGGGGCGCGCTGGCCGCTGCTTTGACCCTGGTGATTTGCCAATGGCTGGCGTGTGAAGTCCAAGGACTCTTCCCTGAGCGGGGTGCTTGGGGCAAAGCGTCCTGGGCGCATTTCAAGGAGATTTTCGACTTCGGCAAGGACCTCTTCCTGGTGGCCGTCGGCACACAACTCATCATGGCCAGCCAGACTATCGTGATTACGCGAGTGTTGGGACTGCCGGTAGCCGCCGTGTGGTCGGTCGGCTTGCGCGTGTTCACCATGGTGACACAGGTCATCGGGCGCATCTCGGACATGTCCATGTCCGCCTTTGCGGAAATGATGGTCCGTGGCGAACTGGCCCGGTTGCGTGAGCGCTACCAGACGATGGTCACGTTGACCGCTTCGCTGGGTGGCTTCGCCGCGGTTTCCTTCGCGCTCTGCAACAGTCTGTTCATCCCGCTCTGGACGCACGGCAAAATCTCATGGCCAGCCGCCAACGATGTGCTGTTGGGCGCCTGGCTGATGGTGCTGGCCATCTCGCGCTGTCACATTTCCCTTGTCCTCTTGACCAAGCAAATCCGCTTCATGCGCTATGTGTATTTTATGGAAGGGCTGGTGTTTGTGACCCTGTCCTTGTTGCTGGCACGCCTCGGTGGTTTGCCGGCCATCATCGGCTGCTCGGTCGTCTGTGGCACGGTCTTCAGCGGCGCCTATTGCACATGGCGGGTCAGCCGTTATTTCAATCTGCCACTGCGCGAAGTCGCCTGGGGCTGGCTCCAGCCCATGCCCAAGATGCTGGCGCTTTACTTGCCCGTGGCGATTCTCCTTTGGTGGACATTGACGCCACTGCCGGGAATGGTCAGGCTGGCCACCCATATTGTTCTGGCCGGCTCAATTGGCTTGGGCTTGTTCCTGCGTTACGGAGTTCCCCCTGCTCTGCAAAAGGAGATTCTGAGGCGGATTCCCCAAAGAGTTTATCCCGTGCTCAGGCATGTGTTCGCGGAGCCAGCAAGCTGATTTTCAGCCTACGCCTGCTTTGGTCACGGCTGGACGAGGCTCACGCCAAAGCCTGACCTAAAACTGGTTCACAAGCCCAGCCCATTGCACAACCGGTGGATTGGAAGGAATATTCAGACTGTGCGGCTGCCAAAGCGGGCGCGCAGTTTGAGAATCGGCCGCTCCAAGCCGTAGTATGAAATGGACGAAACGACAAAGACGGGAACCAGCCAAACCGGAAACGATAACCACCATACCTGTCCTAAGCCATATTCCTGCGGTGCGGTCCAAAACAGTTGTTGCCAGATATAGATTGAATACGACAAAATTCCAATCTGGGAGACCCAGCGCCAGTTCAGAATCCGATAAATTCCCCAGCCGGGCAGGAAAACGCTCTGCAGCATCAACAGGGCAAAGCCCAAGGCTTCAGAACTGGGAAAGATCGTTACGGTCAAAATTCTCAGGACCAGGTGAGCAGCGCGAAACTTGTCCAGCACCTGTGGAATGATTACCAGTGCCATCCCCATAAACAGGATTGTGCGCCGGTGCGTGTGAAAGACGTTCTTCAGAAAGCCGGTCTTCCGTTCCTCTGCCAGGCAGAAGGCGCACGCGCAACCCACGGCCAGAAGGTCGAAATAGCTGAAAAATGATCGCCCGGCCAGGAACGGCAGCCACCGCGCGGTGGCAGGATGGTAACCCAGTGCCCGGCAGACCGGCGCCACCAATACGGGAAAGGTCAGGAAGGTCAAGATCCGCCGGTTGCTCGCGCCGTGCTTGAGCAAGTAAACCAAGGTCACCGGCCAAAGCAGGTAGAACTGCTCCTCCACGGATAACGACCAGAGGTGTCCGGTTGGGTCCCGGCTATCGATAAAATTCTGGGTAAAGGTTAGGCACCCAAGCCAATCCATCCAGTTCTGAGCCCAAGGTGTGAAATACTGCAGCACTGCAACGGTCAGCAGAAACGTGTAAAATACCGGAAAGATGCGCAAGACCCGCCGGATGTAGAAATTCTTGAGGCTGATCCGCCCGCTGCGGTCGCTCTCAACGAGCATCAACCAAGTGATCAAGAAGCCGCTGATGACAAAGAAGCAAAGCACACCCAGCGAACCTTCCGACCAGCGGAACAGAGGGCTCCAGAGAGGATTCCCGTGATAGGTCATTCGCTGTGCCCACCGAGCACAAGCAAGATGCTCAAAGCTCTCCAACCGTCTAAGGACGGAAGGCGCGGATTGGACGACCAAGAGGATTTTGGCTCTGATTGATTTCCCTGCATGGGTCGCTGCAACGTTGCGGATAGGATTCCAAACTCACGTGGAAGTTAAGTCCACCAACCCTTCACGACCGGTGTGATTCATAAATGCAATCCATTGCCAATGGTTCATTTACCAGTCACCTCTCCGGGTCGCAAGCCAAATGCTCTGCCTACCCGCCTTAACACTGTGCGCAACTCCTTGATTTTAACGCCAAAGCTTGGCAGGATATCCGCGGTTCACCGTAGCCACAAGCCGGCCCGAGTAAATCCTGTGATGTTAAATCTGCAACCCCCCAAGCTCCGCTTGTTTGAAACCGGACCCCGGTTGCCAGCCAAGGGTGTCGTGGATTACATCGTGCACATTCGAAAGGGAATTCGATGACGTCCTCGCCTCAACACGTTGCCATGGCCTGTTTTTTGCGCTCCGGCGACGATAATTTCGCGCGGGCGCTGGAAAATCATGGCTTGCTGGACTTTTATGCCCTCGGCACCCGGCGAGGAGCGAAAGGAGTTTCCCCTGAACATACTCGGTTACAACCGGCTTTTGGACTGCTCAACTACCTTTTCGCCGTGGCCTTGCCTGACTACCAAGCCGAATCGTTCCGCTACCGGTTGTTCGGGCTGTTTGATCGCTGGGCGCAGTCGCTGTTGCGTCCCGGCCAGCATTTCTTCACCGGCCCCGCCTTTGCCAATGGCGCCATGCGCCGCGCCAAACGGGATGGCGGCCTGGCATTTTTGGACTCCTGGACCTCCCACCCGGAAGAGCACTGGAACTTGATTGCCGCAGAACAACAGCGCTGGGGATCGCGTTATCCGCCGGCATCGCGTTACTACCAAGACCGTACGGTTGAATCCGTGGCAGCGGCTGATTATATCTTCACCTCGAGCACATTTGTCCGGCAGTCATTCCTGAAGCGGGGTTTTGATCCCCAGCGGCTCCTGCTTTGCCCGTATCCGGTGGACCTGGAAATGTATCGTCCGGCGCCCGAGGCACGACCGGCGAATCGGCCGTTCACCCTCCTGCACACTGGCGGCCTGAGTCTGCGCAAGGGGGCGCCCTATCTGCTGGAAGCGTTTCGACTGATACGCAAGGAGGTGCCCAACGCCGTGCTGCGGGTGAAACGCCACATCCGCAATGACGTAACGCACCTCCTGCCGCGTTATGCCGATTTGCCGGTGGAGTGGTCGGAAAATCTCGATTTAGCCGGTCATGTTCGACGTTACCAGACTTCGGATTTGTTCCTGTTCCCGTCGGTGGAGGACGGCTTTGCGCTGGTGGTGGCTGAGGCGCTGGCCTGCGGCCTGCCGGTCATCACCACTCCCAACACCGGCGCGTCCGACCTGATCCGGCCGGGCGAAAACGGCGAAATCGTGCCTGTCTGCGACGCCAACGCTTTGGCGGCAGCCGCGCTCAAGTGGTGGGAACGCATCCGCGCCGGGGAACGCATTGGCCATTTGGACGAGTTGAAACAGCGTCTGAGCTTTCAGAAATTTGAGGAGACCTTCATTGGACGCCTAGCCGGAATCGGCATCTCCTCCCAACGCGATCCCAAACCATCCTCTTCAACGATTGTCCCGTGAGCCCGATTAGAACCAGAAATCTCGCGGCCCCCGCACTGTTTGGTCGATGGCTGCTTCCCTTTTTTGAAACGGTTCTGCCGATTCGCCCGCCAGTGCGGTTGCCAGCGCCAAAATCCAGATTTAGCCTCTGGCCATCCGGCCAGACACAACCTACAAATTGAAAATGAACTCCATGCTGAAACTGATTAAACCGGTGATCCCCCGCTCCCTCAGACAACGCTTCAAGCGGGAACTGATTGACCATTTCAAGATTCCTGACATGGAATGGAGTTTGCGAAATATGCGGCGTCTCGGATTCAACCCCCGCGCCGCCGTTGACGTAGGCGCTTACCAGGGCGAATGGGCCGTGCTGGCACGGAAAATCTTCCCCGAAATATCCGTTCTCATGGTGGAGGCTCAAGCGGGCAGACGACCCGATTTGGAAGCCGTCAAAGGCCGGCTGGGGGTCGGGGTTGATTACCGCATTGCCGTGCTCGGACCCAGGAATGGTGAGACCGTTTTTTTTAACGAATATCCGGACGCACCGACGGCCTCTTCGGTGCTGGCCTGGAACAGCAGCACTGCGCGAAGAATCAGTTGCACCACGCAAACTTTGGACACCGTACTGGCCCAGGCCGGCATGCCGCAGCCGGACCTGGTGAAATTGGATGTCCAGGGATTCGAACTCGAGGTGTTGAAAGGCGCCCCGAATGTTTTGCAACAGGCGCAGGCATTTCTCATGGAGGTTTCGCTGATTGACTTGTATCAAAAGAATCCATTGCTGCTCGATGTGGTCACGTTTATGCACCAAAACAACTTCGTCGCTTACGACATTTGCACGCTCATGCGCCGCCCCCTGGACCAGGCACTGGCGCAAGTTGACATGATTTTTGTCCCCCAAAATTCGCCTTTGCTGAAAAGCAAATTGGACAGTTGACCTGGCGAACCAGCCGCGACCAACTGGTTAGAATTCCGCCGCCATTCGCGGGCGTTGCCCCTCGCCAGTTGGTGGATTTCATTGCGCGTTGATTCCCCGTTTGACAGAATATGCTGAAATGAAAATTGCCCTCCTGCACATGGATCTCCGCGAAAATTATCGCAGTTACGCGGAAACCATGCCCCGTTTCCCCGGCGGTTCCGCTTCCCTGCTCGATGGTTTTGCGCAATTGCCCGATGTGGAGGTGCACGTCATCTCCTGCCTGCAGCGACCGGTGCAGTCGCCGGAAAAACTGGCGGGCAACATCTGGTTCCACCCATTGCTGGTGCCCAAAATCGGCTGGTTGCGCACCGGGTATCAGGGCTGCATCCGCGCCGTCCGCCGGAAACTGCGCGAATTGAAACCGGACATCGTGCAAGGCGATGGCACGGAGCGGGAATGCGCCATCTGCGCCGTGTTTTCGGGTTTTCCCAACCTGGTGGCCATGCAGGGAAACCTGGCCGAGCAGGCGCGCCTGAACCGGCCCCGCATCGGCACGTATGCCTGGCTGGCGGCGCGACTCGAGAATTTCACCCTGCCCCGCACGCGGGGCGTGTTCTGCAATTCGTCCTATACCGAGAAACTCGTCCGGCCCCGCGCCCGGAAAACCTGGCTGATGCCGCATCCGCTCCGGCAGACGTTCCTGGAGCCCGCGCCGGACCCCGCTCCGCGCCCCTGCGTGCTGTTGAACGTGGGGACCATCTCACCCCGAAAGCGCCAGTTGGAATTGTTGGACGTGGCGGAGTCGCTCCATCGCCAGGGACTGAAGTTCGAGTTTCGGTTCATTGGCTTCACGCATCCGGACGGCGCGGCCTACACCGATGCGTTCCAGAAGCGCATCCAACCGATGGCGGAAGCGGGCTATGCAAGCTACGGCGGCGCCCCGGGAGAAAACGAATTGATTCAATGGTACGACGGCGCGTCGGCCATGGTCCATTTCCCCACCGAAGATGCGGCTCCCATGGTGGTGCTGGAGGGGCTGGGCCGCGAGTTGAAGTTCTTCGGCGCCCGGCTGGGCGGGATTGTGGACAGCGCGGGGACCATGCCGGAGTCGGAATTGTTCGCGCCGGACGATTGGCCGGGCCTGACCGCCGCCATCGCCCGCTGGATTAGCCAGGGACATCCCCGGCCCATTGGCAACGCCGCCATCATCCGGGACCGTTATCATCCCATCGTCCTGGCGAAACGGCATGTGGAGATTTACCGGGAAGTCATTGCCGAAGGCGCGAAAAAGAAAGTCTGAAGGCCAAAAAGCTAATGGCTGAAGCAAAATACAATGCCAGCGCTGCGCCTTCCCCTGAGACTGCCGGTGTCCTTGCCGGCGGATGGATGCGAAACAGGGTTCGCGATCCCGCATCGGGGGTTTTCTGTTAAAAACAGATGGCAACGAAGGGAACAAAGGTTTTTTGCCTCCGGCTTTTCTCGGTTATCTTCGTTTCCTCCTGTTCAAAATCCGTGTCCAGCCTCTTTATTTGGGCTTTGCCCTGTCGCAACCGATAAGGTACTTAAGCGCCCATGTCAAAACGCAGCTGGTCGGAAAATGCGGGCTTGCTCGTGAACCAATGGCGGCTCGTCTGGTCGAGCTGGTGGGCTCTCGAAGCCCGGTTGAAGGGCGTTCAAGTGGGCCACGGAGTCGTTTTTCTCGGCCGGCCGCTCATCAGTGTGACCCGGGGCTCCCAATTGCAATTGGGAAACGAGGTGAGGATCCACAGCACCCTGCGGGCCAATCCCTTGGGCTGCTTCCAGCCCTGCGTGCTCCGGACATTGTGCCCGGACGCCGAACTGATTATGGAAGCTCATTCTGGGATCAGCGGGTGCGTCCTGTGCGCCGCCAAATCCATCCGCATCGGCGAAGGCACCATCATCGGCTCCGGGGCGGTGTTGATTGACACGGATTTTCACCAGCCAACCGGCCCGTGGGAGTGGGGCGGCGAGCCCGGCCGCGGCGCCCGGCCGATCCAGGTTGGGCGCGGCGCGTTCATTGGCGCCCGGGCGATGGTGCTGAAAGGAGTGGTGATTGGCGACCGGGCGGTGGTGGGGGCCGGCGCGGTGGTCACCAAACCGGTTCCGCCCAGACACTTTGCCGTGGGCAATCCCGCCCGGATGATTCCCATCCCGGATGATTATTTCGCGACACGAACGACCGCCTGATGGAAGCGGGCTCCCCAGGAGAAGGCGTAATGAGTTTCCGAGTTTGGAGTGCGCAGACACGTCTGCGTCCCGCATTGCGGGACGGCGTCAAGCCGCCGCAGTCCAAAGTTTTCGCGTTTCACGTAGAAGGCCCGTGTCCATCCCCGCAATCCGTGACTCTCCCGCCACAGTGCTAGAGCAAATTAATTTAAACTGTAACCACAAAAAGGCACAGAAATCGCAAAAATAATTAGAGTTTTCGCGCCTTTTGAGCTTTTTTGCGGCTATGAAGCGGGTTAAAACATTCTATCTCCCGACTTCATCATGTCCGGCAAAGATTTTGGAGTGCGGCTTGGCCGCGCTGCATCTTGGCGTCTTGGCGGTTCAACCAACAAACGGGTTGCCGATACCTGCCGGGTCAGAGTAGAATGTTGGGAGTCGCATAATGGCTATTACCAGTTATCATCGTCGGGCAAATGAATAATTCCTCGAACTCTCCGGCCATCCTGAGGCTGCTTATCACGTATGCCCTGATCGTGCCGGTGGCGATTTTCCTGGGGTACCTGCTGACCAATCCGCTGGATTATTCAACGTTTGGCTTTGTGGGGGTCATGCTGGTGGTGGTGGTCTTCCCGCTACTGCTGCGCTGGCACTTCTGGCTGTTGCTCTTCAGCGTGAACGCGAGCATCGTGATCTTCTTCCTCAAAGGGAGTCCCAATTTATGGATTGTCACGGTGGTGTTAAGCCTGGGCATTTCGATTTTGGACCGGGCCTTGAGCCCGGAAAAGCGCTTCATCAGCGTGCCCCAGATAACGTGGCCGTTGACGTGCCTGATTGCGGTGATTGTGTTTACCGCCAAACTGAACGGCGGCTTCGGCTTGCGGGTGCTGGGCAGTGAGGTCATGGGTGGAAAGAAATATGTTTTTGTGGTCTGCGCCATCCTGAGTTTCTTCGCGTTCACCGCGCGGCGACTGACACCCCGCCAAGCCAAATGGGCGGTGATGGTCTTCTTTTTGAGTGGACTGACCTGGTACATCGGCGACCTTTACGGCCGGGCGCCTTCAGGATTTAACTACATTTTTTGGATATTTGCCCCCACTGCGAATAATCTGTCTCTGGGGGAAGTGTACCGGTTGGGCGGTGTGGCGATGGCGTCCTCAGCCGTCGTGTATTTCCTGCTGGCCCGGTATGGCATCCGGGGGATTTTCCTGTCCCGCCGGTTGTGGCGTCCGGTTGCTTTCATCCTGTTTTTTGCGCTCAGTCTTTATGGCGGTTATCGCGGGCGGTTGGTGGGCTTGGGGTTGACTTTTTGGCTTGTGTTCTTTCTGGAGGGCATGCACCGAACCAAACTGCTGCCGATCTTTGGCGTCCTGGGCCTGTTGGCAATGGTGGCTTTGATTCCTTTGACCCCGAAACTTCCTGTGACAATCCAGCGGACCTTGTCGTTTCTGCCTCTGCCGGTGAGTGAAGCGGTACGATTCGATGCTGAATCCAGTTCGGAATGGCATTATGATATGTGGCAGTCGGTCTGGCGGGAGCAAGTGCCCAAACATCTCCTGCTGGGCAAAGGCTATGCCATCACGGCGGAGGACTTTCTTTTGATGGGCGTGGATACGGCCTTCAGGACGTTTGACGCCAGCCAGCAGGGGCTGGCGCTTTCCGCCGATTTCCACAACGGCTGGCTTTCCGTGCTTATTCCCTTTGGCATTTGGGGGCTGATGGCCTTTGTCTGGTTTTTAGCCGCAGGCATCTGGGTCTTGTACAATAACTACCGGCATGGCGACCCGGCATTGAAATTGGTCAACACTTTTCTGCTGGCCTTGTTCCTGAGCACGGTGGTCATGTTCTTCGGCGAGTCCCTGAGTTCGGACATGGTGCTTTTTGCATCGCTGGTCGGATTCAGCGTCAGTTTGAACGGAGGAGTCAGCCGCCCCATACCAGGACCGGTTCCACGGCCGGATCCCTTCCGGCTGCCCCGGGGCTTGATGCGGCCAGGCCCGGCTTTTCAAAGATGAGCCTCTGTCCACGCCGAACCGGTTAAGCCGCCCCATCGTGCCATGAAACCCAAACTGTTGATCGTGGAGCTGTGGGGGCTGGGGGACCTGGTGATTGCCACGCCGTTTTTGCGCGCGGTGGCGGAGCGATTCGAGGTCACGCTGCTGGCCAAGCCGTTCGCCCTCGAACTTCGACCGCGGCTCTGGCCCGGCGTGCGGGTTGAGGCTTTCATCGCGCCCTGGACCGCCTTCCAGCGCAAATACCGGTTCTGGCGCTGGCCGTGGCTGGAACTTTATAATTTGAAACGGCGCTTGTCGGCGGAATTTTTTGACTTCGGCCTCTCGGCGCGCTGGGACCCGCGCGACCATTTGCTATTGAAAATCATGAACGCCAAAAACCGGCTGGGGTTTCCCCGCCTCCAAAGCCAGGTTTTTCTGACCCTGCCGCTCGAGCGCCCCGACCCCGTGTCGCACCGCTATGAATCCTGGCGGGCCATCGCCCGCGCCATGAATGTCCCATTGCCGCCCCGCGAGGAGATCCAGCCCCCGGCGGTACCCGGTGGAAATGCGGTGCTGATCCACACCGGGGCCGGACAACCCGTCCGCGTGTGGCCGCTGGACCGTTACCAGCAGTTGGCGGCGCGCTTGCGCCACGAGGGGATTCCGGTGCAGATTGCTTGCGACCCGGACCAGCGAGCCTGGTGGTTAAGCGCCGGCGAAACCAGGGTGGCGACGCCGTCCACGGTGACCGGCCTAATTGCTTTAATTGACCAGGCCGGAGCCTTCATCGGCAATGACTCCGGACCCGGGCATCTGGCGGCCTTTTGCGGCGTGCCGACGTTCACCCTGTTCGGACCGCAACTGCCGGAATGGTTTGCCCCTCTCCATCCGGCGGCCGAATGGATGGAAGGCAAGGTCTGTCCTTATATGCCCTGTTCCGATTATTGCCGCTTTCCCAAACCTCATTGTTTGTGGAGCATCGAGGAAAAAGACGTCTGGTCGCGGGTGGAAAATTTCATCGGCAAACATCTGTCCGCATCGGTTCACTGAACCCAGTGCGCGGACCCGCTTTCCCATCTGCGGCCGCCGCGCGAGTCCAAGCACCAGGATTCACTTCGCCAGCCGCTGCTGCCATGCTTCGGCGATTTCCCGGAAGATCTGCCGCAGGTTGCGCGTCAGCTTCCACTGGGGATAGTGCGCCTGCATCTTGGACAGGTCGCTGTAATAGCAGATGTGGTCGCCGCTCCGCGCCTGCTCCACATACGTGTAAATTTGTTTTTTGCCGCTGCACGCTTCCGCCAGGGCAAACGCCTCCAAGATGGAACAGGAATTGTCCTTGCCCCCGCCCAGATTGTAAACCTCGCCCCGACGCGGGGCCTGGGCGAACTCGAACATGAAACCCGCCACGTCCGCCGAATGAATGTTGTCGCGGACCTGCTTGCCCTTGTACCCGTAAATCCGGTACTCGCGGCCCTCCAGGTTGCACTTCACCAGATAGCTCAGAAAGCCGTGCAGCTCGACCCCGGAGTGATTCGGACCCGTGAGGCAGCCGCCGCGCAGACAGCAGGTGGGCATGTCGAAGTACCGGCCGTACTCCTGGACCAGGATGTCGCCCGCCACCTTCGAGGCCCCGAACAACGAGTGCTTGGACTGATCAATCGAAAACGTCTCGGGGATGCCCCGCGCGAATTTTTCATCGGCGTAATCCCAGCGCGTCTCCAGCTCCTTCAGCCGGATGGTGTTCGGCAAATCCCCGTACACCTTGTTGGTCGACATGTGAATGAACGGCGACTCGGGACATTGGCGGCGCGCCGCCTCGAGCAAATTGAGCGTGCCGCCCGCGTTCACGTCAAAATCGTCAAAGGGAATTTTTGCCGCCAGATCGTGGGACGGCTGGGCCGCGGTATGGATGATGACCGAAGGCTTGAGCGCCTTGACGAGCTCCAGCACGCCGGGGCGGTCGCGGATGTCCAGCTCGTGATGGGTGAACCGGGGGAGCGACTGTTGCAGGCGTTGCTCATTCCAGCGGGTGCTGCCCTGGGGGCCGAAAAAGACTTCCCGCTGGTTGTTGTCCACGCCGTGCACGGCAAAACCGCGCTCATGGAAATACACACAGACTTCGGAGCCGATGAGGCCGGAGGAACCGGTGACCAGACAGGTTTGCATCAGGCTTGGATAAAAATGTTAAATTGAGATTGGCAGTATGGGGGAGGGATACTGGCTGACCGGCCCCTTGCCAAGTTTAAACTAGCAAATTCAAAAAGGGATTCTGGTGCGGGGCGCACAATCATTGGCTTGAACCATTCCCAAATGAGACGCGCCGCAACCGAGTCCTTGCCGTCTTCGGAAGCGGGCGCACAAGCGTGCTTGACAGCGTGCAGCGGGCCAACCAGTTTTTTTCGGTGTTCGTCAGAATTTGGATTCTGCTTTCCGCCCTGCTGACCGCTTCCGGTTGGCTCTTGTCGGCCTTTCAGCTGGCGAACGGGGCCGGCTACACAATCATGCTGGTGCTAACTGCCGGCGCAATCCTGTTTTGGCAACGAAAAAGCCGGGGGCGACCCGATAAAAGCCCGGGGCGATGGGTGGTTATCCACCGCCAGCGTTTCAAACGCCTGGCGCCAATGCTTTTTCTCGTTCTGGCCCTGCTGATTTTATTGGGGGGCCTTTTGTACCCGCCGGTCAACGGCAGTTCGACAGCCTATCGGATCCCCCGCGTGATGCACTGGCTGGCGGCGGGACGGTGGCATTGGATTCATACCCTGGATGTCCGGATGAACATCGCCGGTTGCGGTTATGAGTGGTTTTGCGCCCCGCTGATTTTGCTGACGCGCAGCGACCGGCTGTTGTTCTTGCCCAACTGGCTTTCCTTCCTGCTGTTGCCGGGATTGATTTACAGCCTCTTCACGCGCCTGGGCGTCCGGCCCCGTGTCGCCTGGTGGTGGATGTGGCTCTTGCCGTCGGGTTGGTGTTTTATCTTCCAAGCCGGGTCCACCATCAATGACGCCTTTGCCACGGCTTACGCGCTGGCCTCGGTGGATTTTGCCTTGCGCGCGAGATTGAACAAGAAGACCGGCGATCTCTGGCTCGCCCTGCTGGCGGCAGCCTTGGCCACCGGGGTCAAACAAACCGGCATCCTGCTGGCCGTGCCAGCCTTGCTCGCGGTCTGGCCGAGCCGGAATTTGTTGTTCAACCGGCCGCTGGCGTCATTGGCGGTTGCGACCGCGTGCTTGCTCGTTTCCGCCTTGCCAACGATGATTCACAATACGCAACATACCGGAAACTGGTCGGGCGTCACGCCCGAGTCGTGGGGGAAGGAAGTGATAGAATCGCCGTTCTGGGGTCTGATCGGAAACACGTTTTGCCTGGCCACCCAAAATCTCAAGCCCCCGCTGTTCCCCTTCGCCGACGCGTGGAACGCGGCAAGAATGAAATTTCTGCATACCCCGTTCGGCGCGCATTTCCTCGCATTCGAAAACTTCGGTTACATGAGCTTTGGCATCTCGGAAACCACCGCCGGAATCGGTTCGGGAATCACTATCCTGATGCTGATTTCACTCGGGGCGGCCCGGTGTTGCCGGCGGATGTCCGGAGCCGCGCCCGCAGCAAACAGCAGGGATCCGTTCCTGCGGTTGTTGCGATGGGTGCCGTGGGGCCTGGTGCTCGTCTTCATGGCAAGAGTAAGCACGTTTGAAAACCAAAGGCTGCTGGCTCCGTACTACATCTTGCTTTTCCCTGCGCTGCTGGCCTCACCCGGTCAATCCGTCCTGGTTCACCGCCCATGGTGGCAATCACTCGCCAGGTTGGTCCTGGTGCTCGCAGCCGGATTGCTGGTTATATCGCGCGATCGTCCATTGTTTCCTTCGCAAACGGTCGTTGGTTGGCTCGCCGCGAGGCATCCAAATGCCAAGCTGGTCTCAAACATGTCCCGCACTTACGCTGAGACACCGGCTGCGGAGAAGCAACGATTGCGTTTATGGAAAAATATTCCTCCGGGGGAGGCAATTCTCGGTTATGCCGCGGCAGATTTGGGCGGGCTGGCCGAAACCCCTTTGTGGCTTCCTTTCGGCCGACGACAGATTCAACGAGTCTTGCCGGAGGATACGCCCGAACAATTGCGCTCAGCTGGTATTCATTATGTTCTGGTTCAGAGGGACTATTTGCTCATGACCCATGATACAATCGAACAATGGCTGGCGCGATACGGCGGAGTCTTGCTCACCCAATGGGAGTCGCTCCAAGATCCGTACGCGCCACCGGAGGGCTTTTACCTCGTCCGCCTGCAGTGAGTCGCGGTTCGCTTGACTCGCCCGCCTGACCGCTGCTATAAACCCACCATGCGCGAACTGCCAAAAATCTCGGTCGTCACCCCGAGTTTCAACAGCATTCATACCATCCGGGACACGATCGAGAGCGTGCGGTCGCAGGATTACCCTCATTGCGAACACCTCGTCATTGACGGCGGCTCAACCGACGGCACGGTCCAACTGCTCAAGGAATATCCTCAGTTGATCTGGGTGTCGGAGAAGGACGAAGGGCACTATCATGCCATGAACAAGGGCATCCTCCGCGCCACCGGCGAGATCGTCAATATCCTGAACGCCGACGACTGCTTCCGGCCGGGAACATTACACGCCGTGGGCGAGGCGTTCCGACAGCATCCGGACTGGGACGCGCTCTTCGGCGACATCCGATATGTGGACGGGCAGGGGCGTGAGATCTATCAGCGCAAGGAGGCTGGTTACGATTATGACGTGCTCCGATATGGATTGTGTTATGTGATTCACCAGACGCTTTTCGTTCGCAAATCCGTCCACGACCGCCTGGGGCTGTACCGACACAAGGAATTCATGAACAGCTGTGACTTTGAATTCATCTTGCGCCTGGGCAAGCACGGCTGCCATGTGGGGCACCTGCCGCGCCTGTTGATTGACTACCGCTATCACGAACACGGGCAATCCGCGGATTTGCGGGTTACGCGCAATATGCAGCGCGAATCGGTCATCATCTGCCGGGAACATGGCCGGCCCGAAGGATGGCGGCGCCAGGTCTATCGCGCGGTGTTTCGCTTGAAACGACAGTGGCAAAAACTGATCCATCGCGGGCGCATCGACCTCATCCCCGGCCACTGGATTCTACATCTGCGCGGACAAATGAAGAGCCAAACCAGCTTCACTTCAAACATCGACATGGACCGGCTGCAGGAGAAGCAGTAAGGGGTTGCGTTCATGGTTGTTGGCATCACTGCGCGGCGGCAAGTTGGTTGGGGCCCCGAATTCCAAATCCGCCTAAGGGCCGGATTGGCCAGGCGAAGGTGACTCTGCCGCCAGGTTGGTCGCGGCGCCTTCGTGTTCGGTGGCCAGACGCTCCAAACGTTTCCGGGTGTCGGCATAGTACGGATTGGTCACCAGGTTCAGGTGCGCCCGGCCCTCGTCCAAGCGGCCGACGACGATTTTGATCCGGGCCAGGTGGATGTTGACGCCCTGGCGCTCGTTGTCGTCGCGGGCAATCCGCAGCGCGTTGGTCCAGGCGGCCAGCGCCTCATTGGTGCGCAACGGCCGGATGCCGTAATAAGTCTCCGCGTAATCGGTCGCCAGCAGGAAATTATCCGGGGCGAGCTGCATCGCCTTGCGATACAACGCGAGCGCCTTGTCGAACACCTCCGGTTCGGTGAGGCCATAAAAGGCCGTGGCGTCCCGGCGGAACAGGTAAACCGTGGTGGCCAGGTTTTGATAATAGACCGGCTCGAGGGGATTCAACTCGATGGCCCTGGCATAGCTGATAAAGGCGTTGGTAATGGGCCCGTGTTCGCCGCAATAATTGGCAATCTGATTCCACGCCGCCGGATTTTTCGGGTCCAGCCGAACGGCAATTTCATATTGGGCGTACCCGGCCGTTTCGTCCCCCAGGTCGGTTAAAAAGCTGCCATAGGCCAGGTGGCCGCGCGCAAAATCCGGGTACCGCCGGAGCAAATCCTCGTAACCTTTGCGCACGGCATCCACTCGCTCGCGGATGCGCCGGTTCAAATCCGCCCTGGTCTCGCCGGCGCCCTGGGCGGCAAAGGTGTTGTTGTCGCGAATCCAGCGGTCCACTTCATCGAGCGCGGCCTCGTCCTCGGCCATCAACTTCTGCAACTCTTGCTCGGCCGGGTCATCGGGATTCACCATCGCCACCGAGACGCCGGTGTGCTGCTGGATGAGATTGCTGACCGCCAGCGGTTGATTGGTGGCGATCAAGGCCCCGACCAGGCCGATAAAAAGCTCGTGCATGTCGTCAACGTACCAACGCGGCCGCCGGAGTCGAGGCGCAAGGAGAATCATCCACCGAAGCCCGACACACCAAACCCCCTCCGCTCCCGCTGAAGGTTTTCCCGGCAGCGGGTCATCGACATTAACCCAAACGCCCGGCGTCCGCCGGCGGCGCCCCGTTTACGCCACCTGCCGCAGCATGTTCTCGCCGCCGTAGGGATTGGGCGTGCGCAGGGCGCATTCCGGATCGTCGCGCCATTCCCCATCCACGAGGAATCGGTAGTGGTGAGTACCCGGCTCCAATTCCACCGTAGTCCGCCAAATGCCATCCGCCCCTTTGTGCAGACTGATGGGATGTTCCTGCCAATGGGTAAAATCCCCCACCAACTGCACGCTCACCGCCCCGGGTGCGGAAAACGCGAATGCCTGTTTCTGGCCACGGCCGCCGTTTCGTGAGTTTACTTTCTTAGCCATAACGTTTCCTTTCGCGGGCCGCAAACTCCAAGCCCACCGCACACTAAGCCTGCGGCGGCGGCAATGCAACCCCCTTCACACCGGGATAGTCGGTCACTGCACAGGGGCAGGCACCGACCTCGGCGCCCGGATCGGCTGGGACAGCCGACGCTACAACTCGAAAGCAGCCCATCACCCGCGCCGCTATTCATTGATGCCCCAATGACGCGGGGACTGTGGCGGGTCGGCCGTCCAAGAAAGCGCCGGATTCACCTGGCCGCGGTCGGGCCACCACCGATGCACTAGATCTAGGGTATCCTGCCCGTCCGCGCGGCGGCGGTCGTCCAAAAAGGATAATCCCCGCCAAGCCGCAAACGCCTTCAAGCGTTCCCAGGATGACTTCGGGCCGGCCGCCGCCTCCGGGCACAATACCAGCAAAGCAGCCTCCCGGACGCGCCGGCCATCCGCCCAGCGATCCAGCCAGCCCAGCAGCGCGTCCGGCACCAGGGGGGTCCGGCTGAGGGCAATCACGATGAGATCGGCGTCGGCGGCTTCCGCCAGCGCCGCCTCCGCCAAGGACGATGATTTCAGAAGATCGAGCCGCCATGGCCTGATGTCCCACCGCATGGCTTCGTCCGAGCGGACCGCCGCCTGTTCCAACTGCAAGGCGGTTCGCGCGGCAAACTCGAAGTCATCGTAAATGATCGCGGCTTTGAGCGTCGGTTTCAACAGCTGTTCTTCGCGCGCGCTAATGGCATTCATACAGTTTGACTCCTTTCCCATTCCGACAACCATGCGCGCGGCCGGTTCAATCATGAAAAATTTTTTTGCGAAAGTGTCCGGGCCCGGCCCGGGCCGCCCGACTGGCCCAAAACGGGACAAATTCCGGTCCGGAGATGACTAGCGAGACGCAGGCTTCGCGAGATCGTGCGGGTAAATTTTAAGGACGTAGTAAACGGCCGGATTGGGGCCCGGATTCCGCAGGCCGTGCGTTTCAGTCGAACCTTCGAAGATGAGGCCGCCCGCTTCCACGCGGTTGGTCCGGCCGTTCTGCACCGCTTCGAGCACGCCTTCTTTGACAAGGATCACCTCCTCCTCCGGGTGTTGGTGCGCAGCGTGCGGCGCTTCGCCGGGATTGAGCGTGGTGACGTGACATTCCAGCCGCTCGAGGGTGGCGGTGGGAGCATCAAAACATTCCCGCCGTGAGCCGGTCTTGGTCGGCTCGGCTTTGAAATCGGCCCAAGGGAAGACGGCCGAGCGCATAATTGGCTGGGCGGATGATTGCGCCCAGGAAATCGCCGCTACTGAGGCGAGAATGGTTGCAGCAGCCCAAACGAGACTTTTGCGGGTAATCATGGGGGCATTTCCGCCGCAAAACAGCGGCAAGTCAAGCGTGCAAATGCGCGGAGGCCACGATAAATCGTGCCGGTCAAACCTCCTTCACCACACCCCAGTAAACGTCGAGCCGCTTGCCCAGGTAAAGTTTCACGGCTTTGACCAGCACGCCGGCTTCGAGCCGCTGGCCGCGCTCGACAATGTCCTTGAGCGCCATGCCGGGGCGGATTTCGAAGGAGCCCTGCGCGATGATCGGGCCCTCGTCCAGCCGCATGGAAACGAAGTGCGCGGTGACGCCGGCGATTTTCACGCCCTGCTCGTACGCCTGGCGGTAGGCCTGCGGGCCGGGAAAACTCGGCAGCAGCGACGGATGGATGTTGATGATCTTGTTTTTGTAACGCCAGACGAAGTTCGGCGAGAGGATTTTCATGAACCGGGCCAGCACCACAAAATCAATCTGGTGCTCCTCCAGCAGGCGCAAGGCGCGGGCCTCGGCCTGGGCGCGGTCGTTCCAGGGAATGTGCGCAAAAGGCAACCCGGCCTTCCGGGCGCGGGCGGCAAAATCGGCATGATTGCCGATGACCAGCGCGGGATCGGCCTTCAATTTCGCCGCCAGCAGCGCGTCGAAGCAGTGCGTTTCCTTGGTGACCAAAATGGCAAACCGCTGGCGCCGGTTGGGTTCGGTGAACCGGATTTTGATCTCCATGCCGAGCCGCCGGGCCAGCGCGTCGAAGCCCGCCCGGAGCCGGGCCGGATGACAGTCCGCCGGCCGCCACGAGGCCTGGAGCGTCATGCTGAACTGGCCGCGGGTGACCTGTTCCTCCAAGGCTTCAATGTTGGCCTTTTGCTCGAAAAGGAAGGCCGTAACCCGCGCGATGACGCCGGTTTTGTCCCGGCCGATGACGGTAACGGTGGCGAACTGTTTCATAATGAGCCAGAAATAGCCAATTTTAAGCCGAATTGCACGAATTAAGGGGCCACCCGGACGACAGCTTGTTTGCTTGAATTTCTCGCGCAAAACCGCAACTTTCCCGCCTTTTCGCTGTTAAAAGTAAGGTGCCTGAACTGAAGGAATCGCATGGGTTTTAGTCCGATACGAAATCTGGTGGCCTCGGTTGCCGACGCCGCGCCCGGCCAGTTTGACAACTGGCGCGAGTCCTGGCGCGCCGCCGCGGCCAGTGGTTCCGTCGAGCCGTTCCTGGGCTTCGTCGCCCGCGAACGCGGCCTGACCGAAGAAGCCTTTCTGCAAAAGCTGGCGCAGGTGCTGGAGTGGCCGTTTCTCGATCTGCCCAAGCATACCGTGCCCCAGGAGGCCCGGAACAAAATTTCCACGAAAATCGCCTTTCAATATTCCGTCCTGGCCACGGATGTAAAGGATGACGCGCTCCAGGTCGTCGTCAGCGACCCGTTCGATGCGGCCATGATGAACGCCGTGCGGTTCAGCGCGCGGATGCCGGTGCAGTTCGCCCTGGCCCCGAAGGCGGAAATCGAGAAGGCCCTCAAAAAATACTTCGGTGTCGGGGCCGAAACGCTCGACGAACTCGGCGAGGGCGAGGCGATGGACCTGGAATTGCCCGCCGACAAGGAAATCACCGAGGACGACCAGGAGGCCAGCGTCATCAAATTCGTCAACCAGGTCATCTGGGAAGCCTACAAGGACCGCTCGACCGACATTCACTTTGAGCCGGCGGAGGACGAGCTGCGCATCCGCTACCGGATTGACGGCATACTCCACCAGACCCCGATGCCGCCGCAGCTCAAGCGCTTCCAATCGGCCCTCATCTCGCGCATCAAGGTCATGAGCGGCATGAACATTTCCGAAAAGCGCCTGCCGCAGGACGGCCGCATCAACGTGCGCATCAAGGGCGAGGAAATCGACATCCGCGTTTCGACGGTGCCGACGGTGTACGGTGAAAGCGTTTCCCTGCGCTTGCTGACGCGCGGGAAGATTTTCCTGAGCCTGGACAAGCTCGGGTTCGCGCCGAAGGACGAGGCCATGATCCGCGAAATCATCGTCAAACCCCACGGCATCTTCCTCGTCACCGGGCCCACCGGCTCGGGCAAATCCACCTCGCTCTACGCGTTTCTGAGCGCCATCAATTCGGTCCACAAGCGGATCATCACCATCGAGGAACCGGTCGAATACGAACTCAAGGGCATCAACCAGATTGCCGTGCGCCCGGAAATCGGCCTGACCTTTGCCATGGGCCTGCGCCATATTCTGCGCCAGGACCCCAACGTGGTGATGGTCGGGGAAATCCGCGACCAGGAGACGGCCGAAATCGCCATTCGCGCCTCGCTGACCGGCCACCTGGTGTTCAGCACGCTGCACACCAACGACGCGCCCAGCGCCTTCACCCGGCTGATTGACATGGGCATCGAGCCGTTCCTGGTGGCCTCCTCGGTCGAGGCCGTCATGGCCCAGCGCCTCGTCCGCACCATCTGCACGCACTGCAAGACCGAGCAGAAGGTGGATGCCGATTACCTGCGCCGGATCGGCTTCCCCGAGAACGAAATCGGCACCGCGAAATTCTGGCACGGCGCCGGATGTGAAGACTGCCGCCAACTCGGATACCAGGGCCGCAAAGGCATTTATGAATTGCTGATTGTCACCGAAGCCGTCCGGCCGCTCATCATGAACCGCGCCAATGCCACGGCAATCGCCCAGCGCGCGATGGACGCGGGCATGCGCACGCTCCGCACCGACGGCTGGAACAAGGTCCGAAACGGGGAAACCACCATCGAGGAGGTATTGCGCGTCACCCAAATGGAAGAGCATTTGGACGCCTTAAATGACGCCGAGCGCGCCCGGCCCGCCTCCCGCCCATGAAGGATTTATGATTTACGATTTGCGATTTGCGATTGTTGTCGCCACCAGGTTTACGGTCACTCGTCACTCGTCTCTCATCACTTTTTAATATGGGCCGCTGGCATTCCTGCAACATCCTGCAACTGGCGCCTGACGCGAGCCGGCTCTGGCAGTTTGACGCCAAGGGCAAAGGCGGCGGGTTCGCTCCCGGGCGCGAGCACCGCGCCGCGATTGACCAGCCCCTCCCGCCGCGGCTGGCCGCCAAATCCTGGAGTTCGTTGTGGCAGCCGCGTCTGAACGTCGCCTGGCTCCCGCCGGAAAATGTGTTCCTGCGGGTGATCGAACTGCCCCGGAGCAGTTTCGAGGAAACCCTCGCGATGGTGGAGCTCCAACTGGAGAAACTTTCGCCCCTGCCCGTGGCGCAAATCGTCTGGACCATCCACCTGCTCCCGCGCACCGGCCCCGCGCCGGCGCAGGCCGGAGCTGCGCCGGAACCCGACGCCGGGACGGAAGCGAAACCGGAGGATCTTCAGACGGTCATCGTGGTCATCGCCGAGCGCAGCGCCGTGGAGGAGTTCCTGGGCAAGCTTGAGGCCCGCGGTTATCTCGCCGACCGGCTGGAAGCCCCGCTGTTGGACCAGTTGGAGGCCGCCGCGCCCGGCCAGGATGGAACGTGGATTTATCCGGTGGCGCTGGCCGGGCAAAGCGCCGCGCTGGTGGCCTGGTGGTGCAACGGCACCCTGCGCCACCTCGGGCTGGTCGTTTTGCCGCCCACCGGCGACCGCGGCAAGGCGTTGAAAGCCCAACTGGCCCAATTGGCCTGGGCGGGCGAGCTCGAAGGCTGGCTGACCGCCCCGCCCAATCGCTGGCAGCTGGTGGCCGATCCGGTCAATGCCGCGGACTGGGAACGGGCCTTGCGCGACGGGTTGAGCGAACCGGTGGAAGTCCTACCGGCCTTGCCGCCGGCCGAACTGGCGGCGCTCACGGCGCGGCGGGCCGCGGCGGCGGGGACGCGGGCGCCGTTGCTGCCGGCGGAATTTCCCGCCCGTTACCACCAGCAATTCGTGGACCGGCTCTGGCTGCGGGGCCTGGCAACGACCGGGGTATTGTATGCCGTTGGCGTGGTCATTTATTTTTGTGCGACGGCCGTGCTGGGTTATCGCACCCAGGCGGTCGAACAGCAGGTCGCCGCCATCAGCGGCAGTTACACCAACACGCTGCAGTTGAAAGCCCGCCTGGATGTGCTTCGGGAACGGCAGGACCTGAAATACGCCGCGCTGGACTGCTGGAAGATTGTCGCCGAACAACTGCCCGCCAGCATTGCGCTGCAGCGGTTCAGCTTCGTGGACGGCCAGCGGCTGGCCCTGAACGGCACGGCCCCGCCGGACCAGATTAGCGCCCTGTTCGATTTCGACAACGGCATGCAGAAGGTCAAGCTCAACGGCCAGCCGATGTTCCGCACCGGCGCCGGCGAGCCGCTGGTGTACCGCCAGGTCAACAACAACGTGACGTGGAACTTCGGCCTGCAACTGCAACGGCAGGAGGCGTCGCGATGAAAAAATACTTCGCGCACCTGCGTCCGCTGGAACGCCGGCTGGCGGTCGGCGTGCTGGTCGTGGTGATTCTGGTGCTCAATGCCTGGCTGATCTGGCCGCACTTTTCCGACTGGGGCAACCTGCGGCGGCGGCTCGACGACGCGCGGCGCAAGCTGGCCCTGTACCAGAGCACCATTGCCCAACTGCCGAATTTCCAGGCCCAGATGAAAAATTTTGAGAGCCAGGGCCAATCCGTGGACCCCGAAGACCAGGCCATCAATTTCATGCGCACCATCCAGTCCCAGGCGGCGAAAAGCAATGTCGCCATCAACAGCACCTCGCGGCAATTGACCCATACCAACGAATTCTTTGTCGAGCAGGTCCAAAACATCCAGGTCACCGCCACCGACGAGCAACTGGTGGATTTCCTGTACCAGCTCGGTTCCGACGCGTCGATGATCCGCGTGTTCGACCTGGAATTGCAGCCCGACAACGCGCACCAAAAGCTCAATGCCAACATCCGGCTGGCCGCCAGCTATCAAAAGAAGCCCGCCGCCCCGGCCCCGGCCACCCCGCCGACCGCAGCCGCAAAACCCGCACCGGCCACGCCCGCACCTGCGGCCGCCAAGCCGGCCGGGCCAAGCCCGGCCGCCGCCAAACCTTTAATCAAGACCGCCAAATGAAAACGACCACGTTTGCCCTGATGTTTTGTCTAACCGCCCTGGCCGCCTGGGCACAGCCGGCATCCAGCCCGCGGCGCGGCCCCGTCCGGATCAACCTGGCGACCTCAACCAATCTCCCGCCCGCCCCGTCCCTCCCACCGGGCCCCGGCTCGCCCGCCCCAACCGCTCCGGCCGCCCCGGATGCGATCCCGGCTCCCGGCACCCCGCCGGGCACGCCCCCCGGCCCGGCCCCGGCCCCGGCGCCCGACGCCAATGTCCCTCCGCCGGCACCGAAGCCGCCCGAGGAAATGATTCCAGCCGGCATCATCAATTTCCAGGGCGTGGATGTGAACCAGGTGCTGGATGTTTACGCGAAGCTGGTCGGGCGCACCCTGCTGCGCGCGGGCCTGCCGCCCGCGCAAATTGTGCTGAAGACCGAAACGCCCCTGACCAAGACCGAGGCGATCCAGGCGCTGCAGGCGGTGCTCGCCCTCAACGGCATCTCGCTGGTGAACATCGGCGACAAGTTTGTCAAGGTGCTGCCGGTGGACCAGGCGAATTCGGCCGGGGCGGAGTTCAACAAGGCCGGAGCGAACCAGCTGCCGGACATGGGTTCGTACGTGACCCGCATTGTCCAGTTGAAGTACCTCAAGCCCAGCCTGATGGTCCCGATCATTCAACCCTTCGGCAAACTGGCCAACAACATTCTGGCCATCGACGACAACGGCATCCTGGTGCTGCGCGACAACGCCGAAAATGTCAAACGGATGATGGAGATGATTGAGCAGGTGGACGTGTCGGTGCCGGCGGTATATACCAATGAGGTCATCGCGATTAAATACGCCATGGCCGAGGACATCGCCAACGCCCTGAACAGCCTCGGCGGCAGCGGCGGAAGTACGGTCAGTTTCGGCAGTGCCCCAACCGCCTCGGTCAGCGGCATGTCCCGTCCCGGCGGCGCCTCCAGCGCCTTCGGTGGCGGCGGGATGCAAGGGCTCAACAACCCGAATCAGCCCAGGACTTTCGGCGCACAGACGGCCCCCGGCGGTACCACTGGGGCGTCCTCGTTCCAACAGCGGTTGCAGTCCATCATGCAACGGGCCGGCGGCAGCGGAGGGCAACAAGACCAGATCCAGGTCTTTGGCCAGGCGAAAATCATCGCCGACCAGCGAAGCAATTCGTTACTCGTGTTCGCGACGCAGGAGGACATGGCGCGGATCAAGGCCGTCATCGAAAAACTGGACGTGCTGCTGGCCCAGGTGCTCATCGAGGCCGTCATCATTGACGTCAACCTGGGCAACTCGCTGGACTTCGGGGTGTCGGCGGCGCAACGGCAGCGGCAATGGAGCACCGACCCCAGCGTGAAAACCGCCGGCTTGATGAACAATGCGCAGCCTTTCTATAATTTCCTGAACCAGGTCTCCACCAATGGGGGCATCTTGCCCGGCTTGACCACCTCACCGAACAACTTCAGTTACTTTGGCAACATCGGCAACACGTGGGACATCGCCCTGCAGGCGGCGGCGTCGGACAACAATGCCACCGTCATCCAGCGGCCCCGCATCCAGACCTCGCAGGCCAAGGCCGCCACCTTCTTTGTGGGCAACACCGTGCCGTACATCACCGGCACCTATTACGGCGGCGGCTACGCGGGTGGCAACAGCTCTCAATATTCCCAGCTGTCGGTCGGGGTGGAACTGGATGTCACCCCGTTTATCAACCCCGATGGCCTGGTGGTCATGGATATCAACCAGGAAATCGATGACGTCTCCGGGTATACGACCATCGACGGCAACAAGGTGCCCAACACCAATAAGCGCTCCCTGAGTTCCGAAATCGCCGTCCGGGATCGCGATACCATCATCCTGGGCGGGTTCATTCGCTCGGACAAATCCAAGAGCCGGACGGGGGTGCCAATTTTACAGGACATCCCCATCCTCGGCGCGTTGTTCAGCAGCCGGTCCGACAGCAAGAACCGGGAGGAATTGATCGTGCTGATGCGGCCGACGGTTTTGAAAACGCCGGAGCTGGCATCCGCGCAGACCATCCGGGAAGGACAGCGCCTGCCGGGGGTTTCCGCCGCCGTGGCCCAGGAAGCCGTGGATGAACGCAAACTGATCGACGCCGAGCGCAAACGCGAGATCCGGAACGCCAAAGTCAAACATCAGGGCGACGGCTTCTTCAATATGTCGCTGCCTTCCGAGTCCACCAACAACGCGACCACGCCCACGGGCACCCAGACTCATTCCGCTCCGGCCACGCAATAAAGGAACCCCCTCAAGCGCTTCGGCCTCGACCGGCCGGATCATTGGGCGGGGGGCGAATTGGTGGGCGTCTCGCCGCCGGGAAACAGCTCCTGCAGCCCGTGGATCGGGTGGAGGGGCAGCAGGAGGAGTTTCGGGATGACATAAACCGGCTCGCTCTTTGGCTTCTGCAATGTGCCGGTGACGTGGTATTCGAACAATTTGCTGACCGGCCAAAGCATCTTGCTGACGACCGGGCCGATCACCCAGGCGTTGTGCAACAACTGCGCGGTGACCCGCGCGTTCACGTTCTGGGACAAATCCACCGTGCCCATGTAATCCAACTGCATCGTGCTGGACTGGATTTTCAAGGAGTCGGAATAAATCACGCCGTTGGTCATGGAGAACCGGCCGGTGGCATCAGTCGCGCGGCTGTTGCCCAGCCCGGAGGAGAAGGTGTTGAGAACCGGGGACAGTATGCCGAAAATCGGAATGTCCCAGAGCAACCCGTCCCGCAAGCGCGCGCGGCCGTAACCGTCCCAGGTCCGCCAGTTGCGCGAGTCCCCGTGAGTTACAATCAACTGCCCGGTCAATATCCCCTCGAGCCGACTGGTCGGCGAAGACACCTCCACCATCAGCCGGTGCAGGTCCACATTGCTCACTGTCACGCTGAAATCATAGTCGGCCCCCTCGTGCGGGACCTGAAAATCGAAGGAGGCCCGGCCCCACCCGGTCCCGCCGTAAAACGCCGCCTGAACGTTGGTCAAAATGAGCGATCCGCCCAGCCATAGAACGGTGCCGGTGATGTTCGGCGACTGCATTTTCAGCCATTGAAACGGACCACCCTCGATCACGTCGAACTGCAGGTTGGCGCCTTCCGTATCCCGGGGTCCATTCATGTCGCGCAACGGGACGCAACCGTTCACCCGGGCGGTCGGCGGCTGCAGAAATTGATACGGCTCCATCGTCCGCCCGGTTTTCGGGCCGATCGCATACGCCACCAGCTTCGGATCGGCCGTGCTGAAGCCGTTCGTGAAATAGATCAGACGGCGGTTGAAGTCCAGGGTGACGGTCTCAGCGGTCAGCGTTTGCGCGCCGCGCCACAAGCGGGGATTCAAAAACGTCAGGACGCGGTTGGTGTAAAGCAATTCGCCCGCGACATTGTCCACCGCCTGGCCGCGGATGGTGAAATTCGTCAAAGCCACCCGGCCGCGCGCGTTGATGCTGTCGTAATCGTACAGGCGGCCCCCCACGTCCAATTCCAGCGCGAGCAGGTCGCCGAAGGTGAAGTGGCTGAATCCGCGCGAAGCATTGCTCGCCGTCAAGAACGGGCGGACGGCGTCAGGATCGAACACGCCGCGGATATGCCAGCGGTACACCCGGGTGCGGTCATCTTCGCCGCCGCTGAAGGTGAGCCGGCTCCGCGCCTGGACGACCGCCAGATCCGGCAGCTGCCAGAGCAGGTTGGAGTAGGAGAAGTGCGAATGAACCCAATCCAAGGGGGCGCCGAGCACCGTGGCGTTTCCAAAAGTCATCTCCCCGCTCAAGCGCAAGGTCGGCTGCACCTCGGTGCGCCAGTCCGGCGCGCGGTTGGTCCAGGCCGGGAGCATCAGCGAGCCGCTGCCCTGGAGGGCCGGGGGCTGGGTCCAGACAAACTCCGCCAGCCGCTCCCGGGTCTTTTCCGTCACCAATGCCGCCAGCGCATGAATATCGAACCGGGATACGTTGGTGAAGGTGAGTTCGCGCGTGGCCACGTTCAGCCGCGCGCCGGCGTCGAGCTGTCCGCCGCCCAAGCCGGCGGATATTTGGGTGACGGTCAGCTCCGGCATCTGCCAGATCCCGCTGCACACCAGCCAATCGGCATTTAACTTCGCCGAACGCAGATCCTGCAACCGGGCCGTCCAACTCAGCCGGTACGGCACGGCGTTGGTCCACCAGGCCAAAGATGAGTCTGCCAGCCCGGCGAGATCGCCCGGCACCGTCAGCGTGGCCGTGAGCTGGATGGTGCGCCCGTCACCCCAGGGGGTTTGCGCCGCCGGCGCGTTCAGATTCAGGCGCACGACAAGCGAGCGAAGGTCGCGCGCATCACCGTCCACCACCAGACTTAACTGCGGCGTTCCGCTGAAATGAATCTGGTCAAGGAGGTCGGAGAGTTTCCGCACCTGTGCCCGCCAGGCGTCCAGGCCGGCGGAGTGCCGTCCTTGAAAGAGGGCCAGCCGCCGGAGCTGCGAGGCCTGGCTGACGTCGCCCGACAAGGTGAGCTTGGCGCCGGCCAAGTCGGCTTGAAAATTGTCCAGCGACCAGGTGTCGTTGGCTTGGAAACGCAATTCGGTCGAGATGTTTCCGAGCTCGAAGGCGTTGGTCGGCGACAGCGGCCAGGTCCACCGGCCCTGCCGCAGCACCAGCCCGTCGATCTGCCATTGCCGGTGCCATAGCGCCCGATAGTTTAATTCCAGTTGGACCTCGGCCACGGAAAGCACGGGGGCATCGGGCTCCTCGGCGTGGCCGATGCGCACGTTCTCGATGACCAGGCCGTGCACGAGGTTCAGGCGCATCCGGCTGAAGGCCAGATCGATGCCGCGCGCCTGCAGAGTCGCCACGAGGCGCTGTTTCAAAAAATCCGGCAGGCCGATGCGATTGAACCAGCCCAGGGCGCAAACCAAGGCCAGCGCGGTGAACCAGACGATGATACGGCACCAACGGAAACCGGTGCGGCACTTTCGCCAGAAGCCGGAGGGCGCAGGCATATCAGGGAACGCTGGCCGGAATGGTGAGATAGCTCGAGACGAACTGGTAGAGTGCCGGGGGAAACACAAACACCCAACGCTCGCCTTCGAGCATCACGGCCGCCAGCGCGGTCTGATTGGAAATGGGCAGGCCGAAATCCACGGAATATTTGGCGCCGTCCTTGAGCTCAACGGTCAGGGAGAGGTTCTCCGGTTTGAAGCCGTATTTCTCCAACTCGGTCACGTTGTGGGCCACCCAGCCGACCGCGGTCAATTCGCCCAGCCGGTGGGCGGTTTCCTCCAGGGCGGGCGGATTGATGATGCCCTGGGAGCCGGGGGCGAGCGACCATTTGTTCAGCCCGTGGCGGACGACCTGCCGCGTTTTGCCGTCCTGGTGGATCGTAATTTGGGCTATCGCGCTCTCGGCAAAGTTCCAGAGCCGTCGCTCGCGAAATTCCCACGCGGCTTCAGGCAGCCGGTTGAAATCTTCCGGCGTTATGGCATAGATGAAATCCTCGTCCGCGCGCCGGGCGAAGATCTCCTGGTTCTGGTTGGTGCCGAAGGATAATTGAACCAGAACGCTGTTGGTGTCGCCTGCCCTGGCGCTCAAAGTGATTTGCCGCATCGGCGACTTGAGCCCGTAGGCGGGCAGGTCCGGCTCGGTCACCACATCCTTCACAAACCCCGATTCCGGAATCCGCAAGCCCGCCAGGGCCTTCAGAAACAACTGCACGCTTTCAGCATCCGCCGGGTATTTCTCACCGACAATCTGCCAGGTGTTCGAATCCTGGCGTTGCAGGGTGTAACCGGCCGGGCCCGGTCCACTCTCCGGGGCCGCGTCGCCGCGGGGGAAGGACACGGTGATTTCCCCCACCGGCGCGGTCAACTCCAGCAGATGCGAATCGCGAAAATAGTTCACCGGGCTGCGCCACGGCAGCAGCGGCTCCCGGTCGGTGGTCACCAGCACCGGCCAACCATCGCGCTGGGCATAAACCCGGACCGGATCGTTGGTTGGACTTTTGCCCACGTGCAGGGACGAAAAGAGATTGGTGCCGCGGCCAAGCCAAAGGTCCAGTTCCGCCGGTTGCAGGCCAAAGGCCGACCAATCCGCCCGGGGGTCATCGGTCACGAACTGGGCCGCGCGGGCCGCGAGCAGGTGCTGCAAGGCGTCGGTGATGCGATCGGTGTCGGCCCGCGCCGGAAACGGACGGACCATCCGCCAGAGGTGGTTCGTCGGGTCGCGCCGCAATTCGATGGCCTTCGCGCCGTTGGTCAGCACAATCCAATCCAGGTTGGCGTGGCCGGCCGGCACGAGCCCCGTGTCGCGCCAGTCGTTCACCGAGCGGGGCAGGTCGCTCAGCCAGCCGGCGTCGGCGACGAAGGCGCCGTCCACGCCGACGACGCGCAAAAAGACCTGGTCCCCCGGGGGTGTCAGGTTCCCCACCAGTAACTGTCGCCGCTGGTCGCCGGCGTCGATGACCAGCGAAACGCGGGGCTTTTCAAAGCCGAATTCGGCATCCGCATTACGGTGATGGTGGAGTTCGGCGGCGCTGATCCGGGTGGCCGGCGCCAGCTCCTCGAGGGCATTTAACAACGCTTCGATCGCGGCGGCCTGCGCCGGATAAAGCACCGGCCGGGTCAGTTGCCAGCCTTCGTTGGTGCGGTCGGCGCGGATTTCCAGCGCCCCGGAGGGAATCACCTGAACGCTGGTGACGGCGGCCGAATGCAGGTCCGGCAGGAGGCGCGAGAACTCCGCGACGGGGGGCCGCAGGAAATGCTGGAGCACCACAATCACCGCGAAGAGCGCCGCGGCAATCGCAAACCAGATTCCGGTGGTCTTGGAATTCATTATTTCCTCCGCACCAGCCAGACCAGGCACCCAAACAACAAAACCGCACCGGGAAGCGCACCCAACAACACCCAGCGCACCTCCTGTTGCTGGCGCCGGCTCATCAGCAGCCGAAATTCCGTCACCGGGCGCGGCCCGATGCCTTTGAGCAGGGCAGTGCGATCCAGCAGCCAGTTGGCGGCATAACTGAGAAAATCACGGTTGGCGCCGCCTTCAATGTAATAATTGCCCAGGAAATAGGAGTCGCCCGCGACGACAATGCGCGAGTTGCCGCGGGGGTTGGCCACCCCGGCGACCGGTTTTTGTTCGACGGCGGCAATCAGCGGATAGCTGCGCGGGGGCTCGGTGCGGTCGCCCGCCAGGGTGGACTCCGGGCTGGAAAAGGCCAGTTCCTCGACCTGGGGCGCGTTGGGAGGCGGGTTGGCCCATTTCACCGCCTCGACCGGCCGTGGCAAAATCATCTGCAACGCCAGTTGGGTCAGCGGGTTGACAAGCGGATGCTCGCTGAACTTGCGGACCTTGATGTCCTGGCCGGTCATGGTGTTGGGGTCTTTGACCACATCCGCGATGACGTTGACGCCCCATCGCTGCAAAATCGGTTCCAGCCCGGTCGGCCGCTGGATGGAATCGTAATTGAACAGCGCCAGCAAGCGACCGCCCTGTTTCAGGTACTCTTCAATCTGCCGCAGCTCGGATTCGGAAAACGGCACCGTGTGGGCCACCGTGGGCGCGGCATAGATCAACAGGTTGCAGTCCATCGGCACCCCGCCGTCGCCCTTCAACTCCAGATTCGTGACGGCGATGTAATTCTGGGCCAGGACGGCGCCGAATTTCAGGTAGCCGAAGTTATCACTGTCGTCGAGCGCCGGTTCACCGTGGCCCTGCAAAAAATACGCCCTGAACGGCTTGGCGGTGGTGACGGCAAGCAGCATCGTGGTGAACATCTGTTCGCCGAGAAACGCGACCGGTTTGCGCCGGAACTCGCGCTCCTTGGGGTTGTCCACCTGCTCGAGTTTGGTTTGGACGAGGCTGTCGCCGTTGGCCACCTTGAAATGCCCGACTTTGTCGGAGGGCTTGTCGGGCGGGCACTCGAAAATGATCAGATTCTTGTCCGTGGGCGCGTTGAGACCGTAGCGCTGCTTGACCTTCTGCGCTTCCCCGGCGTCCCGCAGGTAGTCCACGGTGTTCACGGTCAGGCGGGGATTGGCCGAGCGATACTCGTTCAGCAACGCCACAATGGTCGGATAAAAATCATCCTGCCTGTCATAATAAAGCGTCACCGTGACCTGGTTGGTCAGCGATTTGAGGATGGCCAGCGTTTGCGACGAGAGTTGGACGCGGGTTTGCGAGCTCAAATAGAACCGGCCATAGAACCGGGCGCTGAGGTAATTCACCATCACCACCACGGCCAGCACCAGCACGGTGCGTGCGGCCACGTCGAAACCGATTTTCCACCGGCGACCGGCCGAGAAGCTGGGGGGGCTTGGGGTGGAATTCGCCATGTTATTTCCAGCGCCGGCTTTCGACCACGCGCAGGGTCAGGAACAGAAACAGGAAGGTGAGGCTGATGTAGAACATCACCGCCCGGGTGTCCACCACGCCCCGGGCGAAGTCGTGCAGTTGCTCGAAGAGGCCGAAATAGGAAAGCACTTGTGACTGCCAGTGGGCGGTCGCGGGGAGGGCCTCCGCCAGAAAGCCCAGCGCAAACAGACTGACGCCGATCACAAAACTGATCATCGCCGCCGCCATCTGGCTGCGCGTCAGCGCCGACGCAAAGCACCCGAGCGCCAGAAACAGGCAGCCGACCAGGAACACCCCCAGCAGCATTCCCCCCACGGTGCCGGCCTCCAGCGTGCCGGGTTGATTGGTAAAATGCCGCACGATGAACAGGCAGGCCACGAGCGGCAACCACATCACGGTGTAGAACACGAGCGCCGAGACGAATTTTGCCGCGACCACCTGCAGGTCGCTCACCGGTGTCGTCATCAGGGTCTCAAACGTGCCGGAGAATTTTTCCAGCGCAAAAAGCCGCATGGTCAGCGCCGGCGTTCCCAGCAGCACAATCAGCCAGAAAAAGTACGTCCGGTAAAACATCTCCGTCACCGGCATGGGCGACGGATCGGTGCCGAGGTTCGTCATCAACACCACAAAACTCAATCCGATCAGAAACGTCACCGCGGCAATGATGACGTACCCGGTGATGGAGCAAAAGAACGCCGCCAGTTCCCGGCGCGTGAGCGTCAGAAAAAAACTCATTCGCCTTCCTCCTCTTCCGTGGGCCGGGTCACCTGCACGTAGATGTCCTCCAGCGAATGGTGGCTCCGCGTCAGCTCGCGCAGGGTCCAGCCGCGCTCCAGCGCCAGCGCAAAAATGGCCGCGCGCAGGTCATAGCCATTTTGGGGTGTCAGGGCGCAGCGTTGAAACTCGCCGTCGCAGGCCGAGACGTCGAATTGGGTAACGCCCGGCATTTGTGAGAAGACCTCCCGCAGTTCCTCCGCCGGGGCGGCGATTTCCGCGATAATCTGGCTGCCGCCGGCCACGAGCTGCTGCAAATTTTCCGGCGTGTCCGCTGCCAGGATTTTCCCGCCGAGCATGATGAGCACCCGCCCGCACATCATTTCCACCTCGGGCAGGATGTGTGTTGAGATCAGCACCGTGTGCCGCTGCGCGAGGCTTTTGATCAATTGTCTTACGGCGCGAATCTGGTGCGGGTCGAGGCCGATGGTGGGCTCATCCAGGATGATCAGCTCCGGTTCGTGCACCAGGGCATCGGCCAGGCCGACGCGCTGCCGGTATCCTTTCGAGAGCTGGCCGATGATGCGACGGCCCACGTCCGTCAAACCGCACTGTTCCATCACCAGGCTCACCCGCTCGCGCGAATGCCGCCAGCCCAGGCCTTTGAGTCGCGCCCGGAAGGCCAGGTATTCCCGCACGCGCATGTCCGGGTACAGCGGGTTGTTCTCCGGCATATAACCAATGCGCCGGCGCACTTCGTCCGACTCGTGAAAGACGTCAAATCCCCCCACGCGCACCGTGCCACTGGTCGCGGGTAGAAAGCAGGAAAGAATCCGCATCGTGGTGCTCTTGCCTGCGCCGTTCGGACCCAGCAGGCCGACGATTTCGCCGCGCGCCACCGTGAAGGAAATGCCGGCCACCGCCGTGCGACCGGCGTAGCGCTTGGTCAGGTCCGCCACTTCAATCATCGCGCTGCCACTCATGGAAACGTTGACCCAAGTCTAGCAGGGCGCTTGGGATTCCGGCCAACAAAAATTCTCCGGCCGGTGCCAGGGTTAGCCGTTTTAAAGCGCTCCATCACCTCGGCTCAGCGCCCGCGCGGCTGCCTGCCGGCTTGACTTTGGCGCGCCGCCGGCGCAAAAACCATTCACTGTGTCTCCGCCTTTGGGAAACCTCTATGCCCGCTGGCGCACACCGGCGGACCCGGGAACCGCCCTGCGCGATGAAGATCCTGCGCCGCCGGAGCGTCTCCTCCAGGCCATCTGGTGCCATCAACGTCTCCGCCGCGACCGGCTCCAGACCGCCGACGGCCGGCCCCTCCGGGTTTTGCATCCGGGTTTTGTCAGCGTGGAAGGCGGGCCGGACTTTCGTGGGGCGGTCATCCAAATTGGCGGCGCGGCGCCGCAGACCGGCGACGTGGAGGTGGACTTGCGCGCCAGCGGCTGGCGCGCTCACGGCCATGACCGCAACCCGGCCTTTGGCAACGTGCTGCTCCATGTCGTTTGGGATGACGCGGCGCCGGGGCCGGGCACGCCCACAGTTCTGCCGCTGCGCCATTCTTTGGATGCGCCCCTCCCCGAACTCGCGGTGTGGCTCGAACCGATCTCGCTGCGCGCCCTGCCCGAAACGTTGCGCGGTCAATGTTGCTCCGCCCTGCGAAGCCTGGAAGAATCGCGCCAAGACGAGTTGCTGGACGCCGCCGCCCGTGTCCGCTTTCAGGCCAAGGCCGAGCAGTTCCGCGCCCGCGCCCGGCTGGCCGGCTGGGAGCAGGCTTTCTGGGAGGGCATGTTCCGCGCACTGGGCTACAAGCACAATGTCTGGCCGATGCAAACTCTGGCCGAGGCCCGACCGCATTGGCTGTCCGGCCCGCGCGCGGCTTTTGTCCTGCAAGCCCGGTTGTTCGGTCTCAGCGGCCTGCTGCCCACTGAGTGCCCGCGAGCGCTGAGTGCCGGGGCGGTCTATCTGCGCCGGCTCTGGGATTGCTGGTGGCGGGAGCGGGATGAATTCAGGGAAGACCTTTTGCCGCGCGCGGCCTGGCGGTTTCACGGGCTGCGCCCGGCCAACCATCCGCAACGGCGGCTGGCGCTGGCCGCGCACTGGCTGGCAGATGATTGCCTGCTGCAACAGCTCGAAGGCTGGGCCGCCGCTGAAATCTCCGACCGGAAGTTGTTGGATTCGCTGCGGGACATTCTGGAGGTGGAGCGCGACGATTTCTGGTCGTGGCATTGGACTTGGCGGTCGAACCGGTTGCCGGCGCCACAACCGATGCTGGGCAGCGCCCGGGTGACGGATCTGGCGGTGAACGTGATCCTGCCCTGGCTCTGGACGCGCGCCGGGGCAGGCGGAAATGAGAAAATCCGGCAGGTGATCGAGCAGCGCTACGCCGCGTGGCCGCGGGCGGAGGACAATGCCCTGTTGAAGCTGGCCCGGCAGCGCCTGCTGGGAGTGGGGCGCAGCGGCGCGCTGCGGCGCGCTGCGGCGCAACAGGGTTTGATTCAGATCCTGCGGGATTTCTGCGAGCACTCGAACGCGCTTTGTGAACGGTGCCGTTTCCCGGAACTGGTGCGCGGCTGGACTGCCCGGCCAGCTACTTGAGATCAATCCCGTTGAAGGGATTATTGTTGAAACCGTCCGCCGGTTTTGCCGGCGGCTTGGGCGCCGGCTTCGGGGCGGGGGAGGGATGATGGTTGGTGGCAGCGGCCGGCACCGTGCCGCCCTCCGTCAGGTGCGGATTTTTAGCGCGCTTGTTGCGCGGGAGGGGGCTGATCATCACGCTGATGCCGCGCCCGATGAGTTTGGGTTCGAAATCCGGATGGCCGTAGGGCGCGATGGCGGCGAGGAACTGGTGCACCACCTGGAAGCCGAACTCCGTGTGCGCCATTTCGCGTCCGCGGAATTTCAGCGCCACCTTCACCTTCATGTCTTCACACAGAAAATCAATCGCGTGCCCGATTTTGACGCCGAGGTCGTGCGGGTCAATGCGTGGGCTGAGTTGGACTTCCTTGACCGTCGAGGCGTGCTGGTGCTTCTTGGATTCCTTTTCCTTCTTGGCCTGTTCGTAGCGGAATTTGCCGAAGTCCACGAGCCGGCAGACCGGCGGGGTGGCGGTCGCGGAAATTTCGACCAGGTCCACGCCGTGCTGGCGCGCCATGTTGAGCGCGTCGTTGAGCGGAAAAATTCCGAGCTGTTTGTCGTCCATGATCACGCGCACTTCCCGGGCGCGAATTTTGCCGTTGACCCGGACAAACGAAGCAGGAGAAAAACTGCGTGGGGAGAAAGGGCGGCTCAAGACACCCTCGTTGGTTTGGACATAACTGTAAATATTCGCATCGCGCAAACTGGCCCGGCCAGCTCAAAATCTGCTCCATTATTAAGCTTTTTGTCGAAAAAATGCAAGATAATAATGGGAGATTGCGTCAGTGGGCCCGGTTCGTTTTAATGCCCCGCAAAACGGTTTCCTGTACCTGCTTTAACGGTATCTTTGCCCGGGTCGCGAGTCTTTTGCAGGATTCGTACTCCGGCGCAGCCTGGACGATCCGGCCATTCAAGCGGCCGATTTTGACAACCGCTTCGCCCCAAGGAGTCTCGACCCGGGCAAATTCCCGCCGCAACTTGCGCCGTTCCGCCACGGTCCGCCGCACGCCAAAGGCGCTGGTCTCCCGCAAAATCAACTCACTAAACCGCTCCGCATCGCCTTCCGCACACAGGATCGTGAGGAGCACCCCGGGCCGGCTTTTCTTCATTTGAATTGGTGTGTGAAAGACATCGAGCGCGCCGGCCGCCAATGCCGTTTCCATAAAATAACCGAGGACTTCCGGGCTGACGTCGTCCAGATTGGTTTCCAGCACCGCCACCCGGTCCGTCTCCCAATCCAGGACTTTGGCTTTTGGATTTGGGGCTTTGGACTCTTTCCCCAGCACCGCGCGCAGCACATTGGGCCGGGCCCGGTTTTCGCGCGTGCCGAGGCCGAATCCAATCTTTTCCGCCGCCAGATTTTGCATGGGGCCGAAGCTCTCGACGAATTCGGCCAACAGCGCCGCGCCGGTAGGCGTGACCAACTCGTGCGGCTCGTCGCATTGCGTCAGGCCGATGCCGCGCGCCCCCAAGATGGCCAGGGTCGCCGGCGCCGGAACGGGAAATCGGCCATGGGCGCAATTCACCCAGCCGGTGCCTTCCACGACCGGCGCCGCCAGCACGCGCGGTTTTCCCAGCCGCTCCAGCGCAATGCACGCGCCGACGATGTCCACGATGGAATCCACGGCGCCGACTTCGTGAAAATGAACCCGTTCCGCTGGCAAGCCATGGATTTTGCCTTCAGCCTCGGCGATGCGTCGGAAAACGGCGACGGACCGCTTCTTCACCCACGGCGAGAGCGTGCTCTTCGTGATGAGCTGCTGGATCTCGCGAAACGTCCGATTGGGGTCGTGATGAGCGTGATGGCCGGGTTCGTGAATCGAGAAGCCACCGGCGGTTTCGCCGCCGCCATGTTCGTGGGGAATCCGGTCATGAATCCGGCGGTGCCTTTGATCCGTCAGATGCACATCCAATTTCACGCCTTCGATGCCGGATTTCAGCTGGCGGGTGACGTGGAGGTGATAGCCGTCGAGCTTCAATTTTTTGAGCTCGCGCTCCAGTTTGCGGGCGTCCACCCCGAGGTCCAGCAGTGCGCCGAGGACCATGTCGCCGCTGATGCCGCTGAAAATGTCAAGGTACAGCGTTTTCATGAGCGGGAGGCCAGCGCATTGATCTGGCTCGCGGCGAAGCCGCCGCCAAAGCCGTTGTCAATGTTCACCACCGTCAGGCCGCTGGCGCAACTGTTCAACATGCCGAGCAGGGCGGCAATCCCGCCGAAACTGGCCCCGTAGCCGACGCTCGTGGGCACGGCAATGACCGGCCGGGCCACCAGCCCGGCCACCACGCTGGGCAGGGCGCCCTCCATGCCCGCCACCACGACCAGCACGTTGGCGCGCCGGAGGTTCTCGGATTTCGCCAACAGCCGGTGCAGCCCGGCCACGCCGACGTCGTAAATCCGCTCGACCCGGTTGCCCATGATCTCGGCGGTCACGGCCGCCTCCTCCGCCACCGGCAAATCGCTGGTCCCGGCGCAAATGACGCCGACGGTCCCGGGCCGTTTGGGCCGGGGTGCCTTTTCAATAGTCACGCACCGGGCGGTTTCGTGGTGGACGGCGCGTTTGAATTTTTTGCGCAGGGCCCGGGCCTGGACATCGGTGATGCGCGTGATGAGCACGCGCGATTCGGACGTGAGGATCCGGGTGGCGATTTTGACGACCTGTTCCGGGGTTTTGGAACCGCCGAAGATGACTTCGGGAAAACCCTTGCGGAGGGCGCGGTGGGTGTCCACCCGGGCGAAACCGAGGTCGGCCACCGGCGCCGCCTGAAACGCCCGCAGGACCTGGTCGCGGCCGACGCCGCCGGCGCGGAATTTTTCCAACAGTTGAATCGCTTCGGTAATCGTCACAATCAAATCATATTAACTTCCGCGTCCCGGTCACGGCAAATCTGCCGTTTCCGCCGGCGGGCAAACTAATGGTGGTGCCGGAACAGGCGCTCCCGGTTCTGGTACAGATACCAGACGATGGCCACATTCAGGATCAGCACGATGAACAGGCCGAGTTGCGGATGGCTGAACAATTCCGGGCGGGGGCGGTCCGGCGCCGGCGTCGCGTGGTGGCGCACCAGTTCGAAAACCTCGACCGGGATGAAAAAGGCCGACTCGCCGATGGCCAGCCAGATGGCCCACCTGGCCCGGCAAGCGAGCCCCAGGCCCAGGACGATCAAAAACAATCCGCAGAGCGAAGTGCCGATCGCCGCGCGCCGCACGCTGGCGGGGCTGATGGTGTCCAGCCAGTCGCCGATACCCTGGAAAAAACTCCGCTCCGGATCGAGATGCACCCAGCGCAGGAATTGGTCGAATACGTCGGACAAATCGCGGTTCGCCAGCGAAAAAACCCCCAATGCCAGCAGCAGCAGCGCCACCCCTTTGACCAACTTGATCGCGGCGATGAAATAAAGCGTGGGGGCGCGTTTTCGGGGAGGTTCGTCGTTTGCGTTGCGGCTCATAAATTGCTAGTCCCGACGCGATATCCTTTGTCAGGTCGTGGGAAGCGGTTCCGGGGGGCGGGCGGCCCCGCCCGCTTTGTTGCGGGACGCTTCCACTTTGAGGTAATGCAAAACCACCGGCGCAAGAATCATGCCCGGGATGCCCATCAATTTTTCACCCAGCACCAGCCCGATGAGCGTCAGCCACATCGGGTTCCGGATGCGGTCGCCGATGATTTTGCTGTTGAGAAAATATTCCAGTTTGTGAATCACCACGAGAAAAAGCAGGGCGAACAGGGCCAGACTTGGCGAAATTGTGAAGCCGACCCCGACGATGAGGGTATTGCTGATCAGATTGCCGACGATGGGCAGCAAGCCGCAGAGGAAGGTCAACATGACGAGCACGGCCGCAAAGGGGTAGCCGTTCCAGAGCAAAAACACCGCCGT
>Ga0335069_10000364_pt1 | contig 76228 bp, 53 predicted proteins | sample Lox_Sample_11_FD_206714 | JGI IMG/M metagenome (GOLD analysis project Ga0335069, IMG submission 206714) | Soil microbial communities from Loxahatchee National Wildlife Refuge, Florida, United States - Lox_Sample_1.1 | ecosystem: Environmental > Terrestrial > Soil > Wetlands | place: USA...
TGGGTTTGTCTCCTCCTTCGCTCTTTTTTTTTTCCTTTTTTTTCCGCGGGGGCGGGGGTGGTGGGGGGGGGGGGGGGGGGCCCCCCCGGCGAGAACGCTCATTCATCATCGGCCAGAGTCGGAGTGGGGTTGAGCGATAAATGGTGGGGTGGCGCTAGTGGAAACGAGCCTCTGCCGAGCAGTCGAAGCTCCATCAATAAACAGCGACAGAATCAACCACTTTTACGAATATTCCGTCCGAAGCAATGAAACCCGAGCGATCTACGTACCCAATCCTCTCATGATAGCCACAATTAACACTACCCACATATCCCAAAGCTCCAATCTTAACAATCCTTACCAGAAAGGTAGAAGATGACCAAGGACGCGAGCCTTGGCACGGTCCCAGGCCATGTTCTTTTTGGCCCTCTTCCCCCACCTCAATGAACCTCTTTGCGAAAATTACTCGCAAGAATTTCTCCAACAAAATCTATAGGAATTGTAGGAATTTCACTGTAGACCCGTTGTACAGGGGGGCTCTTTCCTATAGGGTAGATTTCTCGCCTCGAAAGTGCGTTTCACGGGTGCAACACGTAATTCCGCGCACCGAGGCATGCGTCCGCCCCCAAATCAGGGCTGACCCATCGCACCCATTCGGGGCGGGACTACAGGTTGGAGCATCAGTCATGGCCGCGGAACAGGGCGTCATCGAAGTAGCCGGTAAGAAACTCAACAAGGTCGAAGCGATCAAGCTCGCCAAGGACGGCGTCGATGTCTGGGATGACATCTTCCGCTACGCCCGCACCCCCGTCGCCCCGCTCGACGACACCCGCGCCGAAAGCTTCCTCAACTCCGGCGGCACCCGCGAAGACCTCCCCGCTGCGGCCAAGCAGGCCGCCATCCCGGAAGAGGATTTCGTCCGCATGCGCTGGTACGGCATCTACCAGCAGCTCCCGAACAACGGCTACTTCATGCTCCGGATTCGGATCCCCAACGGATTCCTCACCCCGCCGCAGCTCCGCGAAATCTCCGCCCTCTCTACCCAGTACTCCCGCGGCTTCGGCGACATCACGACCCGGCAGTGCATCCAACTCCACTGGCTGACGATCGAAGCCTTCGCCGACATCCTGCCACGACTCGAAAACGTCGGCCTCGTTTCGAAGTTCGCCTGCGGCGACACGCCGCGCAACGTCGTCGGCTGCCCGATGGCGGGCCTGCTGGCCGCCGAGATCATCGACCCCGGCCCCGCCGTTCAGGCCATCGAAAAGATGTTTCTCGACGGCAACAAGGAATTCTCCAACTTCCCTCGCAAATTCAAATCCTCCGTCGCCGGCTGCCACCTGAACTGCCATCAGCCGCAGATCAACGACATCGGCATGTTCGGCGTGGTGCGCAAGAATCCGCAGACCGGCGCCGAGGAACGGGGCTACGGGATTATGGTGGGAGGCGGTCTCTCGACCAATCCTTACATCGCGCAATCGCTCCGCGTCTTTATCCGCGAGGACCAGGTCGCCGCCGTCGCGCGCGGCGTGGCCCACATCTTCCGCGATCACGGCTATCGGGAGAAGCGCACCCGCGCCCGCCTGAAATTCCTCGTTGCCGACTGGGGCTGGCAGAAATTCCGCGACACGCTCGAAGCCACGATCGGCTTCGCGCTCGAACACGATGACTCGATCACCGGCCCGACGCACGCCCCGCATACAGACCACATGGGCAGCGGCCCGCAGAAGCAGCCGGGCCTGAACTATGTCGGGGTTCCGATCGAGCGTGGCCGCATCACCGCCGAGCAGATGAAGCTGGCCGCAGATCTAGCGGAGAAATATGCCGCCGCGGGAAAAGCCCAGATTCGTCTCTCCAACAAGCAGAACATCATTCTGCCGAACGTGCCGACTGAAAAGCTCGACGGCCTGGTCAAAGAGCTGACCGGTGTCGGTCTTGCGCCGCACGCTCCGCTTTGGCGGACCAACCTGATCTCCTGCACCGGCACGCAGTTCTGCAACCTCGCCATCGTGGAGACCAAGGCGCGGGCGCAGAGAATCCTGAAATTCCTCGAGGAAGAGTGCGACATCGATTCGCCGATCTTCATCTCGGTCACCGGCTGCCCGAATTCCTGCGGCCAGTACCAGATCGCCGACATCGGGCTGATGGGCGTGGTGTGCAACTTCCGTGGCGTTCGCGGCACGGAGGCGTACAACGTCCTGCTCGGCGGCGCGCTCGGCGCCGATCCGCATTTCGCGACGCTCACGCTCAAGAAGGTGCCGGCCGATTACGTGCACGAATCGATTCGGAAGCTCGTCGAGGCGTACAAGGCGAATCGCATTGATTCCGATGAAACCTTCCGGCAGTTCCTGAGCCGCCACACACCGGAGCAGTTGTCCGCGTGGCTCACAATTCCGGAAATGGCCGAAGTGAAGTAACGAACCATGCGCCAAAAGCGGGGGGATGTGCATTTCTGCGCGCCGCGAAAGCGGGCGCAGCAGTTGGAGCCAGGTGGGGGATGTGAATCGCGGGATAGGTATTTCTCGCGAGTTGTAGGGGAAAACAGGGTTCGTCAGGTATGGATTCGGTAGGTTTCTTTGCCAATGCCGCGAGAACCGGCGGACATGCTGCATATCATGTACTTAACTCAGCGGTTTATCAGGGCGGCGCGCAGGCAAAGGAGTTGCACATGTCGGATCGTGGGATTGTTTCGTTATCAGAGGCAGGCACGGTCACAGAGGAACGGTTGATCGTCAGGAGTTTTCGGCCGGAGGATTTGGATGAGGTCATCTCCCTGAAGCAGTGCGGCGCGCGCATGCTTTGCTGCGATTGCGAGACCGATTTCGCGAACATCACGAAAACATACTTCAACCGGGCACACAATCACTTCTGGGTCGCCGAATCGCAGGGCAAGGTGGTCGGCACGCTGGCCCTGGTGGTGGACGAAGAGGTGATCGCGCATCTGCATTGCCTGCTCGTCGCCGGCGACTGGAACGAGGGGCACGTCGTGCGCCGCCGACTCATACGCGTGGCGGCGAGCCACGCGCGTGATCACGGCAGCCTGAAGCTGGTGCTGCACGCCAACGTCAACGAGCACCGCGCCGCCGCCTATCTGCATCGTCTCGGCTTCGAATTCTCGCGCCATCGGGAAGTGAACGGGAAGCCGGCGCTCGAGTTCTATCTGAATCTGTATCAGCGGCCGGAACTGGGGACGGGTGCGGCATAACGGCCGCGTGAGGCCCGCAGGAGCGCGGCTCCACCGACAATGATTCCCAGGAGCTGCAGCACCGCGCCGACGAATAGCCCCTGCACCACGGAACGATCCTGGACAGCAGCGACGAAGACCCCGGCCGCAGAGAACAACCCGATCAAGACCATACAGGCACTGACGATCGCAGCACCATGCGGACGGAGGCGGTCACTCACCATCGTCTGCATGGCGATCATGCCGATGCCGATCAGCCAGGGGACGATTGCGCCGCTGAGGAGATGTCGCCACGCCGCGCTGTAAAAATCGCGTTGCACAGCATCGTCGGCGGCCATCATGCCAAGGCCGATCACCAGCGTCGCGAAAGACGCCATCACCAGCCATCCACCCCCTCCAGCGCGCCAAGCCCCGCGCGGGAAGCCGACGAAATACAAACCAATGCCCGCGATCATCAGCGTTGCTCCCGCGATGGCGAGTGCAGGGCGCCATACGGAGGCGCCGGCGAGCAGAGCGCCGACGTTCACCGCGCCCATCGACACGAGCCACGCCCGCACGCGCGGCCGCTTCTCCGGCGATCCACGCAGCGCATTCCACCAGCGGACGCCCATCGCCATCATCACATTCGGGAGCACACCAACCGTTGGAACGAGAAAGAGAATCAGGCGTGCCCGGGGTTCGGCTTCGACGCCATCGCGCCAGAATTTGATGCGCAACGCCAGTTCGGCAGTGATCCACAGGAGCGTCCACTGCAGCGCGACGCCGCGCCAGAGCTGCTCAAGGTCGAGCCCGATTTTGCCCGCAGCGCGCGAGAGCCCGATCAACTGCCGGCCCGCCATGAGGGCGGCGCCGAGAGCCAACACCGCCGCCACCGCGATTTCCACGATCGCCCGTCCGCCGACATCGCCGAGCATCATGGCCGCGATCATTCCGAGAAGCCCCGCGCCGAGGACGATCCACTCGGCGCGTCGGGATCGCTCGGATGCCCCGGCCATCGCCAGCAGCAGGACGCCGACCCAGCCGTCGACCGAGTCGTAGATTCGCCAATGAACAAGGGCCCCGAACTGCCCTTCGATGCCCGGTGCCGTCAGCAGGGCCACCGCGACACACACGCGCAGGATCGCCTGCAGCAAGAGCAGACCGACGATCATCCCGAGGAGCACCAGTCCCCCATTCGTCCCGTTTTTTCGTAATTCCGCCGCATTGCTTTTATTCATTTCCGCATCATAAACGCCCGTTGGCGCCCTCGCATGCAAGGCAATTGTTATGGGCGCGGGCTTCCCCAAATCTTCGACCGCCCAGCAATTCGCTGCGAGATGTGTCCCACATCCATGAATCTTGCCCAAGTTCTGCAAATATTGCATGCTGAAGTGGTGAACGCCGATGAAATCAGCAGCATTTGAGGACTACATGCAGTATCGACATCCCGCCGCTCCGCATCGCCGATTCCGCGCTTTGCTCGAGAAGCTTGAGCCCCGCACGCTTCTTTCCGCAGTCACGCCGAACGATCCGCAGTTTTCCAGCCAGTACGCGCTGCAGAGAATCGACGCTCCGGACGCCTGGAATATCACGACCGGTTCGAACGATGTGGTCGTCGCCGTGCTCGATTCCGGCATCGATACCACCCATCCCGATCTTGCCGCCAATCTCTGGACGAATCCCAATCCCAACGCCAATCCCGCCGAACCCAACGCGATCCATGGCTGGAATTTTCTCGACAAGAGCAACGACGTTTCCGACAACTATCTCCATGGGACCGCGGTGGCGGGCGTCATCGGGGCGGTCGGCAACAATGGGGTGGGCATCAGCGGGGTGGATTGGAACGTGAAGATTCTGCCGATCGTGGTGGGCACGATTTTCGGCGTCGATGACAATGCGGTGGCCGCGGGCATCAACTATGTTACGCAGCTCAGGAAGCAGGGCGTGAACATTGTGGCGATCAACGCCTCGTATCTCTCCTTCACGCCGCCGACTTCCGCGGAGATCTCGGCGATTCAGAACGCCGGGAACGCCGGCATCCTGTACGTCGCCGCCGCGGGGAATGCAGGCCTTAACCTGGACAACTTCTATCCCAGCAGTTATCTCCCCTCGAATCTCATTTTCGTCGCCTCCACCGATGAGAACGACCACCTTGCCTCCGATTCCTCCTATGGCCACGGCACAGTTGCGGTCGGTGCGCCGGGCGTCGATATCACCACCACCATTCCCGGCGGGAACTACCTGACGCTCTCCGGAACATCCTTCGCCGCGCCCGTGGTCTCCGGCATCGCGGCGCTGCTGAAATCCCGCTATCCCACTGCCACGATGGCCCAGATCAAAAATGCCATTCTGTCTTCGGGCGACCCCGACCCCGCTCTCGCCGGCAAGACGATCACCGGCAAGCGGGTCAACGCGTTCAAGGCGCTCCAGGCGCTCGACGCGCAGGTGGCGCCGATCGGCGCCGTGCAAACGCTCAACGCCTCCGCCGTCGCGGGTTGGGCCTACGATGCCAACGCCGGCGCAAACCCGATTAACGTCCAAGTCTCCATCGACGGCCATCTGCAGCCTGCCATCACGGCCAATGGCGCCGATCCCACCGCTCCGCAGGCCGCCTACAAAACACACGGCTTCACCTACACCTTCTCCAACCTCTCCGCCGGCACGCATGCCATCAAAGTGTTCGCCCTCGACAATCTCACCGGTGTTCCCACGCAAATCGGCAGCGGCACCGTCATCGTCAATCATCCCGCCACGGGCACGCTGCTCATCACGGCGGCCGCCATCACCGGCACGGCGAAAGATCCCGATACGCCCGGCAAGCCGGTGCAGGTGCAGCTCAATCTCGACGGGAAGGCCTGGAAGACACTTGTCGCGACGCCGAATCAGCGTTTCTCCGTACCGCTGTCGCAACTCCCCGCCGGCGTCCATCGGCTCGATGCGTACGCCCTCGACACCTTCTCCGGCAAGGGGCAATGGCCGCCCGCGATTATCGGCACCGCCGTGGTTTCCGGAAACCGACCGCCCGCGGGACTCGTGGAGTCGTTCAGCGCTGCGGGCATCGTGGGCTATGCTTTGGATCCCGACACGAGTAAGCCGATCCAGGTGCGTTACCGCATCGACAGCGGTGCCCCCGTCTTGGTGCTCGCCAATCGGCCGCACGCGGGGTCTTACAACGGGCACGGATTCAGCATTCCGCTGCCGCAGCTTCCTGCCGGCGATCACACCATCACCGTTGAAGCGATTGACCCCGTCAGCGATCAGCTCGTGCAGCTTACGTCGCAGACCCTGACCGTCGCGAATCCCGAAGGCAACATGCTTCCGACCGGGGTTGTGCAGTTCACGACTCTTCCCACCGGCGCAACGCATGTCGGCGGGAGCGTCACCGATCCGGATGCAGCCGTTGCCCCCACCCTCCGCATCGACATTGACGGCAGGCCGGGCACCCCGTTCGCGGCCATCGCCACAGCCTCGCCCGGCACGTTCAATTTTGGACAGAACCTCAAGCTCCCGAGCGGTGCGCACCGCATCGATGTCTACGACCTCGATCAGCCCTCCAACATACCGGTTCTCCTGGCCCGCCAACTTGTCGGCCATACCCCCGTGAGCGGCACTATCATCTCCGCCAAACCGCGGCAGATGACCGGTACCGTGGCCAGCAGCACGGGCACTGCCTTCCTCCGGCTTGATATTGATGGCCTCATCGGCGCGCTCCTCACCGTGAGGCCTGGCCCATTCACCGTCGCCGTACCGCCACTCCCCACCGGCAGCCACCATCTTGTGCTCAACCTGATTGATCCTGTCACGCTCGACACCACGGCCCTGTTCGACAACAGCATCGTGTACGCCTGACCCCTCAGCACCCAATTCCGTTCGAACAAGAAGAGAGCCCGGAGATGCGATCTCCGGGCTCTCCTGATTTCTGCTGGATATGTGCGTCAGAGTGATCAGACTTCCAGAAGCAGGCGTGTCGGATCTTCGAGCGCCTCCTTCATTTTCACCAGGAACGTCACGCTCTGCTTTCCGTCCACGATGCGGTGATCGTACGTCAGCGCGACGTACATCATCGGGCGAATGGCGATCACATCCTTGCCGCCCTCGTTCAGGACGACGGCACGTTTCTCGATCTTGTGCATGCCGAGAATGCCGGACTGCGGCGGATTCAGGATCGGCGTGCTGAGCAGCGATCCGAAGACGCCGCCGTTGGTGATGGTAAAGGTTCCGCCGGCCATGTCGTCGACCGTGATCTTGCCGTCGCGCGCCTTGGTGGCGAGCCGCTTGATTTCCGACTCCACCTTGGCCATCGACATCAAGTGGGCATCGCGGAGCACCGGCACCATGAGGCCCTTCTCGGTGGAGACGGCAATCCCAAGATGCACCGCCTTGCGCTTGATCATGGTGTTGCCGTCAACGGACCAGTTCACCTGCGGCACAGCGCGAAGTGCGTAAATGACCGCCTTCGCAAAGAACGACATGAACCCAAGCCCGATCCCGTGCACCTTCTCGAACTGCTCCTTGTACTTCTCGCGAAGGGCCATGACTGCGCTCATGTCGATTTCGTTGTATGTCGTCAGGCTGGCGGTCGTGTGCTGGGCTTCGACGAGCCGGCGGGCGATCGTCTGCCGCAGCTTGGACATCTCCTCCCGCTCCTCCCCTTCGGCCAACGGGCGCGAAGGCGCCGCGGGAGCGGCGGGCCGTGCGGGCACCGCCGTGGTGCCCGGCGTATTGAGAAAACCGTTGGGCGCCTGCTGCTTCTGGGAGGTGGCGGCTGCATTCGCATCCGACATATGGATCGGCGTATTCCCGATTTTTTCGAGGTAACTCAACACATCTTCTTTCGTCAGGCGTCCGCCCGGACCGGTCGCGGGAATCTGCGCCCCCTGCAGCTTGTTTTCCACAACGAGCGTCCGCACCGCCGGCGAGAGATCATCCAGCGACGCCTTTTTCAGATCGAAGACTGCCCCGCCCGTGGGCGTCGCCGGCGTGGCTTTCGCGGGCGCCGCAGGAGCCGCGCTCGCAGCGCCCTTTGTTCCCGCCGGATCAATCCTGGCAATCACATCCCCGACGTTCACCGTCGCGCCTTTGTGAGCCATGATCTTGAGCGTCCCGGATTTCCCCGCAGGCAGTTCCACGGTCGCCTTGTCCGTCTCGAGCTCCGCGACGACATCATCCGACCCGACGTAATCACCATCCGCCTTCACCCACTTCGCGATGGTCGCTTCGCTGACGGATTCTCCGAGACCCGGAACTTGCAGATCGACAAGAGCCATACGTGAAATTCCTATTTCAGATAAGTCATACACGGGAATTCATTGCCAATTGCCCACTGCCCATTGCCAAGTGGATTCGCTTCAATCGGCAATCGGCAATGGAAAATCGGCAATCCGTTACTTTCCTTCTTTGCTGACCGCCACTTCGATGTTCGTCGCGGCCGCCGCTTTCATCTCTTTGCCATCCTTGGGAGCATCGAGCGGCCTGGCGTCGCGGATTTCCTTGCTCGCGATGCTGGTGCCCAGCGCCCGCGAAATGATGTCCCGCTGCTCGTGCTCGTGCTGCTCGTGGCTGCCTGCCGCGGGCGACGCCGAAGGCTTGCGCCCGATGTAGAACAGTTTCTTCATTCCGATCCAGTGATAGTGCAGCTTCGCCCCGATGAAGGGGTACACGCCGTTGTTCCGCGGCTCTTCCTGCACCCACACGATTTCCACATCCTTCGGGTAGGTTTTGCTGATCTCCGTCAGGCGATCCGCGTTGAACGGATAGATTTGCTCGAGCCGGATGATCGCCACGTCCTGAATATTCTTCTTCCGCCGCTCCGCCAGCAGGTCGTAATAGATCTTGCCGGAGCAGATCAGGATGCGTCGGACCTTCGACTTCTCGATCGGGTCGGTCTCATCGATCCAGTCCTGGAAACCCGCCGCGCTCGCGAATTCATCCAGTGTGCTCACGCAGAGCGGATTACGCAGCATGCTCTTCGGGCTCATGACAATCAGTGGCCGGCGATATGGGCGCTTCACCTGGCGCCGCAGCAGGTGGAACAATTGCGCCGGCGTCGTTGGATAGCAGACCTGCATGTTGTCTTCCGCGCAGAGCTGCAGGAAGCGTTCGAGGCGGGCATGGGAGTGCTCCGGCCCCTGCCCGTCATATCCGTGCGGCAGCAGCATCACCAAACCGTTGTATTTGCCCCATTTTGATTCGCTGGAGCTGATGAACTGGTCGATGATCGGCTGGCACATGTTCACGAAATCGCCGAACTGCGCTTCCCACATCACCAGTGCATGCGGGTCCGCCGATGCAAATCCATACTCAAATCCGACGACCGCAAATTCGCTCAGCATCGAGTTCACGACCATGAACCGCGACTTGTCCACCGCGAAATTCGCCAGCGGCACGTACGGCCGGCCGTTCTCATTGTCGAACCACACCGCATTGCGATGGCTGAACGTCCCGCGCGACACATCCTGGCCCGTCAGCCGGATCCACGTTCCTTCATTGATCAGCGACCCCATCGCCAGCATTTCGCCGCAGCCCCAGTCGATCCCCGTCTCCTCCGTCACATTCTTCAGCCGCTTCTCCATCATGCGCTGCACAGTCTTGTGAATGTGGAACCCCTCCGGCACCTTCGTCAGCGCCACGGTGATATTCTTCAGCGTCTCCTTATCGACGCCTGTATTGCAGCCCCATTCGCTCGAGTTCTTCGGCAGCTTCAGGAAATTCGCCCACGGGCCGTGCACCGGCGGCGGCGCGTCCGAGGGCTTGAAGTTTTCCGCGTACTCTTTCGCCTTGTCGAGGTGCTCGCGGACCTTCGCCTTCATCTCGTCGACTTCCGCCTTCGTGAGAACCTCCGATTCGATCAAGCGCTCGGCGTATAGCTGCCGCACGGTCGGATGCTTCACAATTTCGCGAGCCATGACCGGCTGCGTAACGGATGCGTCATCCGTTTCGTTGTGCCCGCGCCGGCGATAGCAGACAAGGTCGATGATCACGTCTGCCTGGAACTTCTGCCGGAATGCCATCGCGAGCCACGCTGCATGCACCACCGCTTCCGGATCATCCCCGTTGACGTGGAACACCGGCGCCTGAATCGCCTTGGCGATGTCGGTCGGATAGCGCGTGAATCGCCCATCGCTCGGATTGGTGGTAAACCCGACCTGGTTGTTGATGATGATGTGGATCGTCCCGCCGGTGCGATACGCTTCCAGCTCCGAGAGGAACAGCGTTTCCGCCACGATCCCCTGTCCGGTAAACGACGCATCGCCGTGCATGAGGAGCGGAATCGTCCGGTCGCGGTTGTTGTCCCCCTTACGGTTCTGCTTCGCCCGCACCGACCCTTCGATGATCGGATTGATGAGCTCCAGGTGGCTGGGGTTGCTCGCGAGCGACAGGTGTACCATTTTCCCGTTGGCGGCCTTGAAGTCGTAGGCATACCCGAGGTGATATTTGACGTCCCCATCCCCGGGCGTCTTCGCCGAAGGCCGCCCCGCGACTTCGCTCACGATCATTTCGTAGGGTTTGCGGAGAATATGCGCCAGCACGTTCAAGCGCCCGCGATGCGCCATGCCAATGGCGAGTTCATCCATTCCCAGCTCCGCCCCCTTGTCGATCAGCGCGTCCACCAGGGGAATCAGCGCATCACCCCCTTCGTTGCTGAACCGCTTCACGTTCTTAAATGCCACCTCGAGGAAAGTCTCGAATCCCTCGGCAGCCGTCAACCGCTCCATGATCTTCCTGCGATCCTCGCGGCTCAGCGCCGGCTTATTCAGCGTCGGCTCCATGTTCTCCAGAAGCCACGCGCGCTGTTCCGAGTCACGGATGTCCATGAACTCCACGGCGAACGTGGAGCAATAGGTCTCTTTCAACTGCCGCACAATCTCCCGTACCGGCGCCCGCACGCCCCCGCGAAATGTGTCCGCGGTGACCACCCGCTCCAGGTCGCTTTCATCGATGTTGAACTCCGAGAGCTCCAGCAACGGATGATGCGTCATGTTGTGGCCGAGCGGATCGAGATTGGCGATCAAATGGCCCAGCTCGCGATAGGAGTGGACCATGTCGGCGATCTGCATGAACCGCCCCGGCCCCTTCTGCAACTCCGCGGCCGCGATCTGCGAAATCTCGCGATTCCCCGCGCCCGCAGCCTCTGGCTGACCGTTGACCGCCCCGAGCTGCCCTCCCCCCGCCGCCGCCGCTGCCGCCTTCTCCATCGCAGGCCGCGCCGCGGCCAGCTCAAAACCAGCAAAAAAGTACGCCCACTGGGGGTCCACCGAATTGCGGTCCCGCTTGTAAGCTTCAAATTGCTGTTCAATGAATTCGACGTTACCGGCGTTTATCGCGTCCATGGGCACCAGAGCCGAACCATTCGCCGCGCCCGCTTGTTGTGTAGCCACGACCGAAGTCTCCAAAAACCAAAGAGACCCCCGGGAAATCCCAGGGGAGCATCCGCGGCCGGGACCATCAGCGCCCCCGGTTGCCGCACCATTCGTCTTTTTAGACTATCGGTGCTCCACCCGAGTTCGCTCGATTCCGATCCAAGCCCGGAAGAATATCCTACGCACCCCCAATGGCCATTACCACAGAAAGAATGCGCCATATATTCACCAATGCGTATTTAGTGCCAAACTGCTCAAACCTGTTGGGAAATTCGTAAATAAGTATCCACTCAAATCGAGACCGGAGAAGAGTTGTCAGCGTCGGCCGGGCGCTCGATGGTGGGTTGCCGTCACGCCAACAACGATCATGACCGTTAGCCCAACTTCCGCAGTTCGCGAAAGGGCCGCTGGGATGCCTGGTGCGGGTTGCGGGTGATTGTTATTCATGAGCGCACGTTCCGGCGATGCCATCGCCGGCCTTTAGAGGTTACACGAGTGCCATGACCGTGAGGGTGGCGTCGAGGGTGGTGACGGTGCCGAGGTTATTGGAGAAGACGGCGCGGTAGTGGTAGCCGTTCTGCGTGGAGCCGGCGGTGAAGGAGTAGGAGGTGCTGGTCGCGCCGGTGATGCTGGTGAATGTCTTGCCGCCGTCGGTGCTGACCTGCCATTGGATGCGTGGGGTGGGGGAGCCAGTGGCGGAGGCGGAGAAGGTGACGGTGGCGCCGGCGGAGACGACCTGTGACATGGGCTGGAGCCGGATGGCAGGAGCGGCGCCGGCCGGTCTGTAGCTGCTGGTGGCGCTGGCGGGATTGAAGTCCCAATCGCCGGCGAAGGAGTAGCGAATGGTGTAGGACTCGCCGCTGCTGAGGTTGGGGGTGGCGAAGAGTGATGAGAAGTTGCCGTTGGCGTCGATGGCGGCGGCCTGCGTGACGCCTGCGAAACGGATGGAGACGACATCGCCGGCAGGCGCCACGGCGCCGGCCCCAATGTGACCGGAGACCTGCGTGATGCTGCCGTCGGAAGCGGCTGCCTTCGCGGAAAGGTTCGAGAAGGCGGGAGTGGCCGGATCGATCTCGATCGAGTCGTAATTGACGGTGTCGGCATAATTGGGATCGCTGCTGGTAAACGATGCGATGGCGTAGTAATAGCCGGCATCGACGGGCGGGTCGGAAGTGCCGCCGTAGTCGAAGGTCGTAGTGCCGCTCACGGGGGTAACGCCATCGATGCCCAGAACGCTGACGCTCGCGCCGTGCGGCTGGCCGTCATAGGTGAAGATTCCGCCGGTGACCACAAGCGCAGGCGTGGCCGGATCAATTGTGAAGGTGGTGGAGGCAGAGGCATGGGTGAAGTTGGAATCGCTGCTCGTGAAATCAGCCTCGACGTTGTAGGTGCCGGCGTTGGTGGGCGGGGTTGAGGAGCCGTCGTACAGATAAGTGATGATGCCTGAGATGGGGGTGATGCCATCACCGGCGACGGCGGCAGCGGTGGCGCCTTGCGGGGTGCCGTCATACGTGAAGGGACCCGGATTGAATATGATTGTGGGCAGAATCGGTCCGGCGGCGGGGTCGATGGTGAGCGTGGCGGTTTTGGTGATGTCGGTGTAATCCTGATTATTGCTGGTGAAAGTAGTGACGACGGTGTAAGTGCCGGGGTTGATGGGGGGCGTCGCGGAGCCGTTGTATGTGGAGGTGTAGGTGCCGTTGACGGGGGTGAGGCCGTCAACGCTGAGGGCGACGGTGGGGATGGTCTGCAGGCCGCCGTTGTAGGTCACCTCGGTATCGGGGAGTGCCATGGTGGGGGTGGCGGGGTTGATGGTGATGGTGGAGGTTCCGGTGGCGCCGCCGTAGTTGGGATCGCTGCTGGTGAAGGTGGCCTGGACGATGTAGCTGCCGGACTCGGCGTAGGGGGCGGTGGAGAGTGCGGTGGGATAGGAGGCGGGGGCGTAGAGGAAGGAGAAGGTGCCGGCGAGTGGGGTGATGCCGTCGGTGGCATAGGCGACGGCGGAGGCGGAATGGGTGTTTCCGTCGAAGGTGAATAGTCCGCCGGTCACGACGACCGCGGGCGCAGAAAGCACGTGGAACTGGAACGTCGCCATGCTCGAGCCGACGCTATTGGTGGCGACGAACGTCGCGCTGTTGTACCCCGCTTCGGATGCGTCCGGAGTGTAGGTCACCACACCGGTGGTCGGGTTGACGGACATCGTGGAAGGACCGCTGGTCATCGCATAAGTCGGCGGCTCGTTGCCGTAACCAAGCAGCGTGACTGACAGGCTCTGTCCGACTTCAACATAAGCGGACGACATCACGGCTCCGCCCCAAAGGAAATTGTAAAGAGATGGAGCGGAAAGGGCGGAGCCGCTTGCAAGTGCGGAAGGGGGGGATGCAACGCCAGAGGCATCGACGGCGACGACTTCGAACGTGCCGCTGGTGAGGTTGAGCACTACGGAAGTGCCGGTGGTGGAGGCGACGCCGACGTAGTAGATCGTGGCGCCGCTGCCTTTGGGGCTGTGGAGGACTTTGCGTTGGAGGACGTTGTAATGGTCGGCGCCTGGCACGGCGTACCAGGAGACACGGATGGAACTCGTGGTGGCGCCGCTGACCGTCACGCCGGTCGGAGCGGGCAGGGAGGTGGCAGGCGTCACACTCCCGCCGCTGACTGTATGCTGCACGGTGGTCGACGATTTATGTGCACGCCATCCGCGCGGCATCATGTGGAAAAGGGGCAAACTGCTCAGTAACGTGCGCGACTCGAGGCTCTCCACCGCCAGCGAAGATGCGCGCACCCAGCGCGTCCTTCTCATCAACTGCGCGTCTGACCGGAATGGAAGCGACAGCAACCGACTCATTGAAAAATGAGTACGCATGACATCCTCCGATCCCTTTCCCAGATCGACTTGTGCAACGAAGCCAGCCTGATCAAACGCTCACGCCACCGCTGCGCATACATTGTGAGATATCTGCACAGAAACGCACAAGAGAATTCCGAATGGGTATTTTTAGCCTTTGTTTGGATGGCGCATTTCCGGAGCGAGGTTCGTCTCCACTGCTTCCTCCGGGCGGTCCGCGATGCGCCCCTGTAAGCTGCACCGGGAACGCGACTTGCTTCTTGCGCTGCCCCGCGCCAGAATCGGCCGCATGGCGACGAGCGTTCAAAAGCAGGTGCAGCTTCCGCTGGCGATGGCCGTTCGCATTGCGTTCAATTCCCTGCGTGTGCGCCTGACCCGTTCGATTCTGACGGGGCTGACGATCATCATGGCGATTGCGTTTTTGACGAACATCTGGACGACGCGGTCGTTTGAGCCGGCGGTGCAGACGGCGTCGCTGCGGGCGCAGGGGGTGACGAATCCGCCGACGATGGCGAGTTCAAATGCCCGGACGATCTGGCTGGTGACGCTCTCGCTGCTGGTGTGTGCGGTGGGGATTACCAACGCAATGCTGATGTCGGTGATGGAACGGTTTCGCGACATAGGCACGATGAAATGCCTCGGCGCGCTGGACTCGTTTATACTGAAGCTGTTCTTTCTGGAGTCGCTCTTTCTGGGGCTTGCGGGGTCGTTTGTCGGGGCGATTGTGGGGGCGGGCCTGACGGTGCTTTCGCTGCTTTTCAAGTACGGGCCGCTGACATGGGCGCACACACCGTGGGGGGAGGTGCCGTTGATCCTTGCGGCGGCGACGGGGCTGGGGGCGTTTCTGACGTCCGCGGCGGCGTATTATCCGGCGCACAAGGCCGCACGCATGCCGCCGATCGAAGCGATGAGAGCCGACGTTTAAGGGATTTCATGACCGACGTGGCGCCGCCATCTCCCGCTCCCCCCATTCCGGAAGCCCGGGAAGAAATCGTGCGCACCATCGACGTCACCAAGGAATACCAGCTCGGCGATGACACGTTGCGGGTGCTGAAGGGGATCACGCTGACGCTGTACAAGGGGGAGTATATCTCCATCATGGGCCCCTCCGGTTCCGGCAAATCGACGCTCTTCAACGCCATCGGCGGCCTCGATAAACCCACCTCCGGCAAGGTCTTCATCGATGAGGTCGACATCGCCCAGCTCGACGCCCTCGAACTCGCGTGGCTCCGCTGCCGCAAGATCGGCTACATCTTCCAGACCTTCAACCTCATTCCCGTCATGACTGCGCTCGAAAACGTCGCCCTCCCCATGATCTTCGGCGGCATGTCGACCGCCGACGCCAATGACAAGGCCGCTGAGATCCTCAAACGCGTGGAGCTGGGACACCGCCTCTTCAACAAGCCGTCCCAGCTCTCCGGCGGCCAGCAGCAACGCGTCGCCATCGCCCGCGCCTTCGCCAACGACCCCGCCATCATCCTCGCCGACGAACCGACGGGGAATCTCGACCTGAACACCGGCAAAGCGATCATCGAGCTGCTGCGCCAGATGAACAAGGAGCGGGGCGTCACCATCATCTCCGCCACGCACGACTTCAAGATGCTCGACGTCTCCGATCGCATCATCTGGATCGTCGACGGGCAGATCGACCGCATCGAAAAACGCGAGGATGTGAAGATCAACACCGGCGAGATTCACTGAAAAAAAGCAGTGGCCGCCGTCTGAATTGGTTATATAATTAACTGATGGACTTCAGGTGGAACAGCTGGAACATCGACCACATTGCCGAGCACGGTGTTGCTCCTGAAGAAGCCGGTTACGTAATCGAGCGCGCCCGCCGTCCATTCCCTCGCTATGATGGCAATGGGAAATACCGGGTCTGGGGTCAGACCGCCGATGGCTTCCACCTTCAAGTGATTTTCATCTATGACCCGCCGGGCGTCGTGTTCGTGATTCACGCACGCCCGCTTAACGATCACGAAAAACGCCTCTTTCGGAGGACGCAACAATGAAAAATATCGTCGCCGCAAAAGTATCAAAACCCTACACCGCCATGACAACGGCTGAACTCCGTGAAGCCACCCGCCCATACGACCTGCCGACCGCGGGCAACAAACTTCCCGGGAAACCTCTGACCGCATTACAGCGCCGGAAGTTTGAGCGCGCTCGCCGCCCCGGCCGCCCCCGCATCGGCAAAGGCGTCCAGGTCATCAGCATGAGCGTTGAAAAAGACCTCCTCAAACGCGCCGACGCCCAGGCGAAATCCGAAGGCATCTCCCGCGCGGAACTCTTCGCCCGCGGTCTCCGCGCCATCCTCCCCCGCCCTACCTCCCGCAAATCCGCCTGATCCGCAACGCCCTCGCGTCTCAACGCCACCAATGGCCGCTTCGCGCCCTTTAACGCGGGTTATCCTCAGCCGCGTTTATAGCACCAGGCACTCCAAACTCCGCCCCATTCCCCAAGCCCGCCAAGATCAAATCCCGCCTCCGCGACATTCACCAACCCCTCCCCACAGCCGATACATCTATCGAGGCTATTTGTATCGAAAGGTTTCTGTATGCCCCCCCGCCTCATTCTCGGACCCCTCCTCCTTCTCACGCTCGCCGGCATCGCGCGCGCCGATAATTCGCGCCTCTCCTTTCCGACCTTCGGGCTCTCCTGCGTTCAGCCGGCGAACACGACCATCCAGCTCACCAGCGAACCGGGACACGTCGTGCTGATGCGTTCCCCCGGCGCGAATTTACTCATCGAAGTCCAGCTGCAGGTGGACCATACTCTCGACGAGTTCGCCGGCGCCCTCGCCTCACGTAACGGCATCCCCATCGACAACGGCACCTTCTCCATCGGCGGCGAGCGCGCCGTCAAAATCGCCGGCGCCACTCCCGATGGCGTCTTCCACAGCGTCTTCATCATCATTCACCAGGGCCGCGGATACCTCTTCAATTGCGTGGGCCGCAACAGCGAGGCGAACGACCAGTTACTCGCCGCCGTTCTGCCGACAGTCCGCCTCGAATCGCCCGACGCCCCCTCCCAGCACGTCGACGCCTTTTTCCCGCGCCCGCTCACGATCTTCAACGAGATGACCATGAACGTGCCATCCTGCCTCCGCACCTACCGGCGCGATGAACACGCCGTCATGCTCGGCGCGCACGATTTCCTCAACAGCGCGGATCCCTTTTTCATCAACATCCAGACCATCAACCTCCCCAACACCCGCCGCTTCAGCGATATCTACGATTCCCTCGGCCCGATTCTGCAGCAGAAACTGCATCTGGACGAAGTCCCCTCCTGGCGTCCGCACCCCTCCGTGCCCAACCTTTTCGTGAGCCAGTTCGTCGGCCAGCCCGACCCCGCCAACCCCGAGCGCCGACTCCTGACCCGCTATGCCGCCCTCGATCTTGGCGCCGGCCACTACATCCAACTCGTCTTCACCGTTCAGGACGACAAGGAACTCGACATCCAGGCGTACAGGGATGCCACCGACCGCATCCTCGAATCCGTTTCCGTCGTCGCCCACGCCGCCGCCGATTCCCAGTAGTTTCCGAGTTCCGCCTTCGCGCGGCTTCGCGACCGGCGGGTTAGCATCCCGTCCCCACAAACAGTACATTACCCGTTCCGCGAGCGCCCGTAGCTCAATTGGATAGAGCATCCGCCTTCTAAGCGGACGGTTGTGGGTTCGATTCCCGCCGGGCGCAGTATTCGGTAACCCCTGTAAAATCTAGACTTGCGAGCGATTTCCGCGTGATGGAATTGCGGCCGGGACCAGGGCCAAAAAGTGTACCGTACACTTTATAAGCGTGAACGGCACCCTTCTTTGGCCGGCTTCTCCGATGGGATCGGAAGAAGGAGCCGGTCGCATGCCGCAGGGCAACACCCATATTCCGAACTACTGCCGCCACAAGGCGAGAGACCTGGCGTTCGTCCGTCTCGACGGGCGCACGCTCTATTTGGGCCGCTATGACACGCCTGAGTCGAGGGCGGAATATGACCGGGTCGTTGGACTCTGGACGCTCAACGGGCGGCGGCTGCCGCAAGAGTTCCAGAAGCAGGAGATTCCGGCGTCGGCGTTGATGACACAGTCGGTGCGCGACATTTCGTCCGCCTCTGCCTATGGACCAGCGCCAGGCGTCTACACCATGGCGCATCTTTGCGGGGACTACCTGACGGAGATGGAGAATCGGTACCAGAGCAAACAGGGCAGCCGACGAACCGAGCTTGGGCGAATCAAAACCACGCTGCGACCGGTCGTCCGATACTTCGGAAAGGAGCCTGCGGCGGACTTCAGTCCGAGGAAATTGAAACTCGTGCGCCAATTCTTCATCGATCTCGGTCACGTCCGGCAGGAGATCAACAAAAGAATGAGAGCCATCCGCAAGATGATGAGGTGGGGTGTGGCGGAGGAGCACATCCCCGCCGAGACCTATATGAAATTCGTGGAGATTGAGCCGCTCAAACCAAATGACTACGGCGTCAAAGAGCCGACGCGCGTCAAACCGGTGCAATCGGAAATGATTGAGAAAACGCTGCCGTTCCTCAATCGGTTTATTGCCGCAATGGTAAAAGTGCAGCTATGTACCGGCGCTCGGCCGGAAGAAATCTGTTTGATGCGAGGCTGTGATATTGAGCGAACGGAGAGAACCTGGATCTATACGCCGCTCACTCATAAACTCGCATGGCGAGGCCAGGTCCGGCAGATCCCCATCGGCCCAAATGCCCAGGCAGTTCTGAAAGATTTTCTGACCGGCGATCCGAAGGCGTTTTTGTTCAGCCCCCGGATCGCGCAGGAGGAACATCTCGCCGCGGCAAGTGCCCAGCGCAAGACGCCACTGTCATGCGGAAATGTGCGCGGCTCAAAGCGAAAGAATAACCCCCTCAAGGAGCCGGGCGAGCGTTACACACCAGACTCCCATTGGCGGGCGATTGTGAATGCGTGTCGGAAAGCCTTCCCATTGCCGGATCATCTCCAGCGGAAACTCGTTACGCCAAAGGGGCGGAAAAGGAAGCCTCGACATGAGACCGTCGCGGAATGGCGCACTCGGTTAACCGAGGAGGGACTGTTTTCGCAGGTGGGCGAATGGGAGCAGGAACATCGGTGGTTCCCTTATCAGATTCGGCACTCCGCAGCGACTTGGCTTCGTAAAAAAGCGGGCATCGAGGCGGCCCAAGTGGTACTTGGTCACCGCCACGTGAAGACGACGGAACGCTACGCTGAGGAAGATTTCGAGCTGGCGAAAGACGCAATGTGGGATTTGGGATGACACGAATTTCTTGTGGGGGTTCTACAGTGCGTTTTCTGACGAATGCTTCAATCGATCAAAACAATTCTCGGCCACGGCGATCAGTAATCATCTCGGGATGATTGCGACGCCCTTTGCAGCCTTTGAGGAGCTCAGACAACTTATACTTATTCTGTCGTGCAGCTTTCTTCTTGGTCTGCTGTGTTTTCCCCTTGGCGATCCCGGCTCTGATCTTGGGCTTATTGGGCTCATTTTTCGTCATGATCCGATCATGGACGCCATCGCGAGTCTTTGCCATGTCCATCTCCTTGGCCCGGTTGCCATGCGCACGTCGTTTTCCACCCACGAGGATACTCGATGGCCACATTTTACGCCGACGAGGAGGCGAGCCGTTATTTTTTATTGGGAGATTTTGTACCAGCCGCACGGCCCCCCAGCCGCATCATGACCTGGTCCACGAAATGATCTGAGCAACCGGGCGATGTGGCGGTGTGGCGGGCTTTTGACGGAACGGAGTGCGCAGCGCTTGGCGTCGCAAAACGCTGCAGCGCCTCCAAACTGGTGAATCGGGTGCCTCCGCATTTAAGAGTCTCCAGCTGGCCGGTGGCGATCCACCGATAGATAGTGGCGCGGCCAATCTTCTTGCCCTTGCGCGCGCTGGGAAGGAACTGGTGGATTTGGCCAATCGGAATGAGCCGCTCAGCAGCGATGTCGATCATTTTCACGTCCTCAATACTTAAAACCTAGACGTGAAATCGACACCGCCGCGACTATAAGTACCCCATCCACTCAATTACTTCTTCCCGATTGCGAAACATTTGCGAGTTACCGGATATTTTGCACCGCACCTTGTCGGCATGACTGGATAGTTTTCCGCGGAGTACTCCGCAGCTTCCGGTCCTGTTCCGACAAGGAGTGCTTTTAATGGCACAAGATTCATCCACACCACCACCGGCGTCCCATGGCCAACCCAATGATCTGCTTTCAGAGTTGAAGGCGTTGCAGGCCGCAAGGGCGGTCGAGGACGCGATCCTCGTTGAACTCATTCGACGAGAAAAGCGGGCGATCCTTGATCGGCTGCGTGGGTATCACCGGGAGATCGGAGCCTGGGCCGAGAACTCGGTGAATGTTCCGCCGCTTCCGCGGCCGCGCCACACGGACGTTCTCGAAGAGATCATTCGGCAGGCCGGTCCGGAAGGGCTGACCGCCGCCGCTGTCGGGGAGAGAGTGTTTCCCAACTCCGTACCTCCCAGGTGCTTGCCCGGAGCGCTTCAGGCTCTGCGGCGTAAGAATGCGGTACGGCTCACGGGCGAGCCGGGTGCGCGCGGCGGGAAATATATCCACAAGTGCTTCTTTTAGGCGGCAGGGGCACTGCGGGTATGCCCTGTGACGAGCAGGTGGTGCTGGCCAAGCAGATTCTTCAACGGAATGGTCTTTCCTCAAAAAAAAATAAAGGAGTAGCTCATGCGATCTCGGAACAAAGTAAGTGTTCGGATGCAGCTTCGGCCCCAATCCGACAAAGAACAATTCGCCTTTCGACAAGCGCTGCGCGTCCTGCTTTTTCAACTGGCCAAGGCCGCGACCCGCAAGTCGAACTCGTAAGGGAGAACTTTCCATGCAACAATCAATCCTCGACAAACTCAAGCATTACGCCGGGCAACGGTATGTCATTCTCGCTCGGTGCAGCGATGCTGACCAAAAGGATTCCTCCACTCCGGAGCAGATTCGCGATATCCATGCCCACTGCGCCGCCGCAGGTCTTATTGCGGCGGGGCGTGATGTGATTCTCAATGGCGTGACGGGAAGTCACCCCGGAAAACGGGATGACCTGAAGATGCTCTTCAAGCGGAAGCAGGAGGATAACGACTACACCCTCCTCATCAGCCTCATTGAGGACCGATTCACGAGAGGCGGGGCTGGCCATGGTCACTGGGCCGAGTATGAATTCCTGCGCCACGGCGTCACCGTCGTGCACCTGCGGAGCGATATCCCGGAGGGGCCCCATGCAACGCTCTTAAGAACCCTGAAGTTTGAATCCGCGCGCGATTTTGCGTCGACGACCTCCATGCGGACCATCGGCGGAGTCGTGAAAGCCCAAGCGGAAGGGCGGGCGCTCGTCCAGAGCCATACCCCATGGGGTCTCGATCGGCTTTACACTACCCCCGATGGGACCAAGTTGTGCATCGTTCGAAAGATGCTGGATGGCACCCAGCAACTTCTCGATCCGGTGACCCGGGAGCTTCGGCGGGTGCTCGGCGAACCGAACAATGGGGCCATCGGTCATTACCGCAAGCAGAAAAAGGACTTGGTATTTCTCGTGCCGGGCGTGGAGCATGTGCGGGAAGTGATCATCCTGATGATGGAAATGAGGTGGCTGCAAGGAATCGGCGGTCATCGGATTGCTGCCCTGCTCAATGCCTTGGACATTCCGGCGCCGGAAGGTGGTCCTTGGACGCAGAGGCAGGTGGAAGTCATCACGGAGAATCTGGTCTACACTGGCGATTCGCTGGGGAACCAAGCCGCCTCCGGCGTATTCAACCGGCGGACCAAGGATGGTGCGGTGAAGCGGAATGTGGATCCGATCGAACTGGCCACGAAACGCTATCTCAAACCGGAGTACTGCCTGCCGGAAGACTGGGTTGAGCAGGATGATCCCTACTTGAAGCACTTCCTCCCCGAGCCCGTGAGGACGGTGGCGGCCAGTAAGATTCGAGAACTGAAAGAGCGCCGTGCCCGTGGGCAGACCAAGAAGTTGGTCCGAAATACGAAGCTGACCAGTGAGTATCTGTTGACGAGTTTGATTCGCGACCCTGATGGCATCTACTTGAAGGGACGGAACTGCGGCCCTCGGGGGAAACAGGTGCGTTACTATGGTCATCCGAAGGCCGCAGAGGACTCGCAGTTGTACGGCCCGAACACAACTTTCAGGGCCGAGGTGCTGGAGAAGGCTATTCTGGAGGCGCTCAGCGAGACGCTCCGCGCCATGCCGGAGTTTGAGGAGGAGGTGCGGCTGGCGGTGGATGTGGCCTGCAACCAGCGCAAGCCCGTTGATCCGCACAGCATCACGGAGTTGAAGCGACAACTGGATAAGACGCAGTCGGACATCAAACTGGTCTACGAGTTGATTACGCCGGAGACCAAGCAGGAGGGGAAGGCCCGTCTGGGGGAACTGGGGCAGAAGCAGCGCGAACTGCAGAAGCAGTTGGCAGAGGCCCAGGCGCTGGCGGAGGAGCCGGCGCTCGACAAGGAGAGACTGGTGCAGTCCATCATCGAGCGGATGATGAACCTTGCCGGCGAACTGGGAAAGCTGCCCACTTTTGCCCTCCGGCAGGTACTGGGGAGCATCACGGACTCCATGGTGGCCAACAGGCACACCCGGGAGGTCACGATGACGTTGAAGCTGCCTCCACAAGTGTTTGTCGGTAAAGATAATAAGAATGTCAGCGATTTGTGTCTGGAAACCAGTTCGGGGTCTCGGATTGGTTCTCAGGCCCAAAATGAACTTGTGATCGCACTTGCGAAGATTAAGTGTAATTATACCCGTGTCAGGGGAAAGCCGTGTTATGAGTGCCGGCGCATCAAGAAGGCGGCGTGAAGGAGCGATGTGGGCGAAGCGGAGAGCAACCGGCTTCTCATCTGGGTCCAGCGATCCCTTCATCGACTTTTGACGGCGAAGCCCATCTCATGATCCCTTGAGATCACTCTGCTCGAGCAGCACGTAATCAATGCGCAATGGATTGAACGGACGAGTGTCGTGCGTCGATCCGATTGTGCCACCCTTGGCAAGCACGAGACGTTGAAGAACAACGCGCTCGTCAGCAGCTGCGAGTGCGGCAATCTCTCCCAGACGAAGAAGTCGCTGCTGTATCGCAGCCTCAAATAGCGATTCCATCCGCGTGGGGCGGTCGGGTGGGACACACCCGGGCTCTTCCTTCCCCCAGCCAAGCCGCCTGAACTCGATCCGGAGCCTTTGATACACGCCTTCGTCAAGTAGTTTGCTTTGCCGCGCCCGGAACATCATGCCGGCCAACGAAATGCCGTAGCGCTCTTTGTATTGGACGAGTCGAATCATGCTCCTTAATGCAAACGCAGCCTCCAGCGCTGCATCTGGAATCAGGAGATGCGATGCGCATTCCATTGCTCGCTTCTCGATTTCGCTCTCTCTCAGCGCCTTCCCACGCACCCAGTTACGGAAAAGGTGACGCGACAACTCGTGAGCTACGTTCATTCGAATGCGGTCATTCGAAAGTTTGGAGTTCACAACTACAACGGGGACTTCTCCGAGCATTGCCGAGAAGCCGTCGATTCGGGCCTCGCTTTCAACCTGAATCACGTGGATTCCGAAATTTTCCGTAAGGCGCACGATGCTAGGAATGGGGAGGTCCTGAAATTTGTAGTAATTCCGGATCTGGCGGGCAACACGGGCTCCGGATTCGTCCGCCGAAATCTCAAACCCTTTAGGACAGTCTACAGGATCATTCACCTTCTTTTCAGCTGCGAAATACGCAAGAAACCACCCGAGCGACTCTCCCTCAAAGCGGCGTTTATCCACAACTCGAACCGACTTCAATGCGCGGTACCGGACCCCGCCGAAAGACGAGCCCCGATTGAAGAACCATTCTCGGCTTCGCTCATAGATGGCAGCGAGCGCATCGAGCATCAAGAGAGAGGAGACGGATTTACCCGTCTCGTATTTAGCGACCGTGGTATGTGAGGCGGGAACTCCCATTGATTGGAGCCGCTGCGCGACTTCTCGCGTCGATAACCCCGACGTTCGGCGTGCCTGCCGCAATCGATCTGAGATTTTGGTGACTGCATCAATCTTTTTCATACTCGGCGAGTTTACAGATGCACCTGCATTTGTAAAGTATATTTACACACTTTTGACAGTCGGTCGTTGGGAAGGTGGCACGAGGCGGACGCGGCTGGCGGCCTCACCTGCACGCTAGTGCAGGTCGGCATGAATCCTTGCATATTTGCACATCAGGGGGCAGCGCGGACATTCCGGCCCTCTCCGCTGTCACGGGGCAACTGGACGTTTCTGGGATCCGACAACGGCGGTCATACCGCCGCCATCCTCTTCTCCTTCATCGCCACCTGCAACCGACACGGCATCAACGTCTTCGATTACCTCCGCGACGTGCTCGCCCGCATCGCGGCACATCCCAAGAACCACCTGGCCGAATTACTACCCGACCGCTGGCAACCCACCCCCACCAACACCATCTGAAATCTTTACCCCTCATCCCGCTTTGCAACCGCCGCGCCACGGCTCACAAATCCTCAAACGTGGTTCGCCGAACGCATACTATGGAACCGTCACAGGTCCGAAACGCAGTACGAAATTTGATTACAGCAAGTTGGGAATTACCTACAAAACAATTATCCATTGGTCTATGGCTTGCCATGGGAACGCCGCTATGTTTGTTCCCGTCGAAGCTGCCGTTTGGTGAACGATTCATCATCTGATCGCTCCTAAACGGGGGGCGTGCCCCATGCCCGCAGTCAACTAGAGATCTATGAACTTTGGGATGAAGCCAATCACCTTTTTGTTGAAGGTCAGCGCTTTTTCTCTCAACCGGTCGAACGCCGCCGCTCAATGCGGTGCCGCGATTTCTGACGCTCGCTATTAGAGGAGTGCCTTTATGCGTCGATCTGCCCGTGCCTCCAGTTTCGTCTTGGCGGCTGCAATTCTGTCCGTATGCGGAGCGCCTCAACTGAAGGCTGACGATACCCCCTCAACGGCGGACTTGGCTGATCAGGTCAAAATTTTGCAATCCGAGGTGGCGGAATTGCGTGCAAAGGAGGATCAGAACTGGTTGACGCAAGAGCGCACCGACCAGATTCGGAAGATCGTGGAAGAAACGCTCGCCGACGCACGCACTCGCAGTCAAAGCGCCGGCGGTGCCGACTACGGATATAACAATGGCTTCTACATTCAAACGCCGGACAACAAATTCAAGTTCATGTTCAATGGCTACATGCAGCTGCGGTATACGTTCACGAATGCCGAATTGCGGAACGCGGAAGCATTCGGCAGCAAGCCCCCGGCGTCAGGAGATGCCAGCGGCATCGACTTTCGGTACATGCGGCTCACGTTCTCGGGGAACGCCTTTACACCGAATCTCACCTATTTGTTCACCGGCGACTTTGCGACTAACTCCACGGACCTAAACAATTTTCAGCTGGTGGACGCCTACGTTGCGTATAAAGTCAACGATTTAATTAATATCCGTGGAGGCGCGTTCCTTGTTCCGTACTCCCGGTTGGAGTACATCTCATCCGGCCTGGCGCTTGTTGATTTCCCGGCACTACTCAATCCATTTGACCCCGCCCGCGCGATGGGTATCAGCGTTTACGGCGACATCATCAAAGACAAGCTTCTCTACGAACTCAACATGAACAATGGTCCGCAATCTAATCACGAAGGGCGCGTCGCAGAACTGGGGGGCATGGAAGACAATCGACCGAGTTTCGCCTCGCGGCTGCAATACTTCGGCGGCACCGGAACACCTGCCGATTTCACCGACGAATCCGATCTCCGCAAAGACAATAGCACATTGGCATGGCTGCTGGAGGGCGCCTTTGGATATGACTCGGCCAACACGAGTTCCAACGCGTTCCCCGGGGCCCAGGGATCGGAAGGCATCGTAGGGCTTTCGACCATCACGTCGCCAGGTTTCGTCTCCAAGTATCCGCTCAATGGCGACCTTTATCGCGCTACCGTCGACGGTGAAGCCAAATACCAGGGCTGGGAATTCCTGGCGGCAGGGTTTTTCCAGCAGATCAACGAGAATCCTGGTGCGGGCGTAACGCTTCCGGCAGGATACACCGATAAGTCCAGTTTTTTTGAAGCATCGTATTACGGCCAAATTGGCTACATGATTACGCCGCAGTTGGAAGTCGTCGGGCGGGCTGGACAGCTTTTGACCGAGGGCGGTCCTAATCGGATGGAGGAATATTCGATGGGCGCCAACTACTTCCTTTTCGGTAAAAACGTCAAATTACAGACCGATTTGACCTACATTCCCAACGAAGCCGCTCTCTCCAATACGACATTTGGAACATTCATCAACACGCAAGACCTTATTGCCCGTGTGCAATTACAACTGAAGTTCTGAACAAAACGGTGAACTGCCGGACGACACCACCCATGAAGGTAACGAACATTTTGCGTCCGCACGCTAGGAGGTGCACGAGACGAAAAGCTCATCGGTATTCGCAAATCCATGCAACGCGATTGGCGCAACGGCAACTTGCCATGCAGAATGGCGAACTTTGTTCGACCGCCGGGGTTTAGGAATGCTACGATTACGGCTGTGCGGCGATTTTTGAGTGACCCCATGGCGACCCGGTAAATACGCACTGTCGGCGACTTATTGCGTGCGCGGATGGCGAGTGGACAATTCTTGATTACCGGTATTCCAGCAGCATGGCCGGGGGGTGGTGATGTCGTTGGCTGCGAGTAATGACCCGAGCCGGCCAGCAAGCGACCGGGGCAAACTGCGTCGATGGGCCTGGGCGCCAATTCCAGTGCTTCTGCTGGCGACGCTGGCACTCGGGTTTGTAAACATCCCTGTGGCCTATGAAGTTCCACTGCTGGTGATGGGATTGAACTTCGTCACGCGGACGCTCGCATGCCTCTGGATCATGTTTCTGTCCGGCCGGAGCTTCCTCAAGTCTGGTGCGCCCGGCCTGCTACTGTTGGGATGTGGGGCCGCGATCTGGGGCATCTCTGGATTTATCGCCTCGCCGTCATTGGCCCCGGACGTGAACTTCAGTGCTGCGGTTAGCAGCGTAGGGCTGTGGGTCTCGGCACTGTGCCATTTAACCGGTGTGGTGCTTTCTATAGGGTCGGCGCGGAACATCCGCCCAGTTCGACTGTGGTTGGGCCTCTGTTATGGCATTTCGTTGTGCCTTGTCGGATTGGTGGTCGTGGCAAAGGTGATGGGGTGGCTACCCACATTTGTGATCGGCGGCCTCGGGGGAACGGCCGTCCGCTCCATTGTTTTGGGTTCGTGTTTTGTTATGTTGACATTGGCGGTTGCATTACTGGAAGAAGCCAATCGTCGCTCATGGTCGAGCTTCCGTCGGTGGTATGCGGCGGCCCTGGCGCTAATGGCAGTCGCCGTCCTTGGCTTGTTGATCGAGCCTTCGTATCCGAATTGGCTCACTTGGATTTCCCGCACCGCGCAGTCTCTGATCGGCATCTATCTGTTCTTAGCGTTGTTGGCGGCAATGCGTGAGTCGGGTGTATCGCTTCGATCCCTCGAGCGACCGGTTCCCCCGCAGGGAATGCCCTATCGTTATGTGGTGGCATTTACTTTTGTGATTACGGCCGCTGCGGTGAGGCTGGCTTTTCTCCAGGTCCTCGGAACGAGTTCCTTCTTCATCAGCTTTTATCCGGCGGTGATGCTTGCCGCGTTGTATGGCGGCTTTGGCCCGGGAATGCTCGCCGCATTGGTCTCGGCAATGCTGACGGACTACTTCATGGCTCGACCGGCTGGCCGGCTCTTCGTCAACACGCCTGCTGAGTGGTTAGCCATTTCTGTATTTCTCGTGGGTTGCGCGATGGTCTCGACGATAGCGGAGGCCTTACGTCACGCCCAAAGGCGAGCGATCGATGCCGAAACGCAATCGCAAATCGTGGCCGCACGTCAACGTGATCTCGAAGCGTTGCGCGAAAGCGAGGACCGCCTGAGATTCGCCCTTGAAACCAGCCGCACCGGAGCCTGGGATCTTGATTTGACCAATCAGGCGATGGTTCGGTCACCGGAATACGAGCAAATATTCGGTTACGACCAACCACTTTCAACATGGACGTATGAGCGCTTTCTTGAGCATGTTCTGCCCGAGGAGCGGCCGGCCGTGGATACTGCGCTGCAAGCGGCTATCACGGCAAAGGGTGTATGGTTCCAGGAATTTCGAATCCGGCGCGCCGATGGGGTTGTCCGATGGGTATGGGCCGCCAGCCGTTATCGTGTGGATGCGAATGAAGCAAAGGAACACGTCGTTGGAATCGTTCAGGATGTGACGGAACGCAAAAATGCTGAGTTTCTGTTGCAGCAAACCAATGCCGAGTTGGAAAGACGGGTCAGCGAGCGCACTACGCAACTTGCCGCAGCCAACGCGGATTTGCGCGACCAGGTGGAGGCATACAAACGTTTGGAATCCGAGGTGGCCGGACTGGTTGAGGCGGATCGTGTGCACGTTGGCATGGAACTGCACGATAATTTATGCCAGCAGATTGCGGCCACTGGGATGCTGGCGTCGTCTCTGGCAAAGCGACTGCGAAGCCAGGAGCCGTCTCTCAATGAATTGACCAGTCGCATTGTATCTGTCTTGAGCGATATCGGGGGGCAAGCACATAAAATGGCGCGAGGCCTCCTGCCCGTGCAGATTGAACCGGCTGGCCTCATGATGGCATTAGGTGCCTTGGCACAGCAAACTCAAGAAATGCAGGAAGTAAACTGTGAGTTTCGATGCGCGGCTCCCGTGCCCGTCGAGAATACGACGACCGCCACGTACTTATTCCGCATCGCCCAGGAGGCGATACACAACGCGGTCCGCCACGGACGTGCGCGCCACATCACCATTACGTTGTCTGGCGCGGAAGGCGTCGTGTTAGAGGTGTGCGATGATGGCGTCGGCATATCTTCTGCCGCGGAACGCTCCACCGGCAGCGGCCTGCGGATCATGGCGTACCGGGCCCGCGTGATCGGGGGAGATCTTAAAATCACGGCCAACCCCCACGGGGGGACACTGGTTCAATGCTCACTATCCAAGGGAGCCAGACAGATATGAATGAACGGAAACCCCGAGAAACTAGCCGCGCCGGATCGCACACACGCATTCTCCTTATAGAAGACCATCCGCTCATGCGCCAGGCGATCAAGGAGACGCTAGAACAAGAACCCGACTTGGTCGTTTGTGGAGAAGCAGGTGATGCCGCGGCGGCGATGCGGCTTGTCACGTCCACGCAGCCTCATCTAATACTACTGGATCTTTCGTTAGGGAATGGTAACGGACTGGAACTGATCAAATGGATCGTCAAACACGATTCAACAATCCGCGTGCTGGTGCTCTCAATGCACGAGGACGAGCTTTACGCGGAGCGCAGCATCCGCGCCGGCGCCCGGGGCTACATCAACAAGCGGTCGGATCCGGATACGATCATTGCTGCGGTTCGCCGCGTACTCGCGAGCGAGATTTACCTCGATTCTGCCACGGTCGGCCATATCTTAAAGCGCATGGCGAATAAAAAGACGGAAGTTGAGGGCACTCCCGTGAGCGGACTGTCCGATCGGGAAATGCAAACGTTCGAAATGATTGGGGCTGGTTTGGGAAGCCGTGAAATTGCTGAGCGCTTGTGCGTCAGCATTAAGACGGTGGACGTTTACCGCCAACGGATTAAAGAAAAGCTTGGCATTGGGAGTGCGCCTGAACTCGCTCGCCGCGCCGTTGAATGGGTACTCTCCCGGTCGTGAGGGATTTTCCTCGCTCTCCGCGCACAGTCAGTCCGTCAACTGCAAACCTTTCGACCATACCTGTGTCATCACTGAGCACTGGCGCCTCCTGTCCCTCATGCTGTCCCATAAGGTGTCACAAAGACGCGCTCTGCCCGTTGAAGACGATCCAATCTAAAACTTTGTGATCACTTGCCGGGGTAACGTATCCCGCAAGGATTTCCCTACATGCAATTTAGGCTTACGCCAATTGTTGCAGACTGGCCAGTCGCGCTACCATCGACAATGAAGCATGAGGGCCTGCGTTGGGTTCTCGAGGAAATGGAGAATTGTGGCCGGCCAAAGTTGATATTGCTCGACATCTTCAAATGAGTCCTGTGCGAACCGTGGGATCCACATGGACGTACACTTGGATGTTTAATGGCAGCGGCGGCCTCATTCTCAATGACGAGCGGAGCATTTTATGTGGCGGATCATTAAAGCAGGTGTACCCACGGTAATGTTATTTCTGGTCGGCTGCAATGAGTACGGTTATCGCTACCAGCCGCATGCGCAACTTACTTCTAACCCAATTTACGCGGATTACCGTGTGCAGCCTAAGTCCGTGGATATTCTCGTCGATACCGATGGTTTGAAGCTGAACAACGTCGCGATTGCCAAGCCGGATGGTCAAATCGTTAAGCCGACGAGCGTGGATTATCCGGTGTTTGCGTCGCAATATGACCCCGGCAATGAAGTCACCATGCGATCCTCCGCGGAATTTGCCCAAGGGCCGACCGTAGCTCACTTTGATAAAACCGCCATTGGCTCGGGGCCTTGGGACGTCCAAGTGGATATCAACACGCTGTCGCCTCAGACAATCCGCGTCGGCGAACGCTAACTCTCAATTAATTATCGATTTGTCGCTAAGCCCGACAAAAGATTTGAAACCGTGATCAGGGGCATCCGAGTGAAGGCTCTGCTCCTGCAATAGTTCTTCATTTGATTTGGATCGGATCCTTCAGAGGTAAGTCGCGCATGGAGCCGCAATTGCTATCCCACGCATTTAACCGTCCACCAGCATCACAAGTCGGCGGAAACTGTTCGGACAGGCCGGCAATTCGTGACAGCGCTGGCAATCTCGTGTCCGAGGTTGCATTACCGGGCGCGTCAACCGAATTGCGGTTGCCGCTTCTGGAATCAGGCGGACTCCTTCTAACCGATCGCATAACGGTAAACGGCCGGAGCGTTGGATGGTTTCTTCTTGATACCGGCGCTAACTTCAGCATGCTCGATCGCTCTGCAGTGGCCGCAGCGGGGATTAAGCCGGGCCAGAGGTTGATGTCGCTCGGCGATCCACGAGAACCCGACGGCGCCTATCGCATCAGCTCATTAACGGTCGGCGACGTCTCAATTCGGAATCATGCAATCCTCGTATCGAGTTTGCCTCGCGCTCGCAATGTCATGCAACTTCGGTTGGCGGGAATACTGGGCGGCGACGTGTGGGGTGCCCTTCCATTCGCGCTGGATTATAAGAACTCGACTGTGACCTTCTTTGGCCGGCGCGACTTTCATCCGCCGACCGCCGCGCGGGCCGAAACCTTAAACATAACCCACAAGCCGGACCCGAGACACCTATTCGCCTCGGCCAATCCGTTCGCTTCGCAACCTAGTGTTCATGGAACAATTAACGGCGTTCGAACGTCCTGTCTGCTTGACACGGGCTGCACGAGAACGGTCGTGCTGACCGCCGACTTCGCACAGCAACATCAAGATTGGCTGCAATTCAATCGGCCGCCCTGCGCGCCGGATTCGTTTCTTTCAGGCGGCCGATATGTCTCGGCAATCGTTCGGCACTTGGAATTGCTCGGATCGACACGCGAAGACGTCCGTGACGCCGTGGCAATGGTCGGAGACTGGACTGCTATGCCCGGCACCGACGTCCCTGCAACATCGCAGACAATCGGAGCCGCTTTTCTGCGGGACTTTCGACTGACCTTTGACTATGCCGGCGGCATGATCTGGAGTGAACGGATATCCGATAACGGCGTGACGAATGACTGGGAACACGAGAGGAATCGATGGGTCTCACATGCGCGCGCATTAGCAGTGAGAGGCTCGGAGTCGTAAATGGGAATTGTTGCCTTTGCCCTGAAGCGTCCGTACACCGTCTTATCCTTGGTGATACTGGTGCTTCTGCTGGGAATCCTCGCCACCCTGCGTATGCCGGTGGACATCTTTCCGGAAATTGATATTCCGGTCGTGAGCGTCGTCTGGACGTATAATGGGATGAGCGCACAGGATATTCAGAATCGCATCGTGGAACTACACGAGCGGCAGCTTGCGTCGCTCGTGGACGATATCGAGCGGATTGAGGCAAACAGCTATACCGGCGTGGGGGTTATCAAAGTCTATTTGCATGAAGGTGCGGATGTAAGCCGGGCCGTGTCGCAATTGTCCAGCAGTGCGCTCGTGGTTCTCAAATACATGCCGCGAAACATTACGCCACCTCTGGTGCTGCGGTACGGAGCAACCGACGTGCCTATCATTCAGTTGGCCCTGTCGAGCGATTCACTGCCCGACACCAAGCTCAACGACCTCGGGCAAAACGTCATTCGGCCGGATCTTGCGGTTGTGCGCGGAGCATCGGTGCCATACCCCTACGGCGGAAAGCCGCGCGTAATCATGGTGGATCTGAACCAAAAGGCGCTCAATGCTTACAGCCTTTCACCCGCGGACGTAAGCTCAGCTTTGCAGAGCCAGAACATCATCATGCCCACCGGCGATGTCAAAATCGGATCGACCGATTATGCCGTACTCATGAACAACAGCCCCGGCCTGATCGACCGCATCAACGATTACCCTGTCCGGCAGAGCGGCGACAAAACCGTTTTCCTTCGCGATGTGGCGTATGTGCATGACGGTTATCAGATTCAGACGAATTCCGTGAACGAGGATGGACGGGCCGGAAGTCTGATGATGGTGCGGAAAACGGGCGGAAGTTCAACGCTGTCGGTGATTAATGGCGTAAAGTCGATTTTACCCGAGTTAAGCCATCTACTCCCCGCGGGGGTAACGGTCAAACCCATTCTCGATCAGTCCATCTTTGTGAAGGCGGCGATCAACAGCGTGCTGATGGGCGGAGCCATGGCCGCAGGCCTTACGGCGATGATGATCCTGCTGTTTCTTGGGAACTGGCGGCTCACGCTGATCATCCTCGCGTCCATTCCCCTTTCCGTCGTCGCGGCCATCCTCGTTATGTATTGCATGGGCGAAACACTCAACACAATGACGCTGGGCGGATTCGCTCTCGCCGTCGGTATCCTCGTCGATAACGGAACCGTCGTGATCGAGAACGTGGAGCGGCATATCGGCATGGGAGAGGGACTCGAGACCGGCATCATCAACGGCGCACGAGAGATTGCAATTCCGACGCTGCTCTCGACGCTCGCGATCTGCATCGTGTTCGTGCCGATCTTTTTGCTCGAGGGGACTGCGAAATACCTCTTTTCGCCGTTGTCGCTGTCGGTCTGCCTGTCGCTGCTGGCGAGCTTGCTATTGTCTTTCACTCTGGTGCCGGCCCTGTTCAAGTATCTGATGCGGTCGTATCTGATGAAGCATCGGGGGGAGCATGGGCAGCATCATGTGCGGCACATTCCCTGGTTCAACCTCTTTGCGTGGATTCATCACTGGTTCGAGGTGGGGTTCAACAGATTCCGCCACGCGTACCACAACGTTCTCGCATGGTGCGTGGGCCGGCCGCTGCCGACCGTGATGTTCTTCGTTGTGCTGATGGGCGCATCGGTCATGCTCTTTCCGCGTCTGGGACGAGATTTTTTCCCACAGGTGGACGCCGGGCAGATGCGGTTGCACGTGAGAACGCCCGCTGGAACGAAGATTGAAAAGACGCAGGAGTATTTTGCGGAGGTTGAGAAGAGCATCCGCGATATCGTCGGGAACAACCAGGTGGATGTGGTGCTGGACAACATCGGGCTGCCGTACAGCGGCATCAACATCGCACTCAGCGACAGTGCTACAGTGGGTCCCATGGACGGCGAAATTCTGATTGCACTGAACGAGGAGCACACGCCGACGGCACAACACGTCGCCGATCTTCGGCGCGAGCTGCCGAAGCGTTTTCCTGAGCTGCAATTCTTCTTCCAGCCAGCGGACATTGTGAACCAGGTATTGAACTTCGGTCAACCGGCGCCGATCGACATCCGCGTGACCGGTCCGAAGAACGATGCGGATTACGAACTTGCGACGAAGGTCGTGCGGGATGTGAAGAAGATTCCGGGGATTGTGGATGCACACATTTTCCAGGTGCCCGATGCGCCGGCGTTGCGAGTGAACGTGAACCGGACGCTCGCAAACGAGATGGGAATGACGCAGCAATCCGTGGCGAGTAATCTTCTGGTGACGTTGAATTCCAGCGCCCAGATTGCGCCGAATTTCTGGCTGGATCCGAACAACAGCGTAAGTTACCCGCTGGTGGTGCAGACACCGACTTATCGGGTCGATTCAGTTCCGTCGCTCATGCAGGTGCCGCTGGCGCCGTCCGCGGAGAACCAGGAACTGCTGATGAACGTCGCCACGCTGTCGCGGATGCCCGTGCCGATGGTGATGTCGCAGTTGAATATCCGCCCGGTGTTTGATGTGCACGCCGATGTGCAGGGGCGTGACCTGGAGAGCGTCGCGCAGACGATTGACGGCGTGTTGAAAAAGGACCAACCCGACGAAAGGAGCGCCATGCATCTGAGCATGGCGGGCCAGATCGAAACTATGCGGAGCAGCTACTCCGGCTTGTTCGGCGGGATGGCGCTCGCCGTGGTTTTGGTGTTTTTACTGATGGTGATCAATTTTCAAAGCTGGATCGATCCACTGATCGTTTTGATGGCCGTGCCGTTCGCGCTCGCCGGCGTCATTTGGATGCTCTTTGGCACCGAGACTCACATGAGCGTACCGGCGCTCATGGGTACCCTCATGTGCATCGGCCTCACAACGGCGAACAGCATTCTGGTGGTGACGTTCGCCAATGACCGAATGGCCGCGGGAGACGATCCTTTCACCGCGGCAATCGCTGCGGGATTTACTCGGCTCCGGCCGGTGCTCATGACTGCGGGAGCGATGATCCTGGGGATGATCCCCATGGCCCTAGGAGTTGGCGAAGGGGGCGAGCAAAACGCACCTCTCGCCCGTGCGGTCATCGGTGGACTATTCTTCGCCACATTGGCGACACTGATTTTTGTGCCTGCGATGTACCGGCTAATACGTCGCGCCCCTGTAATGAACGGAGAAACGCTTTGAACGCACCTCATTCATCAGACAAGGAATTAGTTCGGCAAAACGGGGACGGAGACGCCATACCGGACAAAAGGGCGGCAGGCAACCCGAATACTTCGGACAAGCATGGGCCGTCGCGCACGCCGGTGCATGCCAAGCGCGGCACAGGCGCTGGAATTATCGCGGCGGTTCTGCTGCTGGCAGTCGGTCTCGGCACGACCTTCGTCGTGGTGTCGCGCCATCGGGAGGGAGTGGAGAATTCGCTGAAGCAGGAGACGGAAAATTCGCTCCATGCGCCGCCCGAGGTGAATGTTGTGCCGGTGCAGTATGGATCACGCGACCGGACCATTTCATTGCCCGGCGAAACGCGGGCCTGGTATGAGGCAACCGTTTATGCACGGGTGAATGGCTATTTGAAGCAGTGGAATGTCGACATAGGCGATTCCGTGAAAGCGGGACAGGTTTTGGCGGTGATTGAGACGCCGGAACTGGATGAGCAACTAACCGCCGCGAAGGCGAAGGTCGTCGAATCTCAGGCGCAGATCAATCTCGCCCAGTCGGGAGAGAACTTTTCGCAGGTGACGCTGAATCGCTACAAGGACGCCCCGAAGGGCGTGGTCTCAGATCTGGAACGCGACGAGCGGTCGTCGGACTACCAGACAAGTGTCGCCCGCGTTGCGGCGGCGGAGGCCGATCTGAATTCGGCGAACGCGGAAGTCGAGCGCCTTAACGCCATGATAGCTTTTCAGAAAGTGACGGCGCCATTTGACGGCGTCATCACCGAACGACGTGTGGATATCGGCGATCTCATCAGCGCGGGAAGCACCACGAACACCACCTCTTTATTCCGCATCGCTCAGTATGATCAAATCCGGGTTTTCACCGACGTGCCTCAATCGGCAGCGTTGGAGATCCACGATGGCCACCGCGCAATAGCAGTTTGGAACGGACGAACGTTTGCCGGAACGGTGGCTCGCACTTCCCGATCGCTGAATCCGTCCGCACGCACGCTCCGGGTTGAAGTGGACGTTCCCAACCCGCAAATGGCCCTTCTTCCCGGTATGTACCTCGATGTTGATTTCAACGTGCAGGACGCCAAGCCAGCCCTGCAGATTCCCGCCAGCGCGATGAACTTTCGCTCCGGTGGGCTCCAGGTGGCAGTGGTATCCGACGACGGTCATGTTTCCTTCAAGCCGGTGACGATTGCCCGCGATATGGGGAACATTGTGGAGATCGCATCCGGATTGGCTGTCGGCGACCGCGTGGTTCTCAACATCAGCAATCAGATCGCGGATGGCGACCTCGTCAAAGCCAGCCTCGTGGAGGATCCCGCGCAATCTGCTCCGTTGGCGACCCACGCGGTGACGCTGGCGGCGCCGCTTCCAGCACCCATCCACTAACTGATTTGCCGGCGATGGAGAGCAACATGTCGTCAAAACCATTCCGGGGAGCGGGGATTATTCTCGGGCTGGCCATTGGCGGCTGTAGCGTAGGCCCCAATTACCACACTCCGCAGGTCTCCGTGCCTTCAGCCTTCGAGCCGTCCCCCGCCACGCAACCGGCAACGCAGGCCAACACCTCGCGAACGATCGACATGACGCGCTGGTGGCAATCCCTCGGCGATACCGAACTTGACTCCCTCGTCGATCGCGCCGTTGCTGCCAACCTTGATGTGCAAATCGCACTCATGCGCCTCCAGGAAGCGCGCTCTTCCGCTGGGGTGGTTGCGGGCGGGATCATGCCGTTCGTGGAAGGGAGCGGCGGCCTCGCGAAAGGGTCCGGTACCAATTCCACAAAGGGTCGGGTCGCCCCTCCGCTCAACGCCGCCACCGATACCACCGGCCTGAAGGAAATCACACAAGTCGTTGGTTTCGACGCCGGTTGGGAAATCGATCTCTTCGGCCGCTTCCGCCGCGAACTCGAAGCTGCCGTCGCCGACACGCAAGCCGCGGTGGAACTCCGCAATGAAGTAGTTCTCACTGTAGTTTCAGATGTAGCCCGCATTTACATCGACATGCGAACGGCCCAACTCCGTCTCGCCATCGCCAAGCAGAACATAGCCGTCGCGCAGCAAACCCTCTCCCTCGTGCAGCAGCGATTCGACCGCGGACTCACCAATGAGCTCGACTTCGCCCTCGCCCGCAGGCAGCTCTCCACCGAGCGTGCTGCCGTCGCACCGCTGGAGCAAGGAATCGGAGATCTGCAGCGTCGCCTCGCGGTGCTGCTGGACCAGTCTCCGGAATCGCTTTACGAGGAATTGACGCCACCGCGCAACTTGCCCGCACCGCCGGAACATCTGATCACCGGCGTTCCGTTGGACCTGCTTCGTCGCCGTCCTGACATCCGTGAAGCGGAACGCCGCATCGCCGCCGAGAGCGCCAGGATCGGTGTCGCGACCGCCGATCTATTTCCGCGCATCGCCATTACGGGAGGCCTCGGTCTACAGGGGCAGGGGCTCGGGCGCGCCCCCGCAACCAACAGCTTCATCTGGTCCGTTGGCCCAACCGCCATCGTTCCCATCTTCGATTTTGGCCGCATCGATAGTATGATCGAGCTCGAAGATTACCGCACGCGCGAGCAGTTTTACAATTACAAACGAACAGTGCTGAATGCGGTAGAAGAAGTGGATAACGCTGCGGGAAACTATGCTGCCCAACAGGATCGGCTTACGCAACTCGGAGAAGCGCTCGACGCGAGCAAGCTCGCCGTCAGCCTCGCCACCGGTCGTTATGAGCGCGGCCTGATCGACTTCCTCAACGTGCTCGATGCCCAGCGTCAACTCTACGAGTTGCAGGATCAGTACACCGTTGCTCAGCAGACGCTCGTTGAACAATACATTGCAGTCAGCAAGGCACTCGGCGGCGGATGGGAGAACTATCAAAATGTGCCTCCGATTCGCAAGCCGTTACCTGCCGTCTTCGCAGCAGGCGAACAAGTGCTTCATGCGCTATCGCCGCCCAAGTCGACGTCATCTTCCTCTTCCTCCACCGTACCTGAACCCAGGTGAACACCGAATGCTCCTGGAGATTCGAACATTGCGAGTCGTCATCTCGTTATGCGACCTCGTCAACAAGGAAAATGTTTTTGATCCTTTGCGAAAGGGAAGACTATGATCCGGTCCATTCTCACCGTTCTTGTTCTTTTGTCGGCTTTGATCGCCGCTTGTTCTCTGGCCGGTTACTCGGCGACCGGATTGGGCCAAGCCGCCACACCGTGCCAAACCATAGAACCGCCAGGATATCCGTTTGACGGTTTGACTGAGTGAAAGCCTGGAGAGCAATGAGGCGTCAAGCATTTGCATCGGGAATGAGCCCCCGTCAGGCGAAGAGGCGCAGACGGGAAAGAGTCTCTTGGACGACGACCTAAAGGAGTTATAGGCGCCACCGAAGGGCGGGGCGTTCCCTACAACTTTCTGTACACTTCTCACCCCGTCCAGATACCTAACTGTACACTTTTTAATGAGACAGCTTGGAGCGCCGTGATCCCTGTACAAAATGGCTAAAACACCGTAAAATAAGCCAAATTCGCACGGTCCCGGCCATTTTCGGGGAAGTGCCGACTTCGCCAATTTCGCGCTTCTAAGCGGACGGTTGTGGGTTCGATTCCCGCCGGGCGCAGTATTCGGTACTCCCTGTTAGCTATAGACTTGCGAGCCATTCCTAAGTGCGGAATTGCGGCCGGAAGCAAGGCCACAACAAAGGTGTACCGTACTCGTGACCCTTATTGCTCTTGTGAGGGTTTCGCTTTCGAATCGGTTTGCATCGCCTGGGCGAGGAGGGTGCATTTGAAGTGACGGCGTAATGGGCCGGGGCTTACTCTGCGGGGTCAGTAGGGGAATCCATCGCATCGAATATCGTTGGAAACGTGCTGGGCAAAGTCACCCCGGACGACTGCCAGGGTTAATTCCAGAAATCTTACGAATAACATTTGCCAGCGCCAGATAGCGTGTGGTAGGATCGGGTAAACGATTACTCTTTGAGTATTGTTCGCACCTCTTCGTCGCTGTTCGCTGTTTCTTGCATCTCAACCGTTTACCGCGTCGTGCGGTCGTTCATATCTCGTGTTGCGGCAAGGCTGGTCGCTCGATTTCCACATCTGCGAGCCGCCAGCTACCTCGGAAAGGGAGCCTCCCATGCGGACGAAATCCCCAGTCCACCGGCAGCCCGTTTTGCGCCCCCATGCGTTCACCCTGATCGAACTTCTGGTCGTCGTCGCGATTATTGCGGTCCTCATCGCCATCCTGATTCCCTCTCTTGCCCATTCGCGTGCTCAAACCCGCATGGTCGCCTGCCGCTCGAACCTCCGCTCGATCGGGCAGCTCCTGTATATCTATTCGAGCATGTTCGGCTCGCTCCCGATCGGCGATGGTCAGGATCCGAACGGCAATTACCTCCGTTGGTATCAAACCCTTCAGGCCACCGCCGACTCCAGCGCCTCCTACAACAGCTCCTCGCCCAATCTCGACATCATCTCAAAGCTTCGCCGCATGTACATCGACCCGGACGTTCCCGGTGGCGACGCCGCCCTTCACCTCAATAACTATCAGGGCAATAACACTCTGAATCTCATCCAGTACGATTGTCATCCGCTCGTGATGCCCTCGATCCCGGGCATCACCGGTACGCCCGGTCGCCCGTTCAAACTCGAGACGATCCAGCGCGGCGATCTGGCTCTCGTCTTTGATACCACCCTGACCGTTTACCCCGGCAATCTCTGGCGCGTGAAGGCCGATGGCGCCGTTGCCACCTGGATCGACAATGGAGCGATCTACGGCCCCACGCACCTGCTTGGCCCGGACTCCACCCACCCGCTCGGCAACAGCATCGACATGGCCAACAACAACAACGGAGCGTACAAGCCCAACACCGATGACCTCACCAACACCCAGGGTTACACCCAGAACATCCGCTTTCGCCACCTGAACGACACTCGGGTCAACGTCGTGATGACCGACGGCCACGTTGACGGCTTCGGCTGCAACCAAGGCTTGATGGCCACCAACCCCAGCAGTCCCAACGTCACCGAGTTCACTCGCCGATACCTGTACCTCGGCAACTGATTCACGCTCCAGCACCAGCCGCTTCATTCCGCCCCCCACTGGACCGCCGGCCGACTCCCGGCCTTGGCGGTATGCGCTTTCTCATATCCCCGCCACCTCTTTCGTTCATAAAACGTCCGCTCATCCCGCGGCGTGGGTAGCGCAACAGAACGCTCCTGCACGAGAGCCGATAGAGCTATTAGAATTTGATCTGCGGGCAATATCTCCATCAGTTGGGAACGATTTCTATTGCATTGATTTGCGGGTTTTCGATTTGCGGAGTGAACGTGATAGTGAGTTCACCGCTGGACACTGTTACAGGCACCGTATCGACGTACGCCTTGTATTGTGCGCCGGCAGCCTTCCACGGACTGAAGTTTTTGACCTCTTTGATCGTTTTGCCGGAGGCGGAGCCGTCCTTGATGGCGTAGGTAAACACGCGGTCGTCGGGGCTGGATATTCCGTCGAAATCCTCGGAGAAATGCAGTTTCAGCAGGTAGGCACCGTTGGGCACCTTCACACTATAGGAGTTCATCCCATAGCGTTCGCTCCGGTAGAGTTCCGGAGTGGGAGTGCCGGTGACGTTCAGATCCGGGCGGTCCTCGACCTCTCCTCCATCAAACCCGGTGTCGGCCGACCATTGGGTCCCCTGTGAATCGTTCAAAGCGGTCGATGCGCCTGCCTTGATTCGGACCGTGGGGCGCGCGACCGGGGGTGTCGGCACGTTCGCAGATGCTGATGCGACATTCGTCGAGGTTTCGGAATGCGTCTGTCCGACGGGGGTTTTTGATGTCTCGCAGGCGGGCAGTGCAATCGCCATGGCGATGGGGAGAAGCAGGCAATTGTGCATGCAGAAGAAGGTATTCAGTCGTTTCATGGACATCCTCCGAAAGAATCGTGTTCAAAAGCCGTTCGCCGATGTGATCGTCTCCGACTTGGCTTGGCAAACGTTTACCTTTATGCGGTATATATCTGCCGGTCATCCGTCTGGCAAGAGGGAAAGTTCTGAGCTGCGCGAACTCACGACCGACGAAATGAGGCCAGCGAATACCCTGTGCCGCCGAACGGCAACAACTGTGTGAAGAATGGCTTGTAATCGATCGGCATCCGGTTTCCGGTGGTGTAAGCCGCATTTCAGTTGACAGAGCCTGCCGCTCACCCTACATTTTGGTAAACGATTGCCTACACGCAGGCATCACTTCTGGCACGTCACGTCTTTTTGGTCGTCGGTGAACTTATGGCGGCTATTTCACAGCGGATTCCGCTTTCCGAGAAGTTGGGGTATGGGCTCGGTGACGCGGCGGCAAACTTCGTATTTCAGTCGCTGATCGTTTTCCAGTTGAGTTTTTATACTGACACCTTCGGATTGACCGCGGGCGCTGCTGCCCTGCTGCTTCTCGTCGCACGGTGCGCCGATGCTTTTTTCGATCCTCTGTTTGGAATCCTGGCAGATCGAACGAGCACGCGGTTTGGGAAGTTTCGGCCGTGGGTGATCGCCACGGCGATACCCTATGGCATTATGGCGGTCGTGGCGTTTTCAACGCCAGACTTCGGGTACGGGGGGAAGCTGGTGTACGCTTATGTGACCTACCTGCTGCTGATGCTGGTCTACTCCGCGAACAATCTTCCCTACTCCGCACTGAGCGGCGTCATGACGGGTGATCTGGGTGAACGGACGAGTCTCTCTTCTTATCGATTCATGCTGGCGATTTCGGCGTCTTTTGTCGTGCAGGCGATTGCGCCGCAGATGCTCCAGTATTTCAGCCACGGTCGGCCGGGGCACTACGACCCGCACGCTTACCAGGTCGTGATGGGCATTTTCGGGATTCTGAGCGTCGTTTTCTTCGTCATTACGTTCGCCACCACGAAGGAGCGGATCAGTCCGCCGGCCGGTCAGCATGCTTCGATCGCAGAGGACCTGAAAGGCCTGGGGAAGAACGGCCCGTGGTTCGCGTTGTTTGCGCTCACCATACTGGTGTTCATCACGCTCAGCATGCGTGGCGGCACGATCATCTATTACTTTCAGTACTACCTGAAGCGGCAGGATCTCTTCGGCTGGTTCAACGGTGTGAGCCAGGGGGCGAGTCTTCTGGGGATTCTTTTTTCGAAACCGCTGGCCATGAGATTCGGCAAGAAGTTGGTCTTTATCTGGGGGCTTGGCGTGACGGCGGTTCTCACCGCGGTATTTATGCTGTTCACTCCGGACCAGATTGAATTAATTTTCGTCACGGAAGCAGTGCGAAGTTTCGCGTACGGTTTCACGATTCCGCTGCTGTGGGCGATGATGGCGGATGTTGCGGATTATTCTGAGTGGAAGACCGGCCGGCGGGCGACGGGGATTGTCTTCAGCGCGATTGTATTTGGGCTCAAGGCGGGGCTCGGTTTTGGGGGGGCCATTGCGGGGTGGCTCCTTGCGAGTTACGGCTACGTGGCCAATGTGGATCAATCGGCGACGGCGCTGAGCGGAATCCGGCTTACCAGCAGCGTCTATGCGTCGATACCGTTTTTTCTCGGGGTGGTCTGCCTCTTCTTCTACAGCCTCAACAAGCAATTGAACATTCAGATCACCGACGAGCTGGCAACCCGCCGCAAGAGCAATGAGCCGGGCGTTTTGTCTGTTGAGAATCCGGTGCTTGCGGAAGCGCCTTGAGGGGCGGGTGTCGGCTGCGCCCGATTCAGCCCGAGAATTTGTGAGGATAACGTGTCAACGAACGTGCCGCCGATCCCCGGAAAGATCAGCTTCCATTCGCAACATTCACCGATGGGGGCGTTCGCGAGCTTTACGTGCGGACATTTTGGATCGCGTGGGGGCATTGGCACCCAGGCAGGGAGGCCCGCAAACCAGGATCTTTTCATCGGCATCAAAGAGGGGAGCCGCTTTGAGAATGCTCCGCTGAAATGCCTTCCTTTTTTTTCCAGCGTCGCTTCGGGTGGGGCGGGTGCGGCCGATTTTGTCGTCGAACAGGCAGGTCCAGCCGAGCAGCGTACTCCGACGCAAGTCATGGCGTATACCGAGAAGCAAATACGCCGTCAGTATGGGTGGGCGACGGATCGCTGGAGCACTGACGATTTCTCGTTCACTGTCTATTCGCCTTTCGGCGAGATTCCCGATCCGGCCGTGGCGGACTACAAAGAGCTGCGGGACGCGCTGCTGCCGGCCGTGGTTGCGGAGCTGGAAATTGACAATCGGCGCGGCACTCGGGCCAAGACGGGGTTCTTCTGCATCAACTTCAATGAACCCGGGTGGAGGCCGATCGAATGCGTTGGGCCAGCGTGCCGGGGATTTGCGCTTCGACGATCACTTGGAGTGCTCGGGCAGGTTGTTGCGGGGAGTGGGCAGGAAGCGGAAGTGCCGGCGCTGTTTTGCCGCTGGTCGCCGGAGATGGGTCTTCGGGAGCGGATGCCGCATTTGCTTGGATCGTGTCCTGGTCTGGCATTCGAGGTGCCTCCGGGTGAGGTGCGCGTTCTTCGCCTTGCCCTGGGCTGCTACGTCGATGGGATCGTCACGTCTGGTCTCGAAGGGCGCTATCTCTATACGAGCTATTTCAGCAGTTTGGAGGATGTGCTGGATGCCGCGCTTGTGAAAGGCGATCCGCGTCCCGCATGCGAGGCCATCGATGAGCGCCTGCTTGCCTCCGGCCTGAGTCTCGATCGGCAGTTTCTCATTGCCCATGCCACTCGGAGCTACTACGGCAGCCAGCAACTGCTGGACGTCGGCGGCCAGCCGTTCTGGGTGGTCAATGAGGGCGAGTACTGCATGATGAACACCCTGGATCTGTGCGTCGATCACATGTTCTGGGAGCTGGAACAAAACCCGTGGGCCGTACGCAATTTGCTCGACAATTTCGTACGGCATTACAGTTACGTGGACGGGCTGAAGGGGCGGGACGGGAAGACGCTGCCGGGCGGCCTGAGCTTTACGCATGACATGGGCGCCCACAACGCGTTCAGCCCACGCGGGCACAGCAGCTACGAATTACCCGACCTGGATGCAGTCTGTTTCAGCTACATGACGGCGGAACAGCTTTGCAACTGGGTGCTCATGGCGACCACGTACGTAGTGAAAACTGGCGATATGAATTGGGCCAGGCATAACAGTCATGTGCTGCTTGGATGCCTCGAGAGCCTTTGCAACCGGAGCGGCGCCAGCGGCACGCCGGAATTCGACAGCACCCGGTGCGGTTCTGGCGCAGAGATCACCACCTATGATTCACTGGATCACTCGTTGGCGCAGGCGCGCAACAGCCTTTACTTGAGCGTGAAGTTCTGGGCTTGTTTTACCGGCCTTGCAACACTCTTCGACTGTCTCGGAACCGCTTGGCAGGAACGGAGCCAGCTCGCTGCCGTCGGGGCGCAGCGGGTTGTGCAGACTCTCGTTCAGCACGCTGGCCCGGACGGGGTTCTCCCCGCGGTGTTCGAGAAGACGAGCAGTGGTTATTACTCCCGGATTCTTCCTGCCTGCGAAGGGCTTCTTTATCCGCTGCACTGGGGAATCGATATTGCTGCCACGGCGCCGGAACTTTACGGTTTGCTCAAACGGCACAGCGTTGCGCTGCTGACAGATCCGAAAGGGCGCAATATTTTTCCTGACGGGGGCATTAAGCTCTCGTCGACCTCGAACAATTCCTGGATGAGCAAGATAGCGATTTTTCAGCATGTCGCGTCGGAAGTGTTTCATCTTGAAGAGAATCTGCTTATTGCTGAAATTTTTGCGGCAGCGGATCGTGCACACGTCTCGTGGCAGATTGACGGCAGCGGATTCTGGGCGTGTTCGGACCAGTTCGTCGACGGCGTTGCAAAAGGAAGCCGCTGGTATCCGCGCGTTATCACCACTGCGCTCTGGCTCGCGGGTGCCCCTCTTTGGGAAATGAAGGGCGGCGCTTCCGGTGTTTCGGCCAAGCGGCGAACCAGGGATTGGACGATGCTTGGCACGAGCCGCTCGCATGGCGTTGACGACGCCGGATAACCTTGTCTCAGTGCGGTTGAAGGAGAAATGCAGGTGCAGGCCCGTCGGTTTCGTTTCATTGTCTTCATGGGTGTGGTGCTCGCTTTCGCCGGTCACGATGTCCTTGCCGCGGAACTGCGGGTCGCGGTGCAGGAGAGCCCCGGCGCGGTGAGGCTGGCCGCTCCCGAAGGCGTCGCTCCCCTTTACGTCGATTCCAAGGATATACAGCCTTCCGGCATCGCCACCGATCTCCTTGCTGACGATGTGGCCCGCGTGACAGGCAAACGGCCGGTGATTGTGCATGATTCGTCGGAGCTTTCCGGTGATGCGGTGATCATCGGGACGCTTGGGCACAGCGCGCTCGTGGACCAGCTCGTCTCCACCGGCAAGATACATGTCGCCGATCTCCAGAATAAGTGGGACGGTTATCAGATTCAGGTGGTTGAGCATCCCATCGGGAACGTGAGACGAGCACTCGTCGCTGTCGGCGGCAATCGGCGCGGTACTGCCTATGCGGCCCTGACTGTCTCCCAGGCGATCGGCGTCTCTCCATGGTACTGGTGGGCCGACGTCCCGGTCCCGAAGAAGAGCTCTCTCTACATTCTCCCGGTGGATATCCGGGAAGCCCCGGCAGTCAAATACCGCGGAATCTTCCTGAATGATGAAGCGCCATGCCTCACCGGCTGGTCGAAAGAGAAGTTCGGCGGGCTCAATAGCAAGATGTACGTGCACGTCTTCGAACTGCTCCTTCGGCTCAAGGCGAACTACCTCTGGCCAGCGATGTGGGGCAGCGCGTTCAACGAGGACGATGCGGAGAGTCCGAAGCTGGCAAACGATTATGGGATTGTGATGGGCACGAGCCACCAGGAGCCGATGTTGCGAGCCCAGGCGGAGTTCGACCGCCGGCATCCCGGTAAGGACTGGAATTACGCGACCCAGCCGGAACTGATGGAGAAGTTCTGGCGAGAGGGGATTCGGCGCAACAAGGATTTCGAGAGCGTGATCACCATCGGCATGCGCGGCCGCAACGATACGCCGATGATTGAAGGCGCCACCGTGGAACAGAGCATGCACCTGCTCGAAAAGATCGTAGCCAGGCAACGCGAGATTCTTGCCCAGGAGATGAATCCGGAAGTTACCAAGGTTCCGCAGGTGTGGTGCCTCTATAAGGAAGTGCAGGAGTATTACGAAAGGGGGCTGCGGGTACCGGATGATGTGACGCTTCTCTGGAGCGACGATAACTGGGGCGATCTCCGCCGCGTGCCGACGGATGCGGAGCGGAAACGCTCCGGCGGGGCGGGCGTTTATTATCACTTTGACTACGTCGGCGACCCGCGAAACTATAAGTGGATCAACACCAACACGCTGGGGAAGATCTGGGAGCAGATGGACATCGCCGCGAAGTATGGAGCGGACCGCATCTGGGTGGTGAATGTGGGGGATCTGAAACCAATGGAGATTCCGATCGATTTTTTCATGTCGATGGCGTGGAACCCTTCGGCGATGACGGCGGCGAAGGAACATACGTTTGTTTACGACTGGGCGGTTGCGAATTTTGGTCCGGAGCACGCTCACGACATCGCCGATTTGTACAACTGGTACACCGCGATGAATAGCAGGCGCAAGCCGGAGCTGCTCAATACGGGGCCGGACGGCATCTACAGCCTGGTGAACTACAAGGAGGCGGACACGGTTCTTGCGGAGTGCGACGCGGCGATGAGCAAAGCGGAGGCGCTTGCCCGGGAACTTCCCGTCGACGAACAGGATGCATTTTTCGAACTGGTCCTGCATCCCGTGAAGGCGGTGGCGATCGTCAATGAGCTCTACATTCTGGCGGGGAGGAATCACCTCTACGCCGCGCAGGGTCGCCTGGAGGCGAATGATCTCGCCGCGAAAGTGAAGGAGCTCTTCCGCACCGATGTCGATCTGAATCGCCAATACAACCAACTGGCGAACGGGAAATGGGATCACATGATGGACCAGGTTCATCTTGGGTATGCCTCTTGGAATGATCCGAAGAGTAACTCCATTCCCGAACTTAAAGAGGTTGTTCCTGCGGCTGTGGGGGCTCTCGGGGTCGCCGTGGAAGGTTCTGAGGCTGCGTGGCCCGGGACGAAGGAACCGGCGAGGCTGCCCGCGTTCGACAGTTTCAATCGCCAGGTGCGAACCATCGAACTCTTTAACCGAGGGAGCACGCCGGTTCATTTCACCGCTGCTGCTTCGGCGCCATGGGTGAATCTGAGCGCCACAAGCGGCACGGTGGAGAAGGAGCAACCGCTTTTGGTCTCGATCGACTGGCCGGCGGTGCCCGACGGGGGAGCCGACGCTCAAGTGCAGATCACCAGCGGCGGAACCGATTCTGTCGCGGTCAGCCTCCATGCCGCCAAGCCCACGGGAGTCACGCCGGCATCGTTGCAGGGTTTCATCGAAGGCGACGGCTATGTCTCCATGGATGCCGCCCACTTCACGCGAAAGACAGAGGCCGGCGGGGCTAATTGGGAGACGATCGATGGGAACGGCCGCACAATGTCCGCTTGTTCCATTTTCCCGGTGACTGCGCCAAGCGTGCTTCCGAGCAACGGCGGAATGCAGGCGCCCTCTCTCGAATATCGGATGTACCTGCTCGACAGTGGGCCGGTCTCCGTGACTGCCTACGTTTCGCCGAGTTTGAACTTCGTTCCTGGCCGGGGCCTGCGCTTTGCGATGGCGTTCGACGATCAGGCGCCGAACGTGATCGACGTTCTCGCCGACGCATCCCATGCGGCGTGGCAGGAATCGGTCCGGGAGAACGTGCGAACCGTCAAGGCGCCCCACATGATTGCTTCGCCCGGATATCACACTCTCAGAATCTGGATGGTCGATCCGGGGGTGGTATTTCAGAAGTTCGTTGTCGACTGCGGCGGTGTGAAGCCCAGCTACCTGGGGCCGCCCGAAAGTTTCCTGCGAGTCGCCGAGGAAGGGGCCGCCAGGTAATCGGTCTTGTTCACAACGCCCGTGCGTCATAGGTTTGAAAAGCGCTTATACACGGTTTTAGAAGGTGGTTAGATGCAACGAGACTATCGAAGAACCCCATGGATCCTCGTTTCAGCCGCAATGTTGATGTTGATGCCGGCTGTTTTGATGGCGCAAGACACGCCCGGTAAAGCCGCACAGGCAACACACTGGGTCGGGACATGGGCCACTTCGGCTCAGGCGATCGACAAATCGACGTTTCCGCCGACGCCTCCCGGACTCACGGACACAACGCTTCGTCAGATCGTCCACGTCTCGATCGGCGGGCATCAACTGCGTGTCCGCTTTTCGAACGAGTTCGCCTCCTGGGGCAACAACCTCACAATTGACGAAGCCCACGTTGCGCTCTCCGCGGGCAAGAGCGCAATCAAGCCCGAAACGGACAAGGCTCTGACTTTCCACGGACAACCCTCGGCGACCATTCCTTTCGGCGCGATGATGCTTTCCGATCCGATTGCGTTTGATCTCCCGGCTCTCTCGGACCTGGTGGTGAGCATTCACGTCACCGGAGCCGAGAAGGATTTCACGGGGCACCGTTCCGCGCGGGCCAACTCCTACCTGCAATCCGGGAATTCCGTGTCCGCCTCGGACCTTCCTGACGCGGTGATTGCCAATCGCTGGTATTACCTGAGCGGCGTGGAAGTAGTCGCCTCCCCGCCAACTTCCGCGGTGGCCGTGCTGGGGGACTCGATCACCGACGGAAAAGGCTCTACGGAAGGAACGAATCAGCGCTGGCCGGATGTTCTCGCCCGCCGCCTTCAGGAAAATCCGGGCACCGCCGGCGTCAGCGTCCTCAACGAGGGGATCGGCGGCAATTGCCTGTGGTTCGGGGGTCTCGGCCAAACCGCAATGGTACGCCTCGACCGCGATGTTATCGCGCAGCCGGGCGTCCGCTACGTCATTCTCTTTGAGGGGATCAACGATCTCGGTGGAGGCCAAACAACGCCCGACGAGATCATCACCGCCGACGAACAGATCATCGCCCGGTCTCATGGCAGCGGCTTGAGGATTTATGGCGCAACCATCTCCCCCTGCGGCGGCTCCTTTTATGATAAACCGGGCGTCGAGGAGAAGCGGCAGAAGGTCAATGAGTGGATCCGCACGAGCGGCGCCTTCGACGCTGTCATCGACCTGGATGCCGCCGTCCGCGATCCGCAGGACCCGCACAAGCTGTTAAAATCTGCGGACAGCGGCGATCACCTCCACCCGAGCAACGCGGGGCACAAACTGCTGGGCGATGCCGTCGATCTCAAGCTGTTCGCGCAACAGTGATTCTGCAAGGCCACGGCGTTTTGCCCGGAAACTCGCGCCTGCCCGCCAACTCGACAGAAGGCGTCCGTATGACGACACGATTCTTCTCCACGCGTGCGTCCCTCCTTGGGGCTGTTTTCGCGCTTGGCCTGGCGCCCGCCTGCGCGCGCTTCCAGTCGCCGACCGTCAACGCGGAACCGTCGCTCCGTAAGGCAGTTCACGGCCGCTTTCTGATTGGAACGGCGGTCATGTCGAAGCAGTTGGATGATCCGCGTCTCGCTCACCTTGTCGCGACGCAGTTCAACTGCATCACAGGCGAAAACGAGTTCAAGCCCGCAGTCACGGAGCCTCACCCGGGGCAGTTCAATTTCGCCCCCGCTGACAGGATCGTCTCCTTCGCCAGGAAACATGGGATGAAAGTAGTCGGTCACAATCTTTGCTGGCACTCCCAGACGCCCAAGTGGATGTATGAAGATGCCGATGGGGGGCCTCTCCCACGGGAAGCGGCCCTCGCCAACCTCAAGCGGCACATTGATGCCGTCGCGGGCCACTTCCGCGGCCAGGTCATTGGCTGGGACGTGGTGAACGAAGCCATCAGCGACGAACCGGGCGGATACCTTCGCGACAGCCCCGCGAAGCGCGCCATCGGCGACGACTACATCGTGCAGGCCTTCCGCTATGCGCACGCGGCGGATCCCCGCGCTGAACTCTACTACAACGACTACGGCAATGAGAATACCGACAAACTCCTGAAGACCCTTTGGCTGATTCGCGACCTCCAGAAAGCCGGCATTCCCCTCACCGCCGTCGGCATTCAGTCGCATTTTTCCCTTTCCAATCCGGAAGCCATTGGTCGGCTCGACAGCGCCATCTCGGCCTATGACGCCGCCGGCGTGAAGGTGATGTTGACGGAACTCGATGTCGAAGTGCTCCCCCGCGTCACCCCGGGAGCAGATGTCAATGCGACCCAGGAGCACGGTCTCGACTCGTACTCACAGGGCCTTCCGGAGGAGGTCGCTCGGGAACAAGCCGATTTTTACGAGCGCGTTTTTCGAGTGGTTCTGAAGCATCCTGGCGTTGTCACCCGCATCACACTCTGGGGAACCCACGACGGCACTTCGTGGCTGAATGACTGGCCGGTCCGCGGCCGCACGAACTATCCCTTGCTCTGGGATCGCCAACTGACACCCAAGCCGGCGTTCTACGCCGTCATCCAGGCCCTGACGCAGCCACTCCAAGTAGCATCCCACAAATAAACGGCGTTTTCGGTTCCCGGCTGAGCGGCAAGTTCGACTTCGCACGTGAAGTCGTTGTTCTGATGCCGCACAGCAAGATAAGACGGATTGCCCTCGCCAAAGACGCGGTCTGCGCGAGACTCTGAGCATGTGGTGAATCTCTCCAGGGTCAGAGGAATGACATGCAACGGGAAGACAAAACCGTTCTTGCCCAGCTCATACCAACTTGTGGCGAAGTACCCGCACACCCGAGAAAACGATTACGCGAATAGGCCCGTATGACTCGATGCCGCCGCAGTCTCCGGCTTGCCGCCCTAATCCGAATGAAGCCGTCAAACAGCCCATTTTACCCATGGAAAGCTGCTCAAGAAGATGAGAAAACAAATTCCAGCGTATTCAGTTGACAGCCAGGGAATCGGAAAATACATTAGGTAAACGATTGCGTAATCGACGCGATCCACTTCGTCGGGTTTGTCTGGCACGCGAAATCATTTCTTCCTGGTTTGGCTGATGAGGCCAATTCGGTGACTCGCCATTTTCGAAGGGGTTTCTTATGCGGAGTCAATTCGGTTTTGCCGGTCGTCAGGCACCGCGCCAGCGTTCCGGATTTACGCTCATTGAGTTGCTTGTTGTGGTGGCGATCATTGCGGTGCTGATTGCGATTTTGCTTCCTTCCCTCGGCAGGGCGCGTTCGAACGCAAGGACTACAGCTTGCGCTGCGAATCTGCACTCCATCGGCCAGGTGACAACCATCTACGCCAACCTCTTTGGCCGCCTGCCCTGGGGCGACTACAACACGGGCAACTCGGCGACATCCGCCCGCTGGGCCGATCTCCTGTTGAACGCCGTTTCATCGAACAGCGGATCCACCTACAACGGCGGCAGCGCCACGAACAACCTTAATTCCAGTTTTCACAAGGCGCTTATTTGCCCCGAGGTTCCCCCGAGCAGCACTCAACTTGGGGCCGCCACCCCGCAGTCCATCGTGCAGTATGGCACTCATCCGCTGGCGGAGATCGATTACAGCTACGTCAACAACCACTCCATCCCCGTCACCAACCTTCCTTTGAAGCCGGAGCAGATTCCGCACAACGATCTGGCCATCAATTGGGATGCGGCGCTTTCGCTGGTCAATGGCGCATGGAAGGTGAAATCGGACACCGCCGCCTCCGATTACATCGATAACAAGGCTTTTTTAAATCAAAGTGCGCATCTCATGAATCCGGACCCCGCGTTCCCGTTGCAGAACAGCATTGATATGACTCCCGGCAACGGCGGAGCCACCGCTACCAACACCGACGACGCCACCGGCGGGTCGATCAATGCGACCAATATCCGCTTCAGGCACTCGTCCAATACCAAGGCCAACGTTCTCTTTATCGACACGCACGTGGAAGCGTACACGCTCAACACCAACGCTGCTGCCAACAGCCCGAATAAGACGGATTTCATGCGTCGGTACATCATTATCAATCCCTGAGAGGGTTTTCGATTGTTGATGGCCGACAAACATTTTGACGGGCATTGCCGCGAGTTTGTCCCGTTTTGTCCCGTTCCGTAAATGAACCGTCATTTCGATCCCAACGGTCATGGCTCCACAAGACCCTTCCGTGCGCTGCGCAAGGCGGCCGGTTAGAATCCATGTTCCCCGAAAAACTTCGCAATCAATGTCGAAACCGAGGCGAATTGATGGCTCACTCACAGCGTGACAACCGGGGCCTGAACTGTTGCCTTCGTCTAATGGTCATGGCTGCGGTGATGGTGGAACTTCCGCTGAGGGTGGTTGGCCCCGCTCGTTGCATCGCCGAAGATATTCAGGCCCCCGTTGGGACCGATCCCGCGAATTCACCGCGCCAGCGGATTTCCATCGACGAAGGCTGGTCCTTCATTAAAGGGGATCCCCCCGATTGCCCGGTGAGTTTGCTCTACGACCGCATGGATCCCAACGCGGGAAAGGCCAATACCACAAGTCCAGCCACCCAGGAGGTGCATGCGGAGTCGCAGCCGGGTTCCTATATCAAGCAATGGATCCTGCCAACGGGCAACCCTTTCATCAAGGACCCGTCGAAATGGTTCTCGCGTCCAGAAGGAAACCTGGGTGATCGCGCTGCGTATGTGCGCCCCGATTTCGACGACAGCACATGGCAGAAAATCAACTTGCCTCACGACTGGGCGATCACCGGGCCTTTCAGCCACAAAGCAAACGGCAGCATGGGGCATCTGCCGACGGCAGGCATCGGATGGTACCGCAAGAAACTGTCCATCCCGGCGGAGGATGCCGGCAGATCCATTTTCCTCGACGTCGACGGCGCGATGGCCTATTCCACGGTCTGGCTGAATGGGCAGATCGTCGGAGGCTGGCCCTATGGATACGCCTCCTGGCGCGTGAATTTGACGCCGTACGTCAAGCCAGGCGCTGTGAACGAACTGGTGATCCGGCTGGACAATCCGCCGGATTCAATGCGCTGGTATCCGGGCGCTGGAATTTATCGCAACGTCTGGCTTGTCAAAACCTCACCGGTGCATGTGGCGCATTGGGGAACCTGCATCACAACTCCGCAAGTTTCCCAGGATTCCGCCACCGTGCAGATGCGCGTGATAGTGAACAATGATTCGACGCACACTGCGGACGTCACGGTGGCCACCGACATCTTCGAGTTGGACAGCGACGGCCAACGGTCTGAACATGCAGTAACCAGCATCGCGCCTGAAACACTCGAGATATCAGCGAAAAGTGAAGCCGCCATCGAGGCGAAAGGGGCGGTTGCCAATCCGAAGCTCTGGGGACCGCCGCCGCAACAGCGGCCCAATCGCTATGTCGCCGTCACCACCGTGTCGCAGGATGGAAAAGTCCTGGACCGTTATCAAACGCCCTTCGGCATCCGAACCATCAGGTTTGATCCAGATAACGGCTTCTTTATCAACGATCAGCATGTTGCCATCAAAGGCGTCTGCATGCATCACGACTTGGGCGCCCTCGGTGCAGCATTCAATTACCGCGCCGCCCAACGCCAACTGGAGATGCTCCAGGAAATGGGCTGCAACGCGCTTCGCACCTCCCACAATCCCCCTGCCCCCGAAGTCATGGAATTGGCCGACAAGATGGGCATTCTCGTGATGGATGAGGCGTACGACGTCTGGATCGGACCAAAGGTGCCGCTCGGGTTCCAACAGATTTTCCCGGACTGGCACGAGCAGGATCTACGGGCCATGATTCGCCGGGATCGCAATTCGCCGTCCGTCGTGCTCTGGAGCATCGGGAATGAGGTGAGCGAACAATACTCTGGAGCGAACGGCGCAGCCATCGGCAAATCTCTTTGCGACATCGTGCATGATGAAGATCCCACCCGCCCGACGACCAGCGCGATGAATTGGGCCAAGCCCGATGGGGCGCTCCCGGCGGTTGTCGATGTGATCGGTCTGAACTACCAGGGCGCCGGCATCCGCAAGGAACCCGGAAAATATCCGGCCTTCCATAAAAACTTCCACGACAAGCCGATCATCGGCAGTGAAACCGCCTGTGCCCTGAGCACGCGAGGCGCGTATTTCTTCCCGGTCATACCAGGCAATGATGCTGTAGTTGAAGGCACGCCGGGAGCATTGGACAAGAGCGGCTGCGAAGTGAGCTCCTACGAACTTTACCGCGTCGCTTTCGGCGCCTCGGCCGACAAGTCCTTCGCCGCACAAGAGCAGCATCCTTACGTCGCCGGTGAATTCATCTGGACCGGATGGGACTACCTCGGCGAGCCGATGCCCAACTACGGATTGTTGCGCAGTTCCTCCTGCGGCATCATCGATACCGCTGGCTTCAAGAAGGACCGCTTCTATCTGTATCAAGCACACTGGCGCCCGGACCTCCCCATGGCCCATATCCTGCCCCACTGGAATTGGCCGGACCGCCTCGGACAAGTCACACCCGTGCATGTCTTCACTTCCGGCGATGAAGCGGAATTGTTCCTCAACGGAAAATCGCTCGGCCGCAAGAAGAAGGGACAATTCGAGTACCGCCTGCGCTGGGACGACCTTGTCTACGAGCCCGGCACGTTGAGAGTCGTCGCGTACAAAGGCGGCAAAACGTGGGCGGAAGATACCGTCCAGACGACTGACAATCCCAAGCAGGTCATGTTGACACCTGATCGGGCTTCCATCGCCGCCGACGGCCGCGACCTCTCCTTCGTCACCGTCCGCATGGCAGACCAGGATGGGCTCACCGTTCCTCGGGCAATGAACGAGGTCAAATTCAAGATCGATGGTCCAGGTGAAATCGTCGCCACCGATAATGGCGATCCTTCGAGCTTTGATTCATTTCAAGTTCCGCAACGGAAAGCATTCAATGGACTTTGCCTCGTGATCGTCCGCGCCAAGCCGAATCAGACGGGAGCGATCACGCTGACGGCAGACGCCGAAGGCCTCCAGGGCGCATCCGTGTCGTTGCAAAGCGTTCCTCCAGGCAACCACGACCCGAGATGAACGATCATATAGAACGGGGATTGCGATTCGGATCCTGGGGGAGATCGTCGCCTGAGAACCCAACCTCACCGCACGCCCATGAGGATTTCCATCGTGAGCTGATCGAGCCGTTCGTACGGCAGGCCCCGCGCCCCGAGCGATTTGCGGTCGAATTTGATCTTCTTGAGTGCCTCAGCGTTGCCAGCTGAAAAGCCGCTGACGAGCGATTCAAGTTTGCCGTCGGCGACGTTGATTTCGGCGCGGAGCGCCTGAATTTCCTTGTCCTTGTTCCAGCGTGCCGCTTTGTCCTTCAAGATCATGTAAGTGCGAATGCAGCCGCGGGCAAACTCTTTCACGCCTTCGTAGTCTTCGGTGCGGTAGGCGTGGGCGTCAAAGTGCAGCGAGCCGTCATAGCCGTGGTCGGTCAGCAATTTCACCAGGAAGAACGCCTGCTTGATATCCGCAGCGCCGAAGCGGAAGTCCTGGTCGTAGCGTCCGGGCACCTGATCGTTCAGATCGATGTGGAACAGTTTGCCGGCGTCGATCGCCTGGGCGACGTGATGCGTGAAGTTGAGGCCGGCAATCGCCTCGTGGGCGACTTCCGGGTTGACGCCGACCATTTCGGGATGGTCGAGCGTTTCAATAAAGCCCAGACAGTTTCCCGTGGTCGCGAGATAGATGTGCCCACGGGGCTCATTCGGCTTCGCTTCGAGGGCGAAGCGGTAGCCGTAGTTCTGCTGGATCGAGTACTCGCAGAGAAAATTGAGCGCCTCGCGGAAGCGTTTGATCCCATCAACGGGGTCTTTGCCCGCATCCGTTTCCGCGCCTTCGCGCCCGCCCCAGAAGACATACGTTTCGGCGCCGAACTCTGCGCCAAGGTCCATGGCGGCCATGGTCTTCTGGATGGCATACGCACGGACGCTCGCATCGCCGCTCGTGAAGGCGCCGTCCTTAAATACCGGTTCGCCGAACAGGTTCGTCGTCGCCATCGGCACCCGCAGGTTGTTCGCCTGCAGCGCCTTTTTAAAGTCAGCAATGATCTGCCTCTTCTTATTGGGTGAGGCGTCGATGGGAACCAGGTCATTGTCATGGAAGTTCACGCCATACACGCCGCCCACCTCCCCCAGGAGGTCGACGATCTGAACTGGTGACAACTGCTCACGAACCGGGCCGCCGAAAGGGTCGCGTCCTATGTTGCCGACGGTCCAGAGACCAAAAGTGAACTTTTCATTCCGGGTGGGCGAGTACTTGGCCATAGAAGAGGTTCTTTCCGAAGTGAGATGTTGCAGATCGTGCGAGGGCCCATCGGGGTTGCGATCTCGAGCCCCGGGGCGAAAACAAAGCAAACGATTACCTTGCTGAAATTAGAGCGTTTTCCGAAGTCTGTCAAGCGAGTCGCGGACACTGCAGGCAGATCAAACTCTTCCGCTTACGCTTCCTCGCCGGCGACGAAGCAACAACATCGCCCCGCCCGTGAGAATCCCCATGCTTCCCGGCTCCGGCGCCATCGCCGTCAAGGCGTAATTGGAGGTGCCCTTCGTCAGCGTCAGATCATACGTCTGGCCGCCGATCAGCACCTGGTACTCCCCATACGTCCCATTGAACGAAACCGAACCATTGCTCCCCACCGCGCCCATGTAATCCGTGCTCCACCCATTCAGAAGTTGTTGATACGCCTGCCCGATGCTCGTCAGATTCCAGTTCGCATCGTAAAGAAATGCCGCATCGTTCGGAGCATTCTGGCCCGCCCAGAAAGTCCACAGGCCGAAGGTCGTGGCGTTGGGAGACCCGTACATCATCCGCATCGTTTCGGTCAGGATCTGCGAGACCACTGCGTCTGATGGCGCATCCGAACTGACCTGAAACTCCGTAAGCGAGATCGGCAGCCCGGTGACGGAAAGATTCTGCATCACCTGCATCATGCGCGCAGGGCTGTGAAGCGTAATGTTTCCGTCGGCATAATACTGCACCCCCACGCCGCTCACCGTCGGCTGCCCCGGCATTGCGTTTCGAATGTCGTCGACTTCCTGCCGGTACCAGTTCGCATAGGGGTCGGAGAGGCTGGTGCTGGGATCCGAGGAGTATGTGAACACGTTGTATTCGTTGGTATAGAGGCGAAGGTTCGGGTTTCCCGCGGCTGCGGCGGCCTTCGCAACATTGTTGTAAACCTGCGCCACGCCCGATGCCCCAAAAATCTTCCAATAGGGCGCGGTGCGGAGCGCTTCGTTCAGAACGTCCATTTCCTGGATCGCGTCCCCACGTGGAATCGTCGTCCCTGCGATCTTTCCGCCAACGTAGTAGCTGATGCGGTTGTTGATCGCGGTCATCAGCGAGGCCTTGGCGCTCGCGGCAAGCGTGGCGTTCGACGACTGTGCGTTCGTAAGCAGCGTATTGACCCACGCGGGCTGCTGGGCGCCCCAGATCAAATTGTGCATGCGAACGTCCATATTGTTGGACGTGGCGTATTTCAACAGCGTATCCACGTACGACATCGTCACGACGCCCTGCGTCGCTTCATTGTTGGACCACTTGCCGGCGTTCGACGGTTCGAGCGTGTTGAAACTGGCGTTGTAGGCGTGCTGGTAGTTGTAGGCGGTCGTCCCTGGGGCCGGATTCGTCACAGCCATGTAGGCGACTGGATCGGACGATGAACTTCCCGTGGCCGAGCCTTCGAAGTTAAACGCATTGCGGACCAGTTTGAATTCGACCGGGGTGCCCGGGGCTAACCCGGGAAGCGAGACGGTGACGTTGCCGCTGCGGAAATTCGCCGCATAAGTGTCGGCGGCTGCGAGAGCGTTGGCGTTGATATTGGAATTCAGGATCGACGCGCCGGAGACATTGAGATTGCGAATAGTCAGCGACTGGTTGCTTCCAGTCACAGCGTTGGCAAAGTCAGTGCGCACGAAGGTCGTGCCTGCGGGCAGGTTGACCGTCGCGGAGTACGAATTGAACCCCGGCGTGACCGTGTACTTCGTCGTGGTGTCGTCGACCGATATGTCCATTTGAGGAGCAGCGCCGCTCCCCGCGCTCCCTGAGGCCTGCACCGTGAAGGTCACTTGCCCGGGATTCGCGAGGGTTACGTACGTGCCGACATAACCATCAGAAGAAAGTGTCCAGTCGGTGCCCGAGCCAGTGCCGCTCGATTGAAACGCCATGGCCGATCCGTTGAGACTCGCGGCAGAAGCATTGCTTACGGCGAGAACGAGAAACAAGGAAGGAGTCGCGAGACGAAGTATGCTATTCACTCGTTTTTCCCTTGCGTATACAAAATGCCGAGAGGAGCGCGCGGATCACCCGTAACGGCGGCATGAAAACATCAGCCGCACAGGAACCTATGGAGAAGTCAGCAAAGGAGATGCACAGCGGCCGGCGCTGTGCATCTCGTTGCGAACCTCGGGTGCGAATTAAGGGAAATGGATCGTGTCAGGCGCTCCGTTTCCGGAGCAGAAGCGCTACGGCGCCAAGACCGACAATCCCGAGGGATGCGGGTTCGGGAGTGGCGACAGCGGTCGTGTAGACGCCGACGAACATGTTGCGGACGCCGCCGCCCCACTGGGAAGAATACGCGTTCGTCTGCGCGCTCGGATCACCGCCGGTGATCACATAGCTCACACCGTTGGGATCGGTGGTAACACCGTTCGCACGATCGATAAAGCCCGATGCCGCGCCGCTCGTGTCGTACAAACCGAAGGCGTAGCTGTGGGTGGGATCCAACGTGATGCTGCCGCCGGAAAAATCAAATTCCAGGAACGACTGGGCGGCAAACCCCGGGAACGCGCTCAACGTCGTGCCGTCCAGAAGGTTCGTCTGAGCAGACGGGTTGAACACGCTGCCATAAGCGCTCATGGAACCCACACCGAGATCAAACAGGAAGGGACGATACGCGATGTTGGCGGGGGAATAATTCCAGACCTCGGTGATCGCGGCGAGATTCCCCGAGATGCCGTAAAACGTTTCGCCGAACGAGCCTCCCGCCACGACGCCTTGTGAAACGCCGCCGGCGATGGTCCCGCCCGCCCCCTTCGAGGCGTTGACCGTGCTCAGCGCGAGACTCCCCCCATTGGTCGAGCTGGCCGCAAAATCAGTGATTCCGGTCGTCGCGACTGGCGTCCCGACCGTGGCGATCACCGCCGCTTTTGCCGCAGCTCCCAACGATGCCGCCAATACAACGGCGACAATCGTCGATGTTTTCGAAAACGACGTATACTTCCTCATAGACGCTCTCCCAAAAAAGATAGAAATGTTCTTACCAATTAACGGTTGACCAAGATGTGAGCGCCAACCGAAAGCCGCATAGGATAGGGATAGAAATGGTCCGCTTACTCCGCGAGGTAAGCGTTTACGCAAACATATCTCGAATTCTGATGCCGTCAAGAAGATTCTGCGAAGTTTATTGAAGATTACGTTTGGGGCGTGGTTGCAGCGCCTTACTTATCTACATTACCCATGTTGTCTATATTGCGCCAGCACCGCACCCGCCAGACATCCAGAGAAGTGAGGCGCACAAAACATGAATTGTTCGCGTTTGCGTGCACTTACGATAATGGGCCCGCGCACGGTACGAAAACCCCACTAAACGCCTTATAGACGCTCTACCCAGGCTTATCCGCTCAGACCTTATTGCTCACCAAAGCCCGGTGGCGCTGTCGAGCGACGAACGACGAGTTCCTCCGCCACTCGAATTTCCCCGGCCGACGTCGTCGTCTCTGGTGAATTGAGTCTGTTCAATAGCAGACCCGCACCCGTACGCCCCATTTCTCGGCCGGAAACACCAATCGCCGTAAGCGGCGGCGGAAGGAGCGAGACCGGAAAAACATCATTAAAACAGATGAGGCTGAAATCACGAGGTATGCGCAGATCCATCGCATAGGCGCTGCCAAGGATGGTGACAGCAATCGGATGATCGTAAGTGATCACCGCCGTTGCCTTGCCCATCTTTACTGCACCGCGGAGAAAATCCGTTCCAGAGCAGAAAGGCACATCATGCCCTTGAATCAACTCCATCCCGAATTCTCGAATGGTTTCCAACAATGTTTCATGACGTTCCGCCACGGAGTAGTGCGTCAGGTACGTCGCACGGGCGTTGGCATAGGCAATCCGTCGATGCCCGAGTTGGTGGAGATGCTCCACCGCCTTCCGCATCCCCATGCGGTCATCCGCCAGCACTTGCGCAACCGCTTTCCCCACCCGCTCATTGACACACACATAGGGAACTCGCCGGCGATCCAGCTCGTCTACCATTTCCGATGGCGGCGATTGAAGCAAAATGGCGCCGTCGAACCGCCAGAACGGCACCGCATGCCGGCGCGCCATCGTCAAATTGAAAAATACGTCGTATTCACTCGCGTGCAGAACCTCCGCGATCCCCTCCAGCAGCATCTCGTTAATCCCCTCGGCGACGTGGGTCTGCGGAGACGTGAACACCCCGATAATCTGCGAACTCTGTCGATGCAGACTTCGCGCTGCCAGATCCGGCGCATAGCCCAGCGATTCAGCGGCAGCAAGAATCCGGCCTCGCACGGCCTCACTGGCCGAAAACTTCTTCTTCTTGTTGAGCACACGACTAACCGTTGCTGGAGTGACTCCGGATAATCGCGCGACATCGTGCAGGGTGGGACGCTCTTTTGACATTCAGACAGTATACCTCCTGGGCAATCGATTTACAGACGGATCAGCCATGCTATAGTTAGGTGAACGTTTACTTAAAGCCCTTTCTCGCACGTCTCAAGTCTTTCTACCGACGAGTGAACGTCTGATCAATTCGGATAGAGGAGGCAGTGAATGCGTTCGTTTCTGACCGTGCTGACCATTCCGCGGATTCCCAGATGCACCGCTTGGATCGCCGGCTTCTTACTCTGTATCGCAACTCTCGCCGGCGTGGCCCACGCCGCCCCCCCCACAGCAGCTTCCGTGCCAGGTGCGCAACCCACCGTCCTGAACCTTTCCGACACCGGCTGGCGCCTCTGGCTCGATGTGGATGCCCCATGGAAAGACGACAAACTTTACCTGCCAGACCAGGTCGAGCTGAACAGCCTGCCGACAAACCCGCCGACGGGCGGATGGTCCACTCTCTCCGACTCCGCCGGTATTCCCGTCACCCTCCCCGGCACCGTCGAAGAGCACTACTGGCCCCGCAGCCTCAACGAGCACCCTACACCGAAACAGATCGTTGAACACAACGGCAGTTATCTCGGGGTCTCCTGGTGGTACACCCATTTCAACGCGCCCGCACTCGCCCCCGGCGAGCGGTGCCTCATTCACTTCCGCGGAACCCGCTTGCGCGCCGAGGTCTACGTCAATCAACGGCTCGTTGGCTATAACCTCATCACTGAACTCCCCTTTACCGTCGACGCCACCCCCGCGATCAAACCCGGCGCAGCCAACCAACTCGCCATCCGCATCACCAATCCCGGCGGCGAGCTCGCGTGGAACGACACCGCCACTATCAAGTGGGGAAATCACGCCATCCCCATGTCGCACGGTTTCGGTGGAGTCGACGCCGGCATTGAACTCTGGATCCGCGGAGACACCTCCGTCTCTGATCTCACGATCTTCAACACGCCCGACCCCGCCACCATCAACGCGGTCGTCCAACTCTCCTCCACCGGCTCCGCCTACCACGGCCCGGTCAATCTCTCCGTCACCCGTGACGGCAACACCATTGCTTCAACCACCATCGACGCCGACATTCCCGCCGGTGGATCCGCCACCCTTTCACGCACCATCCAAATCCCCGCCGCCGACTTGTGGGACATCAATCACCCCTCCCTCTACGAAGCGGACGCGCGAATTCCAACCATCTCTCACTCCGACCGCCAGACCACTTTCGGCTGTCGCTGGTTCGCACCCGTGGGGATCGGCTCCGATGCGAAACTCCTCCTGAACGGCCGCCGAATCGTCGTAAAATCCTCCATTTCCTGGGGATTTTGGGCCCCGAACGGACTCTTTCCGGACGATTCCGCCGTTTCTCGCGAAATCTCCGCCGTCAAATCGCTCGGATTGAACAGCATCCAGAACCATCGCCACATGCCAAAGCAAGTCGTTTTGGACGGCTTCGACCACGCCGGACTGCTCCGCTACTGCGAGGCCGGCGCCGGACTCTACTCCTTCACCGAGCATCCCTGGGCCGACGACCCTTTGCCCAAAGGCCCCGTCGACACCTCCGGCTACGGTGGCGAACCGAAAACCTTCACCGCACGTTACGAAATGTTCAAAGTGCTCGGAATGGTCCGGGCGTTTCGCTCCCACCCATCCGTAAGCCTCTGGTCCTTACAAAACGAAATCTCGCCCGACCTGCACAACCCTTCGATCTTCTGGATGATCCGGAGAGTTCACGAAATAGACCCCTCGCGTACCGTCATCCTCAAATCAGGCGTAAACCCCAACAATCAGGTGCTGGCGCTTCCCTACTCCGACGAAGTGCTCCACAGCGATAACTCCGGTTTCTCCGGCTGGTGGGACCAGCACACGGCCATGGATTCCCGCGGCGAGTACATCGACAATATGTACACTTCGCCGACCGATTGGCAGTATCGCACCGACAACACAAAGGAAATTGTCTGCTGGGGTGAGATGGCCACCGGCGCATCCCCCGACGACCACTCCGCCGTCGCCCGCTGGTACGCCGAGCGCGAAAAGCCCGGCTACGATCGGCTCGCTGCGGAGACTATCCGCGACAGCTACCAGAAATTTATCGACACGTACGGGTTTGACGCCGCCTTCCCCACCGCTGAGAGCTTGTTTCTCGGCGCCGGAAACAAGCATTATTTCTCGGCCGCGCGAATCTTCGAGAACGCCCGCATCAGTGACCCGGTCGACTACATTGTCCTCTCCGGCTGGGAATCAACGATCATCGACAACCATTCCGGCATGACCGATGCACTCCGCAATCTAAAAGGGAATCCTTTCGAGTTGCATCGCGCTGGCGCGGACGAACTGCTCGTCGTTCGCCCGCGCCACTCCGTCGTTGCGCGCGGCGAACCAATTGTCTTCGACGTGCACCTGATCAACGAACACCGGCGACAAGGCCCGCAGACACTCTCCGTCATCGTCAACAACTCCGACGGCAAAAAGCTGCTCGATGCCACCGACATCGTCGCCGCCGCCGGTGGAGACACCTATGGCCAGCTCCTCAAGGACAGTTACAAGGTTGCCACCGCCACACCCGGTACGTACACGATCACCGCCCGACTTCAAGCGACCACCGGCAACGCCGATCCGCTCGACCGCACCGAACAAGTGCTGGTCATCGATCCCATCCCGTCCCCCATCTCACGGCATGTGGCTTACGTAGACCCGTCCGGCCGCATCGCACAACTCCTCAAAGACCGCTTCAAAATCGATGCTGCCCCCCTCGATTCAATCACCGGCGACTTTGATCGCATTCTGCTCGATTCAGATTTCAGCAACGCCGCCACCTGGCGCTCCGGCCGCCAGTGGGGCCCTTTCCCGGTGCCCCCTTCAGACAAATCCCTCGATTCCGGCCTGTTCGATAGCCAGATGGCAGGACCCGCCGGCGACCTCCTCAGACTGCCCGTCACCAATGGCCGCGCGAAAGTCGAGCTCTTCTTCGGAGACGTCCGCCACGATCCCAACCGCACCTTCGACGTTGCCCTCAACGGCCGGACCGTCTTAAAGAATTTCAACCCCGCGAACGAACCCGGCAACGTCGGCGGATTCTCCAAGGCCTTCAACGTCGACGTCGACCATGGCCAATTGATCCTCTCGATTCCGAAAGTACAGCAGGGCAGTGCGATCATCACCGCCCTCCGGGTCACCGACTCGAATGGCGGCGTCACGCGGCGCGTGTTTCGAGATGGCAAGTTTTCCGATAGCCATGGCGACATCTGGCTCCCCGCAGAGTTGATCGATTACGACTTCGCCGGCGCGCTGGCTGCCGCACTCCCGCGTGTGCAGAATGGCACGCGCGCCATCCTGGTGACCGGCAGTGATCAGGCCGCCCAGGCCGCGGGAATGGCGCTCGCCGACGCGGGTCTGATTGACTTCAATGGCGTACTCACCCACAGCGGCCCCTCTTGGTTCGGCTCCTGGTATTTCGGCCGCAAACACTGGCTCCTCGACGGTCTGCCAGGCGATTGCGTCTGGGACTGGCCCTACCAGGCCGACTCCGGCGAGACCGACGGTATGTTGCTCTCCGGCCACCACGTCGAAGCCGTGGTCGGCTTCGCTAAAGATCACGCCCCGGAAATAGGGCTGGGCATCGCCACGATTCCCGTCGGCAGGGGCCAGATCGTCGTGCTCTGCCTGCCAGGGCTGACGCGATCAATCGAGGACCCCAGCGCCTTTCATGGCCTCCACCCTGTAACTGCAACCCGATTACTGTTCAATGCTTTGAACTGAGACTTCGGAGCAAATTGATCCCTGTACAGCGCTCTCAAATACCCGTAAAATAAGGCCAATTCGCACGGTCCCGCCCATTTTCAGGGAAGTGCCGACTTTGCCCGTTTCGCCCTTCTCAGCCGACGACTGTGGGTTCGAACCCCGCCGGGCGCGCTTCCCCCCTCCCCTCTTGTCGACACCGGAGTCCCGCGTGACCTCCCTCTACCGCGCCCTCTATCACACGATGATCCTCCTCGGACGCCCCATCGGCGGAATCCGCCCGCGCCGCCTCTACGACTCCCTCGGACGCCGCGCCTACCCCACCCCCGACCCCCGCTGGCATCGCAACCGCTGGGGACACGAACTCCTCCTCTCCCACCACTTCCACCTCGACCGCAACATCCTCATCCACGGCGACTACGATCACGAACTCCACCTCCTCTTCCAGAACCGCATCTCCCCCGGCATGACCATCCTCGACGTCGGCGCCAACCTCGGCGAAATGTCCCTCCACCTCGCCGCCCTCACCGGCCCCGCGGGCATCGTCCATGCCTTCGAGCCCTTCCCCGCCGCTTACGACCGCCTGGTCACGCACATTCGCCGAAACCATTTGGAATCTCGCATCCACACCCACAAACTCGCCCTCTCCAACGCCCCCGGCCAGCTTTCTATGAGTCTCCCCGCCGCAGATGCCGACAACCAGGGCGTCGGCTCCATCGTCAATCACGACGCCGCACGCATGCCGGTAACACTCACCATCGACGCCACGACGCTCGACCTTTTCGTTCAGCAGCACGCAATTCCGAAGATCCACTTCATCAAGCTCGACATCCAGGGCGCCGAATGCTTCTTCCTCGAAGGCGCCCGCGAAACGCTCCGTTCACACCGCCCAGAAATCGTCATGGAAGTCTCGCCCGATGACCTGCGCGCCCTCGGAAAATCCAGCCGCGATCTCCTCTCGCTCGTCGAATCGCTCGGCTATCGCCTCCTCAACCTGCACGCAGGCACGCCCACCACCCCCATTTCCGCCGCAACCATCCCCGACAATTTTTCTGCCGTGAACGTCCTCTGCCTGCCCGCTTCCGACAAATAATCCGGATCCCACTGGATTATCATCCTCAAAATGTTTAGCCGTCTATCGAAGATCGACGCGTGCTCGGCGCGAGTTTCAGTTCGGAGCCGGATAATCACACCCGAATCAGCGTGATCAAATTCCGCTGCAGCAGCGTGCGCAAAAAAATCGCCAACACATTCTCCGCTTCCTTCACTTCGACCCCGTGTTGCGCAGCAAAATCACGAATCAGGGCAGCCACCGTCATTTGGTCCGCAATCCGGTCCCACACCCAGATGCCGACTGCATCCAACTCGAACGATTTGCTCCGGGTGGACCGCGGCGCGATCAGCTTGCGCAGCCCGCTGGTCTGCAGCGGCGCGGTCAGCCGAAGCGACTCCTCACGCCGCCCCGACTCCTTCACCAGCGGATTCCGCACCACCACAGCCCCCATCAGTTCCTCCCGCGACGGCTTGGTTTTGGCCTTGCGATTGAGCATCGTGCACCGCTCCTCGCCTCGCACAAATAATCAGGACGCCCGATCCCCATTCGACGACGCCGCTTCATCCGCCGACGCCTCCGGCAACTCCAGCTTCAACTTCTTCACCCGCCGCGGCTCCGCATCCAGAACCGTGATCGTCACCCCCTCATGCGTCAGCACCTCCCCCTTCGGCGGAATCACCCCCAGCGTCGCAATGACAAATCCGCCGAGCGTCTGAAAATCCGAATCCTCCGGCAAACTCAGCGACAACGCCCGATTCAGCTCCGTGATGTGAATCCGCGCATCCACTTCCATCGTCCTCTCATCCAGCTTCCTCACCTCCGCCACCGCCGGATGCTCATATTCATCCGCAATGTCCCCGACGATCTGCTCAATAATATCTTCGGTCGTCACAAGCCCCGACGTCCCCCCATATTCATCCAGCACGATCGCCATGTGCACCTGCTGAATCCGGAACTCACGCAGCAGATCCCGCAGCGGCTTCGTCCGCGGCACGAACAGCGGCGGACGCATGATCCGCCGAACATCTATTCCGCTCGATGGCGAACCCGTTCCCACACCCACGGGATTCCCAATGAACGCCAGCAGGTCCTTCGCAAACAGCACCCCCACAATATTGTCCAGCGTCCCCTCATACACCGGCACCCGGCTCAACCCCTCCTTCAGAATCTTGTCGCGAATCTCCAGCACCGGCGTGTTGATGTCGAGCGCGATGATCTCCGTCCGCGGCGTCATGATCTGCCCCACCTGCAGGTCCCGGAACGAGATCACCCCCTCGATCATCTTCTTCTGCTCTTCATCCACTGTCCCCTCCGCAGTCCCTTCCGCCACGACCGACAAAATCTCCTGCTCGACCGCTTCCGCCGTGTCCGCATCCTCCGCGATCGACACTCCCGCCAGCCGGCGAACGATTTCATCGAAGACATTCAGAATCCGGATCAGCGGAAACAGCACAAAATGAACCAGACGCAGCAGCGGCCACGTCATCGCCAGAATATGCTCCCCCGCATATTTCGCCCACGCCTGCGGAATCGCTACCGACACGATCAAAAGCGCCGGCACCGTCAGCAGAATCGTCCACGCAAATACCTTCAGTGGCGAAGTCCCCGGCGACTCCTGCGTGATATACCACCCCGCCGCCAGAATCACCACCACCGTGCAGATCAGCCGAAGCACCGCCGCCGTCAACGCCAGATCAAATCGCGCACCCAGGATCGCCTCCAACTCCGTGGATCGGCGAAACGAGTCCAGCGCCTCCTCCAGCCGCACACGCGACGCGATGCGCAGCGCATACGACAGCGTCGAAAAAAGGAGCGTCGCAATCAAACTGGCAAAGAAGATCCACATGGGAAGGGTCACGTCGGGATCCTCGCGGGCTCGTGCTCTTCCGCGGCGTACACCGGGCCGATGCCTAAGGCTATCAGAAGCGCATCTTCGCGTCGATGCATCCGCGCCGCCCCCCTCGCTGTAACATCGTCATATCCCTGCACGTGCAGCAGGCTGTGAATCGCATACAGCAGCAGTTCCTCATCCACGCCGTGCCGCAGCTCCTTCGCCCGCCGCGCCGCTTCATCCACGCACAAAACAGTGTCCAGCTCCACCGCCGCCCCCTCCCGCGTCTTCTTGATCTCCCGCGCCTCCCGCAGATCAAACGTAAGCACGTCCGTCGTGCCGGGATCGTTCATCGTCCGCCCATGCAACTCCCCCATCGCTCTGTCGCCCACGATCGTAATCGTCCACTCCGCTCGCTCGATGCCAAGCACCTTCATCGCGCCCAGCAGTTTCCTCCTGAGCCGGCGCGTCTCGATTTTTTGACGCGTCTGGTTTGCTATGGTGAGTCGGAGTGCTGAAGGCATGGATGAATCCGTAACGAGTTAATTGAGTTAAATGGGTTAATCAGGTTAATTGGATATCTCGCGGGTCCCAATGAACCCACTTCACCCATTTAACGCAATGAACTCCCCTTTACGCCGGCCGCGAAATCGCCGGCTTCCCCGTCGGATACGCTACACGACCATGGTGCACCCCCGCCAGCGTCCGGATCAGCGTGTCCTCGATCACCGACAGCTCCCGCAACGTCAGATCGCACTCCGCAAACTGACCGTCCATCAGCCGCTTCATAATAATGTTGTGCACCGCCGACTCAATACGCCCCGGCGTCGGCTCCTCGATCGAGCGCACCACCGATTCGCACGAATCGCAGATCATCACGATCGCCGCCTCCCGCGTCTGCGGCTTCGGCCCCGGATACCGGAACTCCGTATCCGAAACTTCGATCGCGTCCTCCCCCATCTGCTCCTGCTTCTTCCGCGCTGCATGGAAGAAATACTCCACCAGCGTCGTGCCGTGATGCTGCGCAATGAACTGATGAACCACGTGCGGCAGCTTGTACTCCCGCGCCAGCTCAATCCCGTCCTTCACATGCCCCACGATGATCAACAAACTCATCGCCGGCGACAGCTTGTCGTGCCGGTTCGGCCCGCCGCTCGGCTGGTTCTCAATGAAGTACTGCGGCTTCGACAGCTTCCCAACATCGTGGTAATAGGCCCCCACGCGGCACAGCAACCCGTTCGCCCCAATCGCATTCCCCGCCGCCTCCGCCATGATTCCCACCGTCAGCGAGTGATTGAACGTCCCCGACGCCTCCTGCGCCAGCCGACGCAGCAATGGCTTGCTCGCATCGCACCACTCCAGCATCGTCATCGATGTCGTCACGTTGAACATCCGCTCAACAAACCGCAGCAGCGACAGCGCCGCCCCCGCCGCCAGCAGCGCCGATCCCGCTCCCGCCAACGCCGCCATCCCCAGATCGCTCGGCCCCATCCCCCCCAGCGTGATTATCCGGATGAATCCCAACGCCAATATCGTGATCAGCGTCCCCGGCGCCGCATAGAAAAACGCCACCTCCCACAACCGCCACGGCGTCCGGATTTCCTTCAACGCAAAACAAAACGCCGCCGATCCCGACAGCAGCGGCAAATAAAAATCCAGCCCCTGCCCCAGCGTCACCGTCACCAGCATCCCATGTATCGCCGACATCCCCAACGCAAACCGCTGGTTGTACGCAATCGTCAGAATAATCGCCGTCAGCAGCGTCGGAAGCATCCCCACCATGTACGTCCACTGCGGCCAATAGCTCACAATGAACTTCGCCGGCACCAGCGTCAGCAGCATCAGCGCACAAACAATCCACCCCTGTCGCGCTGAACGCGTCACATCATTCATCCGTACCGCATACAATGCCCCCGCAAATGTGAGAATCCCCACGATCAACCCCCGCCCCAGCGCCGCCGCCCACGGCGCCCACGGATGCGCCGCCGCTACCTGCTTCTGCAACTCCCGCTGCGCATTCAGCATCACCCCATAATCCCCAGGCGTGATGATCTCCCCTTTCGGAACGATCACCTCGTCCCGAGTGTACGACGTCCCCACCGGCAGCATGTGCGACACCCGCCGGTCCCCCAGGTCCGCCGTCAATTTCGCACTGTAATGAAACGTCGGCTGCGTCAGCGCCGCAAAATACGACGCAACGATCTCCACCAACCCCTGCGGTAGATTCGCTTCTATCGCCTGCCGCAGCCGCTTCTGCTGCGCCCCATCCGCCTGCCCGATCGGGAAAATCGACTGCAGGTACAACTGCTGTATCGACTCCGGTAACGTCGGCCCGTACGCCAGCGCCGCCTCCCCCGATGGATTCCGACGCTGGTCCGACAGTATCCCGTAGTCCTCTTTGCTCACGATCGGCAGCGACGCCAGCGTGTGATACACCAGCGTCCGCACATCCGCCTCAAACACGCTCGCATTCAGCGACTGCACCCGCCGCACCCCGTCATCCGTCAGCGCCGGAAACTGCTCCTTCACTGCCGACGGCACTTCGCTCGCCGACTTCAACCCCTCCAGGTTGTATTTCAAATTGTTCAACTGCCCGTAGATCGCATCGAATGCCGTCTGGTCCGCCACCAGCACGCTCGGCGTCTCCCGACGCGTCTCATTCCGCAACGTCTCCGCCGTCTCCGGATTCTCCATCGTGAACGCCACCGGCGAACGCAGATCCACCGGTGCCCGCTCCCCCGCATGGTACGGCAACGGATCGTGCGGCCAGAACTGTATCGCCACCGCCACCAGCAGAAACACCCCGGTGATCACGTACACATGCCCGGCCTGCTTGCCAACCGACGGCGCCAAACTCTCTACTTCGGCCATGTCCTCCCGAATCGCCTGGCGACGCGGACTGGCCTTTCGAAACCACATAATGTCGCGCCGCGAGCGGCGCCCCTGGACGCGAAACTCTGCTCCCAACCAACGGGCACAGAAACTCTATCGGCCAACTGACCCCCACTTGTGGGAAAGTCCGCCCGGCCTGCAGCTCCCATTCTAGCCGCCCGCCTCCCCGCAAAAGAATGCTATCCCGGACACAACCACTTAACCACTTGTCGCACAATTACATATGATCACAAAATCCAGACCCCGCTCTGCCGCCACACCCCCGCATACTCAAACCCCAAACCCCCTTCCCACCCCCCCGACGGAATCCATCAACCTACTTCTTCTTTTTGTTCTGCAGCTCTTCCGGCGTCTCCAGCATCGTCTTCGTCTGCCGCGCACGCTCGATCAAATCCTTATCCGCCGGCTCCCGCAACTCCGGCACCGTGAACGCCCAGAACTTCTCATCCTTGAACTCAATCGGCAGCAGCTCCGTAAACAGATCAACCCCAACCCACTGAAACCACGGCGCCGTCGCACGCTCATGCGTGTGCAAATAATAATGCTTGATCTCCGGCTTCTCCTCCGTCCCCACATTCTTGCTCAACCGCATCTTGATGTCGTAATCCCCGTACCACGTGAATGGCACCGAGCACGGCGTACGACCCACTTCCTCATCGTTCAACGTCACCACCGCCCCCGCCGGCGAACTCCCAAACGTAATCTTCCGCTCGATGCACCCCGGAAGGAAAGCAGCAGCAAGCAATAGCGCGGCAACGATTTCTTTGCGGATCATCATGGGCCGGATTGTAACCAGTGATGTGCGCACGTGCTACCGGCGGGACGCGTGGCAACGTGGCAACGTGACAAGGTGGCAACGTGAAGAGTTTCCGAACCCAACGCCCCCGCGCGACGACGCACTCACCTTGTCACCTTGTCATCAGGTCACCTTGTCAATCCGCGAACCTCCGCGCCACCACACTCCCCGCCAAATGCCCCGTCGAAAACGCCAACTGCAAATTGTACCCCCCCGACGGACCCGTCAGATCCAGCACCTCCCCCGTCAGAAAAAGATTCGGACAAACCTTCGACTCCATCGTCCGCGGATCCACCTCCGACAGCTTCACCCCCCCCGCCGTCACCATCGCCTCCTTAAATCCGCGCGTCCCCGTGATCGCAAACCGCGTATTCTTGATCCGCTCCACCAGCCGATGCATCTGCCCACTGCTCAGCGTCGCACAAACCTGCTCCCGCGGAATCCCCTCCAGCTCCAGAAACTTCTCCGCCAGCCGCGTCGGCAATGAAAACTGCGCCGAATGCTCTCCCGCCGCATTCCCAATCCCCGTCTGATCCGGACTCGTCGACGTGATCTCGATATCCCGCGCATGCTGGCACAGAATCTTCCTGAGCAGCTTCTTCCCCTGATGCTGCTGCCACGAGCGAAACAACTCATGCAGCTCCTCGTGCGTCTTCCGATGCGCAAAATCCACCACCACCGGCACCACCTCAAACTTCTCCAGCAACTCCGCCACGATCTCCGACACGTTCAACACCGCCGGACCGGACAACCCAAAATGCGTAAACAACATGTCATTCACGCTCGGCGTCGGCTTCCCCGTCGCCAGCTTCGGCAACGCCCCGCTCACCGCAATCCGCACCTCCACCTCCTCCACCGCCAACCCCTGCAACTCCTTCACCCACCCCTCCTGTGCCAGCAACCCCACAATCGCCGGCCGCGGCGTCACCACCGTGTGCCCCAACCCCTCCGCAAACCGATACCCATCCCCAGTCGTCCCCATCCGCTGATACGACATCCCCCCCACCGCCAGAAGCACGATCTTCGCCGTGTGCGACAGCCCATCTGCCGTCGAAAAACGGAATGGAACCCCAGAGGACACAGAGGGCACAGAGACCTGATCCCGTCGTCGTCCCTCTGTGCTCTCTGTGTCCTCTGTGGTTTTCAATTCTTCTCGCTCAACCGAAACAACCGTTCCGGCTTGCCCGGTGAAGATCTCCACTCCAAGAGAACGCATCCCATTCACCAGCGCATCCACCACCGACTTTGCCTGATTCGAATCCGGATAAATCTTCCCATCATGCTCCTCATGCGAAGGCACCCCGCGCTCCGCAAAAAACGCCCGCAACCCCTCATTATCCAAATGCCGCAGCGCCGGCGTCAGAAACCGTCCGTTCCGCCCAAACTGCTCAATCAAAAACTCCACCGACCCCGCATTTGTAAAATTGCACCGCCCCCCGCCGCACACCAGCACCTTGATCCCCGGCCGCACATTTTTTTCGAAGACCCCGATGCGCAACCGCGACCTCCCCGCCCCCGCATCCACGCTCCCCTCCCCCGCCGCCACCGCCGCCATCATCCCCGCCGCACCCGCACCCAAGATCGCCACATCCAATTCAGACATCCGCTGCACCGCTTCTTTATCTTTCTCTTAATCCTCATCTTAATCCCAAACCTTCGCTGACCGCACCCATCCGCGCTTGCTGTCAAGGCTCCCGCGCCCGACGATGCCCTCTATGCGTGTCCTCGCCATCGACATCGGCTCCTCCTCCGTCAAAGCCGCCTTCTGGGACGGGAAGCAATTCCGCGCCCGTACCCGCATCCCCTACGAAACCCACTTCGACGGCCCACGCGCCGAACTCGATCCCACCACCGTCCTCCGCGCCGTCATCAAAGCTGGCAAAAACGTCCGCGCGCAAAAGCCAGACGCTATCGCCTTCTGCACCCTCTCCCCCGGCCTCGTCATCACCGACACCACCTTCAAACCCCGCGGCAACATCATCACCCACCAGGACCGCCGCAGCACCACCGAAGCCCGCGCCCTCGTCCAAAAATTCACCGAACCCTGGCTCCTCCAACACACTGCCAACCTCCCCTACCCCGGCGGCATCGGCTCCTCCTCCCTCGCCTGGCTCGCCACACACAACAAAAAAATCCTCCGCAACGCCCGCATCGGACAACTCTCCTCCCTCGTCGGCCACGCCCTCACAGGTCAATGGAAAATCGACCCATCCCAGGCTGTCTTCCTCGGCCTCTGGGACATCCAAAGCTGGCAATGGAACGACCGCCTCTGCCGCACCCTCGGCATCTCCAAAAACGCACTCCCCACCTGCCAATACGCCGACGAACCCCTCGGCACCCTCTCCCCAACCATCGCCCACGCCTGGAACATCCCCGCCGGCATCCCCGTCCTCGGCGGCTTCGTCGACACCTCCGCCGCCGTCCTCCAAACCCCCATGAAGCCCGGCCAACTCACCCACAACGCCGGCTCCACCGACGTCCTCTGCCTCTCCGTCAAAAATCCCCGCCCCGCCGCCGGCCTTCTCTCCCGCCCCGTCGGCACGCGCGGAAAAAAAGGCGAAGCCGAATGGCTCGCCATCCTCACCATCGCCGCCGCCGGCAGCAGCATCGCCTGGGCCCGCCGCGAACTCTTCCCCGACATCTCCGACCCCGCCTGGAAAAAAACCCTCGCCGCCGCCTGCCGCCAAGCCACCCCCGACACCCTCGACGACGAAACCCTCCCCGCCTGCATCCCCGAATTCAGCGGCCGCCGCGCCGCCATCGACCAGGGCACCGGCGGAGCCTTCTTCCACCTCCACCTCGCCACCACCCGCGAACAACTCCTCGCCGCCCTCCTCCGCGGCCTCGTCCGCCAATCCGCCTCCCACTACCAAACCCTCTCCCACCTCCACTGCCCCACCCGCGAAGTCTTCTCCATGGGCGGCGCCACCGACCTCGCCACCCGCATGCACGCCGCGTGGAAAGGCAAACACACCTTCAAAAAACTCGAAGGCGACAGCATGGCGGGCCTCGTCCAACTCGCCGCACGCGCGCTCAAATGACTTTTGAACGATCTATCTAAAAAAACGTCTTCGTGGTCCTTCGTGTCTTCGTGACTTCGTGTTTACGTCGTCGTTTTCCCCTCAAACTTCCCCCCCAGAAACTCCGGAATCGCCTGCACCTCCCCCTTCCGATTGATGCACGCAATCGTACTCTCCGCCGTGCACAAGAGCGTTCGCGTTGCCGCATTGTACATCTCATACGCATGATCGATCCGCACATGCGTCTGCTTCACGATCTTCGTCACCAGCTCGATCTCATCGTCATACCGCGCCGGCCGCTTGTAGCTCACCGCCACTCGCGTCACCACAAACAGAACATCCCGCTCCTCCAACTCCCGGTACGTCACCCCGCAATGCGTCAACAAATCCGTCCGCCCCATCTCAAAGAACGGCAAATAATTCGAATGATGCAAATACCCCATCGGATCGCATTCCACATACCGAACCCGAAACTTCATCCGCCCTTCAACCTGACGCGACAATGACAAGAGAAACTCCCGAAAAAATGCCTTGCCTATTTGTGTCCATTTGTGTCCATTTGTGGGCAATTCCCGTCGTCACGAAATCCCCAATAACTTCTCCCCCGGATCATCATAAAACAACTTCGCCAGCTTGTCCGGATCCACCGTGTACCGAAACCGCTCCACACCATCCACCAGCACCACCGGAATCTGATCGCCATACTTCTCCAGCAACTCCTGGTCCTGCGTAATATCCACCTCCTCAATCAACGCCGGCACATGCGCCCCCACCACGTTCTGCACCACCCCCAGCGCCACCTCACACAAATGACACCCCGGCTTCGACATCACCGTAATCCTGTGCATCGCATCTCCTCCGTCAGATCCTAATCCTAATCTTTATCTTTATCCCAATCCCGTCCACTTTACGTTCGGACAAAGTACGGCATACTAAACCCATGCTCCCCTTCAGCTACGACTCACTCCTCCCCAAATATCCCCTCCAGATACGCCAAACTCTCCTCCGCCGCCTCCGCCGGCCGATCCGGATACGTATACAACTCCACCGTCAAAAACCGATCATACTTCGCCGCCTCCAGCGCCCCTCGCAACCCCGCCCAATCCATCGTCCCCGTCCCGGGAATGAGGTGGTAATGCTTCCGCCCCGGAATGTCCTCCACATGACAATTCCACACCCGCCCCTCCAGCAGCTTCAACGCCCCCGCCACATCCTCCCCCAGCACCACGCTATGCCCAATATCCAGATTCGCCCCCAGCATCTTGCTCCCCATCCGATCGATCAAATCCCGCAGCTCATGCGCCCACTCGATAAACAACATCGGCTCGCACTCAATCCCCACCCGCACCTTCAACTTCTCCGCCACCTCCAGCACCGGCCCCAGACTCTCCCGCAACTGCTTCATCGCCAGCTCCGGCGGCATCGTCGGCAACGCCTTCCCGCTCGTAATGCTGATATTCTCCGCCCCAATCCCCTTCGCAAAATGCAGCGTGTTCTGAATCATCCTCACCCGATCCCCCCGCAACCGCTCCTCCGGCGAAATCAACGACGGCTCAAAAAACGGCTCCGGCGGCGCATCCTTCCAATACCCAAAAGTGCAGTTCGCATTCACATTGCTCACGACCAACCGGGCTTTCTCCAGCATTTCCCGCACCCGCTCAGCCTCCGCCGCATCAAACTTCTCCGCCCCCCCCGGATACCAGTGCGGCTTATCCGCCAGAATCTCCACCCCCGCATACCCCAGCCGCCCAATGCACTCAATCGCCTCCGCCAGCGTGTGCCGCACAAATGCGTTCGTAGAAAATGCCAGTTTCATCATTGCTCCACCAGACGTACAGCGAGCACCATTGTAGAATGCCCTCGAACCAGAGTCTCCCCGGTTGGAGTTCCGCCTTTAGGCGGCCTCGCGGCGCAGTGCGCCAGCACAGCCGCCTAAAGATGGCATGAGCAAAAAAAAGAGGCGGTCTCCAGGTCGGGTCAAGGTAAGCTCGCCCGAAAGAAAGCGTCGTAGCGCTTTCGCGTTTGGCCGTTTAAGCCAAGGAGACCGCCCATGA
>Ga0335069_10000365_pt1 | contig 75983 bp, 69 predicted proteins | sample Lox_Sample_11_FD_206714 | JGI IMG/M metagenome (GOLD analysis project Ga0335069, IMG submission 206714) | Soil microbial communities from Loxahatchee National Wildlife Refuge, Florida, United States - Lox_Sample_1.1 | ecosystem: Environmental > Terrestrial > Soil > Wetlands | place: USA...
GCCGTACCGCCTCAACCTTCAACTCCTCCGCATAGCGCTTGCCACTCATAACACCCCCTGTTAGCCTTAAGTTTAAGGCTCAAAGGTGTCTACTCAAATAGGGGCGATTCACAGCCTATAGCTTTGTCGGGGAATGAAACTCACGATTGGTGGCTAAGTCAGCTTCGATTGAAATTTGAAAGACTGCGTGATGTTATAAACTGGGCGCAAATGAGGAAGCATTAATGTCGCACGGTAAGCGTTTAAAAAAGGCGCGTAAGGGGAAGAGTTGAAGGACTTTTCGACGGACGTCGTTTAGAGGGCAATCGTTCTTCGTTCGGGGAAAATTTAATTCTTGATATGAAAAATGTCTGCTTCGAGTCGAAAGCGGACATTTACCCATACCCCGATTGATTAAAATCCTTATCTCTTGAACGATGCATAATCGCCGTTTGCAAAAACGGGACAAGATTCAATGACGTCAACCTCTAGGGCGATAAGCTTAGGGGCGCTATTGTTTATTGCTGTTACCAGTTTATTCATCGCGCTGCTTTTCGGCAGCGTTCCGCTATCAGCACCACAAATCCTCACCAGCCTTTTTTCTTCTACGCCGGGCATCGATCACGACATCGTCTGGAAACTGCGCTTGCCGCGTGCGCTGGCGGCGTTCGCCTGCGGCGGGTTGCTTGCTATAAGCGGCGTGCTGCTGCAGGTGCTGCTGCGCAATCCGCTCGCCGACCCGTACGTGCTCGGCGTGTCGGGCGGCGCGGCGCTCGGCGCGCTGGTCGCGCTGCTGCTCGGCGCAGGGGGTGCTGCCTTTCTTCATCTCGGCGCGCTCGCGGGCGCGTTCGCCGCAATCGCGATCGTATTCGCGCTGTCGTTCCGCGCCGGCGACTGGAACGTGCATCGCCTGCTGCTGACCGGCATCGTGCTGTCGGCAGGCTTCACCGCTTTAATCAGCCTGCTCTTGGTGCTCGCGCCGCAGGTGCAGTTGCGCGGCATGCTGTTCTGGTTGATGGGCGATCTGTCGGACGCCGACAACAGCACCATCGCCTGGATCGTGTTGGCATTGGTGCTCGCGCTGTTTATTGCTTTTGCCAGAAATCTCGATGTGCTCGCGCTCGGCAGCCTCAAGGCGCGCGCGCTCGGCGTCGCGGTCGCGCCGCTGCAGGCGGCGATCTATTTCGGCGCGGCGCTCGCGACGGTCGCCGCGGTGCTGCTCGGCGGCAGCATCGGTTTCGTCGGCATGATGGTGCCGCACGCGCTGCGATTGATCGGCGTGCACGCGCACCGCTGGCTGCTGCCGGGCGCGGCGCTGCTCGGCGGCAGCTTCGTCGTGCTCGCCGACACGCTGGCGCGCGCGGCGTGGGCGCCGCAGCAGTTGCCGGTCGGCGTGTTCACCGCCTTGATCGGCGTGCCGGCGCTGCTGATCCTGTTGTCGCGCAAGCCATGACGTCATTATTGAAAGCGGAACAGCTTACCGTCGCCGTCGGCGGCCGCACGCTGGTGCGCGAGCTCGAGCTTGCCGTCGCGCCGGGTGAAATGTGGGCGGTGCTCGGCCAGAACGGCAGCGGCAAGACCACCTTGCTGCACACGCTGGCCGGCCTGGTGCCCGCGGCGGCGGGGCAGGTAAGCATCGGGGACAAACCCGCCGCGGCCTACACGCGCCGCGAACTCGGCCGCCAACTCGGCATATTGCTGCAGCAGGAGGCGCAGGAGTTCTGGGGCACGCTGCGCGATTACGTGACGCTCGGCCGCCATCCGCATCTGCATACACTGTTCGGCACCGACGCCGACGACGACGCGGCGGTCGATGCTGCACTCGCGGCGTTCGATCTCGCCGCGCTCGCGGCGCGCGCCTACCAGACGCTGTCGGGCGGCGAGCGCCAGCGCGCGCGGCTCGCGCAGTTGTGGGCGCAGGACCCGGCGCTGCTGCTGCTTGACGAGCCGCTGCAGCATCTCGATCTGCGCCACCAGTTGCAGTTGTTCGAGCGCGTCGAGAACGTAGTGCGCGAACGCAACAGGGCGGCGCTGATCGTGCTGCACGATCTGGCCTGGGCCGGGCGCTGCGACAAGGCGCTGTTGTTATATGGCGACGGGCGCTGGCGCGCCGGAACCGCGGCCGAACTGCTCGACGCCGCGACGCTCGAATCGCTCTACGGCTGCCGGCTGCGCGCGTTCGGCGCCGGCGCGGATGCCCACCTGCTGCCCGTTATATAATCCGCGCTGGCCAAGACCGGGCCGGCCGCGCAGGCCGACCCCTCCAGATGATCAAGCGATTCCTCGGCAGGATTTTTTCCGCAAACAAATCCAACGCCCAGCCCAAAGTCATTCCTCTCAAGTCGCACGGCCGCATCAGCCGCTGCGCGGTGCAGGTGTGCGAGACGCTGCAGCGCCAGGACTACGCCGCCTATGTGGTCGGCGGCGCGGTGCGCGACCTGCTGCTCGGGCGCGAGCCGAAGGATTTCGACGTCGCGACCGATGCCAGACCGGAGGAGGTGCGCGCGCTGTTCCGCCGCTCGCGCATCATCGGCCGCCGTTTCCGCCTGGTGCACGTGATGTGCGGCGGCGAGACGATCGAAGTGTCGACCTTCCGCGGCAGCAGCGCCAGCGACGACGAGGCCGCGCAGGCGACCGACGAGCACGGCCGCATTTTGCGCGACAATGTGTTCGGCTCGCAGCAGGAGGACGCGCGGCGCCGCGACTTCACGATCAACGCGATGTTCTACGATCCGGTGCGCGAGGAAGTGATCGACTATCACGGCGGCGTCGCCGACCTGAAGGCACGCCGGCTGCGCATGATCGGCGACGCGACGCAGCGTTACCGCGAGGACCCGGTGCGGATGCTGCGCGCGGTGCGCATCGCCGCTTCGCGCGGTCTCGAGATCGACGCGCAGACGCGCAAGCCGATCCGCGCGCTGGCCGAACTGCTGCACCACGTGCCGGCGGCGCGACTGTTCGACGAGATGATGAAGCTGCTGCTGTCCGGCCACGCGGCCGAAGGCGTACGGCGGTTGCGCAAGGAAGGGCTGCACCACGGCCTGCTGCCGCTGCTCGACGTGATTCTCGAACAGCCGCTCGGCGAGCGCTTCGTGATGCTGGCGCTGGCCGAGACCGACCGCCGCATCAACGAGGACAAGCCGGTATCGCCGGGATTCCTGTTCGCGGCGCTGCTGTGGCACGAAGTGCTCGCCGCATGGAAGCGGCACGAGGCGCAGGGCACGCACACGATGCCGGCGCTGTTTCAGGCGATGGAACAGGTGTTGCACGCACAGACCGAGCGCATCGCGATCCCGCGCCGTTACAGCGGTGACATGAAGGATATCTGGGCGCTGCAGCCGCGCCTCCTGCAGCGCGCCGGCCAGCGGCCGTTCCGGCTGCTCGAACATCCGCGTTTCCGCGCCGCCTACGATTTCCTGCGGCTGCGCTGCGAGTCCGGCGAACTCGATGCCGCGCTCGGCGAATGGTGGGAGCGCTTCCAGCGCGCCGACGCCGCGACGCGCGCCGGCATGTTGACGAAAGAGGGCGAAGGCGGCGGCCGCAAGCGCCGCCGGCGCCGCAAACGCAAGCCCGCGGCAGACGCGCCGGCGCCCGAGTCGGCATGACGGTTGAGACCGCATTCATCGCGCTCGGCGCGAACCTGCAGGACCCGCTTACGCAAGTGACGGCCGCGCTGGACGAGCTCGCGGCGCTGCCGCAGACGCGGCTCACCAGGCGCTCATCGCTCTACCGCAGCGCGCCCGCCGGCGACGGCTATCGCGGCCAACCCGATTTCATCAACGCCGCTGCGCAGATTGAAACTGCGCTGGCGCCGCGCGCGCTGCTCGACGCGCTGCTCGCGATCGAGCGCAAACACGGCCGTATCCGCGAATTCCGCAACGCGCCGCGCACGCTCGACCTCGATCTGCTGCTGTACGGCGGGCTCCGGCACCACGAACCCGGCCTGACGCTGCCGCATCCGCGCCTGCACGAGCGCGCGTTCGTGCTGCTGCCGCTGGCCGAAATCGCGCCGGGCGCCAACGTTCCGGGCTGCGGCCGCGTCGCGGAACTGCTGAACGTCATCGACACGGCCGGCGTGACGAAGCTCGATCCCGCAGCCGTCGCGCGATGAGCCTGCTGCCGGAACGCTATCGCCACGTCGCGGTCGAGGGGCCGATCGGCGCCGGCAAGACGACGCTGGCGCGGTTGCTTGCGGAGCGCAGCGGCGGCACGCCGCTGCTGGAGGACCCGGACGCCAATCCGTTTCTGCCCGGCTTCTATCAGGACCGCGCGCGCTACGCGCTGCCGGCGCAGCTGTTTTTCCTGTTCCAGCGCCTGCAGCAGATGCGCGAGCTGAACCAGACCGACCTGTTCAAGCGCGCGACGATCTCCGATTTCATCCTCGACAAGGATCCGCTGTTCGCGCGGCTTACGCTGAACGACGACGAGCTGCGCCTCTACCAGCAGGTCTACGATCAGCTGAAACCGACGGCGGCGGCGCCCGATCTGGTAATCTATCTGCAGGCGTCGCCGGAAACGCTGGTCGGGCGCGTGCGGCGGCGCGGCGTCAGCTACGAGCGCGCGATCGGCGAGGACTATCTGCTGCGGCTGGCCGAAAGCTATACGCGGTTTTTCTATCAGTACGACGCGGCGCCGGTGCTGATCGTCAATTCCGAGCACCTGAATTTCGCCGCTGCGCCGCAGGACCTCGAACTGTTGCTCGAGCGCATCCGCGGCATGCGCGGCGCGCGCGAGTTTTTCAACCGGGGGGAGTGAGCATCATGCGGGTGGCATTGACGGCGCTGCAGAAGATGGCGCGCGACGGCGGAAAGATCGCCGCGTTGACGTGTTACGACGCGAGCTTCGCCGCGCTGCTGGAGGACGCCGGCGTTGACATCCTGCTGGTCGGCGATTCTCTCGGCAACGTGCTGCAGGGCCACGACACGACGCTGCCGGTCACGCTGCGCGACATGGAGTACCACACCGAGTGCGTGGCGCGCGGTTCGCAGCGCGCATTCATCATCAGCGACATGCCATTCGGCAGCTTTCAGCCGGGCCCGGCGCAGGCGTTCGACAATGCGGCGCGGCTGCTCGCGGCCGGCGCGCAGATGGTCAAACTCGAAGGCGGCGCAGTGATGGCCGACACAGTCGCATTTCTGGCCGCGCGCGGCGTGCCGGTGTGCGGCCACCTCGGGCTGACGCCGCAGTCGGTGCACCAGTTCGGCGGCTACCGCGTGCAGGGCCGGAACGAAAGCGACGCCGAACGATTGCTGGCGGACGCGCTGGCGCTGCAGGACGCCGGCGCTGGCATGCTGGTGCTGGAAATGGTGCCGGCGGCGCTGGCGCGCGACATCACCGCGCAGTTGCAGATTCCGACCATCGGCATCGGCGCCGGCGCCGGCTGCTCCGGCCAGGTGCTGGTGCTGTACGACATGCTCGACATTTATCCGGGCAGAAAAGCCAGATTCGCGAAGAATTTTCTGGAAAATGCCGGCAGCATCCGGCGCGCAGTCGAAAAATACGTGAAGGAAGTCAAAGCCGGCACTTTCCCCGGCGCCGCGCATTCGTTCTGATGGCCGCCGCCGCGACGGCCGCGGGCGGTTGTGGTAAAAAGACAGACTCCCGCTGCCGATAATCTCTGCATGGATGTGATCCGTTCCGTCGCCGAACTGCGCGCGCGCCTGCAGCGCGCGCCGGACAACGTATTTGTGCCGACGATGGGCAATCTGCATGACGGCCACATCCAGCTGATCGACCTGGCGCGGCCGCGCGCCGCGTGCCGGGTGGTCAGCATCTTCGTCAACCGTTTGCAGTTCGGCCCGCGCGAGGACTTCGACCGTTATCCGCGCACCTTCGACGCCGATTGCGCGAAGCTCGAGCGCGCCGGCGTCGACGTCGTGTTCGCGCCCGACGAGAAGGAAATCTATCCCGAGCCGCAGACCTATCTGGTCGAGCCGTCCGACCTGCAGAATATTCTCGAAGGCGCGTTCCGCCCCGGCCATTTCCGCGGCGTCGCGACGGTGGTGCTGAAACTGTTCAACATGGTCGCCCCGCATTCGGCGATCTTCGGCAAGAAGGACTACCAGCAGTACGTGGTGCTGCGCGACATGGTGCGCCAGTTGGCGCTGCCGATCGAGATCATTCCCGCCGACACCGTGCGCGCGCCCGACGGCCTTGCGCTGTCGTCGCGCAATTCCTACCTGACCGCGGATGCGCGGCGCGAAGCGCCGCGGCTGTACCGGACGCTGTGCGGCGTGCGCGATGCAATCCGGTCCGGCGCGCGCGATTTCCAGCGACTTGAGAATGATGCGCTGTCGGAATTGGAGCGTCACGGCTGGCAGCCCGATTACGTCGCAGTGCGCCGCCAGCAGGATCTGCAGCCGCCGCGCGCCGGCGATGCCGCGCTGGTGGCGCTGGCCGCGGCGCGCCTGGGCGGGGTGCGGCTGATCGACAACATCGAAATTTCCGCGGACTGACCGTTACACATGCCTGCGATGCGGCCCAGGACGTTTCCATCACAGATCGCGCGCCCGGAATGGTGGCGGCTGGCCGCGGTCGCGTCCGTGGTCGGGGTCACGGCGTGGTCCAGTCTCGTACTGACGCGCGAGGCCGACAACGTCGCTTCGATCTGGCTGTCGGACGGCGTGCTGCTGGGAATACTGCTGAGAACCCGGCCGCGCTACTGGGCCGCGTATCTGGCGGCGGGCTATCTTGGCAACTTCGCCGCCGATCACTGGTTCGGCGATTCGGCGATGCTGGCGTTGGGTTTCTCCGTCTGCAACATGTCCGGCGTCGCGCTGGCCGCGGTGTCGCTGCGGATGCGGCTTACCGACGCTTCCGATCTCACGCAGCGCCGCGTGCTCGCCAATTTTCTGTTTTACGGCGTCGCACTGGCGCCGGCGCTGTCGGCGCTGGGCGGCGCGGCGCTGTCGCACTTTTTTCTCGGCATCCCCTTTCTGCGGGTATTCAGAACGTGGTATCTGGCGGTCGCGATCGGCATCGCGCTGGTGACGCCGCTGGTGCTGTCGGTGCGCCGGCGCGAACTGGCGGCGCTGTTCGGCAGGGCGGCCGTCGCCAGGACCCTCGGCATACTGACGTTGACGACCGGCGTCACCACCGTGGTGTTCGCGCAGTCCGCCTATCCGCTGCTGTTCGCGCTGTTTCCGGTGATGATGCTGGCGATTTTCAAGCTCGATTTCACCGGCACCGCGATTGCCATCTTCATCGCCGCAATCATCGCCATCGTGTTCACGATCGAGGATTACGGCCCGATGATGACCATCACCGGATTGACGGACGCGCAGCGCATCCTGTTTTTGCAGATCACGATCGCGACCGCGGTGCTGGTCACGCTCCCGGTGTCGCTGGTCCTCGCCGAGCGCGAGCGCCTGCGCGCCGCGCTGGAAGAGGCGAACAGCGTGCTGCGCTCGCTGGCGATGACGGACGGGTTGACCGGACTCGCCAACCGCCGCCGCTTCGACGAAATGCTCGATCGCGAATGGCGGCGCACCGCGCGCGAGTCGGGCGTGCTGTCACTGCTGCTGATCGATGTCGATCACTTCAAGCCCTACAACGATTACTACGGCCACCGCGCCGGCGATGAATGCCTGAGGGCCGTGGCCCAGGCGCTGGCCAGGGCGGCGCGCCGTTCCGGCGACGTCTGCGCGCGCTACGGCGGCGAGGAGTTTGCGGTGATTCTGCCGAACACCGAAGCCGCCAAGGCGGCGCACATCGCGGAGCAGATGCGCGCGGTGATCGAAGCGCTCGACATCGAGCACAGCAAGGTTGCCGACGGGCGGCTGACGGTGAGCGTCGGTGTCGCGTCCGTCAGGCCGCGCGATGCCGCCGGCGCGCATCCCGCCAGCCTGATCGACAGCGCCGACCGCGCGCTCTACGAGGCCAAGAAAGGCGGCCGCAACCGCGTTGCGGCGGCGTGATTTTCCGCGCGAAAGGGCGCCGGAAGGGTCGGAACGTCAGCCGCGGGCGGGCGGATTCGGCTGGAGCCTGACCGGCGCCATCCCCAGTTTGTTCATGATGCGCCGGCGTGCCGTCAGCGGCCACCAGTCGTAAAGAAAAATTTCCATCGGGCCCCACATCGCGACCCAGCCGCCGATGGTCAGGCTTTCCTTTGCGATCACCGCGAGCGTGCTGCTGCTGAAGTTGCCGATGGCGTTGGCCGCGAACAGACAGGCGGCGAGGAAGCCGAGGCCGATCATCAGACTGATGCGGCCGCGCCGCATCATCTCGCGCAGTTCGCGCGTGGCCATGTCGGCGCGATAGATGAAGTAATTGTGGATTGCCTCGGCGATCATTTTCCCGGCGTCGGGCGCGTCCGGCGCCCGTTCGAGATGGATCACCAGTTCGAGCGGACTGTCGGCCGGATATTCACGCGCCCAGCTGACGATGAACTCTTCAGCGGCGGGATCGAGATCCTGATGATGGAACGGCGTCGGGTCCATCGAATTGAACAGTTGCTTCAGTTCGCGGATCCGGATCTCGATCGAACGGACAGGATGGTCGACGCTCATTTCCGTGTGTGGCATTGGTGCCGGGAGGGGGAATCGAACCCCCATGATATCGCTATCGCCGGATTTTGAGTCCGGTGCGTCTACCAGTTCCGCCATCCCGGCGCGGAGAGCGCGCATTATCCCGCAATCGTTGCGCGCCGGGCAACCGCCTATAATGCGCGCGGTGAAAACTTCCGATTTCGATTACGAACTGCCGTCGGAATTGATCGCGCAGCATCCGGCGCGCGAACGCGGCGCCAGCCGGCTGCTGCATCTCGACGGCAGCAGCGGCGCATTCGAGGACCGGATGTTTCGCGATTTGCCCGAACTGGTGACACCGGGCGACGTGCTGGTGCTCAACGATACGCGTGTGATCAAGGCGCGCCTGCTCGGCCGCAAGGCGAGCGGCGGACAGGTCGAAGCGCTGATCGAGCGTGTGCTCGACCGCGACCGCGCGCTGGCCCAGCTGCGCGCGAGCAAATCGCCGCGCGCCGGCAGCATGCTCGAATTCGAAGGCGCGTCAGCTGAAGTGCTCGGCCGGCGCGGCGAATTTTTCGAACTGCGTTTTGCCGGCTGCGACGACGTGTTCGCGCTGCTCGAACGCATCGGCGGCACGCCGCTGCCGCCGTATATCGCGCATGCGCCGGACGCCGGCGACGAGGAGCGCTACCAGACCGTCTATGCGAAAACGGCGGGCGCGGTCGCGGCGCCGACCGCCGGCCTGCATTTCGATGACACGATGCTTGCCGCGTTGCGTGCGCGCGGAGTCGCTGTCGCCTCGCTCACTCTGCACGTCGGCGCCGGCACCTTCCAGCCGGTGCGCGTCGAGAATCCTGTCGAACACCGGATGTACGCCGAGCGATATTCGATTCCGCAGGCGACGGTGGCTGCAATCGCCGCCGCGTGCGCGGCGGGCCATCGCGTGCTCGCGGTCGGCACCACCAGCCTGCGCGCGCTGGAATCGGCGGCGGCGGACGGCGAATTGCGTGCCGGCGCCGGCGAGACGCGATTGTTCATCACGCCCGGCCACCGTTTCCGCATCGTTGACCGCCTGCTGACCAATTTTCACCTGCCGCGCTCAACGCTGCTGATGCTGGTGTCGGCGTTCGGCGGCATGGATAATGTGCGCCGCGCTTACCGGCATGCGATCGGGCAGCGCTACCGCTTTTTCAGTTACGGCGATGCGATGCTGATCGAACGTCGATCATGAAATTCCAGTTGCTGCATCAGGACAACGCCGCGCGCTGCGCCACGCTGACGCTTGCGCACGGCGTGGTCGACACGCCGGCGTTCATGCCGGTCGGCACTTACGGCACGGTCAAGGCGATGACGCCGGCCGAGCTCGAACAGATCGGTTTTCAGATCGTGCTCGGCAATGCGTTCCATTTATGGCTGCGACCGGGACTCGACGTGATCGCCGCGCACGGCGGGCTGCACCGCTTCATGGGCTGGCAACGGCCGATCCTGACCGACTCCGGCGGCTTCCAGGTGTTCAGCCTCGGCGAATTGCGCAAGATCAGCGAGGAGGGCGCGCGCTTCCAGTCGCCGGTCAACGGCGATCCGTGCCTGCTGACGCCGGAAGAGTCGATGCGCATCCAGCGCGTGCTGAACAGCGACATCGCGATGGTGTTCGACGAATGCACGCCGTATCCGGCCGAACACGCGGCGGCGCGCGACTCGATGGAACTGAGCCTGCGCTGGGCGGAGCGTTCGAAGCGCGCATTCGAAAACAGTCCCAACGCGCTGTTCGGCATCGTGCAGGGCGGCATGTACGAGGACCTGCGCGACCGTTCGCTGCGCGGGCTGGCCGACATCGGCTTCGACGGCTATGCGATCGGCGGGCTGTCGGTCGGCGAGCCGAAGCAGGACATGCAGCGCATACTCGCGCACACCGCGCCGCAACTGCCCGCCGACCGGCCGCGCTATCTGATGGGGGTCGGCACGCCGGAAGACATCGTCGCCGCGGTCGCCGCCGGCATCGACATGTTCGATTGCGTGCTGCCGACGCGCAACGCGCGCAACGGCTGGCTGTTCACGCGTCACGGCGACATCAAGCTGCGCAACGCACAGTATCGCGACGACGTCCGTCCGCCCGACGAAGATTGCGGCTGTCATACCTGCCGCCATTTCAGCCGCGCCTATCTGCACCACCTGCAGAAAGCCAATGAAATCCTCGGCGCGCGGCTCAATACCTGGCACAACCTCCATTATTTCGAGGAATTGATGCGCGGGCTGCGCGCGGCGATCGCCGCCGGCCAGCTCGCCGATTTTGCCGCCGAATTCCGGCGCCTGCGCGCGGCCGCGTGATAGAATGCAGCCCTTTTTCAGGAGGAAGTCGTGTTGATCGGTGAAGCTTGGGCGCAGGCTGCGGCGCCTGCGCAGTCCCCGCAGGGGTTCGACCTGATGGCGTTTCTGCCGCTGGTCTTCCTGATGGTGGTGTTTTATTTCATCCTGATCCGCCCGCAGATGAAGCGCAACAAGGAGCACAAGGTGATGCTCGACGCGCTGCAGAAGGGCGACGAGATCGTCGCCGCCGGCGGTCTGGTCGGCCGCGTGACACGGCTCGATGAAAACTACATCACGATGCAGATCGCGAACAATGTCGAAGTCCGCGTGCAACGCCCTTCGCTGCAACTGGTGCTGCCCAAAGGCACCATCAAGAACATCGAGTAATTGGTGATTGGCAATTAGTAATTGGTAAAACCGCCGGCTTCGAATTCACTAATCACAAATAACGAATCCCGAATCGCGTTTTCAGATGAACCGCTATCCCTTCTGGCTCAACGCACTGGTCGCGCTGGCGCTGCTGGTCGGCGTGGTCTATACGCTGCCCAATTTCTACGGCGAGGCGCCGGCGGTGCAGGTTTCCTCGGCGCAGACGGCGCAGGCGGCGGACAGCGCGCTGCAGAGGCGCGTCGAAAGCGCGTTGCAGGGTTCCGGCATTGCGTATGACGGCGCGTTTTTCGATGCCAGCGGCGTCAAGGTGCGCTTCGAAAACACCGACACCCAGCTCAAGGCCAAGGACCTGCTGCAGCAACAGCTCGGCGACGATTACGTGGTCGCGCTGAATCTGCTGTCGCGCAGCCCGGACTGGATGACCGCGATCGGCGCGCTGCCGATGTACCTCGGCCTCGACCTGCGCGGCGGCGTGCATTTCCTGCTGCAGGTCGACATGGACGCCGCGCTGGAGAAGAAACTCGACGGGCTGAGCGGCTATGTGCGGGGCGATCTGCGCGACAAGCGCATTATCTACAGCGGCATCGCGCGTGAAGGCCAGGTCCTGATCATCAAGTTCGAGGACCGTGCGATGCGCGACAAGGCGCTTGCCGAGATCGGCAACGTGGCGCCCGAGCTCGACACGCAGACGCGCGACGACGGGGGCGAATTCAGGATCGAGGCGACGTTGAAGCCGCAGGAACAGACGCGCGCGCGCGACCTCGCGCTGCAGCAGAACATCACGACGCTGCGCAACCGCGTCAACGAACTGGGCGTCGCCGAGCCGATCATCCAGCAGCAGGGCGCCGACCGCATCGTCGTCCAGCTGCCCGGTGTGCAGGACACGGCGCGCGCCAAGGACATCCTCGGACGCACCGCGACGCTCGAGGTGCGGATGGTCGAGGCGCACACCGAGTCCGATGCGCGCGACTATGATCCGCAGAAGATCGACGAGGCGATGAAGGGCAACGTGCCGTTCGGCACCGAGCTGTTCATCGAGCACGACCGCGGCCGCAGCCAGCCGCTGCTGCTGTCCAAGAATGTGGTGCTGACCGGCGAACGCTTCACCAACGCGCAGCCTGGTTTCGATGCGCAGACCCAGCAGCCGATCGTCAGCATCGACCTCGACGGACAGGGCGCGCGCATCATGCGCGACACCACGCGCGACGCGGTCAAGCGGCGGATGGCGATCCTGCTGATCGACAAGGGCAAGGCCGAAGTGATCACCGCGCCGGTGATCCAGTCCGAGCTGGGCGGCCGCTTCCAGATCACCGGCAGCCGCACCGCGCGCGAGGCGAACGACCTCGCGCTGCTGATCCGCGCCGGCGCGCTGGCGGCGCCGATGCAGATCGTCGAAGAGCGCACCGTCGGCCCCAGCCTCGGCAAGGAGAACATCCAGATCGGTTTCCATTCGACCTGGATCGGCTTCACCGCGGTCGCGCTGTTCATGATCGCCTATTACGCGGTGTTCGGCGTGATTTCGATCCTGGCGCTGGCGTCCAACCTGCTGTTCCTGGTCGCGCTGCTGTCGATGCTGCAGGCGACGCTGACCTTGCCCGGAATGGCCGGCATCGCATTGACGCTCGGCATGGCGATCGACGCCAACGTGCTGATCAACGAACGCATCCGCGAGGAACTGCGCAACGGCACCACGCCGCAGGCCGCGATCAACGCCGGCTATGAACGCGCGTGGGGCACGATCTTCGACTCCAACGTGACGACGCTGATCGCCGGTCTCGCGCTGTTCGCGTTCGGCTCCGGTCCGGTCAAGGGCTTCGCGGTCGTGCTGTGCCTCGGCATCCTGACCTCGATCTTCAGCGCGGTCGTGGTATCGCGCGCGCTGGTCAATCTTTACTACGGCGGACGCCGCCGGCTCGATCACGTCGCGATCGGCCAGGTATGGCGGCCGGCCGGCGGCAAGGCATGAGGTAAACGATGGAATTCTTCCGCATCAAACGCGACATCCCGTTCATGCGCCACGCGCTGGTGTTCAACGTGATTTCGATCATCACGTTCCTGGTTGCGGTCGGCTCGCTGGCGACCAAGGGGCTCAATTTCGGCGTCGATTTCACCGGCGGCACGGTGATGGAAGTGCAGTATTCGCAGCCGGCGGATCTCGACCGCATTCGTGCGACGGTGACGCGGCTCGGTTTCGCCGATGCCAGCGTGCAGAATTTCGGCACCGCGAAGGACGTGCTGCTGCGGCTGCCGGCCAAGGCCGGTCTGAGCAGCGCGCAGCTGTCGGAGCAGATAATGGACGAACTGCACAAGGACGATCCGGCGGCCCAGAAGCAGCGCGTCGAATTCGTCGGGCCGCAGGTCGGACGCGAGCTGTTCGCGAACGGCGCGCTGGCGCTGCTGTTCGTGTCGCTCGGCATCGTCGTCTATCTGTGGCTGCGCTTCGAATGGAAGTTCGGCGTCGCCGCGATCGTCGCCAACCTGCACGACGTGGTGATCATCCTCGGCTGCTTTTCGATCTTCCAGTGGGAGTTTTCACTGACGGTGCTGGCCGCGGTGCTCGCAATCCTCGGCTATTCGGTCAACGAATCGGTCGTCGTGTTCGACCGGATCCGCGAAAATTTCCGCAACCGCAAATTCCGCGGCGCGCCGGTGCCGCAAGTCATCGACAACGCGATCACGCGCACCATGTCGCGCACCATCATCACCCACGGCTGCACGCAGCTGATGGTGACCTCGATGCTGACCTTCGGCGGCGCGACGCTGCATTATTTCGCGCTGGCGCTGACGATCGGCATCCTGTTCGGCATCTATTCGTCGGTGCTGGTGGCGAGCCCGATCGTGATGTGGCTTGGCGTGTCGCGCGAAGACCTGGTCAAGGCCGAGGTCAAGCGCGAAGCCGGCGCCGTCTAGGCCGTGGAGTTGTTCGGCGCGCTGGCCGATTTCGTCCTACATCTCGACCAGCATCTGCAGTTCGCCGCGCAGCATTACGGCGCGTGGATCTACCTGATCCTGTTCCTGATCGTGTTCTGCGAGACCGGGCTGGTGGTGACGCCGTTCCTGCCCGGCGATTCGCTGCTGTTCGTCGCCGGCGCGCTGGCCGCGAGCGGCCTGTTCTATGTGCACAGCCTGTTCGCGCTGCTGGTGCTTGCCGCATTCGGCGGCGACAACACCAATTACTGGATCGGCCGCTGGCTCGGCCCGCGCGTGTTCCACTATCCGCGGTCGCGCCTGTTCAATCCGGCATACCTCGAGCGCGCCCATCGTTTCTACGAGAAGTACGGAGGCAGGGTCGTGCTGTTCGCGCGCTTCCTGCCGGTGCTGCGCACCTTTGCGCCGTTCGTCGCCGGCGTCGGCCGCATGCACTATGCGTACTTCCTGTTCTACAGCTTCGCCGGCGGCGTGTTCTGGATCGGCGGTTTCGTGTTCGGCGGCTACTATTTCGGCAAGATTCCGGTGGTCCGCGACAATCTGACCGCGCTGGTGCTCGGCATCATCGCGCTGTCGCTACTGCCGGCCGTAATCGAATTCGCGCGGCACAGGCTGCGCGCGCGCGACTAGATTCGGGCCGCCAGCTCCGCCGCCTTGCCGATGTAGGCGGCCGGCGTCAGCGCAAGCAGGCGTTTTTTCTCGGCGTCCGGTATCGCCAGCGTCGCGATGAATGCGTGCAGCGTCTCGCGCGTGATGCCTTTGCCGCGCGTCAGATCCTTCAATTGTTCGTAGGCGCCGGCGACGCCATAACGCCGCATCACGGTCTGGATCGGTTCGGCCAGCACTTCCCAGCTGGCGTCGAGGTCGGCCGCCAGCCGGCCGCGGTCGGCGTCGAGCTTGGCGATCCCCTTCAGGCAGGAGTCCCACGCCACCAGCGTGTGGCCGAGCGCGACGCCCATATTGCGCAGTACCGTCGAATCGGTCAGGTCGCGCTGCCAGCGCGACAGCGGCAGCTTGTCGCTGAGGTGCCGCAGCAGCGCGTTGGCGACGCCGAGGTTGCCCTCGGCGTTTTCGAAATCGATCGGGTTGACTTTGTGCGGCATCGTCGACGAGCCGACTTCGCCGGCCCTGGTTTTCTGCCGGAAGTAGCCGAGCGAGATATAGCTCCAGGCATCGCGGCACCAGTCGATCAGTATCGTGTTGGCGCGCGCGTAGGCATCGAACAGCTCGGCCAGCGCGTCGTGCGGCTCAATCTGCGTCGTGTACGGGTTGAATTCGAGGCCGAGCGTCTCGACGAAAGCGCGCGCGAAGCGCTCCCAGTCCAGATCGGGACAGGCGGCGAGGTGCGCGCTGTAATTGCCGACCGCGCCGTTGGCCTTGCCGGGCAGCCGCACCGCCATCAGCCGGTCGCGCGCGCGGCGCAGCCGCGCGACGACATTCGCGATCTCCTTGCCGAGCGTGGTCGGACTTGCCGGCTGGCCGTGGGTGCGCGCCAGCATCGCCGCATCGGCCAGCGCGTGCGCCAGCACGGCGAGCCGGTCGATGATCGCATCGAGCGCCGGCTGCATCACCTGCGCGCGCGAATCCTGCAGCATCAGCGCGTGGCACAGGTTGTTGATGTCTTCCGAGGTGCACGCAAAGTGGACGAATTCGGCGGTAGCGGCGACCTCGGCGTTGCCGGCCAGCCTTTCCTTCAGGAAATATTCGATTGCCTTGACGTCGTGATTGGTGCGCGTCTCGATGGTCTTGACCGCCGCGCCGTCGGCTTCCGAGAAGCCGCCAACCAGCGCGTCGAGTTGCGCGACAGTGGTGGCGGAAAACGGCGGGATTTCGGGAAGCGCCGGCTCGCGCGCCAGCGCCTTCAGCCATTCGATTTCGAGGCGCACGCGATAGCGGATCAGCGCAAACTCGCTGAAAAATCCGCGCAGCGCGGCGGTTTTCTCATGGTAGCGCCCATCCAGCGGGGACAAGGCTGTGAGAGAAGAAAGCGCCATGGCGATATGCGTTCGTAATTTTATCATACGCAGCGTCCCGGCGAATGCGCGCGGCCGTGGCCGTCGGAAAAGCGGCTGATCGCGAATGTTATAATCAGCAAAATAATGCAACGTCAGAACGTGGATGAGGAATACAGCAGATGAAGTTGATTGGAACGCCGACCAGTCCGTACACGCGCAAAGTGCGCATCGTGCTGGCGGAAAAACGCATCGATTACGATTTCGCCGTTGATAATCCGCATACGGCGGAGACCCATGTCGCCGAATACAATCCGCTCGGCAAGGTGCCGGTGCTGGTGCTTGATGATGCGACCACGCTGTTCGATTCACGCGTGATCGTCGAATACCTCGACAATGCAAGCCCGGTCAGTCGCCTGATTCCTGAGGATACCCGCCGTCGTATCCAGGTGCGGCGCTGGGAGGCGCTGGCCGACGGTTGCACCGACGCTGCGGTCGCCGCGGTCTATGAACAGCGGCGACCGGCTGACAGGCAGTCCGCCGATGTGATCGCACGCCAGCAGGGCAAAGTGGGCCACGCGTTGAAGGCGATGGCCGAGGACCTCGGCGACAAGGCATGGTGCGGCGGCGAACAGTACACGCTGGCGGATATCGCGGTCGGCTGTACGCTGGGCTATCTGGATTTGCGTCTGTCGAATATCGGCTGGCGCAAGCTGTATCCGAACCTGGTCAGACTGGCCGACAAGCTGGCGCAACGACCGGCGTTCCCCGATACCGCGCCGCCGCAGTCCTGAAGCCGGGCGGCGTCATTCGATGATGCCGCCGCCGAGGCAAACCCGGCTTTCGTAGAGCACGACCGATTGCCCGGGCGTGACCGCCCACTGCGGCGCGGCGAATTCCACCTCGCATCGTGTGTCCTCGACCCGGGCGATCGTGCATGGCGCGTCCTTCTGGCGATAGCGTGTCTTGGCGCCATAGACCCAGCGGCAATGCGGCGCCGCGCCGCTGATCCAGCTGAGATCGATCGCGGTCAACCGGCTGCGCAGCAGCGCCGGATCGTCATGCCCCTGCACCACGATCAGCCGGTTGCCGGGAAGATCCTTGGCGGCCACGTACCACGGCTCGCCGCCGCCGTCGCGGCGGCCGCCGATGCCAAGTCCCTGACGCTGGCCGATGGTATGAAACATCAATCCGGTGTGACGGCCGATGACCTTGCCGTCGAGCGTCACGATATCGCCGGGATTGGCCGGCAGATAGCGGCTCAGAAATTCGCGGAATGGGCGCTCGCCGATGAAGCAGATGCCGGTCGAGTCCTTCTTATCGTGATTGGACAGCCCGGCGCGGCGCGCCAGCGCGCGCACCTCGCGTTTGTAAAGGGCGCCGAGCGGAAACAGCGTTTTCGCCAGTTGCGCCTGGTTCAGACGATAGAGGAAATAACTCTGGTCCTTGGCGTCGTCTTCGGCTTTCAGCAACTGGTGCAGTCCGTCGGTTTCGCGTATCTGCGCATAATGACCGGTCGCAATGCGCTCGGCCCCCAGACTGACCGCGTGATCGAGAAACGCGCGGAACTTGATTTCGGCGTTGCACAGCACGTCCGGATTCGGCGTGCGTCCGGCGCGATATTCGTGAAGAAACCCGTTGAATACGCGCTGCTTGTATTCAGCCGAGAAATTGACCGCCTCGAGATCGATGCCGATGCGGTCGGCGACCGCCGCCGCGTCGATCAGGTCCTGGCGCGAACTGCAGTATTCGTCGTCATCGTCGTCTTCCCAGTTCTTCATGAATAGCCCGACGACGTCGAAGCCCTGTTCCTTCAGCAGCAGCGCGGCGACTGACGAATCGACGCCGCCCGACATGCCGACGATCACGCGCGGCTTTTTCATCTATGCAAAATGATTGATCAGATCGAGCGGAAAGCGCCGGCCGGCGAGATAGTCGTCGATGCAGCGCATCACCAGCGGCGTGCGGTGGCGCGCGCTGAGCGCGCGCACTTCGTCTGGCGACAGCCATGCCGTGCGTATCACGCCGGTATCGAGTCTGCGGCCGGTATCATGACCGGTGATGTCGCCGGTGAACGCGAAACGCAGGTAGGTCAGTTCCGTCGAACTCCGGTATTGATAGACGCCGAGCAGCGCCTGTGGCATGAAATGATACGCAGTTTCCTCAAGCGTTTCGCGGACCACTGCTGCGAGCAGTGATTCCCCCGCTTCGAGATGGCCGGCTGGCTGGTTGAACAGGCGGCCGCGCTCGGTTTCTTCCTCGACCAGCAGGAAACGGCCGTCGCGTTCGACGACAGCGGCGACAGTGACGTTGGGTTTCCATACCATCGGAGCATTGTTCACCCCGACATTTTACCGGGTCGGGGGCGGAGCGACTTTTCCGGATATCGTCTGCGGCGGCGATGCCGGCACATATCCGGGAGCATCAAAAGAAAAAGGCGGGGGAAACCCGCCTTTTCCGTACTGCTGGAGATGCTTACTTCGCGGCCGGTGCCGGAGCAGCTGATTCGTCCTTCTTTTCTTCCTTCATCTTCTTCTTGTGTTTCTTCATCGGCTTCTTTTCTTCCTTGGCCGGTTCTGCAGCAGCCGGCGCAGCGGCAGCCGGAGCTGCGGTCTTGGCGTCATCGGCGAGGGCGCCGAAAGAAACCGCGGCAAAAACCGCAGCCATCAGGGTGGTCAGAACTTTACTCATGTCTATTCCTTTTAAAAGTATGTGTGAGACACATGTCTCATCGCCAATAACGCGCTCCGCTGCGTCCCGTTGACAGCGGGGGCGGAGAAAATTCTGTCGATGGGTTATATACTTATGGCATGGCGCGGCAAGGAGCCGCCCGGGAAGGCTGCAGGCAAGCGCCGGGAAAAAGCTGTTTTTTGCGGTTCCGGGCCGTCCGCAGTCCGGATTGCAACCCCTCTTTCAGGAGCAGCCATGGTTCAGCGTATCAAAATACCGGCCGATGGCATCAGGATTGCCATCAACCGGGATGGGACACTGAGTGTCCCGGAACGGCCGATCATCCCCTTTATCGAAGGCGATGGCGTCGGGTGCGATATCACGCCGGTCATGGTCAAAGTTGTCGACGCAGCGGTGCAAAAAGCCTATGCCGGCAAACGCCGGATCGCCTGGATGGAAATTTACGCGGGCGAAAAGGCCACCCGTGTTTACGGCGCCGACGCCTGGCTGCCCGACGAGACGCTTGCTGCGGCCAGGGATTACGTGGTTTCGATCAAGGGGCCGCTGACGACGCCGGTGGGCGGCGGCGTGCGTTCGATCAACGTGACATTGCGCCAGACGCTCGATCTCTACGTCTGCCTGCGTCCGGTGCGGTATTTCGACGGTGTGCCGAGCCCGGTCCGCCATCCGGAACGCGTCGACATGGTGATTTTCCGCGAGAACACCGAAGACATCTACGCGGGGATCGAATGGGGCGCCGGCACGCCGGAGGTGAAGAAGGTCATCGACTTTCTGACTGGCGAGATGGGGGTCAGAAAAATCCGTTTCCCGGAATCCTCCTCGATCGGCATCAAGCCGGTGTCGCAGCAGGGCAGTGAGCGCCTGATCCGCAGGGCGCTGCAATACGCGGTCGACAACCGGCGCCGGTCGGTGACCCTGGTGCACAAAGGCAACATCCAGAAATACACCGAAGGCTGGTTCAAGAACTGGGGATACGAACTGGCGCAACGGGAATTCGGCGCGGCGCCGCTCGACGGCGGTCCGTGGCTGAAGTTCCACGCGCCGCACGGCGACATCGTGGTCAAGGACATGATCTGCGACGCATTTCTGCAGGAAATCCTGCTGCGGCCGCAGGATTACGACGTGATTGCGACGCTGAACCTGAACGGCGACTATATTTCGGACGCGCTGGCCGCGCAGGTCGGCGGCATCGGCATTGCGCCGGGCGCCAATTTGAGCGACTCGGTGGCGATTTTCGAGGCGACCCACGGCACTGCGCCGAAACTTGCGGGCAAGGACCTGGCCAACCCCGGTTCCCTGATCCTGTCGGCGGAGATGCTGTTGCGCCACCTCGGCTGGAGGGAAGCCGCGGATCTGGTGATTGCCGCGATGGAACGGACGATACAGGCCGGAACCGTCACCGCCGACTTCGCGCAGCTGATGACGGACGCGCGGCAGGTATCATGCTCCGGCTTCGGCGCCGCGCTGATCGGCAATCTGTAGCGGCGCGCCAATAAAAAACCCGCTTGGCCATGCGGCCAAGCGGGTTTGATCAGTCGCCGGTTGTGGTCAGGCGGCCTGGATGTTCGACGCCTGCTTGCCCTTCGGGCCCTGCGTGACCTCGAACGAAACCTTCTGGCCTTCCTTGAGGGTCTTGAAGCCGTTCATCTGGATGGCCGAAAAGTGGGCGAAAAGATCTTCGCTGCCGTCATCCGGAGTGATGAAACCATAACCCTTCGCGTCATTGAACCATTTGACAGTACCTGTTGCCATATCTGCATTTCCTTCATTGAAAAATTGCCGGGGGGACTCCCGGAACGTTTGAGTTTCAAGGACGCGTACGGAAACGCCGAAATGCGGTAAAACCGGTACTGCGATCAAGCTTGAAGCCAAACCCCTTCTGCTTTCTAGGCCATTTGCCCGAATATGTCAAGCCGACGCCGCAAAAAGTGTGTCACGAGTGCCACTTGAAAAATCCAGGATTACGGTCAAAATAAACAATTGAAATCGGCAGGTTGAGCGGCGGGCTGGCATGGCGATACGGTATCGGGAAGACGCGGTTCTGGAAGCCAAAAAGGCCAAGCTCAAGCCGCCTCCGATGTTCAAGGTTCTGCTGCTGAATGACGATTATACGCCCATGGACTTCGTGGTAATGGTGCTGCAAAGATTTTTCTCGCTGAGCCGTGAAAAGGCGACCCAGGTCATGCTCAAAGTGCATCGCGAAGGCACCGGCGTATGCGGCGTCTATCCGCGCGATGTGGCGGCGACCAAGGTTGAGCTGGTCACCTCATACGCCCGCCAGCATCAGCATCCGTTGCGTTGCGTGATGGAGGAAGACTGAGAAATGATCGCCCAGGAACTTGAAGTCAGCCTGCACATGGCGTTCATGGAAGCGCGCCAGAAGCGGCATGAATTCATCACCGTCGAGCACCTGCTGCTCGCGCTGCTCGACAATCCATCGGCGGCCGAGGTGCTGCGTGCATGCGCGGCCGAGATCGACGACCTGCGCAAGCAACTGACCGAGTTCGTCGCCGAACATACGCCGATTCTGGGCAACGAGGAATCCGATACCCAGCCGACGCTTGGCTTCCAGCGCGTAATCCAGCGCGCGATCCTGCACGTGCAGTCGTCGGGCAAGAAAGAAGTGACCGGCGCCAACGTGCTGGTGGCGATTTTCGGCGAGAAGGATTCGCACGCGGTGTATTTCCTGCACCAGAAAGGCGTGACGCGGCTCGATGTCGTCAATTTCATATCGCACGGCATCAGCAAGGTGCCGCAGGCGGCGCCCGGCAAGGGCGAAGCCGAGCCGGAGGCCGAGCAGGACCAGGCCGCCGGCGGCGCGCTTGAAAACTACACGATCAACTTCAATCAGCTCGCGATCCAGGGCAAGATCGATCCGCTGATCGGGCGCGAGAAGGAACTCGAGCGCGTGGTGCAGACGTTGTGCCGCCGGCGCAAGAACAATCCGCTGCTGGTCGGCGAGGCCGGCGTCGGCAAGACCGCGATCGCGGAGGGCTTGGCGCGGCGCATCGTCGAGGGCGACGTGCCGGAAGTGCTGGTCAAAAGCCAGGTCTATGCGCTCGACATGGGCGCGTTGCTGGCCGGCACCAAGTACCGCGGCGATTTCGAGCAGCGCCTGAAGGCGGTGCTCAAGCAGTTGATCGACAATCCCGCGGCGATCCTGTTCATCGATGAAATCCATACGCTGATCGGCGCCGGCGCCGCTTCGGGCGGCACGCTCGACGCCTCGAACCTGCTGAAACCGGCGCTGTCGAGCGGGCAGCTCAAATGCATCGGCGCGACGACCTATCAGGAATACCGCGGCATCTTCGAAAAGGATCACGCGCTGTCGCGCCGCTTCCAGAAGATCGACGTGGCCGAACCGTCGGTGCAGGAAACGGTGTCGATCCTGCGCGGCCTCAAGTCGCGTTTCGAGGCGCATCACGGCATCAAGTACGCGGCATCGGCGCTGACCTCGGCGGCCGAACTGGCGGCGCGCTACATCAACGACCGTCATCTGCCCGACAAGGCGATCGACGTGATCGACGAAGCCGGCGCCGCACAGCGCATCCTGCCGAAGTCGAAGCAGAAGAAAGTGATCACCAGGCACGAGATCGAAGAGATCGTCGCCAAGATCGCGCGTGTGCCGGCGCAGAGCGTGTCGGCGAACGACCGTTCACAGCTGAAGAATCTCGACCGCAACCTGAAAGCGGTGGTGTTCGGCCAGGACCGCGCGATCGATGCGCTCGCTGCCGCGATCAAGATGGCAAGAAGCGGCCTCGGCAATCCGCAGAAGCCGACCGGCTGTTTTCTGTTCAGCGGCCCGACCGGTGTCGGCAAGACCGAAGTCGCGCGCCAGCTCGCCTATATCATGGGCGTCGAACTGATCCGCTTCGACATGTCGGAATACATGGAACGCCACGCGGTGTCACGGCTGATCGGCGCGCCGCCCGGCTACATCGGTTTCGACCAGGGCGGCCTGCTGACCGAGGCGGTCACCAAGCATCCGTACTCGGTGCTGCTGCTCGACGAGATCGAGAAGGCCCACCCCGACGTCTACAACATCCTGTTGCAGGTGATGGACCACGGCACGCTGACCGACAACAACGGGCGCAAGGCCGATTTCCGCAACGTGATGATCATCATGACCACCAACGCCGGCGCCGCCGAACTGTCGAAAAACACGATCGGATTCACGACGGCGGCGCAGAACGGCGATGAAATGGCGGAGATCAAGCGGCAGTTCTCGCCGGAATTCCGCAACCGGCTTGATGCGATCATTTCGTTCGCGCCGCTCGATCGCGAGATCATCATGCGCGTGGTCGACAAGTTCCTGATGCAGCTCGAAGAGCAGCTGCAGGAGAAGAAGGTCGAGATCGCGTTTACCCAGGCGCTGAAGGACTTCCTCGCCGACAAGGGTTTCGATCCGCAGATGGGCGCGCGGCCGATGGCGCGGCTGATCCAGGACACGATACGCACCGCGCTGGCCGACGAACTGCTGTTCGGGCGGCTGGCCGGCGGCGGCAGGGTTGCTGTCGATCTCGACGCCGGCGGCAAGGTGCAGCTGACGTTCGTGGAAGAGGAAGCCAGCGTCGCCTGATTTTCCCGCCGTTTCGCGATGATACCCGCAGCGCTCGCTGCGGAGCGCCGGCGGTTGCCTACAGATGCGGGGTGAGTTCGCGCCGCAGAAATTCGTGGAAGTGCAGCATGCCGTCTTCCATCGGTGACTGGTAGGGGCCGACTTCGTTGCGGCCGCTGCGGTACAACGCGCGGCGTCCATCGGTCATGCGTTCGCAGATTTCCGCGTCTTCCCGTGCGGTTTCCTCGTACGCCGCCTGTTCAGCCTCAATGAAGCTGCGTTCGAACAGCGCGATGTCCTCGGGATAGTAGAACTCGATCACGTTGGTGCATGCCTCGGGCCCGCGCGCCACGATGGTGCTGATCACGAGCGCGTGCGGATACCATTCGACCATGATGTTCGGATAGTAGGTGAGCCAGATCGCGCCATGCGGAGGGTCGCGGCCCTCGTTGTAGCGCAGCAGCGCTTCATGCCATTTCTGATAGACCGGCGTGCCGGGCCGCGCCAGTCCCTTCTTGACGCCGCAGGTCTGCACGCTGTGCCAATCGCCGAATTCCCAGCGCAGGTCATCGACCGACACGAAATTGCCGAGGCCGGGGTGGAACGGAACCACGTGGTAGTCTTCAAGATAGACCTCGATGAAGGTCTTCCAGTTGCAGGCGTATTGGTCGACCTGCACGCGGTCGAGCATGAACCCGGAAAAGTCGAGTTCGTGCCGCACGCTGAGGCCGGCGAGGTCACGCGCGATATCGCGTTTGCTGTCGAACAGCATGCCGTTCCAGCTTTGCAGCGGCGTGCACGCGAGATCCAGGCACGGGCTGTCGGGGAAATACGGTGCGCCGAGCAGCCTGCCGTCGAGGCCGTAGGTCCAGCGGTGCAGCGGGCAAATGATGTTCTTCGCGTTGCCGCGCCCCTTCAGGATGATGGCCTGCCGGTGGCGGCAGACGTTGCTGATCAGTTCGGCGCCGCGCTCGTTGCGTATCAATGCCCGCGCATCATCGCGCCAGTCGAGCGCGTAAAAGTCTCCGCGATTGGGCACCATCAGCTGGTGGCCGACATAGCCGGGGCCCTGCTCGAACAGCAGGCGCTGCTCAAGCGCATGGATTTGCGGATCGAAATACCAGTGAACGGGAAGTTGCGGGGAAGAGGACGTGCCGAGCACGCGAAAATTTGCCAGATCTGACATACGGACGGGGCTATCTCCAGAAGAATGAAGGGGATCTTCGTCGATGGCTTCTCGAAAGCATTTTGAAACAGTCCCTTGGTGAAAGAGGGCGCGAGAAAGGGCGGTATTCTCCCTTTAATCACGGTAAAAGGCAATGCATGGCCCCTCGTGTTACAAAGCCGCCTCGTGGCCGCCGGCACGGCGCTTGTTTCCGCCCGCGGCATTGACCGCAACCTCATGATTGCGTTATCGTTTGACCCTTTTCCGCAACGGCGGCGATCGCCATGCCCAGGCCGGCCAAATCAGATCGTAATCAAAGCTTTGAAAGCGCGCTTGCCGAGCTGGAGGGCATCGTGACGCGCATGGAAGGCGGGCAATTGCCGCTCGAGCAGTCGCTGGCTGCCTATAAACGCGGCGCCGAGCTGCTCAAGCTTTGTCAGGCTCAGCTCGCGGACGCGCAGCAGCAGGTCAAGGTTCTCGAAGCCGGCGCGCTAAAAAATTTCGCCGGCGATGATGACGACGGCAACCGCTGATTTTCTGCATTGGGCAAGCGCCCATCAGCAGCGCGTCGAAGCCCGGCTGCAGGCGGCGCTGCCGAACGCCGAGCTGGCGCCGCAGCGTCTGCATCAGGCGATGCGTTACGCGGTGCTCGGCGGCGGCAAGCGCGTGCGCCCGCTGCTGACATTTGCGGCCGGAGAGTTGTGTCAGGCCGATCCTGACCGCCTGGCGGTGGCGGCCAGCGCGGTCGAGCTGATCCATGCCTATTCGCTGGTTCACGACGACCTGCCGTGCATGGACGACGATGTGCTGCGGCGTGGCAAGCCCGCCTGCCACGTCGAGTTCGACCAAGCGACCGCGCTGCTGGCCGGCGACGCGTTGCAGAGCCTCGCGTTTCAGTTGGTCGCCGAGTACCGGATCGCCGAGGACGCCGCCGTCCAGATCAGGATGGTGCAGTTGCTGGCGATGGCGTGCGGCTCGCGCGGCATGGCCGGCGGCCAGGCGATCGATCTGGGCGCGGTCGGCACCCGTCTGACGCTGGCTGAACTCGAATTCATGCATATCCACAAAACCGGCGCGCTGATTCGCGCCGCGGTGCTGCTCGGCGCGCATTGTGGGACGGAGTTGCCCGCCCCCCAGATGGGAAAGCTCGATCATTATGCAAAATGCATCGGACTCGCGTTCCAGGTGGTCGACGACGTGCTGGACGCCGAGGCGACCACCGCGACGCTGGGCAAGACTGCGGGCAAGGACGCGGTGCGCGACAAGCCGACCTATGTCAGCGTGCTCGGCGTCGCCGAAGCGCGGAAACTGGCGGATGAACTGCGCCGGGGAGCGCTGGCCGCCCTCGACGCCCAAGGCGCGCGCGCGCAGCGCCTGCGCGATCTTGCCGATTTCATCCTGGACAGAAAATTTTGACCGCCCGATCGCTGGACGCCGCGGCAGCGCGGTTCCCCGGCATTCCACGTGACGGCGCCGGCGACAGCATGTACGAACTGCTTACCACCATCAACGATCCCGCCGACCTGCGCCGGCTCGACCGCCGGCAGTTGCCGCAGCTGGCGGACGAACTGCGGCAGTTCCTGATCGAGTCGGTGAGCCAGACCGGCGGCCACCTGTCGTCGAATCTCGGCACCGTCGAACTGACGATCGCGCTGCATTACGTATTCGACACGCCGCATGACCGGCTGGTGTGGGACGTCGGCCATCAGACCTATGGCCACAAAATCCTGACCGGCCGCCGCGAGGAAATGCGGCGGCTGCGGATGTGGGAGGGCATCTCCGGATTTCCACGGCGCGAGGAAAGCGTTTACGACACCTTCGGCACCGCGCATTCGAGCACTTCGATCAGCGCCGCGTTCGGGATGGCGGTCGCCAGCAGGCTGGCAGGCGTCGAGCGCCGCGTGGTCGCGGTGATCGGCGACGGCGCGATGACTGCCGGCATGGCGTTCGAGGCGCTCAACAATGCCGGTGCGTCGGACGCCGACCTGCTGGTGATCCTCAATGACAACGACATGTCGATTTCGCCTCCGGTCGGCGCGCTCAACAAATATTTCGCAAAACTGATGTCGGGACGTTTCTATGCGCGGGCGCGCGGGCTCGGCGAGAAAGTGCTCGGCGATCTGGCGCGCCGCGCCGAAGAGCACGTCAAGGGCATGGTGACGCCGGGCACGATGTTCGAGGAATTCGGTTTCAACTACATCGGTCCGATCGACGGCCACGATCTCAACGCGCTGATTCCGACGCTGAAGAACATCAGGGGCCTCCGCGGGCCGCAGTTCCTGCACGTAGTGACGCGCAAGGGGCAGGGCTACAAGCTTGCCGAGGCCGATCCGGTGCTCTATCACGGCGTATCCAGATTCGACAAAACCAACGGTATCGCCAACGGCAAGCCCGCCGGCAAGCCGACCTACACCCAGGTGTTCGGCGACTGGCTGTGCGACATGGCCGGGCGGGACCCGCGGCTGATCGGCATCACGCCTGCGATGTGCGAGGGATCGGGGATGGTGCGCTTCGCCGAACTTTACCCCGAGCGCTACTTCGATGTCGGCATCGCCGAACAGCATGCGCTGACGTTCGCCGCCGGGCTCGCCTGCGAAGGCTGCAAGCCGGTGGTCGCGATCTATTCGACGTTCCTGCAGCGCGGTTACGACCAGCTGATCCATGACGTGATGATCCAGAATCTGCCGGTGGTGTTCGCAATCGACCGCGCCGGACTGGTCGGCGCCGACGGCGCGACGCACAACGGCGGCTTCGACCTTTCCTATCTGCGCTGTCTGCCCAACATCACGGTGATGGCGCCGGCCGACGAAGACGAATGCCGGCAGATGCTGTACACCGCGTTCCAGATGAACACGCCGGCCGCGGTGCGCTATCCGCGCGGCGCCGGCCCCGGCGTCGAGGTGCAGCAGGAGATGCGCGCGCTGCCGGTCGGCAGGGGCGAAATCCGCCGCCGCGGCAAAAGTTTCGCGCTGCTGTCCAGAAAAACCGCGCTGCTCGCGTTCGGCAGCATGCTGAAGCCGGCGCTCGAGGTGGCCGAACGCATCGACGCGACGGTCGCCAACATGCGTTTCGTCAAGCCGCTGGACGACGCGCTGGTCGCGGAACTTGCCGACAGCCACGATCTGCTGGTGACGCTCGAGGAAAACGCGATACAGGGCGGCGCCGGCAGCGCGGTGCTCGAATCGCTGCAACGGCAGGGCTTCAAGACGCCGGTGCTGCAGCTGGGGCTGCCCGATCATTTCGTCGATCACGGCGATCCGGCGCTGCAACTCGCCAGCTGCGGACTCGACAGCGCCGGCATTCTGGCCGCGATACGGTCGAAGCTCGCTGAGTAGAAGAACCTATCTCAAGATCCCGCGTGGCCGCGGCGTCGGCGTTCCGGGATGGGATGCACGAAGCGACGCGCAGCGAATGGCCATTCCCTTCGCAAGCGGCGCGACACAGCAGACCGCCCGCAACGCCCCGCCCCAAAGGGTTTGCACGAAAAATGCCCATCTGCGGCGTTGCGCTCCTCGGCACCGTATCTCGAATACGACCTTCGTCGCGCGCCTTGCATCTGAGCATTTTTCGTGTAAACGCGGCTCATGGGGGATCTTGAGATAGGTTCTAGTATACTGGGCGGACTCTCGCAGTCTTTTCACCCCCGTTGCCAACATGGACAAACCGGTCGTCATCAGCACGCATGAAGCGGATGAAGTGGTCAGCGCGCATGCCGCGCCGGCGGATCCGCGCGCGATGCAACGCATCGCCGACAACTACCGCGCGATCCTCGAGGAACTCGGCGAGAATCCGGCGCGCGAGGGGCTGCTGAAAACGCCGGAGCGCGTCGCCAGGGCGATGCAGTTCCTGACGCACGGCTACGCGCTCGACCCGGCGGCGATTCTGCGTTCGGCGATGTTCAAGGAAGACTACCGGCAGATGGTGATCGTCAGGGACATCGAAATCTATTCGCTGTGCGAGCATCATCTGCTGCCGTTCTTCGGCAAGGCGCACGTCGCCTACATACCGGACGGACGCATCGTCGGCCTGTCCAAGATTCCGCGCGTGGTCGACGCGTTCGCGCGCCGGCTGCAGGTGCAGGAGCGCCTGACCGTCGAAATCCGCAACTGCATCCAGGACACGCTGCAACCGCTCGGCGTCGCGGTGGTGATCGAGGCGCAGCACCTGTGCATGGTGATGCGCGGCATCCAGAAGCAGCACTCGGTGGCGACGACTTCGGCGTTCACCGGCGAATTCGAGCAGGAACGCACGCGCGCCGAATTCATCCGGCTGATCGCCAAGAACGGCGGCTAGGCGATGGCCAACGAACCGCGCAGAATTTCCACCGCAGCGCAGATGCGCCGCAAGTCGGAAACCGAGCTGCCGACGCGCCACGCCGGCCGTTTCCGGCTCGCCGTCTACAGCGACGACCTCGAGACCACGCTGTGCATCGCGCTGATCAAGGGTGAATTGTGCGCCGACCGGCCGGCGCTGGTGCGCCTGCATTCGCAGTGCCTGACCGGCGACGTGTTCGGCAGCGCGCGCTGCGATTGCGGCGAGCAGCTCGAGCTCGCGCTGGACCTGATCGACCGCGCCGGCAACGGTGTGCTGATCTACATGTTCGACGAAGGGCGCGGCATCGGCCTGCTCAACAAGATCCGCGCTTATGCGCTGCAGGACCAGGGTCACGACACGGTCGAAGCCAACCATGCGCTCGGTTTCGCCGCCGACATGCGCGATTACCGGATCGGCGCGCAGATCCTGTCCGATCTCGGCGTGCGGCAGGTGCGGCTGCTGACCAACAATCCGGACAAGGTGCAGGCGCTGGCCGGGTGCGGGCTGACGGTGACCGAACGCGTGCCGCTCGAAGTGTCGCCGCGGCAGTCCAACCGCGCCTACCTGCAGACCAAGCGCGAAAAATTCGGACATCTGCTGTCGCTGGTCGGCGACCGCAAAAAAAATCAGAAGTAGTTCAGAACCGCTTCGTCAGCACCATCGTCTCGCCGGAGCGCTGCATTTCCGTCCGGTTCAGGAAACTCATCCCGAGCAGCATGATCGCCAGCCCGTTGCCGGCGTGCACCATGCCGTCCACGTTGTTGAGCGTGATGTCGCCGACGCGCACTTCGTCGAGCTTGACCTTGTAGCCGAGCGCGCCGCCGTTGGCGGTCGACATCAGTGTTTTCTGGCCGGCCAGATAATCGATGCCGAGGCGCCTGGCGTCGCTGATGCTCATCGAAACGTAGGTGGCGCCGGTATCGACGAGAAAACGCACCGCGATGCCGTTGATGGTGCCGTTGGCGAAGAACTGACTTCCGTTCTCCGCGGTCAGCGTGGCGCTCTGGTTGCCGCCCGTCGCGCCGCCGCTCAGGCGCGAGTTCTGTCCCATGCTGACGGTTTCGCGCCTGCCGCCGGATTCGATGGTGGCGGCATCGCCGCTGACGTCGACCAGTTTGACGCCGGCCGAACTTCCGCCGACCGCAAGCCAGTGCGGTTTGCCGTTGTCGATCACCAGCAGCGCCTTTTTTCCCATCACGCCGACGACACTGACATCGGCAGCAGCGGCGATTCCGCCGCATAGGAACAGCGCCGGAATTAACGTAACATAGCGGCACCGCATCATCCGATTCCTCCCATGAAACCGGTAGCTGTTTTCAGACACACCCCGACCGAAGGGCCGGGCTATTTTGCCACATATCTGGACACCCATCGCATCCCGTGGCGGTTAATCGCAGTGGATGCCGGCGAAACGGTGCCGGCCGATCCGCGCGCTTTCAGCGGGCTGGTTTTCATGGGCGGTCCGATGAGCGTCAACGACGATCTGCCGTGGATCGCGCCGGCGTTGCAGTTGATCCGCGACGCGGTCACCGCCGATGTGCCGGTGCTCGGCCATTGCCTCGGCAGCCAGCTGATGTCGAAGGCGCTCGGCGGCGCCGTCACGCGCAACCGGGTCAAGGAAATCGGCTGGGGCGAAGTCCGCATCCCCGACCATCCTGCGGCGCGGCAGTGGTTCGGCGACGTGCCGGCGTTCGTCGCATTCCACTGGCATGGCGAGACGTTCAGCCTGCCGTCTGGCGCTGAACGCATGCTGACCAACGGCAATTGCGACAACCAGGCGTTCGCGCTCGGCAAGCATCTCGGCATGCAGTGCCATATCGAAATGACTCCGCAGCTGATCGCCAGCTGGTGCGACAACGGTGCGCGGGAAATCGCCGAGAGCGACAGCCCGGCGGTGCAGTCGGCGGCGGAAATCGAGAACGCCATCGGACGTCATCTGCCGGCGCTCCACCACGTCGCCAACACCGTTTACGGGCGCTGGGTGCGCGGGCTCAGCGAATAGACACCGCCGCTAATCGCGGAAATTCTTGTACTGGAGCGGGAAGTCGGTGATGTTCTTGCGCACCAGCGCGATCACTTCCTGCAGCGTGTCCTTTTTCGCGCCCGACACGCGCACCGCGTCGCCCTGGATGCTGGCCTGCGCCTTCAGCTTGCTGTCCTTGACCAGCTTGACGATTTTCTTCGCCAGTTCCTGTTCGACGCCGCTGCGCACCGTCACCGGCTGTTTGATCTTGCCGCCGCCGATCTTCTCGACCGTGCCGGGATCCAGCGCGCGCACGTCGACGCCGCGCTTGGCGAGCTTGCCGACCAGCACGTCCTTGACCTGGCCGAGCTTGAACTCGTCGTCGGCGAACACCATCAGCACCTTGTCCTGATCCTGAAGCTCGACGCGCGCGTCAGAGCCCTTGAAATCGAAGCGGTTCGAAATTTCCTTGTTGCACTGGTCGAGTGCGTTGCGCACCTCGACCTGATTGACCTCGGAGACGATGTCGAACGAAGGCATGGCGCGAACCCGTCTTGAGACGAGTTTTACTGTTTCCGGCGCCGCCGCGCGCCGATCCGCAGCCGCAGCGCGTTGAGGCGGATAAAGCCGGCGGCGTCCTCCTGATTGTAGGCGCCGGCGTCGTCCTCGAAGGTCGCGATCGTGGAGTCGAACAGCGAATCGCTGTTCGATTCGCGGCCGGCGACGATCACGTTGCCCTTGTAGAGCTTGAGCCGCACGCGGCCGTTGACGTGGCGCTGCGTGTGGTCGATCAGCGTCTGCAGCGCGCGCCGCTCCGGGCTCCACCAGTAGCCGTTGTAGATCAGCGTCGCGTAGCGCGGCATCAGGTCGTCCTTCAGGTGCGCGACCTCGCGGTCGAGCGTCAGCGACTCGATCGCGCGGTGCGCCTTCAGCATGATGGTGCCGCCCGGCGTCTCGTAGCAGCCGCGCGACTTCATGCCGACGTAGCGGTTCTCGACCAGGTCGAGGCGGCCGATGCCGTGCTTGCCGCCGAGCCTGTTCAGCGTTGCCAGCACGTTGGCCGGCGACAGTTTGCGGCCGTTGACGGCGACAATGTCGCCGCGCTTGTAATCGAGCGTCACGTACTCGGCGCGGTTCGGCGCTTTTTCCGGCGACACCGTCCAGCGCCACATCGATTCCTCCGGCGCGCGCGCCGGGTCTTCCAGCACGCCGCCTTCGTACGAGATGTGCAGCAGGTTGGCGTCCATCGAATACGGTGAGCCGCCTTTCTTTTTCATCTCGACCGGGATGCCGTGCTGCTGCGCGTATTCGAGCAGCTTCTCGCGCGAAGTCAGGTCCCACTCGCGCCACGGCGCGATGATGCGCACGTTCGGCATCAGCGCGTAGGCGCCGACCTCGAAGCGCACCTGATCGTTGCCCTTGCCGGTTGCGCCGTGTGCGATGGCGTCGGCACCGGTCTTCTTCGCGATTTCGACCAGACGTTTCGAGATCAGCGGCCGCGCGATCGAGGTGCCGAGCAGGTATTCGCCCTCATAGACGGTGTTGGCGCGGAACATCGGGAACACGAAATCGCGCACGAATTCCTCGCGCAGGTCATCGATGAAGATTTCCCTGACGCCGAGTTTCTTCGCCTTCGCGCGCGCCGGCGCCAGCTCCTCGCCCTGGCCGATATCGGCGGTAAACGTGACGACCTCGCAGCCGTAGACATCCTGCAGCCATTTCAGGATGACGGAAGTATCCAGCCCGCCCGAGTAGGCGAGCACGACTTTTCTGATCGCGGGCATCAACATGGCAGCGGCGGTGCAAAGGGCGGTATTATAGCGGAGCGGATGAAACAACCCGAGATATAGGAAATGCTTAGGTGAGGATGAAAAGGAAAATCAAGCGCGGCCCTTTTATTTTAATTATTTAACACTATGTCGGTAGCGAACGACGGGGATGTGATTCGTGGATTGGGGTTTGTGGCGCTCTATGCTGCTTATCTTGAAGAACAGATTGATAATCTGTTGTTCATGCTTTGTCCAATAGAGCCATTCCCGGAAAATGAACAACGCTGGCCAACGAGCCGAAAAATCGAGAAAGCCCAGCGTTTAATCACCGCATTAGAGTTCGATTACCGTGATGACTTGCTTGCGAACCTAGACACCTCAAGGCAACTATTCGACTGGCGAAACGAGGTAATTCACGGTCGGATTTATGCCAATTTTGATCGACCAGACACTTTAAGGTCTGGGCGTCCTAATGTGCCGGACCGTGTAGTGAAGGCAAGCGAACTCTATGACCTAGCCAATAACCTGGACGAAGCCCGGTCTGCAGTCCTTAGGCCATTAATCTTCCAAATCCCTAGGGCATTGCGAGATAAAATTCCAAATTAGGACACTACCGAAATGCTTGGATGAGGATAAAAAGGAAAATCGAGCGTGGCCCTTTCCTTGCCCACATTTCACGCATCATCGGCAATCGAGCGGTCGATATTGCGTTCCAGTAATTAGAATACTGGCAGGGAGAGCTTGCAGTAGAAATTATTCTAACGGCAATTTTGTACACAGTATTTCTCAACCCGATAGCCATACGTTGCCAAACAACTTTGCAGCACTGCAGCGCCTGTCTGGGCACCTGCATTGTTCACTTCCATGGCATCGTTAAATCCTCCCGCAAATCCTCTATATTGTCCTGCTGTCTGTGGTGTGCAATTTGTATTTCCCGAATAGGAGCCTGCGGCCGAATAACCCGTTGTATTGCAGTTATATCCAGTTACTTGGTTGTTGCGATTGTTTATCATCGCTTGTGCATTTGTTTCTGCATTCGTTTTTGCTAATTGCGCTTGGGGAACGCAAATTGCGGCTGCTTGCTCTTCGTTAACTGAGGGGTTGGAGGTGATCGGAACCAACCTAGTTTGATATTGGGGTAACGCGCATGCCGTAGCAATTACTGATAAGACCACTATTATTGATTTTTTCATAACCTCCTCCCTTGCGTGTGGTAGTGAGTGATACGATCAGAAGGGGACGCACACCTTTAAATTAGCGGTTGTACACATCGGATGATAGCGTGCTCGAGCAACAAAGAAAGGAACCGGGGCTCGAATTATTGTCCTGCAGGCGTATTGGTCTCACTTGTTGATTTGTCCGCTTTCTTGTCCGCTGTTTCCGGCGGCGTCCCATCCATCACTATCGGCCGGCTCTGCTCCTCCTGTTTCTTCGCCAGCGCCTGATTGTAGTCGGTCTTCACCTCGTCCATTTTTTTCGTCAACTGATAATAGACGATGCCGGTCAGTGTTGCCGCGAGCGCGGCGAAGATCACTGTCTGGATGCCAAGCTTGCGGCGCGATTTTTTGTCATCGGGGAAGAACATCAACTGGATGCCGGATGCATCGGCCGCCAGCTTGGCGTCGTACTTGACGCGCTGTTCGTGATCGGACAGCAACTGGTGGCCGTCGCGCAGCAGCTTCATTTCTGCGACCGATTCCGCGGTGCCGCGCACGCTGGTGGTCACGTTCAGCCTGGCGACGGCCGCTTCATAGGCGGCGTCAAGCCTGGCCTGGTCGGCGTCGTGGGCGACGCCGAGGATTTCGTAGAATGACCGTTTCATGACGGCTTCCCTTGGTCCCGCTGGCGCGATCCGGCCCAGCAATCAGGCAATTGTATGCCCGGCGGCAGGAATCCGGGTATTGTTTCCGCGCGCACGGCTGATCCTTGCTTCTTCCGGATCATGAAGCGCGCTGCGTTCAGAAAATCATCGTTCCGTCATCACCTTGGCCCGGCGCCCGATCTTTTTCCCGGAACGAATATCTCATTGATGGCGGAATGGTCTAATCGGCGCATAGCCTCGTGAGGTTTATCACGAACGGCTGCAATAATCGGTAGCTACTCTCTGCATGGACAGAATGAAGAAAGTGCGTTGCCGGCGCGGGAACGGGTTCTGTGTTGAATTCATTTATTGCGGAAGGGGATGAATAATCATGCGTAGAATCAAATACGGTAAATTTCTTGCGACCGCTGCGCTGTTTGCGGCCTGTGGCGCGGCTCATGCGGCCAGCTTCACGGCCGGCGGCTATACGCAGAATTTCGACGGCATGGGGACGGGAACAACGCTTCCCACGGACTGGACCGCATGGTCGATCACGACGGGATTGAACAGCCATTACCAGTGGACGACGTCGATCCCCGGCTCCGATGTCGGCGGCGGCACCAGCGAAACCATTACCTCGGCGCTGTTCGACACCGCGATTACCAATTCCACCAAGAGTGCGCGTCCCTATAACATCGCACACGGCACCTCGACCGACCGGGTGCTGGCCACTTCACCTACAGGGGACGACGGCATCGCCCTGCAGTTGTCGCTGACCAACGATACCGGCGCGACCGTCAACAGTTTCAACATCAGCTACGACATCGACAAGTTTTACGACGGCGACAAGCAGTCGAGCATCGACAGCAGCGTGCCCGTTGGCGAAGAGCTTCCCGGCTACCAGTTGTTCTACAGCGTGAACGGCGGGGCGTGGACCAACGTTGCGGCGCTGAATCCGGTCAGCACCGCGGACGGCGTCCATCCGGTGGTTCCGGTCGGCACCGTCAACAACAACGGCGTCAACGGTCCGGTCGACTATACGGTGACTTCGATCAGCAACGCGTTTGTCGATCTCAGCACGGCATGGGGCGCCGGACAGACCCTGCTGCTGAGGTGGGTCGACGACAACGCCGTCAACATTTCGGCCGACCAGATCATCGGTCTCAATAATGTGAGCATCGCGGCGGTGCCGGAACCCGGGACTTATGCTTTACTGATGGCCGGTCTGGGCCTGGTCGGATTCGCCGCGCGCCGCCGTCGCGGCTGAGCGGGGCGGGGCGAAAGCAGGAGAGCGCACCGGCGCTTTTCTGCTGACCGCGGCGGCGGTATTCGTACCGCAATCAGACCAGGGTGCGGCCGAGCAGCAGGAACTCGAGCAGCGCCTTCTGCACGTGCAGCCGGTTTTCCGCTTCGTCCCACACCACTGACTGCGGGCCGTCGATGACGTCGGCCGCGACTTCCTCGCCGCGGTGCGCGGGCAGGCAGTGCATGAACAGCGCGTTCGGCTTGGCGGCGCGCATCATTTCGGCATCCACCTGCCAGTCCTCGAAGTCGCGCTTGCGTTCTTCGTTTTCGGCTTCGAAGCCCATGCTGGTCCAGACGTCGGTCGTCACCAGATCGACGCCGCGCGCGGCGGCCAGCGGGTCGCGGAATTCCTCGTAGTGGTCGGTGCCGTAGAGTCCGGCGCGCTCGGGCTCGACTTCGTAGCCGGGCGGCGTCGAAACGTGAACGTTGAAATCGAACACTTCGGCCGCTTGCAGCCAGGTGTTGCAGACGTTGTTCGAGTCGCCGATCCAGGCCACGGTGCGGCCCTTGATCGCGCCGCGCTGCTCGACGAAGGTGAAGATGTCGGCGAGGATCTGGCACGGATGGTATTCGGTGGTCAGCGCGTTGATGACCGGCACGCGCGAGTGCGCGGCGAAGCGCTCGATGATGTCCTGCCCGAAAGTGCGGATGGCGACGATGTCGACCATGCGCGAAATCACGCGCGCGACGTCCTCGATCGGCTCGCCGCGCCCCATCTGCGTGTCCTGCGTCATCAATGTGATCACCGAGCCGCCGAGCTGATTCATGCCGGCTTCGAACGAGACGCGGGTGCGCGTGGACTGCTTGTCGAACACCAGCGCCAGCGTGCGGTCAACCAGCGGCTGATACGGCTCGTAGCTTTTGAACTTGCTCTTGATCCAGCGCGTGCGCGCGAACAGATACTCGTAGTCGGCGAGCGAAAAGTCGTTGAACTGCAGGTAATGCCGGAGTTCCATCGGAAAAGTCCGGCTGGATTCAGGCGGTCTGCGCCGCCGGCTGCGCGCTGCCTTGGCGGGCAAGGAAGGCGGTAATCAGCGGCGCGAGGATTGCCACCAGCTGTTCCGCCTCGGCGCGCTTGATGACGAGCGGCGGCAGCAGCCGCACCACATTGTCGTGCGTGACATTGATCAGCAGTCCGGCGTCGAGCGCCAGCCTGACCAGTTCGCCGCACGGGTAATCGAGTTCGACGCCGATCATCAGCCCGCTGCCGCGCACTTCACGCACGCCGGCGACAGCCGCGAGTTTTGTCTTCAGTTCGCTGCGGATGAAGTCGCCGGTTGCGGCGGCGTTCGCCATCAGATTTTCGCTGTCGATGATGTCGAGCGTCGCCAGCGCGGCGGTGCAGGCGAGCGGGTTGCCGCCGAACGTGGAGCCGTGGTTGCCGGGCTTGAACACGCCGGCGGCGGGGCCGGCGGCGAGGCAGGCGCCGATCGGCACGCCGTTGCCGAGCCCTTTGGCGAGCGTCATCACGTCGGGCCGCACGCCCGAGTGCTGAAACGCGAACCACTTGCCGGTGCGGCCGATGCCGCTCTGCACTTCGTCGAGCATCAGCAGCCACTGGTTGGCGTCGCAGATTTCGCGCAGTCCATGCAGGTAATCGGCGTGGCACAGGTTGATGCCGGCTTCGCCCTGGATCAGCTCGACCAGCACCGCGACCACGTTGCGATTGTTCTCGGAGACTTTCCTGACCGCGCCCAGATCGTCGAACGGCACGCGCACGAACCCCGGCACCAGCGGCTCGAAACCGGCCTGCACCTTGCGGCTGCCGGTCGCCGACAGCGTCGCGATGGTGCGGCCGTGGAAAGCGTTTTCCATCACGATCACGGCCGGCGCATCGATGCCTTTGCCGTGGCCGTAGAGCCGCGCCAGCTTGAGCGCCGCTTCGTTGGCTTCGCAACCGGAGTTGCAGAAGAACATTTCGTCCATCCCGGAAATCGCGGCCAGCCGGTCGGCCAGCTGCTCCTGGCGTTCGATCCGGTAGAGGTTGGAAGTATGGATCAGCTTGCCGGCCTGCTCGGTAACTGCGCGGACGAACCCGGGATGGCTGTGGCCGAGTCCGCACACCGCGACGCCGGCGACGGCGTCGAGATAGCGCTTGCCGGCATGGTCCGACAGCCAGCAGCCGGCGCCGCTCTCGAACGCGAGCGGCAGCCGTTGATAGGTGTTCATCAAATGTGTCATGGCCGGCTCAAAAAACAATACGGCGGCTTACGCCGCCGTATTTTCAACGCCTATATTCGTCCAAACATGGCACCGGCGCAAGTGCAAAAAATAAACCGCGCCGGCGGCGGGCCGGAAGCCCGCGAACGGATGTCAGGCCGCCATTGCCTTGATGGCCGCGGACAGCCGGCTTTTGTGGCGGGCGGCCGCGTTTTTATGGATGATGTTTTTGTCGGCGATCGAATCGATGATCTTTGCCGACTGGCGGAACGCCTGTTGCGCTACCGTCTTGTCGCCGCCCGCGATCGCCTTGCGGACGTGCTTCAGCGCGCTGCGGATTTCGGAACGCAGGCTCGCGTTATGATGGCGGCGCTTGACGCCCTGCCGCGCGGCTTTTCTTGCTGATGCTGTATTGGCCATACCAACTCCGTACGCCGGACTGGAAAAAGGGCGGTATGATACGGGCGTTTCCTTTTTTTCGCAAGAATAATCACCGGCTTATCCGGAACCTCGCGGCGATCCCCGATGAATCTGCTGAAAGCCCTCGCGACGGTCAGTTCGATGACGCTGCTGTCGCGCATCCTCGGCTTTGTGCGCGACGCGGTGATCGCGCGCGCGTTCGGCGCCGGCATCGCGACCGACGCTTTCTTCGTCGCCTTCCGTCTGCCCAATCTGCTGCGGCGGCTGTTCGCCGAAGGCGCGTTTTCACAGGCGTTCGTGCCGATCCTCGCCGAATACAAGAACCGCCGCGGTGAAACCGAGACGCGGCGGCTGGTCGACCACGTCGCCGGACTGCTGGCGCTGGCACTGTTTGCGGTCACGCTGCTCGGGGTGGTCGCGGCGCCGCTGATTATCTACATCAGTGCGCCGGGCTTTGCCGGCGATCCGCAGAAATTCGATCTGACGGTCGCGCTGCTGCGGGTGACCTTTCCGTACATCCTGTTCATTTCACTGGTGTCGCTGGCCGGCGGCATCCTCAACACCTGGAGCCGGTTTTCGGTGCCGGCGTTCACGCCGACGCTGCTGAACCTGAGCTTCATCGTGTTTGCGCTGTGGCTGGCGCCTTATTTCAACCCGCCGGTGATGGCGCTGGCGTGGGCGGTATTCTGCGGCGGCGTGCTGCAGCTCGCGTTCCAGGTGCCGCATCTGAGGCGGATCGGCATGTTGCCGCGCTTCAGCATCGATTTCCACGACGCCGGCGTGTGGCGCGTGGTGCGGCAGATGGGACCGGCGGTATTCGGCGTGTCGATCAGCCAGGTCAGCCTGCTGATCAACACCATCTTCGCCTCGTTCCTGGTGACCGGCAGCGTATCGTGGCTGTATTACGCCGACCGCCTGATGGAGTTCCCGACCGGCATGCTCGGCGTCGCGCTCGGCACCATCCTGCTGCCGAGCCTGTCGCGGCATTACGCCGACGCCGCGCACGACCGTTATTCGGAACTGCTCGACTGGGGGTTGCGGCTGACGCTGATGCTGGCGCTGCCGGCGGCGGCGGCGCTCGCGGTGATCGCGGTGCCGCTGGTCGCGACGCTGTTCCATTACGGAAAATTTTCAGTCCATGACGTGTGGATGACGCGCGACGCGCTGGTCGCTTACAGCATCGGCCTGCTCGGGCTGATCATGGTCAAGGTGCTGGCGCCCGGTTTTTACGCGCGCCAGAACATCAGAACCCCGGTCAGGATCGCCGTGATCGCGCTGGTGACGACGCAGGCGATGAATCTGCTGTTCATCGTTCCGCTCAAGCACGCGGGCCTCGCGCTCGCGATCGGGCTCGGCGCGTGCGTCAACGCCGGTCTGCTGTATCACAAGCTGCGCCAGCACGGGATTTATCAACCACAGCCCGGCTGGCCGCTGTTCGCGCTGAAGGTCACGGCGGCGATCATGGTGATGGCGCTCTGCCTGTGGCTGGCGGCGGGTCCTGCGGAGTTCTGGCTGGCGGCAACGGCGCGCGTCAAGGTCGCGCGGTTGGTCGGCGTGGTCGGCGCCGGCGTTGCCGCCTATTTCAGCGCGTTATGGTTGCTGGGTTTCAGGCTGCGTGATTTCATGCACCGCGGCGCATCGTAAGCGGCTTCAGTGCCGCGCCGCCATCGCGGCGTCCACCGTCTTGCGGTTGAGATGCGGCGCGAACAGTTCGATGAAGTCGTAAATATAGCCGCGCAGGTAGAAATTGCGGCGCAATCCGATGCGCGTGGTGCTGGGCTCGAACAAATGGCTGGCGTCGATTGCCCGCAGGTGGCGGTCGCGTTTGGGATCGTATGCCATGCTGGCGACGATACCGATCCCGAGTCCCAGTTCGACGTAAGTCTTGATGACATCGGCGTCGATCGCGGTCAGCACCACGTTCGGCGTCAATCCCCGCGATTCGAACGCCCCCTGCATCTTCGATCTTCCGGTGAACGCAAAGTCGTAGGTGATGATCGGATATCTGGCAACCGCTTCCAGTGTCAGCTTCTTTTCCTTGAGCAGCGGATGGTCCGGCGGGACGATCACGCTGCGGTTCCAGTCGTAGCAAGACAGCATTACCATGTCATCGAACAGCGCAGTCACCTCCGTCGCGATGCACACGTCGGCTTCGCCCGCTCTGGTCATTTCGGCGATCTGCGTCGGGTTGCCCTGGCGCAGGCTCAGCCGCACTTTGGGATAACGTTTGGTGAATTGCTTGATCACGTGCGGCAGCGCGTAACGCGCCTGTGTGTGGGTGGTGGCGATGGTCAGCGTGCCGGTGTCTTCGTGGCTGAACTCCTCGCCGACCCGTTTCATGTTGTCGGCGTCGCGCAGCATGCGTTCGGAAATTTCAAGGATGATTTTGCCCGGCTCGGTGATCGCGACCACGCGCTTGCCGTTGCGCACGAAAACCACGACGCCGAGCTCGTCTTCCAGCAATTTGATCTGCTTGCTGATGCCGGGCTGCGAGGTGTGCAGTTTCTCGGCGGCCACCGACAGGTTCAGGTTCTGGCGCGCAACTTCGCGCAGGTAGCGCAACTGCTGTAATTTCATCGGGTTATATTTTAAATAAGCGCACGTTATTTTATTTTAACACAATATTCTTTTGATATATAAGGAAAATTTGTTATTATTGCCGCCCTTCCGGAGAGGGTATGGACTGGATTTATCCGCTGAGCGGACTGATTATCGGTTTCATCGTCGGCTTGACCGGTGTCGGCGGCGGCTCGTTGATGACTCCGCTGCTGGTGCTCGTGTTCGGCGTCGCGCCGGCGGTTGCGGTCGGCACCGACCTGCTGTACGCGGCAATCACCAAATGCGGCGGTATTCTGGCTCACGGCCGGCGCGGCAATGTCGACTGGCAGATCGTCGGCCGGCTGGCGGCGGGCAGCGTGCCGGCGGCGTTGTTGACGACGTGGGTGCTGCACCAGTTCGATGTCAATGCGCCGGCGGTTGCAGTGGTGATCAAGGCCACGCTTGGCGCAGCGTTGCTGTTGACCGCACTGGCGCTGGTGTTCCGCGCCAGACTTGCCGATTGGTCGCGCGAACGTCAATGGATCAAGCCGCATCAGATCGCGCCCGCGACGGTGGCGGTCGGCGCCGTTCTCGGCGTGCTGGTGACGATCTCGTCGGTGGGCGCCGGGGCGATCGGCGTCGCTGCGCTGTTTTTCCTGTATCCGAATCTGCCGACGCTGCGTATCGTCGGTTCCGATATCGCGCATGCCGTCCCTTTGACGCTGGTCGCCGGCCTTGGACACGCTACGCTCGGCACCGTCAACTATCATCTGCTCGGCTTGCTGCTGATTGGCTCGCTGCCGGGGATCTGGATTGGCAGCCATCTCAGTTCGGCGATACCGGAGCGCTGGCTACGCGGCGCGCTGATCACGATGCTGGTGGTGGTTGGCGGCCGGCTGGTCATAATCTAAGGCGTACGATGTACATCTACGACGAAATCGATCAACGGCTGGTGGACGAACGCGTCGCGCAGTTCCGCGACCAGACGCGCCGTTTTCTGGCCGGCAAGCTGCCAGAGGACGAATTTCGCGCGCTGCGGCTGCGCAACGGACTCTACATCCAGCGCTACGCGCCGATGCTGCGCGTCGCGGTGCCGTACGGCCTGCTGTCGTCGAAGCAGCTGCGGATGCTGGCGCACATCGCGCGCAAGTACGACCGCGGCTACGGCCATTTCTCGACACGCCAGAACATCCAGTACAACTGGCCGAAGCTCGAGGAAGTGCCCGACATCCTCGCCGACCTGGCGACGGTGCAGATGCACGCGATCCAGACCAGCGGCAACTGCGTGCGCAACATCACGGCCGACCATTTCGCCGGCGTTGCGCAGGACGAGATCGTCGATTCCTTCGTCTGGTGCGAGGTGATCCGCCAGTGGTCGACGTTCCATCCCGAATTCAATTATCTGCCGCGCAAGTTCAAGATCGCGGTCAACGGCGCCGAACACGACCGCGCGGCGACCCAGGTGCACGACATCGGACTGCACGCGCTGCGCAACGGCGACGGCGAGATCGGTTTCCGCGTGCTGGTCGGCGGCGGTCTCGGGCGCACGCCGATCATCGGTCACGTGATCCGCGAATTCCTGCCGTGGCAACACCTGCTGACCTATCTCGACGCGATCCTGCGCGTCTATAACCGCTACGGCCGCCGCGACAATATCTTCAAGGCGCGCATCAAGATCCTGGTCAAGGAGCGCGGACCGGACAAATTCCGCGACGAGGTCGAGGCCGAGTGGGCGCACCTGAAGGACGGCCCGGCAACGCTGATCACCGAGGAAATCGAGCGCGTCAGCGGACGCTTCACGCGGCCGGCTTATCTGAATCTGCCGGCGACCGATGCTGCCTATGAACAGCAACTGGCGACCGATCCGGCGTTCGCCAACTGGGTCAAGCGCAACGTCCATCCGCATAAGGTCGCCGGTTACGCGGCGGTCACGCTGTCGCTGAAGAAGACCGGCGTGCCGCCCGGCGATGCGACCGCCGCGCAGATGGACGCGGTCGCCGATTTTGCCGACCGCTACAGCTTCGGCGAACTGCGGGTGTCGCACGAACAGAATCTGATTTTTGCCGACGTCGAGCAGGCCGATCTGCACCAGTTGTGGCAGGCGGCCAGGACGCTCGGATTCGCGACGCCGAACGTCGGACTGCTGACCAATATCATCAGCTGCCCGGGCGGCGATTTCTGCTCGCTCGCCAATGCCAAGTCGATCCCGATCGCGGAGGCGATCCAGCGCCGCTTCGACGATCTCGACTATCTGCACGACATCGGCGAGCTCGATCTCAACATCTCAGGCTGCATGAACGCCTGCGGCCATCACCACGTCGGCCATATCGGCATCCTCGGCGTCGACAAGGGCGGTGAGGAGTGGTACCAGATCGAGGTCGGCGGCAACCAGGGTAACGTGCGGCCGGGCCTGCCGGCGGCGCTCGGCAAGGTGATCGGCCCGTCATTCGCGCGCGCCGAGGTGCCCGACGTGATTGAACGTTTGATCGATTGCTACCTCCAACATCGTGACAGCGAAGCGGAGTGCTTCGTCGACGTCGTGCACCGCATCGGCGTCGAACCTTTCAAGGAATCCGTCTATGGCAACGCTGATCAAAGAGCGGCGCATCGCCAGCGACAACTGGCGGCTCATTAAGGCCGGCGCCGATGGCGCGTTGCCGGAGATTCCCGGCGATGGCGACATCATCGTGCCGCTCGCGCTGTGGCAGCGCGAGCGCGCGGCGCTGCTGGCGCGCAAGGGCGGGCTCGCCGTCTGGCTCGACAGCCATGAAGACCCGGCGGCGATCGCGGATGATCTGAAACACCTTGCGCTGGTCGCGGTGAATTTTCCGAAATTCGGCGATGGACGCGGCTATTCGACTGCGCGCCTGCTGCGCGAGCGCTACGGCTGGAAAGGCGAACTGCGCGCGATCGGCGAGGTGGTGCGCGACCATCTGTTTGCGATGGCGGCCGTCGGGTTCGACGCGTTCCTGCTGCGCGACGATCAGGATCCTCGGGAAGCATTGACTGCGTTCCACGATTTCGGCGAATCGTATCAAACCTCGGCCGCGCAGCCGCAGCCGCTGTTCCGCCGCCGCCTGGCGGGGGCGAAATGAGTGCACGCGTGGAGATTGCATTGCCGACGGCGCTGGCGGCCAGGGCCGCGGCGCTTGAACAGACGCTTGCGCGCGTCGCGCGCGACTACGCGCCGGCCGCCTTCGCGAGCAGTCTGTCGGTCGAGGACATGGTGATCACCGATGTGATTCTGGACTGCGGTCTCGACATCGAAATTTTCACGCTCGACACCGAGCGCCTGCATCAGGACACGCTCGATGTGATCGGCGCGATTGAACGGCGTTACGACAGGAGCATCCGGGTGATAAGACCCGATCCGCGGGCGGTGGCTGAATATGTGGACAGCCACGGACTCGATGCATTTTATCAAAGCGTCGAATTGCGCCAGCGCTGCTGCAATATCCGCAAGGTCGAGCCGCTGAAGCGCGCGCTTGCCGGCAAGAAGGCGTGGCTCACCGGTCAGCGCCGCGCGCAGTCGGTGACGCGCGCCGCGCTGCCGGAACAGGAGCACGATGCCGCGCACGGCATCGAGAAATTCAATCCGCTCGCCGACTGGAGCGAGGATGAAGTGTGGACGTACGTGCGCGCGCGCGAGGTGCCGTACAACCGGCTCTATGATCAGGGCTACCGTTCGATCGGCTGCGCGCCGTGCACGCGGCCGGTGACCGCCGGTGAAGATGTGCGCGCCGGCCGCTGGTGGTGGGAGCAGCCGGGATCGCGCGAGTGCGGGTTGAACGTCGGTCCCGACGGCCGGTTGGTGCGGGCAAAAACCGCAGGCAAGGTGACGGCATGACGACAGCATCGCCGGTGGTCTCGCATGCGCCGCATCCGCGGCGCAGCCATCTCGACTGGCTCGAGTCGGAGGCGATCCACATCATGCGCGAGGTCGCCGGCGAGTGCGCGAACCCGGTGTTGTTCTTTTCCGGCGGCAAGGATTCGATCGTGTTGCTGCGGCTCGCGGAAAAGGCGTTCCGCCCGGCGCGCTTTCCGTTCCCGTTGCTGCACATCGATACCGGCCACAACTTTCCCGAAGTGATCGCGTTCCGCGACGCGCGTGCCGCGGAACTCGGCGAAAGGCTGATCGTGCGTTCGGTCGAGGATTCGATTGCGCGCGGCACGGTGCGGCTGCGTTCGCCGACCGACAGCCGCAACGCGGCGCAGGCGGTGACGTTGCTCGAGGCGATCGCCGAATCCGGTTTCGACGCCTGCATCGGCGGCGCGCGGCGCGACGAGGAAAAAGCGCGCGCCAAGGAACGCGTGTTTTCGTTCCGCGATGAATTCGGCCAGTGGGATCCGAAGAACCAGCGGCCGGAACTGTGGAGCCTTTACAACACGCGCGTGCACAAGGGCGAACATATGCGCGTGTTCCCGATCAGCAACTGGACCGAACTCGACGTCTGGCAGTACATCGCACGCGAGGAACTCGCGGTGCCGTCGATCTACTACGCGCACCGCCGTGCGGTGGTGCGTCGCAGCGGCCTGCTGGTGCCGGTCACCGAAATCACGCCGCCGCGCGCCGGCGAGCGCGTCGAGGAGATCAGCGTGCGCTTCCGCACCGTCGGCGACATTTCGTGCACCTGCCCGGTCGAGTCGACCGCGGCCGACACCGATGCGATCATCGCCGAGACCGTGGCGACCACGGTGACCGAGCGCGGCGCGACGCGGATGGACGACCAGACCTCGGAAGCGTCGATGGAGCGGCGCAAAAAAGAGGGTTACTTCTGATGGGCGCCACGGCCAAACTCGAGCGCGACGATACGCCGCGCGGCGACGCGATCGCCGACAACGGCGTGTTGCGCTTCATCACCGCCGGCAGCGTTGACGACGGCAAGAGCACGTTGATCGGACGCCTGCTGCACGACACGCAGGCGATCCTCGAAGACCAGCTGTCGGCGGTCGAGCGCGCCTCCAGCAGGCGCGGTGCCGGCGGGCTCGACCTTTCGCTGCTGACCGACGGCCTTGAGGCCGAACGCGAGCAGGGCATTACGATCGATGTCGCCTACCGCTATTTCGCGACGCCGAAGCGCAAGTTCATCATTGCCGATACGCCGGGGCACGAACAGTACACGCGCAACATGGTGACCGGCGCCTCCACCGCGAATGCGGCGGTGATCCTGATCGACGCCCGCAAGGGCGTGCTGCCGCAGACCCGGCGTCACACCTATATCGCACATCTGCTCGGCGTGCAGCACGTGATCGTCGCCGTCAACAAGATGGACCTCATCGATTACAGCCGCGAGCGTTTCGAGGCGATCCGCGACGAGTTTTGCCGCTTCGCCGACGCTCTCAGGATTTCCGACCTGCGCTTTGTCCCGGTGTCGGCGCTGAGCGGCGACCTCGTCGTCGAACGCAGCGCCGGCATGCCGTGGTACGAAGGCCCGACGCTGCTCGAGACGCTCGAAGCGATCGAACCGCGCGACGAGACCGAACACGCGCCGCTGCGTTTTCCGGTGCAGCTCGTGGTGCGGCCCGGTGCGGGCACCGACTTCCGCGGCTACGCCGGACGCATCGAGTCGGGCGTGCTGGTGCGCGGCAGCGAAGTGCTGGTGATGCCGGTGGAACGGCGCACCACGATTCGCGACATCTTTACCTTCGAGGGGTCCAGAAAGATCGCGGTGGCCGGCGATGCGGTGACGCTGTTGCTGGAGGGCGAAATCGACATCTCGCGCGGCGACATGATCGCCGATCCCGCGCAGCCGCCGCGCGCCGACAAGAACCTGGTCGCGACCGTGTGCTGGCTCGCCGCGGAGCCGATGCAGCCGGCCGGGCGCTACCTGCTGAAGCAGACGACGCGCAGCGTCAAAGCCAGGCTCGCAGCGATCGATTATCGCGTGGACATCCACACGCTGGCGCAACAACCGGCGCCGGCGGCGCTGGCGATGAACGATATTGCGCAAGTCAGGCTCGCACTGCAGCAACCGGTATTCGCCGATCCCTATGCGGCGAACCGCGCGACCGGCGCCTTCATCCTGATCGACGAAGTGACGAATCAGACCGTTGCCGCGGGGATGATCGAATGACGGGCACGCGGCCTGGTAAAGTCTATCTGATCGGTGCCGGCCCTGGCGCGCCCGACCTGATCACGGTGCGCGGCGCGGAAATCCTGCGCCGCGCCGACATCGTGCTGCACGACGCGCTGGTGCATCCGGATACGCTGGCGCTCGCCGTCAATGCCGAAAAGATTGCGGTTGGCAAACGCTGCGGCAAGCGCTCGACCGCGCAGCGCTTCATCAACAAGCGGCTGATCGATGCGGCGCGCCGCCATCGGGTCGTCGTGCGTCTGAAAGGCGGCGACCCGATGTTGTTCGGCCGCGCGCAGGAAGAAATCGCCGCGTTGCAGGAGGCCGGCATCGAATACGAAATCGTGCCGGGTGTGACCGCAGCACTCGCGGCGAGTGCCGAACTCGGCGTGTCGCTGACGCAGCGCGGCGTCGCGCGCAGCGTCGCCTTTGTCACGCCGCGCATCGGCGCCAACGAGCCGCAATCGGAATGGGTTCGAAGCGTGCTCGCCGCCGATACCGCAGTGCTTTACATGGCGGGCGGGCAGGCCGCGCAGATCGCTTCCGCGTTGCAGGGCGCCGGGCTGCCGGCGCAGACGCCGGTCGTCGCGCTCGAAAACGCGTCGCTGCCGACAGCGCGGCGCATCACCACCACGCTCTCCGGGCTGGCCGATGCAGTACCGCCGGAAAGCATTACCGGCCCGGCGCTGATTTTGCTCGGCGAAGTATTCCGCCCCGCCGATGCCGCGTTGGAAAATGAAGTGATCGAATTGATCCGCGCGGCGGGTTCCCGCCGCTGATTCCCGCCTGGCGCGCGCCCGCGCCACTTGCCGCTGGTTGATAGTGTGCGAAATCGCGCGTTAAAGCGCGCCACGTATATAACATAATAGAATAATACAATAACACAATATTATTTTTAATTATTTATGAGTTTGGGTAAATTGGCGCCCTCAAGCAATGCTGGCGATTACGGAGACATCAACAATGGCGGACGGCAATACCAGACAGGCGGGTTTCAGTCTTGCGCCCGAAGTGGAGCGCGAGATTGCGCGCGCGGTATCCGGCATCGAATATGGATCGGTAGAAATCGTGATTCATGACGGCAAGGTCGTGCAGATCGAGCGCAAGGAAAAGACACGTTTCCACAACGGGCAGCAAAACCGCGCGGGACGGCTCTCCAGCGCGACGGATGACGCATAACTCCATCGAGACAGGAATCTGATGCCGGCCGGGCCACCGGAGGCCATCAAATGTGCAGTCGATAACCCGGCCGGACAGCTGGAGGGTTACTGAAAACCAAACGAAAATACGGGAGCTTTACGAATGAAAAACGGTAACAGGAAGATATGGATAACGGCGGGTCTGCTGGCGGGCGCACTGTCGCAACCAGCCTGGTCGGCTGGTGATGACGAGATTCAGCAGTTGAGGCAGCAGGTTGAGGAACTGGATCAGAAGATCCGGATACTGCAGCGGCAGCAGGAGATCGACAAGGAGAACGCGGCGGCCAAGGCCAAGGAGACGCCGAGCGTTGCGGTCGACAATAAGGGATTTGGCATCAAATCGGGCGATGGCGCCAACGAACTGCGCGTCAATGGCTACCTGCAGGCGGATTCGCGCTGGTATAACGGCAATCTGACGCCGCCGATCGGTTCGGTTGCCGCCGCGACGGGCGGAGTGGACACCTTTCTGATCCGGCGTGCGCGATTGCAGTTTTCCGGCACCATCGGCAAGTATTTCGATTATTGGCTGGAGCCGAGCTTCGATAGCGGCGAAGCCGCCCTGCAGAGCGCCTATATCACCGCCAATCTGGCCCCTGAATTCAAGGTGCAGGTCGGCAAATTCAAAGTGCCGTTCGGCCTGGAGCGGCTGCAGTCTTCTGCCAACAACTCGTTCGTCGAGACCGCGTTCACGACGGGCCTGACCCCCAACTATGAAGTGGGCGCCCAACTGCTCGGCAGCCTGTTCTCCGGGACGACCGACTATCAGCTGGCGGTGATCAACGGCTCGGCGCTGGAGAACGTGAACACCAACGGCGTTGCCGGCGGCGGCAACAACAGCGGCAGCGAAGACGCCGACAACAACGACGCCAAGGGCATCGCGGCGCGCCTGTTCGTCCGGCCGTTCCAGGTCACCGATATCGACGCGCTGAAGAAACTGGGCATCGGCTTCGCCTATTTGCACGACAACAATCCGGTCCAGGCGACCGCCTACAACAATCTCGTATTGCCGACCACCATTACCAACGTCAACCTGGGTTCCTATCGCAGCCCCGGTCAGCAGACCTTCTTCGCCTACAACGGCGCCAATGCCACCGCCGTCATCAACACCAACACTACGGCGGCCTACGCAGTGGGCACGCGTGACCGCTGGTCGCCGCAGGCCAACTGGTACTACGGCCCGTTCGGTGTGCTGGCCGAGTACGTGAGATCCAGCCAGGACATCGCACGTAACACCCTATCGCCGGTGGCCACCATCACCCGCAATATCCAGTCCGTCGACAATCATGCCTGGCAGATAGTGGGATCATGGGTGATCACCGGAGAGGACGAAGCCTACGGCACCAGCTATCCCGGCAGCGCCGTCGTTCCGAAGCACCCGTTCGACTGGAGAAACGGCAACTGGGGCGCTTTCGAGGTGGTGGCGCGCTATGACGAGCAGGACAACGACCCGGACGTCTATCTTGCCCCCGGCGCGACGACGGCGGCCCAGGTTGCGGCATTGCAGCTCGCCAACCCGGCCACCGCTGCGCAGCAGGCGCGCGACATCGGTCTCGGACTGAACTGGTATTTCAACCGCTACGTCAAGCTGCAGACCAGCTACGATGTGACCAACTTCAGCGGCGGCGGCGGCACCCTGCCCGGCGCACTCCCGGGCACCACCCTCATCCTCGACCGCCCGCAGGAAAAAGTATTCTTCACACGACTCCAGCTCGCATACTGAAAATCATCAGGAGATTTGTCCCATGTCGCTCAAAAAATGGATATCCGCAGTCGCGGTCACCGTAGCTGTTTTTGCGGTCGGTCCGGCGCGCGCCGACGTCGAACTGCTCAACGTCTCGTACGATCCGACGCGCGAGCTGTATCAGGATTTTAATGCAGCCTTCGCCAAGTACTGGCAGGAGAAGAATAACGAGAAAGTGGTGATCAAAACTTCGCACGGCGGTTCCGGCAAGCAGGCGCGCGCGGTGATCGACGGACTGCAGGCCGATGTCGTGACGCTTGCGCTGGCTTATGACATCGATGAAATCGCCGATAAGGCGAAGCTGCTGCCGAAAGACTGGCAAACGCGGCTGCCCAACAACAGCACACCCTACACATCGACCATCGTGTTCCTGGTGCGCAAGGGCAACCCCAAGCACATCAAGGACTGGGATGATGTCGTCAGACACGGCGTATCGGTCGTCGTGCCGAATCCGAAAACTTCGGGTGGAGCGCGCTGGGCTTATCTTGCCGCGTACGGCTATGCGTTGAAGAAATACGGCAGCGACGCCAAGGCCCGCGAGTACATCACGCAGCTCTACAAAAACGTGCCGGTGCTTGATTCCGGCGCGCGCGGCTCAACGACGACGTTCGTCGAGCGCGGCATCGGCGATGTGCTGCTGTCGTGGGAAAACGAGGCCTTCCTCGCCGTCAAGGAACTCGGCCCCGATAAATTTGAAATCGTCGTGCCGTCGATCAGCATCCTTGCCGAACCGCCGGTCAGTGTTGTCGACAAGGTGGTCGACAAGCGCGGCACCCGCAAGGTCGCTGAGGCGTATCTGCAGTACCTCTACAGCGAGGAAGGGCAGGAGATTGCCGCACGCAATTTTTACCGACCGCGCGATCCCGGGATCTTCGCCAAGTACGCCGGGCAGTTTCCCAAGATCAATCTGTTCACGATCGACGACGTGTTCGGTGGCTGGCAGAAAGCGCAGAAAACGCACTTTGCCGATGGCGGGGTATTCGATCAGATTTACCAGCCGGGGAACTGACCGAAGCGGGATCCGGGACTTCGGCGTTTCTTTCTCATAGTGAGCGTCTTCTGATCCGGCTGCCCCCTCCCAGCCGGATTTGCAGGAGCGGGGCGGGTAATTCCCGCCCCGCATTTTTCAGGAATAACATGACTGCCGTCCAATTGGCATTCAAACGCTATAGCGTATTGCCGGGGTTTTCCCTGGCATTCGGCTATACGCTGCTTTATCTCTCGCTGATCGTCCTGATCCCGCTGTCGGCGACGTTCATCAAGACTTTCACGCTGACGTGGCCGCAGTTCTGGGCCGCCGCGACCTCGCCGCGCGTCGTCGCTTCCTACAGGCTCTCATTCGGCGCGTCGCTGCTGGCGGCGCTGATCAACGCGGCGTTTGGAACGCTGGTCGCATGGGTGCTGGTGCGCTACCGTTTCCCGGGCCGGCGCATCGTCGACGCCATCATCGATCTGCCGTTCGCACTGCCGACTGCGGTTGCCGGCATCGCGCTGACCGCGGTCTATGCGCAGAACGGCTGGCTCGGCGCGCCGCTCGCCACGCTCGGTGTCAAGGTTGCGTTCACGCCGCTCGGCGTGCTGGTGGCGCTGATCTTCATTGGCTTGCCGTTCGTGGTGCGCACCGTGCAGCCGGTGCTCGAGGACATGGAGAAGGAGCTCGAGGAAGCCGCACATTCGCTCGGTGCATCACCGGTGCAGACGTTCGCGCGCGTGATCCTGCCGACGATAACGCCGGCGCTGTTGACCGGCTTCACGCTCGCCTTCGCGCGCGCCGCCGGCGAGTACGGGTCGGTGATCTTCATCGCCGGCAACATCCCGCTGGTGTCGGAGATCACGCCGCTGATCATCATCACCAAGCTCGAACAGTTCGATTACGCCGGCGCGACCGCGGTCGCGGTCGTCATGCTGGCGGTGTCGTTCGCGCTGCTGCTGGCGATCAACGCGCTGCAGGGCTGGACACGCCGCCGGCACGCACAGGAGAGGGCAGTCTGATGACTGCCGCCGCGTTGCGTCTACCGGCGCTTGGCCGTAAAGCGGTGTCGTGGCTGCCGGTCGCGCTGACCGTGCTGGCGCTGGCTTATCTCGCGCTGCTGCTGGTGGTGCCGCTGGCTGCGGTGTTCACCGAGGCGCTGCGCAAGGGCGCCGCCTACTATTTCCAGGCCATCGCCGAACCGGACGCGCGGTCGGCGATCAGGCTGACGCTGATCGCCGCCGGCATTGCGGTGCCACTCAACCTCGTATTCGGCGTCGCCGCCGCGTGGGCGATTGCCAAGTTCGATTTCCGCGGCAAGACGCTGCTGATCTCGCTGATCGACCTGCCGTTCTCGGTGTCGCCGGTGATTTCGGGGCTGATTTACGTGCTGATGTTCGGTCTCCAGGGCTGGTTCGGGCCGTGGCTGTCCGATCACGACCTCCACATCGTGTTCGCCGTGCCCGGCATCGTGCTGGCAACGATTTTCGTCACGTTTCCGTTCATCGCGCGCGAGTTGATTCCGCTGATGCAGGCGCAGGGCCGCGAGGAGGAGGAAGCCGCGGTCGTGCTCGGCGCCAGCGGCTGGCAGACGTTGTGGCGCGTGACGCTGCCCAACATAAAATGGGGCGTGCTCTACGGCGTGATCCTGTGCAATGCGCGCGCGATGGGCGAATTCGGCGCGGTGTCGGTGGTGTCCGGGCACATCCGCGGCGAGACCAATACGCTGCCGTTGCACGTCGAAATCCTCTACAACGAATACAACTTCGCCGCGGCATTCGCCTGCGCGTCGTTGCTTGCGTTGCTCGCGCTGGTCACGCTGGTAGTGAAAACCGTTGTTGAACATCGTTACCTGAAGGAAAGCAGATGAGCATCCAGGTCCAGAATGTTTCCAAGCACTTCGGCGATTTCGTCGCGCTCGACAACGTTGAGCTGACGATCGAGCCGGGCGAACTTGTCGCGCTGCTCGGGCCATCCGGTTCCGGCAAGACCACGCTGCTGCGCGTAATCGCCGGGCTGGAGACGCCCGACAGCGGGCGGGTCTGGTTCAGTGGCGAAGATGCGACCGGCAAACACGTGCAGGAGCGCAACGTCGGCTTCGTGTTCCAGCATTACGCGCTGTTCCGCCACATGACGGTATTCGAGAACGTCGCTTTCGGGCTGCGCGTGAAGCCGCGCAGAGAGCGTCCAGGCGAGGAACAGATTCGTGACAAGGTGAATGATTTGCTGAAGCTGGTGCAGCTCGACTGGCTCGGCGACCGCTATCCGCATCAGTTGTCGGGCGGTCAACGTCAGCGCATCGCGCTGGCGCGCGCACTGGCGGTCGAGCCCAAGGTGCTGTTGCTCGATGAGCCGTTCGGCGCGCTCGACGCCAAGGTGCGCAAGGAACTGCGTGCGTGGCTGCGTCGGCTGCACGACGAAATCCATCTGACCAGCGTGTTCGTGACGCACGACCAGGAAGAAGCGCTCGAAGTCGCCGACCGCATCGTCGTTTTCAACCACGGCAGGATCGAGCAGATCGGCGTGCCGGACGAGGTCTACAGCCATCCGGCGACGCCGTTCGTCTACCAGTTTCTCGGCGAGTTCAATCAGTTTCACGGCCGCGTCGACAGCGGGCTGGTGACTGTCGGCGACTGGACGGTGCCGGTGCCGGAAGGCGTCGGCTTCGGCGCCAATGGCGCGCTGATCTTCGTGCGTCCGCATGACGTCGAAATTCTGCGTGACCGGACTGACGGCGTGTTCAAGGCGACGGTCAAGGATTTCTTCGCGCTCGGGCCGCGGGTGCGCGTCGAGCTGAAGCGGGACGACAGCGGTGAAACGATCCAGGCCGACCTCAGCAAGGACCGTTTCCTCGAATTGCACATCGGCGTCGGCGACGAGGTCTATGTGCGCCCGCGCCGCCACCGCCTGTTCAGCGCCGCCTGACCGGCCCCGGCCCGCTCGTTTCCGCGACAGACACGCTACAATCCGACCTTTTGGTTCGGACTGTGCGTGCAGATTAAACGCTATTTTTCGGGTTCCGCCGCTCCAGCGGCGCTGACCATCGGCAATTTCGACGGCGTGCATCTCGGCCATCAGGCGATGCTGACGCGGACGGTCGAGGTCGCCGGCGCGCGCGGGCTGTCCCCGTGCGCGCTGACGTTCGAGCCGCATCCGCGCGAATTCTTCGCGCCGGACCAGGCGCCGACGCGACTGACCACACTGCGCGAGAAACTCGAACTGCTGGAGTCGCGCGGCATCTCACGCACGCAGGTGTGCCGCTTCGACTACCGTTTCGCGCAGATCGCCGCCGCGGAATTCATCGAGCGCATCGTCGTGCGCGGCCTGAATGCCAGATGGGTGCTGGTCGGCGAGGACTTCCGCTTCGGCGCGCGCCGCGCCGGCGATCTGACACTGCTCAGGCAGGCCGGCGCGCGCCACGGTTTCGAAGTCGAAGTGCAACCGATGATCACGGCGAACGGTGTGCGGGTGTCGAGCACCGCGGTGCGCGAGGCGCTGGCGGCCGGCGACACGGCGCGCGCGCAACGTCTGCTCGGCCGTCCCTACAGCATCAGCGGGCGCGTCGTGCACAATGACAAATTCGGCCGCAAGCTCGGCTTTCCGACAGCCAACATCCTGATGAAGCATAACCGGCCGCCGGTATGGGGTATCTACGCGGTCGAGGTGTCGGGCGCCGGCGACCGGCCGTGGCCGGGAGTGGCGAGCCTCGGCGTGCGGCCGACGGTGCGGCGCGAAGCGCGGGCGGTGCTCGAAGTGCACCTGCTCGATTTCGACCGCGAGATTTACGGCGCCCACCTGCGCGTTGATTTCCTGCACAAATTCCGCGACGAGGAAAAATACGCCGACGTCGAGACGCTCAGGCGCCAGATCGCGCGCGATGTAGAAAATACCAGGGATTATTTTCACCGCAGAGACGCGGAGACGCAGAGAACGGCACAAAATTCATAAAATCGCGACCCCGAAAACAGCTTGCTGAATCCTGCTTCTTTATTTTATTTTTGTCAGCGCCTCTGCGTCTCCGCGGTTCATTTCTGATTCTATGGCAGATTATAAAAACACCCTGAATCTTCCCGATACGCCGTTTCCGATGCGCGGCGACCTCGCCAGACGCGAGCCGCTGATGGTGAAGCAGTGGCAGGAAGGGAAACTCTACGAGCGGATCCGCGCCGCCTGCCGCGGGCGGCCGAAGTTCGTGCTGCACGACGGCCCGCCGTACGCGAACGGCGACATCCACATCGGCCACGCGGTCAACAAGATATTGAAGGACATCATCGTCAAGTCGAAGACGCTGGCCGGCTTCGACGCGCCGTACGTGCCGGGCTGGGACTGCCACGGCATGCCGATCGAAATCCAGATCGAAAAACAGTTCGGCAGGAATCTGTCGGTCGAGGAAGTGCAGCGTAAATCGCGCGCCTACGCGGCGGAGCAGATCGAGCGCCAGAAAAAGGATTTCATCCGGCTTGGCTTGATCGGTGACTGGGAGCATCCCTATAAAACGATGGACTTCGGCAACGAGGCCGACGAAATCCGCGTGCTTGGCAGGATTATCGAAAAAGGCTATGTCTATCGCGGACTGAAGCCGGTCAACTGGTGTTTCGACTGCGGCTCGGCCTTGGCCGAGGCCGAGGTCGAGTACATGGACAAGACCGATATTGCGATTGACGTCGGTTTCCGGCTGGTTGATGAAGATCGGGAAAGGCTTCGTCAGGCCTTTGCACTGGATGAGTTGCCCCCGGGACCCGTTTACGCGGTTATCTGGACAACAACACCCTGGACGATACCTGCAAACCAGGCGCTCAATGTTCACCCGGATTATCTGTATTCCCTGGTTGAAACCAATCGGGGCACGTTGCTGATGGCGAACGATCTGAAGGGACGCATCGAAAGTGAAGACTACGCTTCCATGGGCGTCGTGAAAAAGGATGCTGCGAGCGTCTTTGCCTCCAGCGCTCCCGGGAAAGCATTGGAAGGGCTTCGCTTTCATCATCCATTTTATGGCCGGGCATCGCCGATTTATCCTGCTGACTATGTAACGCTCGATACCGGCACCGGCATCGTCCATGTGGCGCCGGCCTATGGTGTCGAAGACTTCAATTCGTGGCGCAAAAACGGCGGGACCGACGATGAAATCCTGACGCCGGTGCAGGGCGACGGCCGCTACGCAGAGTCGCTGCCGCTGTTCGGCGGGCTCGGCATCTGGAAAGCCACCCCGAAGATCGTCGAAGTCATCAGGGAGAAGGGCGCGTTATTCGCGCAGAAGCAGTACCCGCATAGTTATATGCATTGCTGGCGGCACAAGACGCCGATCATCTACCGCGCCACCACGCAGTGGTTCGCCGGCATGGACAAGGTGCCGGGCTTCAACGGCGCCAGGCCGGACGAGACGTTGCGCGTAACCGCACTGCGCGGCGTGGATGCCACCCGTTTTTATCCGGATTGGGGGCAGGCGCGGCTGCGCGCGATGATCGAAAACCGCCCGGACTGGACGCTGTCGCGCCAGCGCCAGTGGGGTGTGCCGATGCCGTTGTTCGTCGACAAGCAGGCCTATCAGCTTCATCCGCGTACGCTGGAATTGATCGAAACGGTTGCGCAAAAGGTCGAACAAGGGGGCATCGAGGCGTGGCAACGGGTGGATACGCGTGAACTGCTGGGCGCCGACGCCGACCGCTATGAGAAGATCCGGGACACGCTCGATGTCTGGTTCGATTCCGGATCGACGCACGAGACCGTGCTGCGCGGTTCGCACGCCGCCGAACTGAAATTCCCGGCCGACCTCTATCTCGAAGGCTCCGACCAGCACCGCGGCTGGTTCCATTCGTCGCTGCTGGTGTCGTGCATGCTGAACGGGCGCGCCCCGTACGACGCGCTGCTGACGCACGGCTTCGTGGTGGATGGTCAGGGGCGCAAGATGTCGAAGTCGCTCGGCAACGTGATCGTGCCGCAGAAAGTCGTGGACACGCTGGGCGCCGACATCCTGCGGCTGTGGGTCGCGCAGACCGATTACTCGGGCGAGCTGTCGATTTCGGACGAAATCCTGAAGCGCGTCGTCGAATCGTACCGCCGCATCCGAAACACATTACGTTTTCTATTGGCGAATACTTCCGATTTTGATCCGGAAGAAAACAAGTTGCCGGTTGAAGATTGGTTTGAAATTGACCGATATGCCTTACATTTTTCGAAGTACTATTTTCAGGATGAATCAAAAGATTATTTCGACAAATATGAATTTCATTTTGTCGCGCAGAAACTCCAGACCTTTTGCTCGGAGTTCCTCGGCGGATTTTATCTGGATATTCTCAAGGATCGGCTCTATACGGCTCCTGACAACTCAAAAGCGCGGCGCTCCGCCCAGAATGCGCTTTACCACATCACGCAGAGCCTGGTGCGTTTAATGGCGCCGATCCTGAGTTTTACTGCTGAAGAGGCTTGGCCTTACATCACGTCTTCCAACTCATCAAGTGTATTTCTTTCAACATGGCACGAGCTTCCGGAGGTTGTCGATAAAGTAAAGCTGCATGACAAATGGGAAATCATTCGGGCTGTTCGCGGAGAAGTGTTGAAGGAACTCGAAGTGAAGCGCATTTCCGGGCAGATTGGCTCATCACTCGCTGCTGAAGTAGAGCTGGCTTATTCGGGAAGCAAATATACGGCCTTGAAATCGCTGGGCGATGATTTGCGTTTTGTTTTAATTACCTCCAAGGCAACGGTCCGGGAGGTTGCGGGACGCAACGAAGAGAGGATCGAAGTTATCCCCAGTCCGTATTCCAAATGCGAGCGCTGCTGGCATTATCGCGAGGATGTGGGCAGCGATCCGGCGCACCCCGAAATCTGTGGACGCTGCGTCAGCAATCTCTACGGCGCGGGCGAGCCGCGCCGCCATGCATAGGCCGGCATGAAGCGCTGGCTGGCGTTGAGCGCGCTGGTGGTGGCGCTCGATCAGGCTGCGAAATTTGCGATAGCGCGCCTGTTCCTGCGCGGAGAAGGCGTTGAAGTCGCGCCGTTCTTCAATCTGGTGCTGACCTACAATCGCGGCGCCGCGTTCAGCTTCCTGGCCGACGCCAGCGGCTGGCAGCGCGGTTTTTTCATCGCGCTTGCGCTGGCCGCCGCCGCGCTGATCGTATGGCTGCTGCGCAGGCACACCGACCAGCCGCCGTTCTGCCTGGCACTGGCGTTGATTCTCGGCGGCGCGGTCGGCAATCTGATCGACCGCGCGCTGACAGGCGAGGTCGTCGACTTTCTCGATTTCCACGCGTTCGGCTGGCACTGGCCGGCGTTCAATCTCGCGGATTCGGCGGTCACCTGCGGCGCGGCGCTGTTGATCTGGGACGGGTTGCGCCGCAAGTAGAATGCAGGATGCGGGATTCAGAACCCGGAAAAACCTCGTTAGCGACAGAGGACACAGAGATCACGGAGAAAAACCCGCCTTGCCCAGTCTTTAATTTTTCTCTCTGTGCGCTCTATAATCTCTGTGGCTGATAGATTTTGCTGAATCCCGAATCCTCGATCCTGTATCCTTTATAATCCCGCCTCATGCAGGTTCTGCTCGCCAATCCACGTGGTTTCTGCGCCGGCGTCGACCGCGCGATCGAGATCGTCGAGCGCGCGCTGCAATTGCACGGCGCGCCGATCTACGTGCGCCACGAGGTCGTGCACAACAAATTCGTGGTCGATGATCTGCGCGCGAAGGGCGCGCTGTTCGTCGAGGACCTTGATGAAGTGCCGCCGGGCAGCACTGTCGTATTCAGCGCGCACGGCGTGTCGCAGGCGGTGCGGCAGCGGGCGCGGGATCGCCAGTTGCGCATATTCGACGCAACCTGTCCGCTCGTCACCAAGGTCCATATCGAAGTGGCGAAAATGCGCAAACAGGGGCGCGAGATCGTGATGATCGGCCATCGCGGACACCCCGAGGTCGAAGGCACGATGGGTCAGTCCACCGGCGGCATGTATCTGGTCGAATCGCCGGCTGACATCGCCCGTCTGCATGTCAACGACGAGAACAACCTCGCGTTCGTGACCCAGACCACGCTGTCGGTGGATGACGCGAGCGCAATCACCGCCGCGCTCAGGCAACGTTTTCCGAACATCGTCGGGCCGAAGAAGGACGATATCTGCTATGCGACGCAGAACCGGCAGGACGCGGTCAAGGCGCTGGCGCGGCAGTGCGACGTCGTGATCGTCGTCGGTTCGCCGAACAGCTCGAATTCAAACCGGCTGCGCGAGGTCGCGGCGAATCAGGGCGTGCCGGCTTACATGATGGATAACGCGCGAGAGTTCGATCCGCTGTGGGTCGCGGGCAAATCGACGGTCGGCGTCACCGCCGGCGCGTCGGCGCCGGAGCTGCTGGTGCGGGAAGTCGTCGCGCGCCTGCGCGCGCTCGGCGCGACCGAAGTCTCGGAGCTTCCAGGCATTACCGAGAAGGTCGCTTTTCCCCTGCCCAGAGATCTGGCCACCCACGCAATATAACGCCCTGCATTGAAGAAATAAAAATCCCCGCCGCGGCGGGGATTTTATCGTGACGCCGTTAAGCCCCGGTTATTGTTCCGGCTCCAGGTACCAGTAGATTTTGGTGGCGCCGCCGATCGTGCCGATCTGTATGAACTTGGTGCCCGATTCCGAAATGATCGGCAGGAAGATCGCCCTGAACCCGGCGCCCTGGTTCTGTTCCGAGTTGGTTCCTCCGACAACACCTACCGTTGTGCCGGCGCCGCCGGTATTGACGACGATCGTGGAACCGATCGAAATATAGCCGCGCGCCAGAAAGTCGGCGTAGTAGCGCGAGGAGGCGGATATGGAGCTGCCGTTCAATGCCTCCAGGCTGCCATACAGCGAATTGATCTGGTTGACCCGGCCCTGGCCGGGCGGCGTGCAGGAGTTGTTCTGCGCCAGCGGTGCGTAAGTGCCGAAGCGCAGTTCGTTGAAGAACACTGTCGGCTGGGTACTGACTTTTTCGCCATTGTCCAGTGACCGTTTCCAGCCCTGGCTGCCGGTCAGCGTCGTGTCGGTGGCTCCGTTCACATTGGTGTCCGAAAGGTTTACCAGCGTAGACTGGGTGATCGGCGTCGAAAGTGCCGAAGGACCTGCGGGTGTCGGCGTGCCGCCGCCTGAATTCAGGCTCGGATCGTCCATCAGCATGAAGACCTTATCCGAGGCGGCATAGGCGGGACACGGATTGTTGCTGCCGCTTGACGTGCACAGCGGATGTTCCTTGTCGCCCGAACCGACGTAAACCGCGTCAAAACGGAATGGCCTGTATGACGGCGCAACCGCCGGCGCATAAAAGAACTTGCGTTTCTCGCCGGTGGCGTCCGACAGGGTGGCGAGCTGTTCGCCCCTCCAGTTCGACGGGCTGCTGTCGTCGATATCGAACCGCCAGACATTGCCGCCGAGGTCGCCGACATAGATGCGGTCGAGGTAACCTTGGGCGTCCCCGTCCATGTTGAGCGCCGCGACGTCCGAAGGGATCGCAGAAGTGGTGATCGTATTGCCGGTGCGGTAACTGCCGCTCTGGCCGACGCCCCACGAGTTGATGATATTGGCGGTATCGGCATTGATCACATACACCGCGCGCCCCATGGTGTCCTTGTGGGTGACAGGATCGCCCACCCAGGGCATCACATCCTCCAGCGGGTCATAGCCGCCGGCGAAGATCAGCGCGGGTATGTGTCCGGTCGCAGCCCCCAGATTGCGGATGGTTCCCACCATCGGCGTTGACCAGGTTTGCCCCAGCTCGTTGAACTGGGCATTGGGGGTGCATGCGGCATGCCCAAGGCAGACCATGCCGCTGCCGCTGTTGGCGGTGATTTTCCACTTGAACAGCGGACGATCCTTGTTGGTGATGTCCAGCGCGTAGAGGACGCGGCCGCCACGGCGCAGGCCGAAGAACAGCCAGACGCGGTCGCTGCCGTCGATTATGCCGTTGTTGTTCTGATCATCGAAAAATACCGCCGGATTGCCGTCCGCAACGTAGATTTCAGGCCCCTGCAGGTTGGCCTGCAATGCGCTGAGCTGCGGCAGCGCTTCCTCGATCAGGAACGACCATTTTTCCTGGCCGGTGTTGGCGTCCGCCGCCGTCACCATGCCGTTATCCTGCACGTAGTACACGTACTGGATCGGCGGGTCCTGCGTTGAATCATAGGTTACGATCGCCGGCGCTGCGTGCTGCACGTCGAAGTGCGGCCAGGAGGCCCAGGTGGTGCAGAGCGTGGAGGCGTCGCCGTCGGTGCAATTGGGGTCGGTCGTGGAGCCGCCTAGGATGTAATTGATCAGCGTTTCACGGGTGGCCGCCGAGCCGGTGCCGAGCATCGCCCCGGTGATCGCCGTGTTCCCCGGTTGCACCAGATTGCCGGAATCAGTCAGATCGGTCGTCGTCGAGACGCCGTTGCTGAGGAAGGTATAGACCTTGCGCGTGCTTGGCGTGTACGACGGCGTGTTGTTGATCAACTGATAGCCGGTTCCTCCCTTGTTGGGCGAGGATCCGTCCTGCAGATTGGAGGGACCCCAGAAACTGGTCGAGGTCGGGTCGATGACCGACTGGCCAGTCAGGGGGTCGATATCGTTGATGTTGTAGTTGCCGGTCGCAAGCACGGTCTGTCCAATCAGGCAAACCGTAACCCCGGTGCCGCATTGGGCATCGCCGACGCCGATCTCGAACTTCTTGACCGTTCCCTGCCAGGTATCGTTGGGGGACGGGCCGAAGAACGAGATGAAGATATCGTTCGAACTCTGGCCGCGATTCAGCGTGTCGAGCGGCACCGCGAATCCGGTGCCGGTGGGGTTCCAGTTGCGGATTGCGTTGAGTACTGCGGTCAGCGCCTGCGAGAGCTGGGCGGCGTTCTGCGCAATGTAGAAATTGCCGTTCGCCTGCTGGGCCGCATCCTGCACCACCGGCGAACTGACGCCGGCGAAGCCGATGGTGTAGGTGTTGATGGTCTGCTGTCCCGGCAACAGGTCGGTGATGCTCTCGCCGACATAGTTCTGCGCGCCGGGGCTGACGTCCGCGTACGACAGGAAGTAGGACAGCTCGTCGAGCCAGATATAGCCGCCGTCGTTGGCGGTCGATGCCAGATCGACCGGGCCGTAAGGATTGCCGCCGGCGACCGCCGGTATCTGGTTGTACGACGTGCCGTTCGGCCAGTTGGAGTCGAGATCGGTCCGCGGCGACACGTATTTGTTGAGCGCGACGTTATGCCATCTCATCGTCTTGATGGCGGCATTGGCGGAAAAATCATCTTCCGGCTGGCCATTGGTGATCAGCACGATGAAGTTCTTCTGACAGCCGGCGGGGCCGGCGACGTTCGGGTTGTTCATCATCGGCGAGTTATAGGTGCCGCCCGAATTTCTGAGGTAGATCGTGTTCGGCGTGGAATCGCTGTTGGTGCCGACGCTGGTATCGTAGCCGGCGGACACCGTGCCGCCGCTTTGCGCAGTGGTGGTCAGGGTGCCGAATACCGGCGTCCGCCCGGAAAAGTAGCGGTACGCTTCATACAGGCTTTCCGTCAGCGGTGTGCGCGAAGACGCGACCACGCCCTGTATCGCGTTGACCAGCGTGGTGCGATTGCCGTAATAGGGGGTATCGGTCGAGTTGCTGCCCATGCGGTGGATCGCATAGGCAATGTTGCCGCCCTCGCTCGCCAGCGTGGTGTCGGTCTTGTTGAAGACCTCCAGGCCCGCACGGATACCGTCAGTGGTGCTGACCAGTGTGGACAGCGCGTCCTTGGCGACCTGCAGCCGCGTCTTGCGGCCGATCGGGCTGCAGGTTGCGCTGGACGAGATCGTCCCGCTGATGATCAGGGCGCCGCTGGTGTCGCGGCAGGCCTTGGCGCCGAACAGCCAGTTCAGATAATTGACCGAATAGACGTCGATATTTTTCGTGGAATCAGCCGCCACCCGGTACGAGGTATTCGCCGAAGTCGTATAGGCCTGGGTAAGAGCGGTGTTCGGCGTCGCGGTGGTGCTGGTGTTGGCGGCAGTGGCGAACGTACGGTTGACCGAAGTCGGATAGCTGTTGGCGCCCGGGTTGAACGACGGCCCGTCGTTCAGGCACTCGTGATACAGGTTGGCCTGCGTTGCGTTCTGCTTGTAGGCTTGATAATAATAAGTCGAAGCACTTACTCCCGGAATCGCAACGATGGTAGTCGTCTGATTGGGGCAGACCGCGGTGTTGACGCCGGTGGTGATCGTTGTCGAGTTGTCGCAGGCCACGCCATAACGCGTCGCGCAGGTCTGATCGGTGTTCGATTCCGTCGTCGCGCAACTGCGGTTGTAGGTCTGGCTGTTGCCGCGGATCGTCAGCGATGTGCCGCCCGAGAACGCGCAAGTCGTCAGCGGATTGGTCGTGGTGCGCGTGGTGTTCGGATTCGGCGCGGCGGTCGGTGCGTTCGGCCGCGTGCCGGCGGTATAGGTGGTGGCGACATTATATTTGAGGCCGCCGCTGCAGGTGCCGCCGTAAGTGTAGTTGCCGGCGCTGATCGAGTTAGTGCAGCCCGCGCTGGCGAAAGTGCCGGCGGCGAACTGCGCCGGCGTGTACGGGCCCATTACGAAGCTCTGGCTGACCCCGTTAAGGGTTTTCGGATTGGTGGTGGCGGCAGTCGAGCAGCTGGCGGTCGAGCCGGACTCCGTGCAGGTGCCGCCATAGTAGAAATAGCCCTGTCCCTCGATGTTGACACTCGATCTGCCGGACCATGCGCAACTGCCGACGGTGATCGTGCTCTGGCTGCTTGCCGAGCAATTGGTATTGATGTACTGGGTCAGAAAGCTGGTCTGTGTTACCGGTGTGCCGCAGCTGGCGGGCGGGGAGAAATCACCGCAGGCCAGATGCGGCGCGCTGTAGCCGAGCGCCACCGTGCGCGGATCCGAGCAGCTGGGAGAGCCATTGGTCGAGCAGTTGCCGCCGCCGACACGCAGAGTGCTCTGGGCATCGCGCTCACTCCAGCCCGCGGTGTATTTGCATTGCTGAGTCCAGGTCGCATTCTGGGCAGAGACCGCGCCTTGTGAAATGGCGACGCAGGTGCTGGTGGCTGCCGGACCGGTGCTGGAATTGCAGGCGGCAGTTGTGTCGTAGTAAGCGGGAGTTCCGGTCGCCATGCCAAACGCAGACGAAGCATCACGGTTGCCTTTCCATGCTGTGAAATTCCAGGCGCTGCCGATCTGAGAGGTGATCCCGTACCAACCGAGCACTGTTTGCAGTACCGCATAGCTGCCGGATGTGGAACCGGTCAGGTTGTAGCTGTAGGGATAGCCGTTGATGATAGATTGATAGGTGTAGCCGCCGAGGTCGGCTTGGGGATTGGCCCAGCCGGCATAACTGGTGGTACTGCTCTGCTGAACGCGGATCGGCTGCCCCTGGCTGCCGGTCGGGCTGCCGCCGACGTTGTCGCGGTAGGGCGCGCCGAGGTAGCTCGGCAGAGTAACTCCGGCCGCCGGTACCGGAAAGCCGTTGGTGGGCGGCACCAAGGAGCCATCGAGGTAACCCTGCGCGTAACCGTAGCTGTTGTAATTGGTGCTGCTGCCGGGGTAGCTGCCGACGCCTATCGTCGCCAGATTCAGATAGGGTTCGTAACGTATCCATTGCTGATTCAGCACATAGCCGTTGTTCTGCGCCACGGTGCTGGGCGCCATCACGGTCGAAGGCGTCAACTGCGGGGTCAGCGACGAACATAGATTGAAGCTCGCGTAGTTGTTGACGGTGGAGTAGTTGTACGGACTGGTGGGACCCGTCGGTGGATAGGTTATGCCGCCGCGGGTGCTGGAAACATAATTGACCGAGCCGGCACGGAAGCGGTTGAATGACGGTGACATCAGGCGCGGGTCGCTGGTCGCCGTGCCCGTGGGCAGCCAGTACAGCCACGATTCGTCGTTGTAGTAGTTGCGGAACATGTAGCGCGGCCCCGGGTCGCTGACGCCGCCTTCGATATCGGTGGCATTTGCATAAAGCTTGACTGCTTTCCACAGGTTCTGGCGGTCGGTGAGGGCGGTGCCGTCCCACGTGCCCCACGGGCTGTACGGGTTGACCGGCGCCGCGGTATCGGAAATCGCGCTCGCGCTTTCCGCCGTGACCTCGGAATTGCTGATGATGTTGATGTCGTTCCACAGATATTCGATGTGAGAATCGTAAGCGCCCGGATATTCGTGCCACGGCTCGGGAATGTTCATCCGGTCATTGGTGCCGAGGATGAACAGCACGTTCGGTTCGGCGGTGGTGTTACCGGTGGTCACGCTCAGATAAATGTCGGTGTCACGCGCGAATGTCGGGGCCACCGCGACTGGATTGATCAGCGCAGCGATCAACATCCAGACGACGATTTTCGTGAAAGGTCTAAGAGCGTTCATAATGCCACCTCATTAGTCCGACGATGCATTCAGGTTCAAACCGGAGTTTTACCCGGTTGCTTAACAGGATCCCGCCGGCGCCAGGGTTTGTACGCCGGTATGGACTATGGTAGTGCCGCCGATCGCCCCGGTTGCAGTGGCCTGGACGTCGAACTGCGCCGCATCCCAGGTTTGAGAGCCGACCATGCACTGATACTGGGGAGGGCATTGATAGGGTTCGCATGCGGTCTGGGTGGCCTGTATCGCAACCTGGTCACCGGCATAGAGCAGGTTGGCCGGCGGACTGTTGATCTGGGCGCCCGGTGCGCCTTGCGCCAGCCCCAGGAATCCGGGCGCGAAGCGACCGTTATTGTCGACGATGAATTTATTGATCGCGAGCTCCGCATTCGAAAAATTGATCGCCTGAATGTGGCTGACGCCGCCGATCTTGAGCTCGATGCTCGACGTCTTGAGCATCGAGATCACGAACAATGTCATGACGGCGAGCATGATCAGTCCGACCACGAGCACCGCGCCCCGTTGATGACTCCGGGAATGAAGGTTCTGTTGCATCATCATGGTCTTCATGCGCCTCTCCTTAATGCGATATTGCGTAGCTGGAAAATCTGTGTAAAAACCTTGCGTTTGTATTTGCAGGCATTGGCGTAGCTTGCCGTGCATGCATAGTCAGGCACGCCGTCTCCATCCAGGTCATATTGCTTGCTGCTGTCATCGTAGCTGGAGCTCAGGTGCGGCGAGCGCACCAGCACGCTGACCCTGACCGCAACCACATTGCTCCAGTCACCAGCCGCGGGGGTGGTCGTGAAAATATCGGCCACCCCGTCGCCGGGGTTCGGATTGTTGTCGATCCCGTACTGGAAGCTGATCAGATCGACGCCTTCCACCAGCGGCACTTCCGTCATCGCGCTGCCGACTAGTTCTTGGCGCGCCAGTGTCGGGATCGGAAAGCCAGCGTCATCGGTGACGCCGTCGCAGGTTGTTCCTGCTGCGGGCCGGCTGCACGGCCGGATGTAATAGACGTGAGCATGGTATTCAAAAATGTCGGAATCGCTGCCGTTCGGTTGCAGGGGCGTCTGGTTGGAGGCCCGTAGCGCTGCGAAATCGTTGCCGTAGAAAAGCAGTCCGGCAAAGCCGCCGGTCAGCACTTTGGCGGGGGCTGACTGAACATAGATCGTGGTGTTGTAATTCGGCTGCTCGGCAAGCCCGTCGGTGAGATTGCCGTCGTTGTTCGGGTCGGGTATGCGATAGCCGCCGGCGCCGCGTGTCACCAGAATCGGACTGTAAGACTGGAAGTTCGTCGCGATAATGCAGGGGAATACGCCATGCACTGTCAACTGCGTCAGCGCGCCCGCTCCGGATCCCGGTATGCCATAGATGGGAACCTGCATATTGAGCGCCCAGTTTGCTGTCGGCGGATTGGTTGCCGACCCACAATCCGTGGTTGTTGCGACGCCATCGCTGGCGGCGTTGATCAGCGCCGGGTCCTGCGCATAACCGACGAACCCTGCCATCCGTATCGAATCGCCCATGTAGCGCAGTGCAGCCGTCGCATTTTCCTGCATGCGCGAGAAATCATCCTGCACCTTGAAAGACTGCGATGAGTTGGCGATCAGCGTGAACAACCCCAGCGTAAGAAACAAGCCGATCGTCAGGCCGACCATCAATTCAACCAGCGACAGCCCGGTCTGGCGAGCTGCCGGGCGGCCAAGTATCCGGCGGGGGGCGTTCATCATGGCGATCATGGGCATTTCACTATCAGCGTTTCGTCCAGCGCCACGACCCGCCGTTTGGTTTCCGCGCCGTAAAGTCCGGTGCCGCAGGTCAGCGCGCCAAGCGGGGCAACCGTATCGTCGTTACCCTGCCACGCTGACGCGGACGGATTGATTGTAGGTATAACCAAGGGGAGCGGGCGCAGCAGGGCAGGCGGCGACGGTATTCCCTATGTCCTCTACGCAGCCGCGCGCGCTGATGATGCCGCCCACCCGGTTGCCGCCCGCGACTTGGGATTCGGTGTAACCGTTCAGCAGGCCGTCCCATAACGCGAGGTCATAGGTCGCCATCTGATTTCCGTCGCAGGCACTGGTTGCGCAGTTGGTGATCGCGCCGGTCAAAAGCTGGTTGTAAGCGACGCCGTCGCCGAGGGGGGTGGCCACCGGTGCTCCCGCGATATAGGTGGAAACCGGGACGGGGAGGGTTCCGTTAAGGTTGCTGTTTGCGCGTATCCGCTCGGCCATGTCGTTGGCGAATGAGAGCGCTTCCTGGCGCTGAAACGCCTCGAACGAAGCGCGTTGCCCCTTGGCCATCAGGCCGGCGATGCCGAGCAATCCGAACAGCAGGATCACCAGCGTGACCAGCACTTCGATCAGGGTGAAGCCGCGACTCAGCATGGCAGCGGTACCGCCTGATGGTTGGGATTGAAATCGACCACGGTTGCCCTGCCTGAAAGCCCGAACAAAATGCCGCGGATTTTATTATTGCTGAGGTCGGTGTCGCCCATGTCGTCGATGACAAAGACGCCGTCGTTGGTGGTGGGTACGCCGGTGCGGACGACGCGGCCATCGGGACGGAAGATAATGTCGCTCGCGAAATCATCGACGTTGGTGCACACCCTGATATTGCCGGACAGGCCGTTAACGATCTTGATCTCTTCGCCGACGTCGTAGGCGGCATTGTCGTTCCTGTCTACATAGATGCGCCAGCCGTCTGTCCACGTGGTGCCGGTCCTTTCGAAATAGACGCGACGGCTGCTTTCGATTGCTTGAGCGCGCGCCAGAGCGAAGTCAGCCATGATGTCGGATGCGGTGGTGCGTACACGCTGGGTCGCGACAAAATCGTTGAATGCGGGAGCCGCCAGGGTGATCAGAATGGCCGCAACGAGCATCACGACCATCATTTCGATCATCGTAAACCCCGTCAATGGGCGGGATCGCGCTGTCAATGCGGAGTGCATCCGGTGTCTTCCCAGAGACAATCACCGCCGGTGTTGTAAGTCAGATTACCGTCGGTCTCGCGCCAGTGCTGTTGCAGATTGTTGATGACCAGCGTTCCGTCGCCGTCCAGCGGTCCGCCCGATACCGGTGCCAAGGATATCGTATACGTTGGTGTAACTCCTGCGGCCTGCGCCGGGACGGTGAAACGCAGCCCGTTTGAACTGGTATCGTATTTGCCGGCAATTTCGGTGGGAGGCTGCATATTGAGCGTGGCGAGATCGGCGGCATACCACCGCTGATCGAGCAGGTACTGTTCCTGCCGTTGCGCGATATCCATCAGAAATTGTTGACCGGCTGAGCGCAGCCCCTTTCTTACCTGATTCTGATACGAGGGATAGATCAGGGTGACCAATATCGCGAGGACGGCGACGACTATCATCAGCTCGACGAGGGTAAAACCGGAAAAGGAATGACGGCGCATTGTTTAAGCTCTCCCTAGAGTTGGCATGTTAGTGATGGCTATTGATCAAATCTACTTGCCTCCGACAAACGGCTACTTTGCTGGAATAAGCGGAAGACCGCGTTTTTATGGTTATTCGACGATCCGGCCTGCAGCTTCAGGCAATGATTAGACAAGGTCTAATTATTAATTTAATATTTCAAATATGGTGAAAAATGAATATAGCCTTAGCCGGGATAATTTGCCCGAAATGTTGCGCAGTCATGGCATAACGCCGACTCATCAGCGCATCGAGATTGCTCATGTACTGTTCTCCCGACAGGAACATCTGTCTGCCGACCAGATCCTGGCGATAGTCAATGGCCGCACGCCTGAAACTTCGAAAGCGACGGTTTATAACACGCTGAATTTGTTTCTCGACAAAAAGTTGATACGCGAAGTCATCGTGGATCCCAGCAAGGTTTTCTATGATCCCAACACGAAGCCGCATCATCATTTTTATAATGTTGATAGCGGGGAATTGATGGATATCGATGCCAGCGGCGTTCACATTTCCGGATTGCCGCCATTGCCTGCGGGCATGGCCACCGAAGGCGTTGATGTCATTGTCCGCATTCGTTCCAGCAGTGCCTCCTGATACAATTACCGACCTTCCCGCGCTGGTGTAGCTCAGTTGGTAGAGCAACTGATTCGTAATCAGTAGGTCGGTGGTTCGAGTCCACTCACCAGCACCGTTATTACCGTTTTATTTCCCAGTCGTTTCAGGCCGGCTCCAGCGGTGTTTTCGATGTTTTTCTCTGCCTAATTTTTGGGCAGTTTTCCGTGTCTTAACAATCGAATCCATGCAATTTTGCAAGTAAAAACTAGGAGGTAAAAAAAGTTTCAAAAAGCTATTGACGCCGATTAATTTCGAACACTAGAATTAGTCGTGACATCTGTTTTACATACAACATATAGTGGTTTCAGATATTACAAAGACCAAGTAAAAATTTTAATGAAATGAAAGAGTAAGGAGAAAACCACTCATGCAACTGGCTGCCAATATTTCGCGTGCTGCTACCTCGGTGCGGTTTTCAGCGGAAGAAAATATAACGAATCCAGCTCCCTACAGCGATTACAAAATCATCCGACGTAACGGCGCCGTCGTTGGTTTCGAGCCAGCCAAGATTTCGATTGCGATGACCAAGGCATTCATCGCCGTCAATGGGGGGCAGGGGGCTGCTTCAGCCCGGGTGCGCGAGGTGGTCAGCGCGCTGACGGATGCAGTGGTGAGCGCTTTGCTGCGGCGACGGCCGGGCGGCGGCACCTTCCATATCGAGGATATCCAGGATCAGGTCGAGCTTGCATTGATGCGCGGGGGGGAGCACGAAGTCGCGCGTGCCTACGTGCTGTACCGCGAAGAGCGTGCGCGCGCCAGGCAGCAGGAAACGCAGACACAGGCGGCGGCCGTGCGTCCGCAACTCAACGTCACCGAAAATGGCGCCACGTGCCCGCTCGATATGGTGCGGCTTACCGCGCTGGTGCATGAGGCATGCGACGGGTTGGGAAGCGCCGTCGACGCTGAACTAATTCTGGAAGGAACGGTAAAGGACCTCTACAACGGCGTGCCGATGACCGAGGTGCGCAAATCGCTGATCCTGTCGGCGCGCGCGCTGATCGAGAAGGACCCCGCCTACAGCTACGCTACCGCGCGCCTGCTGCTGCATTCGTTGCGGCTCGAAGCGGTCGGCGAAGAAATCACGCAGGCCGTGATGCGGTCGCGCTATGCGGATGTCTTTCCACGGCTGATCGCAAAAGGCATCGAGGCCGAGTTGCTTGATGAACGCATCGCTGGCTATGACCTGGCGCGTCTCGGTGCGGCGCTTGATGCAAGCCGCGATTTGAAATTCGGGTATCTCGGGCTGCAGATTCTCTATGACCGTTATTTTCTGCACACGGGTGGACGGCGCATCGAATTGCCGCAGACCTTTTTCATGCGGGTCGCAATGGGGCTTGCGCTTAATGAGCCTGAAGGGTCGCGCGAAGCCCGCGCCATCGAATTTTACGATGTGCTGTCATCGTTCGATTTCATGAGCTCGACGCCGACGCTGTTCAATTCCGGCACGCGCCGCTCCCAACTCGCCAGCTGCTACCTGACCACGGTATCGGACGATCTCGACGGCATTTATGAGGCGATCAAGGAAAACGCGATGCTGCAGAAGTACGCGGGCGGACTCGGCAACGACTGGACACCGGTGCGCGCGCTGGGATCGCATATCAAGGGCACCAACGGCAGGTCACAGGGTGTAGTGCCGTTTCTGAAAGTGGTCAACGATACCGCGGTGGCGGTCAATCAGGGCGGCAAGCGCAAGGGCGCGGTGTGCTCGTATCTCGAAACATGGCACCTCGACATCGAGGAGTTTCTCGAACTGCGCAAGAATACTGGCGACGATCGTCGTCGCACCCACGACATGAACACCGCAAGCTGGATTCCCGACCTGTTCATGAAGCGCGTGATGGAAAACGGCGAGTGGACGCTGTTCTCGCCGTCCGATGTGCCCGACCTGCACGACAAATACGGCAAGGCCTTCGAGCAAGCCTATATCGCCTACGAAGAAAAGGCCGCCGATGGCAGGATCAAGCTGTTCAAGAAAATCCCGGCCACGCAGTTGTGGCGCAAGATGCTGACGATGTTGTTCGAGACCGGACACCCATGGATCACGTTCAAGGATCCCTGCAACGTCCGTTCACCGCAGCAGCACGTCGGCGTCGTGCACAGCTCGAATCTGTGCACCGAAATCACCCTGAATACCAGCGACGACGAGATTGCGGTCTGCAACCTGGGATCCATCAATATGCCGGCGCATCTGGATGCGGCGACCGGTCAGTTCGATCTGGCAAAACTGAAAAGCACGGTCGGCACCGCGATCCGCATGCTCGACAACGTGATCGATCTGAATTATTACTCGGTCAACAAGGCGCGCAGCGCCAATTTCAAGCACCGGCCGGTCGGTCTCGGCATCATGGGATTCCAGGACTGCCTGCACCTGCTGCGCATTCCGTACGCGTCGCAGCAGGCGGTTGAATTCGCCGACCGCTCGATGGAGGCGGTCGCGTATACCGCATACTGGGCGTCGACCGATCTTGCCGAAGAGCGCGGTTCCTATTCGACCTTCAGGGGGTCGCTGTGGGATCGGGGGATATTTCCGCACGAGTCACTCCGGTTGCTGGCCACCGAACGCGGCGGCTACCTGGAAGCCGACATGTCGGTAACACTCGACTGGGAGGCGTTGCGCGCGCGGGTCAGGCAGGTCGGCATGCGCAACTCGAACTGCCTTGCCATCGCGCCGACGGCGACGATCGCCAACATCACCGGCCTGTCGCAGAGCATCGAGCCCACTTACCAGAATCTCTATGTGAAATCGAATCTGTCGGGAGAATTCACCGTCACCAACGACTATCTGGTCGCCGACCTGAAGAAACTCGGCTTGTGGGACGAGGTGATGATCGCCGATCTCAAATATTTTGACGGCTCTCTGGCAAGGATAGATCGCATCCCGCCCGAAATCCGCGATCTTTACGCGACGGCGTTCGAGATCGAGCCCAAGTGGCTGGTCGAATGCGCGGCACGCCGCCAGAAATGGATCGATCAGTCGCAGTCGCTCAACATCTATATGGCGGGCGCTTCGGGCAAGAAGCTCGACGAAACCTACAAGCTCGCCTGGGTACGCGGGCTGAAGACGACCTATTACCTGCGCACCCTGGGCGCCACGCACGCCGAGAAGTCCACGGTCAAGGCCGGCGCGCTCAATGCGGTGCCGAGCGACGGCGGGGTCGCGGCCGAACCGAAATTCTGCTCCATCGACAATCCCGAGTGCGAAGCCTGCCAGTAAAGCCGGAAGCCGAGAGCGCCGGATTAAACGTGACGGGCGGAGCCAATCAATGCAATGGATAGGAACACTGCATCTGTTGCCTGTCGTCCACCCATAAAACCTATAAAGGAGACTCATCATGTTGCAGTTTGAAGAGAGTGCGGCTCGCGCCGGCAGCGTAGTGCCGGTGCCCGGTGCCCCGCAATCCCCGGCCGACTTGGATCCCGCGGAGACCACGACTTCGTCACAGTTTCGGCGCGTGAGCGCCGCTGACAAGCGGGTCATCAACGGACAGACCGACGTCAACCAGCTGGTGCCGTTCAAATACAAATGGGCATGGGAAAAATACCTGTCCGCCTGCGCCAATCACTGGATGCCTCAGGAAATCCAGATGAGCCGCGACATCGCGCTGTGGAAGGACCCCAACGGGTTGACCGAGGATGAGCGCCGCATCATCAAGCGCAATCTGGGATTTTTCGTGACCGCCGACTCGCTGGCGGCGAACAATATCGTGCTCGGCACCTACCGGCATATCACCGCGCCGGAATGCCGGCAGTATCTGCTGCGTCAGGCGTTCGAAGAGGCGATCCACACCCATGCCTATCAGTACATCGTCGAGAGCCTTGGTCTCGACGAGGGCGAGGTGTTCAATGCCTATCACGAGGTCGGTTCGATACGCGACAAGGACGAGTTCCTGATCCCGTTCATCGACACGCTGACAGATCCTGCATTCAGGACCGGCACTCCGGAAAACGACCAGAAGCTGCTGAAGAGCCTGATCGTGTTCGCTTGCATCATGGAGGGACTGTTCTTCTATGTCGGTTTCGCGCAGATTCTCTCGCTTGGCCGGCAGAACAAGATGACCGGCGCCGCCGAGCAATACCAGTACATCCTGCGCGACGAGTCCATGCACTGCAATTTCGGCATCGACCTGATCAATCAGATCAAGCTCGAAAATCCCCAGTTGTGGACGGCGGAGTTCCGCGACGAGATTACGGATCTTATGCGCAAGGCAGTTGATCTCGAATACCGTTACGCGGAGGACACCATGCCGCGCGGCGTGCTGGGACTCAACGCGCCGATGTTCAAGGAGTATCTGCGCTATATCGCCAACCGGCGCTGCCAACAGATCGGGCTGGATCCGATGTTCGAGGGGGCGACCAATCCGTTCCCCTGGATGTCCGAAATGATCGACCTGAAGAAAGAGCGGAATTTTTTCGAAACCCGTGTCATTGAATATCAAACAGGAGGCGCACTCAGTTGGGACTAAGCTTGCTCGAACGCAGATACCCACGGAACCGACGTCGCATGCATACCATCACCGAATGTCACGCTGAAGAAAACTATACGCTGTGGTTGCGTTTCAACGACGGGCTGGAAGGCCGCGTCTACCTCGGTGATCTGGTTTACACCAAATACTTCCGGATGCTATGCGATGTCAACACTTTCAACCGGGTCGTGCTTGATCCGGTCGAGAACACGGTGATGTGGGAGGGCGGCATCAAGCTCGATCCGGAGGTGCTGTACCGGGATTTGGCGAGCAAGATGCAGTCCGCGCTGCACTAGCAGCCGCGCCAGCTGTTTCAGTGCAGGTGGCGGTTGCGGGGGTTCGGCTGAAAGCTGGCTGACGGCGCGGTCTGCTCTTCGGCCGCCGGGCGGGTCCGGCGGTCTTCCTCGAACAACTGGTTCACCAGCGAAGTTACCTGCGCCACCCTGTCGGCGTTGAAGTGCGCGGACAGCAGCGAAGCAAGGTCTTCCTCCATGCACTGGCGCCGGATTTCGTGGATCGATTCCGGAGTCGGCCCGACGAAGATTTGCCGGAACTCCTCCTTGCCGCTGTCATCGTAGTAGGTGACGGTGATTTCCGAGGCATGCTGAGTGAGCGGCCCCAGCGCCTGAAAGGCTTCCTTCAGGCGGTTGTGAAAGCTGCGCCCGACCATGCCGGTCCAGCAGATATCCAGAGTCTGTTCCTTGGCATCGAGGCGGATGCCGGGTTCTTCGCGCTCGATGCTGTGCGCCTTGGCGATGGTTTCGACTTCAATATAGTCGAGCCAGTTGCGCAACGCCTCTTCGACCTGCAGCAGGTGAACTCCTTTGCACAGGAACGCCGTGCCGTGAACGTGGACTTCCATTTGCATAATGAACTTTCGGTATCAAAGGCGGTAGGTGCCGCACATGATTTTGAAATGGCAAATGATATCACCTGTGGATTAAGGCATCGGACTGAAAAGGCTTTTTTCGGCAACCTTTCGCCCGCCTTCCGATTTCTCCGTTAACATTTGAACTGCATCACTCCCCACTTGCGTTTTCATGCATAAAGAACTAATTTAGCATATACTCTGTCAAACGTCGTGCAATGCAACGTTTTGTGCCGAACGACAGAAGATCGATGGCTTATTCTATATAGAGAGAATGAGCGCGCTATGGCAAAAATTACTTTCAAAATGACTGTCCCCGCAGAAGTGCATCAGGAAGGGGCTTGGTTCTATTCGTCCTGTCCTCTGCTGGATGTTCATAGTCAAGGCAGAAGTGAAAAAGAGGCCTTGCACAACTTGATTGAAGCGTTGCAGGTATTTATCGAGACCTGCTACGACGCTGGTACTCTCGATCAGGTATTGCGGGAGCGCGGATTTGAAACTGATCACGAAAATGTGAAAATCCCGGCTGGGCAACGTGCGGTGGATGTACCGTTCGCATTAATCGCTCGCCGCCATGCCGAAGCTCACGCCCGTTGATTGGAAAACGCTCGAAAGGATATTTGTTGACGGAGACGGTTGGACACTGAATCGTCAAAAAGGAAGCCACCGAAGCTATACGAAACCAGGGCATCTCCGGCCTGTCATCATTCCAACTTATGACGAAATTGGTGTAGACATTATTAAATCTAATATGCGTACCGCCAATATGAGTCGAGAGCGGTATTTTGAGCTTCTAGCTATTCATGGATAACCCGCTTCGGCGGGTTTTTGTTGTACTAATGTTCAAAATTTGAACGGTACTAGAACAGCAAATCCAAGTTGGCATCGCGGATCGTTGTAAGACCGGGAAGGAAGGCCGAGAAATCAGCCTTTTTTGTTGCCCATTTCTAACCACGGTTAGCTAATTAACCTCGGTTAATCTCGGTTTTCGCTCGGGCGTCCCTGTTACATTCAAAGGGATGCACTACCCCCCCTACTAATTATTTGACAGCAATCGTAAAACACCGCAAAATCGCGAGTTTCGTTCGGAGGGGTTCCCGAGCGGTCAAAGGGATCAGACTGTAAATCTGACGGCTCTGCCTTCGAAGGTTCGAATCCTTCCCCCTCCACCATAAGTTTCAGTGGTGGTGGCGCGGGTATGGCGAGTGAGCGGAGCGCGGGTGTAGCTCAATGGCAGAGCAGAAGCCTTCCAAGCTTACGACGAGGGTTCGATTCCCTTCACCCGCTCCAGGAATGGCGGCAAGGTCGAAACGGGAGTTGCGCAAGAGCGTGGGGGAAGCGGGCGAAGGTTTCGCCCATGTAGCTCAGTGGTAGAGCACTCCCTTGGTAAGGGAGAGGTCGCGTGTTCAATCCACGCCATGGGCACCAGACAGACAGTGAGTAAAACGAGGAACGGTATTTATGGCCAAGGGTAAATTTGAGAGGACGAAGCCGCACGTGAACGTGGGGACGATTGGGCACGTGGATCACGGGAAGACGACGCTGACGGCGGCGCTGACGCACGTGCTGTCGAAGAAATTCGGTGGT